>VAOW01009609.1_pt1 | contig 111621 bp, 102 predicted proteins | sample 3393921 | NCBI WGS metagenome assembly VAOW01 (sample SAMN08290428, study PRJNA428436) | hydrothermal vent metagenome | isolation source: Deep-sea hydrothermal vent chimney | place: Indian Ocean: Southwest Indian Ridge | depth 2742 m m | reverse complement strand
TTTCTCAACGGCCTGTATTTTAAATGCTTGAGTAAATCGTGCTCTCATTTTATTTTTCTTCTAATTAATTTTAGAGGCGACAACTATCCTGACACAGGGGGCAGCAGGCACAGGTGGCTTTCTTTCTTCTGGAATGGAGTATGTGCATGAGCTAAACCCGCAAGCGGTTATGCGCGGCTACGGGCAGGAATTAAACCCGGAGTCTTATGCTATCTGTAAGGCAGATATGCTTATCAAAGGGCAGGATGTCAGTAATATCAAACTGGGTAACACCTTATCCAACGACCAGCTCTATGCTGACAAGTTTGATTATATGCTCTCCAATCCGCCTTTTGGTGTTGACTGGAAAAAGATTGAAAAAGACATCAAAGATGAAAACACCCTGAAAGGTTTTGATGGTCGTTTTGGTCCTGGCTTACCCAGAGTCTCAGATGGATCATTATTGTTTCTGTTACACCTCATTAGCAAACTACGCGATGTACAGGGAAGTGCAAGTGCCGCAGGAGCCAGGAAGGCGGGAGCGGCTGATACCAGTAAGGGTGGCACAAGAATAGGCATTATTCTCAATGGCTCACCCTTGTTCACTGGTGGTGCAGGTTCGGGTGAATCTGAAATCCGACGTTATATACTGGAAGCCGATCTGCTAGAAGCCATTATCGCCTTACCCAACGATATGTTCTACAACACCGGCATTGCTACCTATGTCTGGGTGCTGTCGAATAAAAAAGCCAAACAGCGTAAGGGAAAAGTACAGCTAATCAATGGCGTTCACCTCTGTGGCAAAATGCGTAAATCCTTAGGTTCCAAACGCAATGTTATGGATGAAAATGACATTGCTACCATTACCCGTAGTTTCGGTGCATTTGAAGTGGTTGAGGCTCAGCCGTTAGATAAACCCACCGAGCAGAAAAGTAATCGTGGTCGCCAGTCTGCTAACCCTAAAGCAGAAACCCTTAAAACCTTCTCCAGCAAAATCTTTAGTACGCATGAATTTGGTTATCGTCGCATCACCATAGAGCGACCATTAAGAGAGTCCTATCAATTCAGTGATGAACGTATAGCAGAATTACGCTTTGCTTCAAAACCATTAAATGCAGCAATGAAATGGATTTATGAAAAGTTTGCCCATGCTGCTGATAAACATGCAGTTGAAAAAACAAGAACGGTTGAAAACGCATGGAAAGATGAACTGGATTGTGAACACTATGGTGTGCTTACAGAATATGCGGTTGAGATCAGGGCATACATTAAAAGTCACTTTAGCGGTTTAAAAGAAAAGCAGATAAAAGACCTGCTTGATAGCAACACCTGGCATAAGCAGAAACAAATTTTACTTAAAGCCAAACAACTACAACAAGTGATTGGCGAAGCACAGCATGATGACATGAATGACTATGACGATGTTATTAAAGCTGCTTGTAAAAAAACAGGAATCACATTAGATACCAGTGAGAAAAAACAGCTCATCAATGCAGTGAGCTGGAAAAACCCTGATGCCGAAAAAGTTATCAAAAAAATCCATCGCAGCTCCTCGGCATCCATGCCGCCGCTGCATACCGGTCGTCCTGACCATAAAGGTAAAGCAAATCCAGTTTATGGTCTGTTTGAAGTTGATGCCGAAAATAATAAAAAGGTCGTAATAGAATACAAATCGGACGGCGACCTACGTGATCATGAAAATGTTGCGCTTGATCCATCTAAATCAGTTAACGACATCAACGAAGCTTATTTCGCCAAAGAAGTATTACCCCATGTACCTGATGCCTGGATAGATACCAGTAAGAAAGATGCCAAAGATCAGGAGATTGGTATTGTCGGTTATGAGATTCCGTTTAACCGTCATTTCTATGTTTATCAGCCACCGAGGGATTTGGTGGTGATTGATGCGGATTTAGATGTGGTGTCTGCCAATATTATGAATCTACTGAAAGAGGTGCATTCGTAATGAAGGGGAAATATCAGATTTATCCTGAGTATAAAACTTCGGGGTTTAAGTGGCTTGGAAATGTACCTAACCATTGGGGCGTATCTCCAATCAAGAGGCAAATCGAAAGAGTTGATGGAGGAGCGTGGGGGCAAGATCCTGATGGAGTAGAAGATACTATTGTTTTAAGATCTACTGAACAGACTGCTGATGGTCAATGGAACATACAAGATCCCGCTCCAAGAAAGTTATCCATGCATGAGATAACAGCCACACTGCTAAAAAACGATGATCTCCTAATGACTAAATCTAGTGGGAGCTCTTTGCATATAGGGAAAACCACCATTGTCACAGAAGAGATCGCAAGACTTCGTTGTGGGTATTCGAACTTTATGCAGCGTATTCGAATTAAAAGAAAGTGTAGTGCAAAGTTTTATTGGTACATTTTTAATAATGAGCTGGCTCGTAAGCAACTTGATTATTTATCAAATTCAACAACTGGTTTAGCCAATTTAAACTCAACAATGATCGGAGAGATCATAGGCGCTACTCCGCCTAAAGGTGAACAAGAAAAAATTGTAAACTTCCTCGATCACGAAATTTCAAAAATCGATACCCTGATCGAAAAACAACAACAACTCATCAAACTACTAAAAGAAAAACGCCAGGCAGTCATTAGCCATGCAGTCACCAAAGGTTTAAATCCTAATGCTGCCATGTGTGATTCAGGTGTCGAGTGGTTGGGTAAAGTGCCGGTACATTGGGATGTTAAGAAGTTTAAATACCTTTGTGACAGAATAATCGCGGGGCCTTTCGGTTCGAGCATCACGAAAGATATGTATGTCAAACAAGGCTATAAGGTGTACGGGCAAGAGCAGGTGATACCAAATAATTTTGAGATTGGTGATTATTATATTAATGAAAAAAACTATTTGGAACTATCCCGTTATATTGTCGGTGAAGGAGATGTTCTAATTAGTTGTGTAGGGACTTTCGGTAAAATCGCTGTTTTTCCAAAAGATGCTAAGCCAGGAATAATTAATCCAAGGTTAATAAAAGCTGAGATTAGTAGTCATCACAATGCTCACTACATTAGAGAAATGCTAAAGAGTGAGATGGTCTTCAAGCAATTCGAGTTGTTGAGTAGGGGGGGGACAATGGGTGTGATTAATATTGCAATATTGAGTGAAATATTGGCGGCGGTTCCTCCGGAGAATGAGCAGCGTGAAGTTGTCAATTATATAAATCAACAAAAAGAAAAGTTCAGTATCTTAATAGGTCAAGCTAATAAAGCAGTGCAATTGCTACAAGAGCGCCGCATGGCATTAATTTCTTCCGCTGTCACTGGGAAAATAGATGTAAGAAACTGGAAGGCCCCAGAACCATTAAACACTGCTAACAATAATAACAAGGAAGTAGCTGCATGAGTATATTGTCAGGAGACGGTAAGGCTAACGAGTTTACCTTTCAAAACGATATGATACGTCAGCTAGTCGCTAGCGGTTGGATGTTAGGTAAACCCGATAACTACAACCGTGAACTGGCTTTGTATTCAGAAGATCTTCTTGGTTTTATTAAAGACACGCAGGATGAGCAATGGCAAAAATTCTGCAAGCTTTATCCCAATGATTCGGATAAGAAGTTTTTAGAGCGTGTCGCATCACAACTAAACAAAGTTGACCGCAATGCAGCGGATAAAGACATGCGTACCTTTGGTACATTGGGTGTCTTGCGTCATGAGATACGTGATCGTGGTACACGATTTAGTTTATGCCAGTTCAAACCAGAGCATGACTTAAACCCTGCAACGCTAGCACGATATAAGAAAAATCGATTACGTGTTGTACCAGAGCTAGTCTATAGCCCCTGGGCAACGCAAGAGCACCTGGAGCAAACAGGTGTTAAAGCTAAAGCCTGGCGTATTGATTTGGTTCTATTTGTAAATGGTTTACCCATTGCTACTCTGGAGTTGAAGTCTGAGTTTAAACAAGCCATTGATAATGCGATAAAGCAGTATAAAAAGACAAGATTGCCTGTTGATCCCATCACTAAAAAACCAGAACCACTATTAACCTTTAAACGTGGCGCATTAGTGCATTTCGCTGTGAGTCAGTATGAAGTGTATATGTCTACTCGTCTGGATGGAAACGAGACATTTTTCTTGCCCTTTAATAAAGGCACGAAAGAAGGTGGCGCAGGTAATGATGTGCCTGATGATGTTAATCAATATGCCACGGATTATTTATGGAACGAAGTTTTACTGCCAGAGAATCTTCTGAAGATACTTGCACGATTCGTTCATTTGCAAATCGAAGAGAAAGAAACCTGGGAAGGGCGTAAGTATAAGAAAGAGACCATGATCTTTCCCCGTTATCATCAATGGGATGTGGTGAATAAATTAGTTAACGATGCGCACAAACAAGGTCCAGGTCACAAGTATCTGGTTCAACATAGTGCAGGGTCGGGTAAGTCGAATTCAATTGCATGGACAGCGCATCAGCTATCCTCACTCTACGATGACAAAGGCAATAAACAGTTTCATTCAGTCATTATTGTGACTGACAGAACCGTGCTAGATGATCAGTTACAGGATACGATTTATCAATTCGAACATGTTGATGGTGTGGTAGGGCGTATCAGTAAACAAGTGGGTGATGGTTCCAAGTCTGAAAAACTCGCTGCTGCACTGGAAAGTTCACAGCCTATTATTATTGTCACCATTCAGACCTTTCCGCATGTACTTAAAGCCATAGAGAACAGCGTTAGTTTAAAAGAACGTTGCTATGCAGTGATAGCTGATGAAGCGCATTCCTCACAAAGCGGTTCAACAGCTCGCCAGTTGAAAGAAGTGTTGATGCTTGACAGATATTACGATAACGGTGGCTTAGATGAAGAAGAGCTAACTACCGAAGATATATTAGATGCTGCCGTTGCCTCACGCAAAGCAAATAGTAATCTGAGTTACTTCGCCTTCACCGCTACACCGAAAACAAAAACGCTTGAATTGTTTGGTCGATTACCTAATCCTGACGAGCAACCATCAAAAACAAATAAGCCTGAAGCCTATCATGTGTACAGTATGCGACAGGCGATTGAAGAAGGTTTTATTCTGGATGTGCTGAAAAATTATACCAGTTATAAAGTCGCTTACAACCTGGCTCAGAAGATTGAAGCCAGTGATCAGGAAGTGGAAAGTAAGAAAGCCAAAGTTAAATTGAATCAGTGGGTGCGCTTGCATGACTACAACATCGCTCAGAAAGTGCAGGTTATTATCGAGCACTTCAAAGACAACGTTATGGGACTCTTAGGCGGTCAGGCGAAAGCGATGGTAGTGACTAGTTCCCGTAAAGAAGCAGTCAGGTTCAAGCTGGGTTTTGATAAATACATCACCGAAAAAGGCTACCAAAAAATATTTGCCATGGTGGCATTTTCAGGTGAAGTGGAATTCAACGAGAAGGATCCGAATAGTGAAGGGATGCTTGGTGAGAAATTTACTGAAACTAATATGAACCCGAACCTCAAAGGGCGGGATATGCGTAAAGCCTTTGATTCGGATGATTATCAGGTAATGATTGTCGCTAACAAGTTCCAGACCGGATTCGACCAGCCCAAACTATGTGCCATGTATGTGAATAAGAAACTGGGTGGCGTGGAATGTGTGCAAACGCTGTCACGTCTTAATCGTACATTCCCCACCAAAGCGGAAACCGGAACCTTCATACTCGACTTCTTCAATGATCCCGATGACATTCTTGCAGCATTTCAGCCTTACTATGAAACCGCCGAACTCGCTGACGTGTCTGACCCAGATCTAATCTTCGACTTGTTTGATAAGCTAAAAGCTGCTGGTATATTCACCACGCAAGAAGTCGAGCAGTTCTGTGAAGCCTTCTTCATCAAGAACAAAAGCAATGCTGCGATAGCCAATATTTGTAAACCTGCTGTAGAACGCTGGCAGAAACGTTACAAGCAAGCTGTTGATGCTTTTAGAGAAGCAAAGGAAATGTATGGTCGAACCAAAGAAACTGGTGATGCTGTGCTAATAGCCAATGCAGAGAACAGCCTGAAAGAATGTAAGCAGGCAAAAGATGCTCTCGAAATCTTCAAAAAGGATCTGGGTACCTATGTCCGCTTCTACGAGTTTATGTCGCAGATTGTTGACTATAACGATAAGGACCTAGAAAAGCTGAGTTTATACGCTCGTAACCTTAGCCCCATGTTACGTGAAACCATAATGGATGAAGATGACCTCGACCTCGATAGTGTCGTACTAAGTCACTACCGGATCTCAAAAATTCGTCAGCAGGACTTGAAGCTTAAAGAGGATTCAGGCGATTATAAACTGGAACCAGGTGACGAACTGGGTACAGCCAAGCCGAAAGACAAAAAAGAAGAATTTCTTTCGCAGATTATCTATCGCCTTAACGAAGTCTTTATAACCGATCACCTCACAGAAAAAGACATGGTGAACTACGCCAATACAATCAGAGACAAGGTTCGTGAAAATGAACTTGTAATGCAGCAGTTAGCCAGCAACACTACAGAACAAGCCATGCTAGGTGATTTTAACAAAGCGGTTGATGATGCAGTAATGGACAGCAGTGATGCGCATCAGAACCAGATGATGCAGATATTATCGGATCAAACTAAAGCAGCTAATTTTGCACGTATTGTATTTGATTTGTTGAAATCAGGAGAGTGAGCTTGAATATCACAGAAAAATATTTAGCGGCATTAAAGCATCTAAATGACTGGTTGTTCGCCAACTATAGACAAGGTGAAACATAGGTCGATACTTAAGTTTTAAACATCAAACCATCTCACGCGATGATTTGCGACTTAAAAGGTTCTTAACGGCTTTATCAATCGGTGATTTTTCATACAACACCTGATATACCTGCGTCATAATAGGCAGGTCAACCGCATACTTTTTAGCTAACCAGATAGCTTCTTTTGCCGTTTTAACCCCTTCAATCGTCTGTCCAATTTCTTTATACACCTGCGCTTGCGACTTTCCTTCCGCCAATAATAAGCCCATGCGGCGATTTCTTGACTGGTTATCGGTGCAGGTTAAAATCAAATCGCCCATACCGGCCAGCCCCATAAACGTCTCACGATGTCCGCCCATTGTTTCGCCCAGCCGCATCATTTCGGCAAGGCCTCGTGTTATCAATGCCGCACGGGTATTCGCGCCAAAACTCAAACCATCTACTGCACCCGCCGCAATGGCCAGAACATTTTTTAATGCACCGCCCAGCTCAACGCCAATCATGTCATCACTTAAATAGACCCGAAAACGCCCACTATGCAGATCATCACTAATCTGCTTTGCAAACTGGTCTGACTTAGTCGCAACGGTAATCGCTGTGGGTAAGTTTCGCGCTACTTCACCGGCAAACGTGGGGCCCGACATCACTGCAGTTTTATTACAGTGCGGCAATTCTTCAGCAACAATCTGGTGAATAAGTTTCGCGCTGCCCTGTTCAAGGCCTTTACTTGCCCATGCCAACCCTGTATTGGCAGAAAAAAGCGCCACACTTTTATGCAGAAAATTACGGATAGCATGGCTTGGAATGGCGATCAGCACCCATGAGGGCGAGGCCAGTGCCTGTTCAAGACTTGACACCGGTTCAAGCAGCCGAGGAAACATTGCCCCCGGCAGGTATTGCTGGTTACTCCGCTCCGTCTGCAAACGCTGGATGTGCTCTGGCTCATCCCCCCAGAGCTGGACTTTGTGTCCGGCTCTGGCCAGGTGAATGGCCAGAGCTGTACCCCAGGAACCGGCACCCAGCACACTAATAGCCTGATTTGCCTGCTGGTTCACGCCTTATCTCTCACGTAGATGCCAGCGACTTGAGATATCGCAGTATTCAACTCCCGTTGTCGAACAGTTTGCTGATCACCACGGCTGACTATTTTGTAAAAAAATGGGCTAATCTGACCAGGATAGCTGTTCCGCCCTGACTTTATTATTCTTAATATAGTCCAGTGAGCATCCAGGAACCTGTCCAAGAATAAGTGTCGTTGCGAGGGGAAGTGGATTTGAGGCATATTTTTCGCTATTTTGAGGCGAATAGCACGGCTATTTAACGAAAAATAGCGGGAAATATGACCAAATTCCACTTTTCCGCAGTAGGCGCCCTATTCTCGGACAGACTCCTAGTGTGCCGTATTTTCGCTAGTCTCTGCTGCCTGCTGCTCCATTTGCTGTGCAAATAAAGCGTTAAAATTAACGGGTGCCAGTAACAGCTGGGGGAAACCGCCTTTTGTAACCAAATCTGAAATAACTTCTCGCGCATACGGGAATAAGGTTTCAGGACAATAAGCACTTACCATACCAGCCATATTTTCTTCACTAAATCCTGTAATGGTGAAAATACCCGCCTGTTTAACCTCTACCAGAAATGCCGTGTTTTCCGCTTGCGTAGCGGTTACTGTGATGGTTAATACCACCTCATAGGTGTTTTCACCAATCGACTGGTTATTGCTATTAATTTGCACATTAATTTCAGGTGTCCACTCGCCATTACTAAAAACCTGTGGTGAATTGGGTGATTCCAGCGAAACATCTTTCAGATAAATTTTCTGGATAGCAAATTGTTGATTTTCTTCAGTCATAATAAAATTCTCGCAACCTTGTAAATAAATAATTTTTTGTTTTTCATCTACTTACTAACAGTACAGATGAAAAGGATACCCATGGTTCAAGACCGTCAGCCGTAGAGATGCGGGTGTCGAGCCGACAGGATGTATTCACCGCGTGTCTTTAACCATGGGTAGCCTTTGCCTTCGTTTCAGTAATAAGATGGATGTTCAAAATGCTCTTACCCCTTGATGTGAGAACCCCTGCTTTTTGAATAGTATGGTTTAAGTCTTCATTTTTTTGTCAGTGGCAGACCGGCTTCCGTCCAGTTGGCGATACCACCCTGCAAATTATTAATGTTCGCAAAACCATTGCCCTGTAATATCTTTTCTGCTTTAGACGAGGTATTCCCACTATTACAGTAAACCAGTACTTGCTTATCTTTATATTTGGCCAGCTTTTCCAGCTCGTTTTTAAGTTCTGCGATGGGGATATTGACGGCCTGACCAATATGACCATTACCAAAGTCTTTGCTGGCGCGGATGTCCAGCACCAGAACATCTGGATTATTATTTAACAGGCGAACGGCCTGCGCAGAAGACAATTGCATGCTTCGGCTGGTCTGGTGCTCATATTCAGCTTTTATTAACATCGCCAGTACAATAAAAAAGGCGATAAATAGAAAAAGATTATTTGATACAAATTGGGTAACGTGTTCCATAGTAAAAATTCAGGCCACAACAAATAGTCTGATCAGGCACGATTTAATCACCGGCCAAAAATCAAAGCTAACTTATTGAAAAATAAGATTAAAAATAGTAAAAAAGTAAATTAGAAATTAATGTGCCGAGCCAGCCGAACAGAATACTTCCTGCATCATGCCGATTAAACGCAAAGTACGCGTATCACCCACGCGATAATACACCTTGTTGGCATCCTTACGCGAGGCGAGAATGCCCTTGTCACGCAGAATAGCCAGATGTTGGGAAATATTACTCTGTGATGTACCGACAGAGTTCACTATATCCTGTACACTCACTTCTTTGTCGCCCAAAGTACATAATATTTTTAATCTTAAAGGGTGCGACATGGCTTTTAATGAGCGCGAAGCACGACTAATATCTTCTTCACGCGACATTAAATCTGGATCACTGGGACTTAGAGCCATCTTACACCTCGGTTAATTTTTAATAATATAACGAATAAATGATACATTAATACACTTTTTTTATAATTAAAATAGTTAAATGAAAAAATATACATATTATTTCATATTTTCTCTCTTCATCCCGGCTCTTTTGCAACGTGACCCCCCTATATAAGAAGTTTCTGTATAAAAAGACCTACTGCCTGTTCAACCCCGGCATTTTTGCGATTACTGTACTTTTCGGTGGCTTTCTATTATCACAGAATGTTTTGGCTATAAGAAATAAGGACACCGTACAATATCAGCAAAAACTAAACACGCTGCAAAAAAGCATCGCCAAAGTCCAACAACACCTGAACGGCAGCCGTAAGCATCGCAGTCACGTTATCACCGAGCTTTACCGACTGGAACGCCGCATCAAACAAAACACAAGAACCATAAAAACTTTAAATGCTCGATTTTTAACCATTTCCACCCACCGAAAAAAACTCGAGGCAGAACTTAAACAACTTAATAAGCAACTGGTATCACAGAAGCGACTGCTTACCAAGCAAATACGATCAGCCTATACCATGGGCTCACAACAACAGTTAAAAATGCTTCTAAATCAACAGAATCCAGCAGAAGCAGGGCGCACACAGGCCTATTTCTCTTATCTAAACCGAGCCCGAGAACACCAAATTCAGTCTTTTCTACACACCATTCAACAGAAACGCTCGACTAAAAAGGCATTACACCAGGCCATGCTTGCACAACATAGTATACTGGTTAAACAGAAAAATAAGGTCATGCTGCGACAAATACAACGACTGCAACGCAAAAAACTGATTGTTCGACTCAATAACCGGATTCGTAACCAGGAAAGTACCCTGTCCAACCTGGAATCAAGCCGTATCCGCATCGAAAACCTGCTTAACTCCCTGGGCAAGTTACTGGCAGATATTCCAGCCAACCCCTCCGCTGAAAAGCCGTTTAAATTGCAGAAAGGCAAGTTGCCCTGGCCTCTTCATGGGCCGTTCCTGGCCAGGTTTGGGCAGTCAAAAAATCATGGCAGGTTACGCTGGAAAGGGGTTTTGATCGGGGCCAGAGAGGGCTCTCCTGTCCACGCTATCAGCCACGGCCGAGTTGCTTTTGCCGACTGGTTACAGGGTTTTGGCTATATCACCATTATTGATCATGGCAACGGTTACATGAGCCTCTATGGGCAGAGCGGGCAACTATTAAAACAGGTGGGCGACTGGGTGAAGTCGGGCGAAGTTATCGCAACAGCAGGGGATAGCGGTGGACAACCCCGTAGCGGGGTCTATTTTGAAATTCGAGCACACGGCAAACCCGTTAATCCAGCAAAATGGTGTACAACCCCCATCAGTCATTAATTTTTTAAACAAAAACCTGGAACATACTGGCTAAATAGCGCTCCAAGTATTATTATTCTGCTTTATTTTTTCGAGTCTACCCAACACAAACCTGTCTCAGCAATGTATTACACTTTAAATTGTAACTGTTAGATCTATCCAGCCGTGTAACAAAATCTGATTTATTTCTAACCATACAGACGTAATCCAGCAGAAAATTCACTATTCACTAATAACTGGGCTAAACTCATAACCACTAAAACCTGGAGTATATAGATGAGCAAACAAATTAAGACCTTTCTCGTTCTGGTCTTTGGTATTATCGTTGGAGTTTCCATCTCCCTTACCAGCAATGTCCTGGCCAACAAAACCCAGCCAAGCGTAACCACAAACGGAATACCGTTAAACGAACTACGCAACTTTTCTGATATTTTTGCCAGAATAAAAACCGACTATGTTGAAAAAGTCAGTGATAAAACTCTGCTTGAAAATGCAATTCGAGGGATGTTAGCGGGCCTCGACCCTCACTCCAGCTATCTCGATAAGGCCCAATATCAGGAATTGAAAATCGGTACTACTGGCAAATTTGGTGGTCTTGGTATCCAGGTCGGAATGGAAGACGGCTTTGTTAAAGTCATTTCGCCTATCGACGATACTCCCGCATTTCGTGCCGGGCTGAAAGCGGGCGATCTAATCATCCGATTAAATAACAAACTCGTCAAAGGCATGGGCTTAAATGGTGCTGTTAAAATTATGCGTGGCAAACCAGGCACAGACATTAAGCTGACCGTTATTCGTGAAGGGGTCAGTAAACCATTAACCTTTACTGTCACCCGTGCCATAATTTCTGTAAAAAGCATCAAGAGTCGCATCCTTGAGCCAGGCTATGGTTATATTCGTATAACCAACTTCCAGTCAAAAACAGCGCGTGACATGCTCACCGCCATTGCCAAACTTAAAAAAGAGAATAAAGGCAAACTGAAAGGACTGGTACTCGATTTACGCAATAACCCGGGTGGCGTTTTAAGTGCCGCCGCTGGCGTGGCAGATGCGTTTATCAATAAAGGCAAACTGGTCTACACGAAAGGCCGCATTGAAAGCTCGCATTTCGTGTTTAATGCCAAACCTGGCGATGTTCTGGATGGTGCACCGATGGTAGTGCTAATTAATGGTGGCTCGGCCTCTGCATCTGAAATTGTTGCGGGTGCCCTGCAGGATCATCATCGTGCGATCATTATGGGTAGCCGGTCCTTTGGTAAAGGCTCTGTTCAGACCATACAGGAATTACGCAGCGGTGGTGCAGTCAAAATTACCACTGCACGCTACTTCACCCCATCCGGTCGCTCAATTCAGGGTGAAGGCATTACCCCAGATATCAAACTGGGCCACTATAAAGTGACCAACTCGAAGCTGAACTCATCATTACTGCTTAAAGAGTCCGACCTGAAACACACGATTAGCAATCCAACCAAATCACGGAAAGCTATTCGTGCAGCTGAAGCCGCAACGGAGAAAAAAGAGGCTGCGGAACCTCAGCTAAAAGCAACACAGGACTTTCAATTATACGAAGCGCTAATCTTGCTTAAAGGATTGACGATTGCTGGTAAAGGCTAATTTATCGATAAGTGCCTGCACCAGTCAGGCACAATAAGAAAAAAGGTATAACAAATGGTTTGTTATACCTTTTTTATTGTCTGAGGTATGGTTTACATTATGCGCTGCCAGCGTATAAAAATTCAGCCTTTATCTGCGGGGCGTTTCCACACATTCTCGCTGCTACTACTCATAGCCACATTATTGTTCACCCGCCCTGGTCACGCAGGGTCCCCTTACTACGCCAGTATCATTATTGATGATCTGGGCAACAACCTGCATTATGCGCAACAAATTATTAACTTACCCGCGCAAATAACACTCTCTCTATTGCCGGAAACAAGGTATGCAACAGTAATCGCAAAGGCAGTAAAACCGTCGCCGCTAAAATTGCAAATGAACAGGCTATTGCTAATATTACCCGCGATGTTTTTCTCGGCCCGGAGAATCGAGTAAGCACCATTAAAACCCAGTTCAACCGCTTTATGAAATTAGTCCAGAAACGCGGTTACGGTTTAGCAATCGCCCACCCGCATCCGAAAACAATTCGATTTCTGACCAAACATTTAAGCGAACTAAAACAACATGGCATACAACTTGTGTCCGTTTCCAGACTCATACAGATACGCCAATACAGGAAAAAAAGATATGTTACATGCACTGGTTCCACTTGCTCAGGGCTGCGAAGAACTGGAAGCCATTGATCACCACGCTATCCACATCACTCAAAATGCGGTGGAAGTTGATGATCATATCGTCACTTCGCGTGGCCCCGGAACCGCGATGGGTTTCACATTAACCCTTATCGCGCTACTGATGGGTAAAGATAAGCGCGATGAAGTCAGCCAACAACTGGTTCGATAAACACAATAATCTTTCTAAATAGGAGAAATAGACAATAATTTCAATAAGTTAGATTACAACTTCTATATCCGTAACAATTATGTTGTTATATTCATTCCAATTTTAGATAAAATACCTGATCATTTTACTAGGTTATTACAGGAAGAGACTATGCAAGCAGAAATTAATGGCAAGATTATCCAGCTCAGTGAAGCCGGCTGGTTAGAAAATCTCGATGAGTGGAGTCAGGAACTCGCGGTTGAGGTTGCAAAAAATGAAAAGATTAATGAACTGACTCAGGCACACTGGGATATTGTTAATGAAGCACGCCAGTATTTTCTGGATAACGGCATCGTTTGTGAACCACGCTCATTCTCAAAAATCATGAAGAAAAAATATGGCAAAGATCATTCCGATCAAAAATATATTTACTCTTTATTTCCAACTGGGCTAATTAAATGTGCCAATAAAGTCGCAGGTTTACCTCGACCTAGAGGCTGTAGTTAAAATAATAGTTGGCAGAAAAATTCTACCCGCAATAAATTACTGCCAAGTTTTTCTATAGTTTACCGGTAGTTTTTTGCAGATTATCTTTTAACTGCTTTTGTTCGCCTTTATAATGGTTAAATTATTCATTACTAACATGGCGTAACAAACATGGATGCTGCTGCACTCAACTGTTTGCAACATACCTTTGGCTATGCTGATTTTCGTTTTCAGCAGCGTGACATTATTCGGCATGTAATTAATGGCGACGATGTTATTGCTTTAATGCCGACTGGTGGCGGTAAATCACTCTGCTACCAGATACCCGCGCTGGTTCGGCCGGGGACAGGCATTATTATTTCGCCGCTGATTGCCTTAATGCATGATCAGGTTATGGCGCTACAACAACTGGGTATCCAGGCCGCTTATCTAAATTCGACACTGGAGGCTGCCCGCAGTCGGCAGACAGAAGAAGATTTTATCCACGGCCGCCTGGATATGCTGTATGTCGCACCGGAGCGGCTCAATACAGCAAGTTTTCTGCGCCTGCTCAAGCAAGCTGACATTTCTTTATTTGCCATTGATGAAGCGCACTGTGTATCACAATGGGGGCATGATTTTCGCCCCGATTACATTCAACTTTCGCTGCTACATGAACAGTTCCCTGAAATACCACGTATTGCATTAACCGCCACCGCAGATGAAACCACGCGCAATGAAATTCGTCAGCGATTAAATCTCGAACACGCCGAGCTTTTTTTATCCAGTTTCGACCGCCCAAATATCTGTTATCAAATCAGTGAAGGACAAAACAACGCAAAAATGGCATTGTTACGTTTTATCCAGAACGAACACGAGCACGATGCGGGTATCGTGTATTGCCTGTCACGAAAAAAAGTTGAAGCCACCGCGCAGTGGTTAACCGACAAAGGTTTTATCGCGCTTGCGTATCACGCGGGACTACCGACAAAAATCAGGGCGGAACATCAACAACGTTTTCTAAAAGAGGAAAGCGTTATTATTGTAGCCACCATTGCCTTCGGTATGGGCATCGACAAACCTGACGTACGCTTCGTTGCCCACCTGAATTTACCTAAAAGCATGGAAGCCTATTATCAGGAAACCGGGCGGGCGGGGCGTGACGGCTTACCCTCCGATGCCTGGATGGCCTATGGTTTACAGGATGTGATTATGCTTAAACAAATGATGGGCGGATCAAACGCTGAGGAACAATTTAAACGTATTGAACGTCAAAAACTTGAAGCGATGTTAGGTTTTACCGAAATCACCAGCTGCCGGCGTCAGGCACTACTCAATTATTTTGGTGAACACCTCGACAAACCCTGCGGTAACTGTGATAACTGCTTATCACCCGCAGATACCTGGGATGCCACCACCGCCGCACAAAAAGCACTGTCCTGTGTTCACCGTACCGGGCAGCGCTTTGGTGTCACCTATCTCGTTGACATATTAACCGCTAAAACTAGTGAGCGCATTGAACAATTTGGCCATCATAACTTAAGTGTTTTCGGTATTGGCAAAGAGTTTGATACCAGGCAATGGCGCAGTATTTTTCGTCAGTTAATCTCACGGAATCTATTGACTGTCGATATTGATGGATTCGGCTCACTGCGCCTGACCGAGCATTGCCGCAAAGTATTGCGTGGCGAAGAAACTTTATTACTGCGTAAAGAAAGTCAAAATACCCGATCATCGCGCAAAGGACGCAAACCTGATCGCTCTGAAAGCAACGCCAGTAATTCTCTTTGGGAGGCTCTGCGCGGCTGCCGCAAAAAACTGGCCGATGACAATGACGTGCCACCGTTTGTTATTTTTCATGATTCCACACTGGCAGAAATGCTGGAACGTCAACCCGGCAATCGTGAACAATTTTCACGTCTCAACGGGGTGGGTGAAAATAAACTGGATAAATATGCAGCGGCTTTTTTAAGTGTTATTAATGATCAGATAAACCAGCAACAACACGGGACTACCGACACCGTCACTGAAAGCTTACTATTATTTCGTCGTGGTCTGGATGTAAATGGCATTGCGACTCAGCGTGAACTTAAAATAACAACCGTTTATTCTCACCTTGCCAGCTGTATTGAGCAGGGTGAGCTTAAACTCGAAGATGTCGTCAATTTAAACAAACAGGATCTCACTATTATTCATGAAGCATTTTTAAGTCTTGATGACGGCACAAAAAAACTAAAACCGGTCTATGATGCGCTAGACGGTATGTTTGATTACGGCATATTACGTTGTGTACAGGCAGCGGTACACTGAACGTGCCTTTTTTATTGCGCTTTAATCTCTCTGAACAAGCAGCAAAAGCAGGCTGGCATTAAATTTTTCGAGTTATGTGGCTGGTCTGGTTTTAATGTTCACCAGCGCCACCCCGATCAGTATCAGCAATATACCCAGACTACGCTCATACGATAACACCTCACCAATTTTATCCCAGTAAACGGCCCCCAGGTAAACCAGGATATAGCTCAAGCCCAGCATCGGATACGCATAACTGATCTGATAACGTGTCAATGCCAGCAACCAGGCCAGCATTGACAGGCCATAGCAGGTAAAACCACTCAACAACCATAGCAGTATTAGCTTATTTTGTAGCACAATTCCCAGCGCTGAAACAGAGCCAGAGCCAATATTTAACAGTCTAATATCCAGCAAACCCGCTTTCATTAACAGTTGTGCTGCCGCAGATAACACAATACTGCTGATGAGCAATAGAACGGGCCGGTAGGCTTTCATGTCTGCGCCAACAGGCTAATACCGGCGACAATAAAAGCAACTCCCGCCCAACGCCACCATGAAATGGCTTCATGTAAAATATAACGCGCTGCCAACAGTACCACGATAAAACCTGAGCTAATAAAAGGGAAGGCTTTGCTCACATCCATGTCATATAAAACCACCAGCCACAACAGCAAGGCCGAGCCCAGGCAGACAACTGCGAGCATTATTTCCCACTGAAATAATGCTCGCATTGTCTCGTTTAATGTTGTCGCATTTTTTAAGCCTCGGTCCGCACCCAGTTTCTGTAATACCTGACCGCAGGAGGTCAGTAAAACAACAATAAAGATAATAACGTAGTCCATTATGATTTTACTTTTTCCACCGGAATCGTCCACAATACAAAACGTCCCCAACGCACTGCCGTTGCCTGCGATGGTAACATTGCTTTCATTTTTTGATACCCATCCGAATGTTGCACAATAACAATTGGTTGTTTATTTACATTATGCGTTAAAAACTGCTTGAACTTATCCCCCTGAAGTAAGCGATATTTAGCATCTGCATAGGATAAACCGTAGTTTAATTCGCCAGGTGAAGTCATATAAACATCGCGGCGATGAAAATACCAGTTAACCGCATGAATCAGATTATTGTCGGCAACCAGAAGGGTTTTCGGCGTTACTCGATATGCGTTTTCCAGCAGAAATTTACCTGGCATTTTGCTTTCCACTGTTCGCTGCGGCAGTATAAATTGTGTTACCAGCATAATGGGTACCAGACTAAACGCGTAACAACTTAATTTCTTACCGACCGTTTTAATGTAGCAACTGATGCCTGTCAAAACTGATGCCATTAAAAACGCCGCACATAATAATAGCCATTTCCAGCTTTCATCGTTATACCAGACGGCTTTACCTACTAACCTTGTCTGTATCAACACGATGTACAATGTAAAGCTGCATAATACAAAAATACTTAACCAGGCGGCGTATTTAAACCACCGCTCACCTTGATCAGTACTTTTATGACTTAAATATCGCTCCAGCCCCAGACTCAGAAGAATCGCGAGTGGCGCAAGACAGGGAAGGATATAGGTGGGTAATTTTCCATGTGCAATAGAAAAGAAAATAAACGGTAATAACAACCATAATAACGTATATTGCAGCAGTGCCTTTTCCGTACCACCCATCGACTGTCGCGATTGCCATAATCCTTTCGCCGCCGTGCCCAACTGAGTTATCCACGGCCAGGCCAACAAGGGTAAAAACAGCAAATAAAACCAGACTGGTTCCTGATGCTGGGCATGGTCACTGGCAAAACGTTTTATATTTTCCTGCCAGAAAAAATAGTGCCAGAAATCCGGCTGCTGCAGATTTATCATTATCGCCCAGGGCAGAACCAGCATAATTGCTACCAGTGCTGGCAGCCAGCCTCGACTGAACAATTCTTTCCAGCGACGCTGCCAGATGACATAGGGCACGATAACCATGCCCAGCAATGCAAACGCAAGAAAACCCTTGGTTAGAAAAGCCGCGCCGGTAAAAACACCCATTAAAATAAGTTCAAAAACGCGTTTGCGTTGATTCTGTTCGCGATGAGAAAAATAAAAGGTGACAAACGCCAGCGTTAACAGCAGACTAAAAACGCTATCCAGGGCATTATAACTCCCCATAAGAAACACGCCGAACATGGTCAGGTAGACTGCCGCTGCCGTCAGCGCTGTTTTTGCTGAGCGCCCGTTGTAGGCGATTAATAAGAAAATGGCCAAAGCGGAAATCCCCGCAGACAAGGCGCTGGGTAATCTCACGGCAAATGCGTTTTCGCCAAACATCTTCATGCTGGCGGCCACCACCCAATAACCCATTACGGGTTTCTCAAAATAGCGCAACCCATTCAGTGTTGGAGAAACCCATTTCCCAGTATCCATCATTTCGCGTGGAATTTCAGCATACCGAACTTCATCAGGAATCATTAACGGGCGCAGGCCGAGCGGTAACAGGTAAATTAACACATACAGTAGCAATAAAATAAACGCATAAATACGCCAGTTAGTGCCTTCTGTGGAATTATTCATACTCTGCTATTTATCTGCCATTAAAATCTGCCATTAAAAAATTAGGTGGCGAGTCCGGTTTATTCTTCATGATTTACGACTGAATGATCGACTACTGAGATTATCATTGCAGCTTACTGCCCCTGTCTGCCGACCCAGCCCTCACGGCCATGAAGTGGGGCGGGATTAATTATACCTGATTTAATTTTGGCAATATCATCCGGCAACAACTGTTGCAGTGGCACAAAATGAATCCCACGCTGTTTTGCCTTACTTAGAAACCGATCAAATAAATCCGCGCAGACGAGACCCTCTACCTCGGCATGAATGGTTAAAACATTCAACTGTTCAGGTTGAATTAAACCCAGCAGGTAAGCGTTATAATTTTCCACTGTAATGCCGTTTTTACCAATGACCTCATCATAAGTCGGGAGTGTCACGGGAATTTGTGGCGTACAAAGAGCCCCGTCTATAACCGGACGAAAAATACTTTCACCTCGACAATCTGTATTATAGATAAAATCAAACGGCTGTTTTTCTTTTACTACCCGTGTATCGGCTTTCCAGCCAGCAACACCAGAACAGACTGGTGGCCTGCCAATAATAGCCGTTAAGGCAGCAACACCACGTTGAATATCCTGGCGCACTTCCAGCGCAGACATTGCCTCCATGTGCATCTGCCAACGGTGGTGATCCCAGGCATGCAAGCCCGCTTCGTGACCAGCAAGATCTGCCGCCCGGATGGTTTTAGCAAGGCGTTTACCAATATTCGGGCCGGGCCAGAAGGTGCCGCGCAGCAGAATATCCCAACCATAAAGGCTGGCTGCTTTTGAGCGTAACATTTTTATTAAAAAAACCGGTTTTAATAATCGCCATAAGTGCCGCCCCATATTATCCGGCCCAACACTAAATAAAAAAGTGGCTTTTACATTATGCTTATCAAGCAGGCGCAATAATCCCGGCACCCCATCGCGGGTGCCACGAAAGGTATCGACATCAATCCGCAGGCCAACGGTGATTCCGCTGTCATTCAAGCCACTTAACTCACTTTGGTTGAATTAATATAGTCCTGCAGGAAATAATCCAGGGTTTCATCAATCGACTGATCCAGCATTATTTCTGGATGCCAGTCTAACACCTTACGCGCATTTTCGATGCTGGGGCGGCGGTGCTGCACATCCTGATAACCATCACCGTAATAAGTACGACTTTCTGTTTCGACCATACCGGCAAACGGTGGAAACTGATTTCGTAGCGGGTGGGCTTCAAATTTTTCTACTAAAATCTCTGCCATACGTTTAATACTGGCTTCATTGTCCGGGTTACCAATATTAAATATCTGGCCATCACTACAGCCGCCCCTGTTTTCAATAATGCGGAACAGGCATTCAACGCCTTCCTCAACATCCGTAAAACAGCGTTTCTGCTCGCCACCATCAATCAGTTGAATCGGTGTGCCTTCTACCAGATTTAATATTAACTGGGTAATCGCACGCGAACTACCAATGCGGGCAGAATCCAGCGTATCCAGGCGTGGACCAATCCAGTTAAATGGACGGAACAGGGTAAAAGGCAGGCCCGTTTTTTTACCGTAAGCCCAGATAACCCGATCCATTAACTGTTTGCTGGTTGAATATATCCAGCGTTGTTTTTCAATCGGGCCGGTAATCAGATTCGAGGTGTTCTCATCAAACATTTCATCCGTGCACATACCATACACTTCAGAGGTTGAAGGGAAGATAATACGGGTACCATACTTGGCGCAGTAACGAACAATGCGTAAATTTTCCTCAAAGTCGAGTTCAAATACGCGCAGTGGATTACGGGTATATTCTATCGGCGTAGCAATCGCAATTAACGGCAGAACCACATCACATTTCTTAACGTGGTATTCAATCCATTCGCGGTGAACAGTAATATCGCCTTCATGAAAATAAAAATCCGGCTTATGCAATAAACGCCTGATCGCACTGCTGGACAAGTCCATACCATGTACTTCATAACCACCATCTTGCAACAAACGCTCAACCAGAAAATTACCGATAAAACCATTCACCCCAAGAATTAACACTTTGGTTTTATGATTGGCTGAAGTTTTTTCAAATTTTGGCCCCAGACGCATATCCTCAACCAGATTTAAATTTATTGCCAGTTGTGTGCCAGAACTAAACACGCCACCTTGCTGCTGGCCAAAATGAATACGCACAACACCCTGTCCACAGGCAATATCCAGTGGTTTGGTTGATAGAATTGTCCCTGGTTGTGCATCACTTTCCTGTGCCAGCGCCTCTACTTCCCAGACCAGTAATTCACGTTGCCCCGCATAAGTAAACGCACCTGGATAAGGTTGAGTGACAGCGCGCACCAGATTATGAATCTCACTGGCAGAACGGCTCCAGTCGATGACTCCGTCTGCTGCTGTACGACCACCAAAATACGTTGCTGCAGCCTGATCCTGCGGAGTTAATGTAAGCTTGCCATTTTTGATGCTCGGTAAATATTCATCCAGCATGGAACTGGCCGCTTCAACCTGTTTGTCGATTAAAGTTTTTGCGGTATCGTGGGGCTCGATTGCGACGGATTGCTGACAGACAATATCACCATTATCGGTGCTAACTGTCATCGCATGCAGGGTAACTCCCGTTTCTGTTTCCCCATTGATTAACGCCCAGTTGGTTGGTACACGGCCACGATATTTTGGCAGCAATGAACCATGCAAATTAAAACAACCTTTGCCTGGAATCTCCAGCAGCGCCTTCGATAACAGGTCACGGTAATAAAATGAAAACAGGATGTCGGGCTTCATTTCACGAATCTTTTCTAACCATAATGGATGATTAATATCATCCGGGGTATAAACAGGAATATCATGCCGCGCCGCCAGCTCAGCAACCGAAGCAAACCAGATGTTTTCATCACTATCATCCGCATAGGTAAATACTGCTACAATCTCAAAACCGTTACGCAGTAGCGCTTCCAGCCCTGCGCACCCCATATTATGATATGCCGCTACAATTGCTCTCATAGAACCCTCTTAAAATATATAAATGATTAATTAATTTTCACTGTTAGTTTGGTGATTGACGGCAGTATCAGGCACTGCGTCTGTCACCTGTTGGCAACCAACAACCTGATGCACAAAATATCGTGGTCGGGCGCGCACATCATGATAGATACGCCCGATATATTCACCCAGCAACCCCATCGCCAGCAACTGTACACCGATAAAAATAAACAGAACCGCAAACACGGTGAACAGACCTTCACCCGCCCAGTGTGCACCGTAAACAAGCCGTGTAACCAACAGCACGAGACTGAAAGCAAAACCTGACAGTGCCAGCAAACCACCCAGCACACTTAACAGCCGTAATGGAAAAGTGGTCATGCTGGTGAGCAAATCAAACTGTAAATTAATCAGTTTCATCAAGCTGTATTTGGTTTCATCATTGCTGCGGTCAGCATGCATTACATTCACTTCACAGGTCTGTCGAGCAAAGGTATTGGCCAGTACCGGTATAAAAGTACTGCGCTCATGGCAGGCCAGCATCGCGTCAACAATGCTGCGATGATAGGCGCGTAACATACAGCCATAATCAGTCATCATCACGCCGGTGGCTTTCTGCACCGCTTTATTAATTATTTTTGAAGCACTACGGCGAAAAAAAGTATCCAGCCGATTCTGCCGCACACTACCCACCACATCACAACCCCGCCTGGATTTTTCCAGCAGCTTGGGAATTTCTTCCGGTGGATTTTGTAAATCTGCATCCAGCGTCACCACAACATCCCCTTTTGACTGTGCCAGACCTGCCATAACCGCTGCATGTTGACCATAGTTACGGTTCAGCAGAACACCGATTACTTTACCCTTGTGCTTATTAGCGGCCTGATTAATCAGTTCTGGAGAATGGTCTTTACTGCCATCATCCACCAAAATAATTTCATAGGCACAATCGAGCGCCTCACCCACCGCAACACAGCGGTTAACCAGTTCCTGCAAATTGACTTCTTCGTTGTAAACCGGTGCCACCATTGAAACCAGTTTTAAATCGATGGTTACATCTTTGTTCAATTCGCTATTACATAAATCATTCATACAGTCAGGTATCTCATAATTAGCCAGGCTATCTTATTTTGGCGGTGCCAGTATATCTTTAATCACTGCAATCACACGCTCCACATCTGCTACGGCCATATCGGGGAACAGTGGCAATGAACAGATACGCGCTGAATTCCATTCAGTGTTACTTAACTCCAGCGTGTTTTCTGCCTCATTACTGCTCGCTACGGTATTCTCGGCAGTGGTGGCAGAGTAATATTTTTCTCGATAATATTTCTGTTGATGCGCGGCACGAAAATGTAGCCCACTGCCTATCTGCCGTGCTTTTAGTGCCTGCATAAAATTATCACGACTCATGCCAACGGCTTCAATATCGAGCCGGACTATAAACAGATGCCAGCAGTGCAACATGGCGTAATCAGGCACATCCAGCGGTTTAATGGCGGCCATATCCGCCAGTAAACGCCGATAATGCTGCGCCAGTTCAGTGCGCTGCTGATTGAGTGTCGGCAGACGTTTTAACTGCCCCAGACCCAGCACCGCATTCATATCTGGCAAATTATATTTGTAGCCAGGTGTAAGCACTTCAGCCTGCGGCGCGCGACCCTGAGTTTCGCGGTCAAAGGCATCCAGGCCAAGACCGTGAAAACGTAATTGTCTGATCTTTTCCGCCAGTGCTTTATCATCGGTACAAACCATACCCCCTTCACCGGTGGTAATATTTTTTATCGGGTGAAACGAAAAAATCGCCGTACCGACATTACCCACTGGCACGCCTTTATATTCAGTACCAATCGCATGCGCCGCATCTTCGACCAGTTTTACATGGTAACGTTCAGCCAGTTCTCTGAGCGGCTCCAGATCCAGCGAAGCCCCTGCATAATGCACCGGGATAATCAATTTTGTACGTTCAGTGATCAACGGCTCAATCCTTGCCGCTGTGGTCATTAAGGTGTGTTTATCTACATCAACAAACACTGGTTTCGCGCCGCACAACTCAATCTGGTTGGGCGTGGAAACCCAGGTCATGGACGGGGTGATAACCTCATCACCTGGCCCGATATTGAGCGCATGCAACAGCAGGTGCATTCCTGCGGTTGCCGAAGACAGCGCGATTGCATATTTTGCCCCAGTCAGCGCACCAACAGCGGCTTCCAATTCGGCATTTTTTGCACCCGTGGTAATCCAGCCGGAGCGCAGCACGTCGGCAACAGCAGTAATTTCAGCGTCCGAAATAGAAGGCCTGGACAAGGGCAGAAAAGGGCTGTTCACGAGATTGCAGGCATAATTTAAAGCGCTTCGATGTGTTGTTACGTACTATCTTGTTATTCGGATACTTGCACTCATCATTTGTGCTCGATGATTAGCGCCATTAGAAAGTGCTAATTTTACACTATCCAGGCACTATCATGCACCCCTCCAAACTGCCTATAGTATAGAAATCATTCCGATTAGACCTGTTTTGCCCGCTCAATCATGGCATTAATCGCCTTTTCCATTTGCATCTGCACTTGAGGCAGATCTTTATTTATTAGCTGCGACTCCACAACTACCGGTTCGCCAACCACGATCACAACTTGTGTGAATGGTTTGGGTAGCATGAACTTATCCCACGAACCGAGATACCAGGCGTTTTTAGTGGCGCAAGCTATCGGTAACAGTGGCGCACCGGTCATGCGTGATAACATGACCGCCCCAGGTTTAAATTTAAACCTGGGGCCGGTTGGGCCATCCGGCGTGGTCACTGGCGAAACCCCCTGCCTGACAATGACCTGATACATTTCCCGTAATGCCTGTGCACCAGTACGGGTGGACGAACCACGAATCACTCTGGCACCTCTGGAGGCAACAATTTTAGCCGGGATATCCCCATCCCCTGAGGGGCTGATTAAAAACCCCACCTTCAAACCGCGTTTAAGTTGTTGCAACATATACCAGCCACAAAACAGATGCTGTTGATGCCAGTATACGGGAATCACCGGTTTGCCATCGGCCAGCACTTTATCCATATTGACCTGACCAACCACCTTCACTCGACAACTTAACCAGATAAAATTAACCAGTAGCCAGACAGCCGGCTTTAACAGGGCAAAACTGAGTTTACGTTTAAATGTCAGCTGACGTGGCTGCTCCTGCATATTCGACCGAGTTGTGAATGGCCTGGCCACATCAACCACTGATTCGCCAGTCTCGACTTCAGTTTTACCCGTTCTCGGTTTATCTGCCGTGGGTTTTTTTTCGTACGGATTTTGCATCATAATGCTCTGTTCTGTTAAAAAAATGGCGACCTTAAATCAATCTCTCGGCCAACAGACTCTCCTGACTTAAGTGTTTAATGTTCAATTCATTTAATGCCGCTGAAGTCGCCAGTGAAATCGTGAATCGTGAATCAATATCTATCGCTCTCAAATACCAGCAGTTACCACCAAACGACACGGTTATCGAGGCTTCATGTAACCGTGAACCAAGCCTTTTAGCATCACCTGTTTCCACCTCCCGCATACGTGACAGCCCGGCAGTATCTGCGGCTTTAACGACGGCTTCCTTGATCGACCATAACCGGAAAAAGCTTTCTGGCTGTTGCTGAATCTGCATTAACTCATGCGGCTGCATCACGGCTTTGAATGCCAGCCGTTTTAAAGGTCGAATTTTCTCAGCATCCACCCCCACTTTCAGTTGTCGACTGGCAACCACCAGAACCAGATTATCCGAATGGCTGATATTGAAATCAAACCCAGTTGTTGACGGCCAGCAAGGTTTGCCCTGTTTTTTATATTCCAGTTCAGCAAGATCAAAGTTATGTACCTGCAAATCCATTGCACACTGCTTTAACAGACGCAGCCCCAGCAGAGAGCTATCCTGATCTGTTTTATGTAAAAGCCGCAGGATGGCCTGCTTTTTTTCTCCCGAAAGCGCATTTAACCAGCACTGACGTAATTTTTCATTAATTACCGAGTGATTTTTATCGCCACCGCGCCAAGTGTAATATAATCTAACCTCATTTTTCTGCGTTTCCATGTGACCCACATTATGAATGTAACCATAAAAAAACACTATTATGCCTGATGATAATAAATCAACAACGCCTGTTTCTACACCCCCAGGCCCCGATGAAGCAGTGCAGATTGATATAAACCTGCAATCACAACAGCTCATCAGACAAATGATTCAGCGTTATGGCGATATATTTCGACTTCATGTCCCCAAACGCAACCATGATGCCTGGGTGGTAACAAACCCCGATGCGATCAAACATATTCTGGTTTCTAACCATACAAATTACCACAAGGGGACTGGCTTCGAACGTGTAAAAATGCTGCTGGGTAATGGCATTATCGTCAGCGATGGTCCCTTCTGGCGACGCCAGCGCACGATGATTCAGCCCGCTTTCAGTCGCAAAAATGTTCACCATATGTGCACTATGATGAAAACGGTTACCCAACGATTAATTCCCCGCTGGCAACATAAAGCTGAAAGCGGGGAGGCCATTGATATCACCACCGAAATGAGTCAATTCGCCCTGGAAGTGATATTACGCGCCTTAATCGGCGACGACCTCGAACTGCTGATAAAAGCACAGGGGGAAAATCCTTTTGCCTTTTTAACCAAAGACACCACGCGGGATCTGGCCCTGGCAATGAAATTTCGCCAGCTGATGCCGTTGATTCAAGCGCTCATCAGTCGGCGTCGGGAGAATAACGAAACCCACTATGATCTACTATCTTCGTTGATGCTGGCTACCGATAAAAGTGGCAACAGCATGACCGACAGGGAGTTAATTGATGAGATTATGACGATGATTATCGCCGGCCATGAAACCTCGGCAGGCACATTAAACTGGGTCTGGTATGAAATCTCCCGGCATCCTCGCTGTGGAGAAAAATTATTTCACGAAGTCGCAAAATATGTGTGCAAAAACAGCATTACGGTGGCTAACGTGACCAAACTCCATTACACCAAACAGGTCATTAATGAAACCTTGCGACTGTATCCACCAGTCTGGTTATTCTCTCGCAGAGCGGTTAATGACGACACGGTTGCTGGTTATTATTTACCCGCAAACACAGATATTTACCTGTCGCCTTTTTTCACCCATCGCAACCCGGCGTTGTGGGAGCAACCAGAGGAATTTAATCCTGAGCATTTTAGAAATGATGGCGTGGCACTCAAACATAAATATGCTTTTTTCCCTTTTTCGGCCGGCTCAAGACGTTGTATCGGTGAATACTTTTCCTATATTGAAATGCAAACCCACCTGGCTATATTAGCGAACCGCTTTACATTACAACCTGTTCCCGACCAAAAAATCGAATTAGACCCTGGCATAAACCTGCGCACCAAAAACAGTATTATGATGACAGTAGCCATTCGTCAGCCTACAGGCTAAAATTTACACCCTGTCTTCCTGCAAGATCAATCAAACTAACAAGCAAATAACCCATGACTTTTCAAACGCTCACTCAGGCACTTAATGCCCATGCCAGCAACGACTATAGTATCAATTATTTACGCAGCCAGAGCGATGAAGCAGATGTCGGTTTTGCTGATTTAAAACAACGCGCACTGGGTATTCTATTTAATCTGCAACAACACGGTCTAAAGGTCGGTGACGAATGCATTCTGCTTACTGACAACAATGAATTTTTTCTGGATGCTTTCTGGGCCTGTTTATATGGCGGGATTATTCCCGTTCCAGTCGCCGTTGCCAGCAATGACGAGCACCGTTACAAATTGTTGCGCATCTTCAATAAACTGACTCATCCACAACTTTATACGGAGACAAAAATACTGCAAAAACTTACGGAGTTTTGCACCCTGAACAACCTGCCAGATGCCGCAAATGAACTGACACAGAGCTGCTTTCTTATTGAATCAATCGAAGATATTTCTCAACCAGGCAACATCCATACAGCCCAACCTGAAGATACCGCATTTATTCAGTTTTCATCCGGCTCCACCAGCGAACCGAAAGGCGTGGTGTTAACGCATAAAAATATTCTCACAAATATCAATGCCATCATAAAAAGCGCCGCTTTCACTCCCGCAGACCGAATGTTCAGCTGGATGCCACTCACTCATGACATGGGCATGATTGGTTTCCACTTAACGGCAATTGTTGCACGCATGAACCACATTATTATGGATACCCGTATTTTTGTCCGCCGACCTTTATTATGGCTAACCGTCGCCAGTGAAAAGCAGGCAACCATTCTGTGTTCACCTAATTTTGGCTATAAACACTTTCTTAAAGTTTTTGAAAGCAGAGGGATAGACCCGATTGACCTCAGCCGTGTACGTTTAATCTTTAATGGCGCAGAACCTATTTCTATCGCTATTTGTGAACAGTTTCTTCAGACAATGAAACCTTTTGGCCTCAACGAGACAACCATGTTCCCCGTTTATGGCCTGGCTGAAGCTAGCCTGGCGGTTTCTTTCCCTGCGCTTGAAACCACCCTGCAAACAGTGACAGTTAAACGTAATCAACTCGGCATTGGTGATACTCTCGAACAAATTAAGCCCTCAGATGAAACCATAACCCTCGTACTGCTTGGCAAGCCCATTCAGGACTGTGAAGTACGCATTGTGGGGAATAACCATACTGTACTCGCAGAGAAGCATATCGGTCATATCCAGTTAAAAGGCGATAATGTCACCCGCGGTTATTACCACGATGATGAAATTAATCACGCACTTATCAGCGAGGATGGCTGGCTGGATACGGGGGACTCCGGCGCATTTGTAAACGGGCAACTGCTCATTACTGGTCGTGTTAAGGACATTATTTTTGTTAATGGACAGAACTTTTATTCCCATGATCTTGAAAATATTCTGCACCAACTCGATGGACTTGAACTCGGTAAAGTTATCGTTGATGGCGCACGTACCTCAGCCAGTGATGCAGATGAACTGATCGTTTATATTTTACACCGTGGTGATATTGAAGATTTTTTACCGACAGTACGGCAAGTGCGTAAAACCATAAACCAGACGATAGGTATTGAAGTAAGTCAGGTAATCGCGATTAAACACGTCCCCAAAACCACCAGTGGTAAAATACAACGCTACCTGTTAACTGAAAAATACATAAACGGCGATTACAATACTATTATCGCTGCAATACAATTATCCATTACCGCCACACAACCAGATGAATCGCATAATGCACAGCCAGATAACATTGCCACACATATTAGTGAAATTTGCCACGATACCGTTACTGATAAAACGATTGGCCTTGATGACAACTTATTCGAAACCGGTATCAGCTCGCTGGCACTGGCAGAAATTCACGAACAAATTGATCATTATTACCCCGGTAAAGTTGAAATTAATGATTTATTTGATCATCCCACCATTCACCAGCTTGCACTCTTCCTGGAAAGTAAAATCAACCCATAAAAACCCTCTGGATAAGTTTTGAAAAAACCCGAACCACTCCCTGAAATTGTCGCAGCTATCGACCTTGGCTCTAATAGCTTCCATATGATTGTCGCACGTCTGGAAGAGTCCGGGACCTTGTCCATTATTGACCGATTACGTGAAAGCGTCCGTATAGGCGGCGGCCTGAGCAAAAAAGGCAAGCTAAAAAAAGTGGCACAGAAGCGGGCATTCTCCTGCCTTGAAACTTTTTCACAGCGAATCCGTGACCTTCCCGACTCAGCGGTTCGTATTGTTGGAACCAATACCTTACGTGTCGCCAGCAATGCCCGCGATTTTGTACACCATGCCGAAACCATACTCCAGCACCCCATCGAAATTATCGCCGGTCGGGAAGAAGCACGACTAATCTATCTTGGTGTTGCCCATGGCCTTGCAACGGGTGAGGGTAAGCGTCTGGTCATCGATATTGGCGGCGGCAGCACAGAATGCATTATCGGGCAAGGCATGAACCCACTACACCGTGAAAGTATTTATACCGGCTGCGTTAGCGCCGGCAAAAAATTTTTTCCGCGCGGCTACATCAGTAAATCAGGAATGAAAGCAGCACAAATTGATGCTGCGCTAACGTTATTACCGCAGGCATCAAAGTTTAAGGCGGGTAACTGGGATGAAGTGATTGGTTGTGCTGGCACCGTGCGCGCTATCCGCAACATTCTACATGAAGAAGGCTGGTGTAATAACGGCATTGAGCGTAAAGCACTGCATCAACTGCGCGATGCCATCGTTCATGCTGGCCATGAAGACAAGCTTGAACTAAAGGGTTTGTCCGAAAGCCGCCGCCCGGTACTGGCTGGTGGTCTGTCGGTATTACTCGCCGTTTTCAATACCCTGAATATTGAGCATATGCTGGTCTCTGATCAAAGTATGCGTGAAGGCCTGCTGTATGATTTAGTTGGCCGCATTAACCATCAGGATGTTCGAGATGCCACAGTTGAAGCCATTATCAAACGCTGGGCCGTTGATAAAGAACAGTCTATTCGAGTCACACATACGGTGGAACAACTCTGCCATCAGGCCTGTCCACAGTGGAATATTGAAGAAGAAAATTTTCAGTATTTAATTAAATGGGCATCACAATTACATGAAATCGGGCTTCAAGTATCACATACACAATACCACAAACATGGCGCTTACATTCTTCGCAATGCTGATATGCAGGGTTTTTCCCGTCAGGAACAGGCGCTACTGGCAATCCTTGTGCAAAACCATCGAGGTCGATTTCGACTTGAAGAATTTGACCAGTTAATGCAACCTTTCGTAATACCCGGCAAGCAACTATGCATCTTGTTACGCCTGGCGGTTTTAATTCACCGTGGCCGTACCAACCGCACGACTCCAGAGCCAGCTATAATAATCAGACAAAAAAATATACAGTTAAAATTTCCACCTGACTGGCTGAACACTAACAGCCTGACGCTTGCCGACTTAAACAAAGAGGTAAGTTATCTAGACAAGGCTGGTTACACGCTCAGCTTTAATGCGTGATCAACGAATCTAGTCCACAGGAGAGAATCTTATGCAACAGACGGTCAGCGACAAGAACAGACAGAAATTACAAGCAGCGCTTGAAACGCTTTCCGACCCTGAGAAAGTGCTATCTTCACCTGATATTATTTCCAGCAAGGCGCTATTAAAAATTAATTATGAACTAGGCAATTACCCTTACCCTGAAAAAATCAGTACAAGGGAATATGATCATGAAAAACAGCTATTACAAATCGAGTTATTAAAGGTTCAAAACTGGGTTAGAGAAAAAGGCATTAAAATTGTCGGTATTTTCGAAGGTCGAGATGCTGCGGGCAAGGGTGGTGCCATCAAACGGTTTACAGAGCACTTAAACCCCCGTGCGGCTCACGTTATCGCCCTGGAAAAACCCAATGAAAAGGAACTGGGCCAATGGTATTTTCAACGTTATATTCAGCAATTACCTACGCGTGGCGAAATGGCATTATTTGACCGTTCCTGGTACAACCGTGCAGGTGTAGAAAGAGTAATGGGGTTTTGCACCCCGGAGGAACATCTTGAGTTTTTACGTACCACTCCGCAACTTGAGCGGATGCTGGTAAATTCCGGCCTGACGCTGAGAAAATACTGGTTCTCAGTCAGCCGCCATGAGCAGATACGGCGCTTTCATTCGCGCAGCCACGACCCACTAAAACACTGGAAGCTCAGCCCGATTGATCTGCAATCACTGGATAAATGGGACGACTATACGGAAGCCAGAAAGACCATGTTCTTCCATACAGACACTGCTGATGCACCCTGGGTCGTGGTTAAATCTGATGATAAAAAGCGCGCACGTATCAACTGTATGCGCCATTTTTTACACAGTCTCAACTACCCGACGAAGGACTCAACGATTGTTTATAAGCCAGATGCCAGCATTGTTGGCTCCGTCTCCTCGCTCTATCGTAAAAAGGAAATGAAATATGTATAACCATCCCACTACTGCCACGTTATTACTGGAACAGATAAAAAGGATATCCATCCTGTTAGTAACTAGTCGTGATATGAACGCGTCCAATATAAATTAACAGCAAACCATTTGCAGAACAGGAAATCGGTGTTATTGTAATCACTCCTTTTGCTTTTAATATTAACCTCACAGGTTTCCTCATGTTCTCCAGGCTAAAGTCCATCTCTGGCAACAATAATAAGTATCTATTCATCCCGAATAGCATACTTTTTCTACTCCCTGTCTTGTTTATAATTAACCTCACCGCCTGTGTACACACACCTAAAACTGAAACGACCGTCGCTATTTTCAAAGCAGAAACGCTCCCGGATAAAAATCTTTCCGGGCTGTATATTTATCGACCGCCAACGATGACAAACTGGCTTTATGCAACAAAAATAACCATTGATAACAATGTTATTTTACCAATCAAACCCGGGCAGTTAAAACATCTCAACCTAAAACCTGGACAGCATCAAGTCAACCTGCTTACAGCCGATGAATTTAAGGGTAAACATAAACTTAAAGTGATACTACAGAGCAACAAAAACTATTATCTGCGTATTGCGACAACGCTAGACCTGGAACAAAACGGTAACTATAAACCCTATAAAAGAAGCTTTAATTTACAGCAGGTAAGCGCAATAACCGCAATAGCACAAATTAATAAATGCTGTTATTCAAAAATAAAGCCTGGTAGAAATAAAGCCATAGCGAGAAAGAAAAACGATACGCAAACAAATAAAAAACCTGCTTTTTCAGTTGATAAAACAGAGAACCCATTTTCACATTAATCGCTACACGTAATGGCATAAATGAAAAAAACACTCGGTAATCTTTATCTAGAACATTCAACAGCAGAGATAAAAACATGTTAACCGGTATATTCGTTATATGGCTAGTCACCGCTATCGGTCTTGGTCTTACCACCTTAATCGTGCCTGGTATAAAAATAAAATCCACCACAACTTTATTAATTGCCGCCATTGTACTGGGGTTAATTAACTCCTCCATACGGCCGGTACTTTGGATTCTTACAGCACCATTATCACTCTTAACCTTTGGTCTTTTCGCCCTGGTCATCAATGCTTTAATGATTATGCTGGCATCCGCTATTGTACCTGATTTTAAAGTACGCGGGTTTGGCAGTGCACTACTTGGCGCCATTGTTATGGCCTTAATCGGAATAACCGGATTTATTCTGCTCCAAATAATTGCTGGTGGTAATATTGAGTGGTACAGCATTGAGCGAACTTCACAGTTTTATTACTGACCTGATAGCCGTGAGTAGCCCGTTATTACACGCCCCCTGTGTTTACAGCCATAGAACAGTATGATCTACTTACCTCAATCTATAAAAGCAAGAAATGGTTCTCTTTTTAATGCTGTTCTCAAACAGGAAATCTGCGCTTTAGATCCAGGCTTACTGCCTTTACAACAAGGCTTAAAGTATAGCAATTATGCAATATCTGAAACCTTATCTATTATTATTTTAACAACCACAACTAACACTGATCATCTATCAGTAAAAGCGGGATTATTTTATTCGGGTATTACCGCCGGCTGTAACTGTGCCGATGACCCAACGCCCATTGACCAGTGCAATGAGTACTGCGAAGTAATATTTCTTATTAATATATTTACTGCGGCAACAACCGTTAAACTAATTGACTGATCACCGCCGGCATGATAAGTATTTATTTATCAATTAATTGTTGAATAATTTTTTCTATTTTAGGCTGATCAAATTCTCGCCCACCAATAGCACGATAGCGGACCATGCCTTTTTTATCAATTAAATATGTTGTTGGTATACCCCGAACACCAAACTGTTTTGCCACTTTGCTTTTTCTATCCAGCAAGATGTTAAAGCTTGGGTCTATTTTCAACTGTGCCGTATAAGTAAAAATCTGATCTTCGCCTTCCATTTGATTAATCGCCAAGACGGTAAATTTTTTATTTTTCAACTTACTATACAGGCGTTCCATCGAGGGAATTTCTCGGCGGCAGGGGGGGCACCAGGTTGCCCAGAAGTTCAACAAAACAACTTTTCCTCGAAAACTAGACAGCTTTATTTTTTCCTCATCCATATTTTCTAACTGAAAATCCTTGGCCATAAAAGGTTTTTTTAGCGGTGCTAAGGTGCGGCTTAATCTTGGTTGTGCCCATGCTGTAGAGAACTGCAAACCAAACAGTAACACAAAGGGTATTAATACTATTTTCATATAAGTACTCGCATTAATTTTTATCAATCTTAAAACTGGCAGGGGCACACCGTAAATTTTTTATTACCCCTGAGTGGGGGACACCATCAAGTTTCCAATTATAAAGCAGATCAAACACTGTGTTTCGAGGAAGCTTTATCGTAGTAAAACCCTGTATCCAGTCACCTACATTAAACACACCTCTATCTGCCAGCAATGTCCATGAAAAAGCAACGCCCGCTTTTTTCCATTCTTTCAACCATTGTGTTTTAGTCTTCACTGGATATTCTTTGCCATCTTTAGTTCGGTAGCGCCAGTCTGCTACGCGATAACTCATCTGCTGCCTGGGGGAAGTGTTCCTTAATATTGAGCCAAAAACACAGTAACCGGCTATACGCTCGACCTCTTTTTTAGGTAAATGATGTTTTGAGTAAACCGCACGCACGAAATCAGGAATGAGTTGTATCAGTTCGAGACTAAAGCCTTTATCTTCAACCTTCCATTTTAACAACCCACTTGCTTTATTTCTTTCCACACTAACACTATTTGCCATGCAAGGTGTTATTGTAAAGTTGGTTAACAGGAGCACCGCAATACCTGCATTACAAATTACAACTTTCATTTTTTGCAACTTAAACATTCTTCTCTTACCTTTACTGTGAAATGTACCATAAAATTAAATTTATGGTTTTAAATTACACTGTTATAATTTTCAAAACAGGTTCACTTTCACCCGGGTTGTCATTAAATCCTGACACCAGTAATACCTTTCCTCCCAGTTTAGCCAACTTACACTGCTGACTAATTTTTCTCACCATTTTTTTCCAGTCTCGGGTATCGACTTCTTCAATCATTACCGGGACAACACCCCAATGTAACGCTAATTTTCGACAGGTTATTCTATTGGAAGATAGCCCCAGTAATGGAGCCATCGGCCTCACTGAGGAAAGCACATTCGCCGTGATACCACTTCTGGTTGGTACTAGAATGCCCTGCAGACTTAATTCCTGTACTAATGTGCTGGCTGCATGTGCGATGGCTTTCCGTGTTGAAGGTTTTTCCGCTGAGGAAATTTTCCCAGCTAAACCTTCAATAGTATTCACTCTAAACTGGTGATTGGTCCACTGATTAATTTCTACTTCTCGCAAAATTGTATCCATCATCTTAACGGTTTTATATGGGTATTTACCAACCGCCGTTTCTGCCGACAACATCACCGCATCAGCACTGGATAGCGCTGCATTCGCAACATCACTAACTTCTGCCCGCGTCGGTCTGGCATTTACAATCATGGATTCCATCATTTGAGTTGCAACAATAACCGGGCGATTCCACACCCGCGCCATATTGATTAATGTTTCCTGTATCAAAGGCACCTGCTCTGCAGGTAATTCAATACCCAGGTCGCCTCGGGCAATCATTATGCCATAGGATTCACGCATTACCTCTGTTATATTTTCTATCGCTTCAGGTTTTTCAATTTTTGAAATAACAGGAATTTCCATGCCTTTCCTTTTCATGTAATTTTTTAACGTCCGTATATCTTTCCCTGTACGAACAAAACTTAATGCCACAAAATCAGCACCTAACTTCATCGCCAGAGTGACATCTTTCTTATCCTTAGCGGTAAAACTTGAAACTGAAACCTTTGAGTCAGGCAGATTCATGCCTTTATGTTCCTTTAATATACCGCCATAAATAACCTTACAGATAACTTCCTTACCCGTTACTTTTTCTACTCTTAGCTCGATATTCCCATCATCAAGCAGAACCCTGTCACGCGGCCCAACATCTTTATACAGGTTCTTATATTGTGATGTAATAAGATTGTTTCTGCCAAGAATTTTACTGCAGCTAATCGTTACGCTCGCATTTTGTTTTAATGTAATTTCACCTCTTACAAATTCTCCTACCCGTATTTTAGGCCCGCAAAGATCAATCAATATTGCCACTTGAGCATCCATATGTTTTTCTATTTTTTTAATGCGCTCAAATACTTGCTGATGTGACTCATGATTGCCATGTGACATATTCAGGCGAAATACATTGACTCCTGCCTGGATTAACCGAGTGATCATTTTTTCTGAATTAGATGCTGGGCCAAGTGTTGCTACAATTTTTGTTTTTCGCCATTGTAACTCGGGAATTCTTTTGTCTTTTTTCATCGTTTCATACCGTCCTTTTAAAATATTCTACTTACATCAGGTTGCTCAATCATCATCTTACTAACAGGACGGATGAAACGGATACTTATTATTCAAGACCGCCATCCGCAGAGATGCGGGGGCGAGCTTACATGGATGGATTGACAGCGGGTCTTAATAATAAGCATCCTTTTCATCCGTTTCAGTAAATTAAGTACACGCCAGGAACTTTTTTAAACCCTGCCATTTCCTTGAATGGAGCCCTGACGCTACCTCATTACGGCTCCATTCCTGATAGAAGTTTTCTATCAGCTCTTGACTACTGACTAAATCTGGGTACTAATATAACCAGTGGATTCTGAAATATTGACCTTTTCTATGGTCAGGAGCAGCTAAGGTTGTGAATATCGAACCATCAAACAACAGCAGAGCGATAAAACTTAAGTCCTTCTCGGTTGAGTCTATTGTTAATTCGGCTACGGCAACTCCCCGCCGACCGCCTTCTTCAGGTGCAAAAACGTACCCTGAAACCATACCCTACAATGGCGGTACTGTCACTGTGACGCCAGACTTGCAACCCCGGTTTTTATCTGCCGGTGCTGAGCGCACCTTTGCCAAAGAGCTGGATCAATTTATGGCTCAACTCAAACAACTCGCCAGCAGTGCTGCGGCACTTTTTGTTGACCGCCACCATAGAATCGTTAACAAAAATTATCGCCATTTATTGTACCCTGAGTATGTTTTTGATTATAACCATGCCCTACACCATTGCGGGCTGCCTGATAATTATCTCAATATTAACGACTATTTTGACCTCTATGTGAAGGTGATGTTTCATGAATCCGTTAGATTAAACGAACGGCTTCAGCCAACAGTATCTATTCACAGCTTAAAAGTTTAACCAGCTTTATTTGTCTTTATCAACCTGGAGGATACCAACGATGAATGTTACAACTGATAAATCTTTTCCCAATGCACCTTCTGACTGGAGCATCGATGATGCAAAAGTTATTGCTGATGATCTAGGTGTTACCTTGACAGAACATCATCTTGAAGTAATTCTGGCACTACAGGAATACTACTCAAAAGTGGAATTTAAAAATTTACGTCAGATCAAAGATGCGCTGAATGAAAAATTTCACCACTGTGGTGGAATGAAATATTTGTATGAAATTTTACCGGGCGGTCCAGTCGCACAGGGCTGTCAACTGTCCGGCTTAAACATACCAGCAGGTGCCGTTGACAAATCTTTTGGTAGTGTTGCTTAAATAAGGGCTCCCTGGCTTTACCTGCCAGGGTATTATCTTCTTAATCCTGATCAATCGTGCAAAAACCGTTTTTCAGGGTTCTGTCGGTAAAATAATACCATTTGCTGATAAACATCAGCACCATGTTTTTTTAACAAATCTGGTGCTGTGAAGAAGTATTCGGTTAATACCGCAAAATACTCTGCCGGATTAGTTGCCGCATAGTCATTGATATAGGTATGTTTGTGGTGTTCGATACGGCTTATTAATTGATGGTATGCTCGACTCAAAATTTGTGCCCACTTGTTCTGGCTCATGTCCGCATGTAATGGCGGCATACCATTCGTTTCACCTGACCGTGCATCCAGCTTATGTGCAAATTCATGCAATATCAGTTGATGACCCGCATGCAATTTAAGCGTATCAGAGATAACATCATGCCACGAAAGTATCACCTGTCCCCGCGACCAGGCTTCCCCACTTAGCAACCGCGCCTGCTGGCTAACAACACCGGCCTCATCGCGAACCTCGCGCTCCACATAAAAGGCCGCTGGGTAAAGTACGATTTCTACCCAGCCATCAAAGTATCTAAAATCCAGTGCCAGTATCAACAAACATGCCTGGGCAGCAATCAGCACTTTCATTTCCTCAGTGACCACTAAACCATCAACACCGGTAAATGACTTTTCCTGTATAAATTTCTCCGCCAATTGCCGTAAATGCTGCTTATCAGCGGAACTTAAAGGCTGCAACAGAACGGCTTTATTCAGCGCGTTTTGCCATAAAAAATCAGACAGCGTATAGCGTCGAAATATTTTTTTTAATAATGATTGTTTAAGCTTATTAAAATTATTCATGTCTGCTTTGCAAAAAATTTACGGCTTAACGCTGAAACGATATCCTGTCACCCGAGTGCCCCGAATACATCCAGTCGACCATAGACTAACTACCAACAGCGTCCTCATTAAGAAAAGAGAGGAGAGGATTTTAAGTTTCCAGATGAATCCAGTCTGCGCCCAACGTGCCGTACAAACGATCAAAATAGCTGTCACTGTTTATCCATTCAAGCATTTGCTCAGCATTTTCTATCCGCTCTTGCAAATCAGCCCATAACGCGGTTTCGGATTCATTGATTTCATCTATTTTCTGTTCAATATAATTGCGATTCATTTCCCACAATGCCGCATCACGCTGCTGCTTAATTTGCAGCCGTTTTTTATACCAGTCGCTAGCGAGTAAATAGCGATAGCTAAACATGGAGCGAATAGCCGGGTCATCAATGCTTTTCCCTTCGTACGTGCCTTCAGCCATAATGTACAGCAATGCTTTCAGCGGCGGGCAGGCATCATTAATCGAGCCGTCATCAAGATAACTCTGGGCAACATTTTGCTGAGCTTCACTGATGTTATTAACACCATCAATAAATGCCGCCATTCCCTGTGTTTCTGGTCGTAACATTTCTTCATCAAAAACAATTGTTGGGCTGTCAAACACCTTACCAAAAAAGGTATGAACAAATTTCTCTGTTATGCGATAACCTAAACGGCTGGCAAAAACAGTTTTACCTTCATGTTCAAAATCTTTTAGCTTTTCCAGATGACCATTGTCTATAAGGAACTCCGGGTTACGCTGTGCAGCAGGCAGACGACACCAGATTTCAGGAATCAACATGCTGATGTCATGATCGATTCTACGGCCTGAACCAATATATCCAGCAGCGGAAGAGAACCCCGCGTAATTACACAAGATAAATGAAACCAGCGCATTATTTAAATCGGCAGTTGTTGATAATGCGTTAAAGGGCCCTTTGGTTAACGCACCTTCCGAACCCGCCCCGGTTGTTGATGGTGATTTACCCGTTAAGCTACAGATTAAATCCATAAATAATTCGGGCAGCTCCTGATAGTGTATGGGATTATAGACAGCCAGCGGACGGATACCAGCCGCTTTATCCTCTGGGTTATTTCTACGCCCCTGCAATACGGCGTTGACTGGAAAATAAACCGGATCATTCAATGATAATCCACGCGCCAGCCTTGTCCCAGCTGTTGCCAGATACTCACTTCTTGGGTCGGCCAGATCAGGGCGCTGCTGTAAATAGCGAACATTCTGGCTAGGCTTACCCTCAACAAGTCGAGGGTGCGCTGATGAGACAAAATATTCATCACTCTCACTCTCTACTGCGCGGCGAATTAAATCTCGCATCGGTGGTGAATAATTCTGAAAATTAATGGTATCTTCAACAATTTCGCGCGCATCTTTACTCGTGAAGGGTTCAAAATTGGAGATAAAATTATCGCCGCCAGCAAGATCCGCTTCTGTTTGTGTATCCAGACCCCGATTAATGGCTTCATCTGGTCGTTGAAACAATCTGTTTTCACAATTTTTTACAATTTTTACACTCGGATTGTTATAACTTGTATTTAATTTAGCTTCAACATAATTCAATGGAATAACGGTTGATGCGGTTATATCGTCTTCTGTCTGAATTTTTGTTGCCGCCACAAAATCTTGCCTTAATTTATATATTCGCCAGGTTCCATCGTCTCGAGTGCCAACACGTAAATAGCTGGTTACAAGTTTACGTCCATTATATTTAAGTTCATGACCGGGATAACCATTAACTTCATCCACGGAGAAATGCTTGCGCCAGTTGTTCCCCCATGACGGTTTATAAAAGCGCTTGATTAAATAGACCAGTGCATGAATATGCTGTGGAATATTTTCCAGCCATTGATTATATACATCGGTATAAGTTTCAGCCGACGGGGTTAACAAACGAATTACCGATCCCAGGCTACGGTTACTGTCTAATACGCCGCGATTATCATTTTTTGAGACATCACGGCGACGCTTTGAGTAATCGTAATTAATAATAGCTTCAACCTGATCCAGGTTTTTTTCAAAATTTCCCACGTATATAGGACCGGATATCATAGAATCCTGTATCGATTTAGAAATTTCTGACTTACCACCCCCAGAGACCGTGCTGGGTTTATGGCAATGCGTGCCTTCGCCCAGAGTACCGATTAATCGCCAGCTGGGGGCCTGTGGATGTTTTTGCATGTGGACTTTAAATCCACTGGGATAGATATAAGTATTTTTTTCCAGCAGTTTTATCGTTTTCTTTTCACAGTGATTATTCCAGCTAACCGTTTGTTGCTGCATATCAATGTGAGCATCTTCAGGTATATAAAAGATATTGGAATAATTCAGATCAATGGCATAACCTTCAGGTCTTACCTCTATGCCGCCATCAAGCTGCTTACACAGACGCTCAAAGGTGTGATTCATCATGTCACGTTCAATTTTAGGTAAATAATAATTACCCAAATTGAACCGCGGGAAGGCGATAGCACCACCCGCATGCTCCTCCTCAACGCCACCAAAAAGATTGGCGGAATAGCTAATTTGTGATTTGACTTCTTTTTTCGTATAGCCAAAATAGTTATCGGCAAGAATAGTGACGATAACACCACTCATATCGCGACAGACAACCTTAAAAGCGAAGCCGTCATTATAAAACTCATCATCCTGTTTCCAGCACATGCCATCATTACGTTGACGCGAGCTGGCGTCATCGTAATGAGGCAAACCCAGTGCTTTCTTCGTTAATCGCGTCAGGTGCGGTGCTAAAATGATGCAACCGCTGTGCCCCGTCCAGTGATCTATATCTAACGCAGCATCATTTTCACTCAGGAAGGGGTCGCCTCCATTGCCAAATATTGACTCTACAAAATCCAGATTTGAGACTAATCCTCCTGGTGCAAACATACGAACTTCGAGACTTTTCTCCGGTAGAACATCTTTAACTTCCGGTCTGACGACAGGGCGCATCAGTAACGATACCCACATATCAGCCGGACTTTCCGCTTCACTGGTAATGGGCAGACTTAATAATTCTGTTGGCGGATCCAGCGCAACCTGAAGCAGGTTGGCATACACCTCGATGGGTACCGCTTTCTTCTCTGCCGGAATCGGCAACCCACCTTCCACAATATGGAACACCCCTGATGTTGTACGGCGATCATTTTTGGGGTTATGTAAAACGCCCTGTATCAGCCGATAGGACTCAACCAGGTCTGACTTATAATGATTGCCCTGATAGGGCAAGGATAATTCGCGAGCCAGCTCGGCTTCGTTCAGACTAAAGGTTTTACCAGGTAACTTAATCTGCTGGTCAACGCCGTTTCGGGTGAAATAATTATTAAGAAAATTCTGTATCCGCTGGTCAGCAGGGCAACGGTACTCCGCCAGCAACTGACGTTGTGCGGAATAGTTTTTTAACAAGCTATCAGCGACTGATAAATATCCCTGGTCAGCATTTAGCTGACATTTGTGCCCCAACGAAGCAAGTTGTAAACAAATATTCTGTAAGATGATCTGGCGCTTATCAACCGAACGCCGGTCTGGAAATATGTATTTTGCTGCTAGATTCATTACGGTTGCCAATGTGTTTGCCTCTTTTAACAACATCCTTTGTCAAGAGCGCTAATTTTAATGAGCTATGCGTAAATTATCCAATGATAAGAGCCTCTGGGTCAAATCATCAGTTTTAATAAAAACACAATGAAATCAAGGCTATAGATGAAATATCGACCTATATCGCACCATTATAGTGCAAAAATAAATCTTTTTTTATTCAAAAATTCCATCTATAACCCGCATTTTTCTCGTTTAAAAGCGTTTTTTCCTGTTGGCAGCAATAAAAAAACCGGCGCAATGACACCGGTTTTTTTATTGCTGCCGGTAAGTTTATAACTCGTTATCAGCACTACCTTTTACCTTTTTATTGCCTTCAGACCACCCTTGTAACTGGTCAATTTGCGCCTGTTCTTTGGCTAACTTTCGCATTACCGCTTCATAATTTTTTCTTTTCTGAGATTTAGTCTCATTACTGACAATGTTCTTGACCGATTTGAGATTAACCTTTTTTGCACTCGCAGCCTGCTTTTCTTTGTGGCCTAAAATCTCTTTTTTATCGATCTTTATTTTTTCAAGCTTATTCGCTGAGTTTGACCGCGCTAACGCTAACCGTTGATTTCTTTTTACTTTATCTGCGCTGTTTTGCTTAATCTCTATTTCCAGTATGCGCATTTCTGCTTCGGCTGCAGAGTACCCATCAGCGCTTAAGCGATACATGATTTTAGCCGATTTGTTTAAATCTCTTTTTACCCCAAGACCTTCGTGGTACAGCTCCCCCAGTAAAAACATCGCTGCCGGCTTATCTGCTGAGGCACCACTTTCCACCTCACGCAACCATTTATTATTTAACTTATTCTGGTAACCTTTTTCTTTTACATGCAGGTATGTCAGACGCATCTTTGCTGCACGATTATGCTGTGCTGCCGCTTGCTTATACCACTTGATTGCTTTGCCTTTATCGACCTCGGTTCCCCGACCCATTTCGTACATAAATCCAACCGCATACTGCGCCTGCGCATTTCCTCTCGAAGCAAGTTTCTGCTGAAAAATAAACAGGTTATCTGACTGGTCACCTAACGCTTCTGCACGGACGCAACCCAAAAATACTATCTGCATGGAGGCAACCAACAGCAGTGCTAAAAATGATCGGAAAACACCCATAGTACATATTCTCTCCTTATTGACTGGTATTATTTAATGCATTTATTACTATATAGCACACTCCGTTTGAAATTCTGTTTTTCATTTGTTTTTCTTTACCGGGCGTTGCCAGCCAGACACGGTTTTCTGGCTGCTGCGACTAAGTGTTAGTGTGTCCGCCTGAGCATCTCGTGTTATGGTTGAGCCGGCACCAATGGTAGCATTTCTGCCTACTTTAACCGGTGCAACCAGTTGTGTATCTGAACCAATAAAGGCACCGTCTTCAATAATGGTTTTAAATTTATTCGCCCCATCATAATTACAGGTAATTGTTCCAGCACCAATATTGACATTCTTACCCACTTCACTATCCCCCAGATAAGTGAGGTGGCTGGCTTTGCTGTTTTCACCTAAAACCGTATTTTTGACTTCAACAAAATTACCCACACGGCTGTTGCGCTTTAATTCTGCGCCGGGCCGCAGCCGTGCAAAAGGCCCGACTTCAACTTTTTTACCCACTATCGCATCTTCAATAATGCTGTAGGGCTTAATAATACTGTTGCAGGAAATCGTACTGTTTTTAATGACACAACCTGCACCGATTGAAACGTTCGTGCCAATATTGACCTCACCTTCAAACACACAGTTAATATCAATAAATGAGTCATTCCCTATATTCAAAGCGCCGCGTATATCTATGCGTGAAGGGTCCGCAAGGGTGACGCCTTCTGCCATAATCTTTTGAGCCATTTCATATTGATAAATACGTTCAAGTTTTGCCAATTGCCCCCGGTCATTAATCCCTTCTACCTCATAGACATTTTCAGCCTGCGTGGTAATAATACGATGGCCGTCTTTAACCGCCATTGCAATAATATCCGTTAAGTAATATTCACCCTGTGCATTATTATTATCTATTCTTTTCAGACAGGCATGGAGATAACCCGCCCGTAAAGCAAGAATTCCAGTATTCACTTCGTTTATTTGTAACTGACTTTCGCTGGCATCTTTATGTTCAACAATAGCGACCACCTTTTCTCCGTCTCTGACAATACGTCCATATCCCCCAGGGGTATCCAGCTTGACGGTTAACAGTGCAATATCGTTATTGCTAACGGTTGCAATAAGCTTTTTTAAGGTTGCTGTTTTTATTAGCGGGACATCCCCATACAGTATCAGTGTTACATGATCTTCCGCTATTTTTGGACTTGCCTGCTGCACTGCATGTGCCGTACCTAGCTGTTCTTTCTGTTTCGACCAGACAACATCAAAATGATGGCACTGATCACGTAACAGTTCACCACCGTGGCCATAAACAATATGCACAGCCTGTGCGTTTAATTCCCGGCTTCGGTTATATACCTGTTCAACCATCGCCGTACCTGCAATTTTATGCAGCACTTTAGGAATAGCTGAACGCATACGTGTCCCCGCGCCAGCAGCTAATATAATGACAGAGAGCTTCATATTTTTTTCTTTAATGAATTAGACAGACAGATTGCCCGTGCTTTTTAAAACCTCAACACAAGAAGACAGGGTAAAAAAGGCCAGTCGCTTTCGAACCAGATCTTTTAATTTTAGACTAGCAGTAAAATTTTACTGCTGCAAGCAGCAAAACCCTGTGCTTAATTATCTGCAAGCCCGTTTTGCACCACTTATACTGAAATGAAGAAACAGAGACTTATAGTTCAAGGCCGTTAGCCGCAGGATGTGGGTGTCGAGTCACATGGACGTAGACAGTGTGCCGACACCATAAGCCTTCGTTTCATCCATCCTGTGAGTAACACGGATGGTTTATTTCTTCTTGCGTAATTTTTTCAGCGTTTCAATCTGAGCAACGGCTTCAAGCAACTCAGCTTTTGCTTTCGCATAATCCATGCTTGAAGCTTTATTTTTTATCACCGCCTCGGCTCTTGCTTTTGCTTCCTGGGCGGCAGCCTCATCAATGTCTGCAGCGCGCATTGCGGTATCGGAAAGAATCGTCACCATATGCGGCTGAATTTCAAGTATTCCGCCACTAACAAAAAAAATCTGCTCTTCACCGTCCTGTGAAACCACTCTGACATCACCCGCTTTCAACGTGGATAACATGGGAGCATGTCGCGGCATGATACCAACTTCGCCCATTTCAGCGGGGGCAAACACCTGCGTAACCGTACCCGAATAGATTTCGTCTTCAGCACTTACGATAGTTATATGCATGGTCATGGCCATTGGTTCTTCTCTATTTTTCCCGTCTCTGATTGTTTCTGTGGCACTAAAAATACGGTTCCAGGTTTACAGGGTTTTCGCTTTTTCCACCGCTTCTTCAATGCCACCAACCATATAAAAGGCCTGTTCCGGTAGAGCATCATACTCGCCTGCAAGAATCGCCTTAAATGCAGCCAGGTTATCTTTCAATGGAACATATTTACCCGTCGCTCCGGTAAAGACTTCCGCCACGAAAAAGGGTTGTGACAAAAAGCGTTGAATCTTACGCGCGCGCGCGACAACCTGTTTGTCCTCGTCAGAAAGTTCATCCATACCCAAAATGGCGATAATATCTTTCAATTCTTTATAGCGTTGCAAGGTACTCTGCACTTCACGCGCAATTTCATAATGCTCAACGCCAATTACGTGTGGGTCAAGAATACGCGAAGAGGAATCCAGTGGATCCACCGCAGGGTAAATACCCAATTCTGCGACCTGACGGGATAATACCAGGGTTGCATCAAGATGCGCAAAGGTGGTTGCCGGGGAGGGGTCTGTCAGATCATCTGCGGGCACATAAACGGCCTGAAAAGAGGTAATTGAACCCGTTTTAGTCGAGGTAATTCGCTCCTGTAGTACACCCATTTCTTCCGCCAGCGTTGGTTGATAACCCACCGCAGAAGGCATCCGACCAAGCAATGCCGAAACTTCAGTTCCAGCCAGTGTATAACGATAGATGTTATCCACAAACATCAACACATCATTGCCTTCATCACGGAAATACTCCGCCATGGTCAAACCGGTTAACGCCACCCTTAGACGGTTACCCGGGGGTTCATTCATCTGACCATAAACCAGTGCAACTTTATCGAGTACGCCACCTTCCTGCATTTCATAGTAAAAGTCATTCCCCTCACGCGTACGTTCACCAACACCGGCAAAAACCGAAAAACCGGCGTGCTCAACCGCAATATTTCGAATCAGTTCCATCAGGGTAACGGTTTTACCCACACCGGCACCGCCAAACAAGCCAATTTTTCCGCCTTTTGCAATGGGCATAACCAGATCAATCACTTTAATTCCGGTTTCAAGAATTTCAGTGGTCGAGGACTGCTCTTCAAAAAGAGGCGGTTTACGGTGAATCGGCATATCTTTTTCATTACCAATTTCACCCTGATTATCAATCGGCTCACCGAGTACGTTCATTATACGACCCAGCGTTTGCTTGCCAACCGGAACGCGAATCGCATCTCCCGAATTCTTCACTTCCATGCCACGGCGCAAACCTTCTGTAGGCCCCATTGCAATTGCACGCACAACACCATCACCCAGTTGTGCCTGCACTTCCATAGTCAGGTTTTTTTCTTCGAGTTTGAGGGCGTCATAAACTTTAGGAATGGAGTCCCGTGGAAATTCGACGTCGATAACCGCGCCGATAATTTCTATTACGTTTCCGGTACTCATGATTTTATCCTCGTAAATATGGTTAAATTCTATTTTTTCAGGTTAGCTGACCGTAGCGACGGTTATACTGCAGCCGCCCCAGCCACAATCTCAGAGATCTCCTGAGTAATTGCCCCCTGGCGCGCTTTGTTATAAATCGTTTGTAATTCTTTAATAATATCGGCCGCATTATCCGTAGCATTTTTCATCGCAACCATCCGCGCGGACATTTCACAGGCAATATTTTCAACCACACCCTGATAGACCTGTGATTCAATAAAACGCTTCATCAATGCATCGACAATGACTTTTGTATCGGGTTCGTACATATAATCCCAGTGATGGGCAAGCTCTTTGTCTATATGACCCGTAGCGGGGATCAATTGCATAACACTCGATGCCTGCGTCATCGTATTAACAAACTCATTGCTAATCAGGAATAAACGATCAATTTTGCCTTCATCATAAGCATCCAGCATCACTTTGACCGGGCCGATTAAGGCTTCATGTGCAGGCTGGTCACTCAAATTTACTGCCTGAGAAATAATACTGGCTTTAAAACGTGAAAAAAAGGCGGCCGCTTTTCTACCTATGGTGCATAAATCAATCTCGACACCTTTATCATCCCAGTCAGACATTTCATTTACAGCCGTCTTAAACATGTTGGTATTTAAACCACCACATAAACCACGATCCGTCGAGATAATAATGTAACCAACGCGTTTTATCTCTTCACGATGCTGCAAATAGGGGTGCTTATATTCGCAGTGTGCCTGCGCCAGATGGCTTAACACGCCACGCATTTTTTCTGCATAAGGGCGTGATGCACGCATCCGATTCTGGGCCCGCCGCATTTTACTGGCAGCAACCATTTCCATTGCTTTGGTAATCTTCTGCGTATTTTGTATACTTTTGATTTTACTGCGTATTTCTTTAGCGCCTGCCATGATACACCTGCTTTTTTAGAGCCTAAATTTTACACTCGCGCTAATATACGCCGTCATTTTTAAATTTTTCTAATGCGAATTTCATTTCGGCTGCAAGCGAAGCATTATAGTCGCCCGTTGCATTAATCTTATCCATTAACGCTGCGTGATTACTCTTCATATAGGCCAGCATTGCCGCTTCGAAAGCAACCACTTTCTTAACTTCAACATCGTTAAGGAAGCCTTCGTTTGCAGCAAACAGGGAAAGCGCCATTTCAGCAATCGATAAAGGTGAATATTGTGCCTGTTTCATCAGTTCAGTCATTCGTTCACCCAGCTCTATCTGGGCGCGGGTGACATCATCAAGATCCGAAGCAAATTGTGCAAAGGCTGCCAGCTCGCGGTACTGCGCCAATGCCAGACGAACACCGCCGCCTAATTTTTTAATTATGTTTGTTTGTGCGGCACCACCGACTCGTGACACCGATAGACCCGCATTTATTGCTGGTCGAATACCCGCATTAAACAGGTCTGATTCAAGAAAGATCTGACCATCCGTAATCGAAATAACATTCGTTGGCACAAAAGCAGAAACGTCACCATCCTGTGTTTCAATAATCGGTAATGCTGTCAAAGAACCCGTTTTACCTTTCACTTTACCCTCGGTAAATTTTTCCACATAGTCAACATTCACCCGTGATGCACGTTCTAATAAACGTGAGTGCAGATAAAAAACATCCCCCGGATAGGCTTCACGCCCTGGTGGTCGACGCAGTAACAATGACACCTGGCGATAGGCCCAGGCCTGCTTGGTAAGGTCATCATAAATGATGAGCGCATCCTCGCCACGGTCACGGAAATATTCACCCATAGTACAACCCGCATAAGGTGCAATGTATTGTAAAGCCGCCGATTCAGCCGCAGTGGCGGCCACTACAATACTATGTTCCATTGCGCCAAATTCTTCGAGTTTGCGTACAATGTTTGCCACCGTTGATGCTTTTTGGCCAATCGCCACATAAATACATTTCACGCCCGTGTTTGCCTGATTAATAATGGCGTCGATTGCCACCGCCGTTTTACCCGTCTGGCGGTCACCAATAATCAACTCGCGCTGACCACGGCCAATGGGTACCATTGCGTCAATTGCTTTCAGGCCTGTCTGTACGGGCTGGTCTACCGATTTACGTTCAATCACACCCGGTGCAATCTTTTCAATCGGGGCGCTTAATTCTGTTTCAATCGGGCCTTTTCCGTCAATAGGATTCCCCAGTGCATCCACAACACGGCCAAGCAGGGCTTCACCGATAGGAACTTCGAGAATACGACCGGTACATTTTACCGTATCGCCCTCGGAAAGATGACCATAAGCACCGAGAACCACCGCGCCTACGGAGTCACGTTCCAGATTAAGCGCCATCGCATAGGTATCACCCGGCAGTTCAATCATTTCTCCCTGCATCGCATCGGCAAGCCCGTGAATACGCAGAATACCGTCAATCAGGCTAACAATGGTGCCCTCGGTACGCGCCTCTACTTTGGTCTCAAAGTTTTCGATTCTTGATTTAATCAGTTCACTGATTTCTGCTGGATTGAGTTGCATTGTGTGCCTCTTATCGCCCTAATGATAATGCCAGCGATTCAAGCTGAGATTTCATCGACGCATCAATAATGGTATCCCCGGCCTTGATTACTACACCACCAATCAGGTTTTTATTCACCTTTGTCGACAATGTGATATCACAACCAAGTTTGTTTTTTAAGATATTGGTTATTTCGTCAGCTTGCTGTGTGGACAGCTCAAAGGCTGAGGTGAGTTCTGCTTCGATTTTATTCTCCGCTTTTGCACGCGCCGCTGCAAACAGTTCAGCAACGTCTGGCATCACTTTCAGGCGTTCATTTTCCGCCATTAAACGCACCAGATTTTGTTGTTGTAAGTTTAACCTGCCAGCCAGTATTTGAATAATATCTTCGCCTTTCTGCCGCTTACTCTTATTCGGATTATCAAGCAACTCACGCAGCTGTGGATTAACTACCACCGCAGCCAGGTTTGCCAGCGCATCACTCCATGCGTGTAAATTTTGTGGATCAGCCGCGGTAGTCTCTGTAACCAGGCTGTAAACAGCTTTTGCGTAAGGTCGCGCCACCGTAGTGTAATCAGACATTCGACTTACCCCCGCCCGGTAAGACAGATCATAGCTGCGTAGCCAGGTCGTTTAAAGCGCGGCTGTGCGCCTTTTTATCGATCTCACGTTTGAGCACTTTCTCTGCGCCTGCAATCGCCAGAGTCACCACGTCCTGACGTAAATGTTCACGCGCGCGGTTAATTTCCTGTTCAATTTCAGCATTGGCCCCGCTAACAATACGGCCAGCTTCAGATTTTGCATCCGTTTTTGCTGCTTCAACAATTTCACTGGCACGCTTTTGCGCCTGTGCAACAATATCCGATGCCTGTCCTTTAGCCGCTTTAATATGCTCTGCCGCACATTTCTCTGCCAGCACCTGCTCGTTTCTTCCTCTCTCGGCCGCCGCCAACCCATCGGCAATTTCTTTACGGCGCGCCTCTAACGCATTCATAACCGGCGGCCAGATATAGCGCATACAAAACCAGACAAACAGTGCAAACGTAATGGACTGACCAATCAGGGTTAGGTTAATGTTCATGAACGAACTCCGCCTTCTCTCTTTTTATCGGTTTCTAATTTCACTGTGCTGCTTTGACAAGAGGTTAATTTGACAACAGCTAAACGACAGCAAAAAGAATATAGAAAGCGATACCAACACCAATCATCGGCACTGCATCAACCAGCCCCATGACGATAAAAAACTGTGTTCGTAGCATCGGCAATAACTCTGGCTGGCGTGCAATACCTTCAAGGAATCGCGCCCCCAGAATACCAATACCAACAGCCGCACCCAGTGCGCCCAAACCCAGCAACAGGGCACCAGCAATATATAACAATGACGCTTCCATTGTATTCTCCTAAAAATTAAACTAAACACTTAAAAAATAAAATTCTAAAACCAGTTTTAACCTAACCAATTTTAACCTAACCAGCTTTAACTTAACCAGTTCAATCTGACCAGCTCAACCCGACATTAATGTGAGTGATGCGCCATCTCCATATACACAACCGTCAGCGTCATAAATATAAACGCCTGCAACAAGACAATTAAAACATGGAAAACTGCCCATGCCCATTGCAATATACCACCAAAAATACCTAGCGCCATACCATTGCTGTATAAAAGAGCAATCAAAATAAAGATCATTTCACCTGCGTAGATGTTGCCAAATAGTCGCAATGATAGAGAAACGGGCTTTGATACTAAGCCGACAAACTCAAGAAAAAAGTTAATCGGTAAAAACAGAAGCTTAACCAGCGGATTTTTTGCTTCGAAGGGTTGCAGCGTCAACTCACCAAGGAAGCCACCAACACCCTTATTTTTAATACTATAGTAAAGTGTCAGCACAAAAACAGATAGTGACATGCCAAAAGTGGCATTCGGATCAGCCGTTGGTACGACACGGAAGAAAACATGATGTGGATTCATGCCTAACGCAGTTTCACCAACCAGACCAGCAAGCGAGGGCAGCCAGTCTATCGGTACAATATCCATCAGATTCATTAATAAAATCCAGATAAACAACGTCAGAGCCATCGGTGCAACCAGTGGATTTTCTGCGGTAAAAGATCCACGTACATTCGTATCAATAAACTCAATAATCCATTCAACAAAATTTTGCAATCCGCCAGGGACACCTGCAGTTGCCGTTTTTGCTGCGTGCCTGAAGACGAGGAGAAACAACACGCCCAGGAAAATAGACCAGAACATGGTGTCAACATGAACTGCCATAAATCCCATGCTACTGGCTTCCTTTGCTGTATGCGCAAAGCCCCAGGAACCAGCATGCTCAAAACCTTCTGGAATTTTTCCATAGGTTAAATTCTGCAAGTGATGCTTGATATACTGGCTGGCTGTGAGGGTTTCACCCGACATATTTTAGTTCTCGTTTCCTGACACCGGACCAAATGTGTTCACGATAGCCGGTGTTATGTGTACTAAAAAATAAATCACTAATAAAACGGCGATATTGACCGGCCTTATCAGCACAAAGGCCATCATAAATAATGCCCCCGTCAATAGAAATCGATATAGTTCTCCCACATAAAAAACGGCGAGCAGGGTAGCTGGGGAATCGCCCCCGCTTTTGCCAAATACTTTCAGTGCAAACCACGCATTCGCCAGCGTCGCAATTAACCCTCCCGCCAGGGCAGAATAACAGGCTGTCCAGTTATAACCTAACAAAAAAAAGGAAACTACTAGTGTGGTTATAAGTTGCGCGCTAACAAACCTGCGCGCCTGTTTTTGCGAATCCTTTAATGACTGACTCTCCGGTACAGACACTGACATTAACTATCCACCTCAGTAATATACGGTATGGGGCGGCACATTGCGCGCGAATTATATAGGAGAGCACTATTCAAGGTCAAGATAACACCCGCCACATAAATAACTTCTATGGATTGCATTAAAACCTGCTCTGTTAACTATAAAATTGATTTTTAATGGCGCTACCTGTCGAGTTCAGGGATTGATAATGTATCCATAAATTACGCCTCAATTTTACTTAGAATACCCTCCAGCACTTCCAGACTAGTATAGCTAATTTCAAGACAACCTTTACCTTTTGATCGCTGCCGAATCAAAACAGGCGCACCAAGTGATTCAGATAATCGATTTTCCAGCCGTTGAATATCCGGGTCTTTTTTAACCACTTTTGGTTGCACTGATGGATTTGAAAGCTTCCTTACCAGCGCCTCCGTTTCTCGCACTGAGAGTTTTTTTCTGACGACTTCTTTTGCTGCATGACTTTGCTCCGTGCCGCCAACACCAAGCAGTGCACGTGCATGCCCCATATCTATTTTACGTGTGGCCAGTAGTTCTTTTACTTCCACATTTAGCTCCTGCAGACGCAACAGGTTACTCACTGAAGCCCGTGATCTTGCCACCGTATCAGCCACCTGCTGATGCGTCATGGCAAATTCATCAATCAGGCGCTTTAGCGCGGTAGATTCTTCCAGTGGATTTAAATTTTCGCGCTGAATATTTTCAATAAGTGAAACCACCGCAGCGGTCTGGTCATTAAACCTTTTAACCACCGCTGGAATCTGCGATAACCCTGCTTTTTGGCTCGCCCGCCAGCGCCTTTCACCAGCAACAATCTCATAACGACCACCACGCCCTACCGCTGGACGCACAACAATCGGTTGCACAACACCCTGTGTTGCAATTGAGTCCGCCAGTTCCTGCAACGCATCTTCATCAAAATGTTTGCGTGGTTGCCAGGGGCCGCGCTGAATCAGGTCGACATCAATAAGGCATAGCTCATCATCCGTTTTTGGCTCCAGCATGGTGTCAACATCACTATTCCCCAGCAGTGCGGTTAAACCACGACCCAGCCCTTTTCTTTTTATTGCCATATTAAATCCTATACCTGCTGCAGCGTATTATGTTTACTTTCGCGACGTAACATCTCACCCGCCAACGCCAGATAGGCAAGCGCACCACGCGAGGTTTTTTCGTATAGCAGGGCGGGCAGGCCGTGACTCGGCGCTTCTGCCAAACGCACATTTCGAGGCACGATGGTGCGATAGACACGATCACCAAAATGCTCGATTAACTGCGCGGACACATCATTTGACAGTGTGTTTCTGGGATCAAACATGGTACGGAGCAAACCTTCTATCTGCAAAGCCGGGTTTACTGATGAGCGCACCTGCTCAATGGTTTCCATTAATGCGGTCAGGCCTTCCAGCGCATAATATTCACACTGCATCGGTATAATGACACCATCAGAGGCGACCAGTGCGTTAAGTGTCAGCATATTCAGGGCGGGCGGGCAATCAATCAAGACATAATCATATTCATTTTTAATTGGTGCGATGGCCTCTTTAAGCCGTTGCTCGGCATTGTCTGCACGCATTAACTCAACTTCTGCTGCGGTCATATCGGCATTGGCCGGTAATAAATCAATGCCGACATTTTCAATATGATGCACCGCTTTATGCACGTCCAGGCCATCGAGTAAGACATCACAGAAAGTCTTATCCAGTGAGGCTTTATCGACACCGACACCCATGGTGGCGTTGCCCTGCGGATCCAGATCAATCATCAGGATTTTACGCCGGGTCGCGGCCAGTGAAGCAGCGAGGTTAACGCTGGTCGTGGTTTTACCAACGCCTCCTTTTTGATTGGCCAGTGCAAGTACTTTTGACATATGTATCCAATATCTAAAATTATCTAACTTTTTCTAATTTCAAGGAGGTGGCGCGCTGCATCCAGCCCGGCAACGTCCAGTTCATAGCTTTCCAGCAAGGTATAACCCTGTGTATTAATCTGTTCATCCCGTTTACCCTGCATTACCAGAATGTGCGTGTTTTCATTCTGCAAATGTGCCGTACCAAGAAGAATGTTATCCGTCGTTGCATACGCTCTTGCGGTGATAATATCGAAGTATATCCCATGTTCCACCTGCATTGCCGGATAGTCTTCAACACGTTGATTAATTATTTCAACATTATTCAATTTTAAATCAATTTTCACCTGCATTAGAAAGCGGGTTTTTTTACCGTTACTGTCGATTAACACAAATTGTTTATCGGGGCTGGTAATGGCAAAGGGAATGCCCGGCAAGCCCGCGCCACTGCCCACATCAAGGACAGTTTTGCCCTCCAGATAGGGCTGCACCACCAGGCTATCGAGCAGGTGCTTGCTAACCATCGCTTCTACGTCACGAATGGCGGTGAGATTAAAGGTCTTATTCCAGCGTGCAATTAGCTGAATATAATGTATCAGCTTCTGCTGCACCGGAACCGGGTAAAATAGCCCCATTGCTTTGAGACCGGCGGCAAGCTGCAAACGCAGGGGCTCTTTCAAACCGCGCTATCCATTAACTTTTTTCAAATGCACCAGCAATAATGAAATGGCTGCGGGCGTAATACCAGGAATACGACCCGCCTGACCGATGGTCTCCGGTCGATGGTCGGTTAATTTTTGACACACTTCTGCCGATAAACCCCGTACTTTCTGGTAGTCAATGACATTGGGAATCCTGGTTTTTTTATGCCGCCGTGTTTTGTCTATTTCGTCCTGCTGACGATGTAAATAACCGGCATACTTTGCCTGAATTTCAACCTGTTCGGCAACACTGCTGGTTATATTTTTACCTTCACCAATAATCTCCGTTAAGGTCGCATAATCCATTTCAGGGCGGCGTAATAAATCATCGGCTTTATAATTCCTTTGCAACGGTTTCTCAAACCGGATTGATAATAATTTTGCCTGTGACGAATCTGGAAGCACATTATGACACGCCAGGCGCTGCTGTTCATTAATAATGGCCTTTCGTTTTTGGTCAAATTGTCGCCAATGCGCATCATTAATCAGACCCATTTCTCGTGCCTGCTCGGTCAGTCGCAAATCCGCATTATCTTCACGCAGGATCAGGCGATACTCCGCACGGGAGGTAAACATTCGGTACGGCTCCTGTGTACCCAGAGTGACCAGATCGTCCACCAATACACCGATATAGGCCTGCTCACGCCCCGGTGTCCAGGCAGCTTTGTCCTGTACCTGGCGCGCCGCGTTGATTGCAGCAAGCAAACCCTGTGCTCCTGCCTCTTCGTAGCCGGTCGTACCGTTAATCTGCCCGGCAAAAAACAGGCCATTGATAAATCGGGTTTCCAGCGAGGAGGTTAAATCACGGGGATCAAAAAAATCATACTCAATTGCATAGCCGGGACGGGTAATGTGGGCATTTTCAAAGCCTTTCATGGAACGCACAAACTCAAGCTGTAGATCAAACGGCAGACTGGTCGAAATGCCATTAGGATAAACCTCGTTCGTGGTTAAACCTTCTGGTTCAATGAATATCTGATGTGAGGTTTTATCGGCAAAGCGCACCACCTTGTCTTCAATTGAAGGACAGTAACGCGGCCCGACACCTTCAATCACACCGCTATACATTGGCGAACGATGCAGACCCTGACGAATAATATCGTGAGTGCGCGCATTGGTGTGGGTGATATGGCAACTGATCTGCCGTGGATGCTGAGCAACCGAGCCGGTATAGGAAAAAACTGGTAACGGAGTATCACCCGGCTGTTCTGCCAATGCAGAATAATCGATACTGCGACTATCTATACGCGGCGGTGTGCCAGTTTTAAGCCGCGAAACACGAAACGGTAAATCACGCAGACGATTGGCCAGTGCGATAGAAGGCGGGTCCCCCGCACGACCCGCTGAATAGTGACTGTCACCGATATGAATTAAGCCGCCAAGAAAAGTGCCCACGGTTAATACCACGGTTCGGGTTTTAAACTTCAGCCCCATCTGCGTGACCACACCTGTCACCCGTTCAGCGCCATCGACTGTCTCAACGATCAGATCATCAACCGCTTGCTGAAAAATAGAAAGATTTACCTGGTTTTCAAGCGCTTCGCGCACGGCAGCTTTATACAGTATCCGGTCGGTCTGTGCCCGCGTAGCACGTACCGCAGGCCCTTTGCGGCGATTTAAAATGCGCAACTGGATACCGCCCCTGTCAGCCGCTTTTGCCATAATACCACCCATGGCATCAATTTCCTTCACCAGATGACCTTTGCCAATACCACCGATAGCCGGGTTACAGCTCATCTGACCCAGCGTTTCGATGTTATGCGTCAATAACAGGGTTTTCACCCCCATGCGCGCAGCCGCCAGCGCGGCCTCAGTGCCAGCATGGCCCCCGCCAATAACGATAACATCAAATGAATCTGCATAAAACATGGTAATTGTCTATATTGTACTTTAATAAGTGTATTTTTAACTCTGCTACAGCAGGAAAAGGTGCTGCAGACAAAGTTCTCATATTAAAACTAAAGCGGTAAATTATAAACCAGAACAGCCCGCTGTTTAATAAAAACATCGTGCTTATATCTATTAGGAGCCTGAATCCATAGTCAATTAACTCCGCTTATATTTAAACATAAATATATTTTATGGGCGCTTTAATAATGCTGATTAGTTTTCCTGCTCTGGTTGGCGTACAGTAAGTCGATGATTTCACCTCTGTCAATTCCTTATAAAGGCCATCAATGAACTCGCCATTACATGATCCTCTGTCTAAAACCGTTGATGAAAACAGTCGTATAGAAATAAAAAACACAACCTGTTACATGTGCGCCTGCCGCTGCGGTATTCGTGTTACCTTACGTGATGGAGAGATTCGATACATAGAAGGTAATCCTGAACATCCGTTAAATAAAGGCGTTATCTGTGCCAAAGGCGCTTCCGGGATTATGAAACAATATTCACCGGCTCGTCTGACTAAACCATTAATGCGTAAAAAGGGTGCGGATCGCGGCACCAATGAATTTGAAGAAATTTCCTGGGACAAAGCCTTTTCAATTATGGAAGAACGTCTGGCGCATATCCGTGCCACCGACCCGAAACAATTTGCTTTAATTACCGGCCGTGATCAGATGCAGGCATTAACCGGCCTGTTCGCCAAACAATATGGCACCCCAAATTATTCTGCCCACGGCGGCTTTTGTTCGGTCAATATGGCCGCAGGCATGATCTATACCTTGGGCGGCTCTTTCTGGGAATTCGGTGGCCCGGATCTGGAACGCGCCAAACTGTTCATTATGATCGGCACCGCAGAAGACCACCATTCCAACCCGATGAAAATCGCTTTATCCCGATTCAAGCGCCAGGGCGGTAAATTTATTGCCATTAACCCTGTCCGTAGCGGTTACGCAGCCATTGCCGATGAGTGGATACCGATTAAGCCGGGTACAGACGGTGCCTTGTTTTTAGCCTTAATCAATGAAATTATCAAGCACGGATTGTATGATCGCGACTTCCTGGTGAACTACAGTAACGCTGCCGAGTTAGTAAATATTGATGCTGATTCGGATCAGGACGGCCTGTTTGTGCGCTTTGAAGCGCCCGTCGAAGAGGCCTGTTATGATGCGCAAAATAAACTGTGGTGGGACAGCAATCTGGATAAACCCATATCCATGCATACCGAAGGAGCAGACCCCTACCTGTTTGGTGAATTTACCCTTGAAGATGGCACCCCGGTTAAACCCGCATTTCAGTTACTGGTTGACCGGGTAAAAGATTACACCCCGGAGTGGGCCGCCGATATAACCGGCATTTCTGCCGAGACCATTCAGCGGCTAGCCTATGAAATGGGCATTACTGCACGCGATGAGAAAATCGAATTACCCATCGCCTGGACGGATACCTGGGGCAAGGAACATGATCATGTCACCGGCAACCCGGTGTCATTCCATGCCATGCGGGGACTGGCAGCCCACTCCAATGGCTTTCAGAGCATTCGTGCGCTGTCTATTTTAATGAGTATTTTAGGCACTATTGATCGCCCCGGTGGTTTCCGTCATAAAGCGCCGTTTCCACGACCAATTCCGCCCTGTGCAAAAACCCCCTCTAGCGAGGAGGATATTCAACCCAACACGCCGTTAAATGGTATGCCACTAGGCTGGCCAGCTGATCCGAATGATCTGTTTGTCAAACAAAATGGCGAGCCAATTCGCCTTGATAAAGCTTTTTCATGGGAGTACCCACTTGCCGTACACGGCATGATGCATAACGCCATTACCAATGCCTGGCGTGGTGACCCATACAAAATTGATACAATGATGATATTCATGGCAAACATGGCATGGAACTCTTCGATGAATACATCGACAGTTCGAAACATGCTAAATGACAAAGACGATAACGGCGAATTCAAAATTCCATTCCTCATCGTCTGTGATGCCTTTGAATCAGAAACCGTTTCCTTTGCTGATCTGGTATTACCGGATACCACTTATCTTGAACGCCACGATGTGATGTCCATGCTGGACCGACCCATTTCTGAATTTGAAGGTCCGGTGGATTCTGTCCGCATTCCTGTAGTGCCACCAACCGGTGAATGCAAGCCTTTTCAGGAAGTGCTTATTGAGCTGGGTGCACGTTTAAAACTGCCCGCATTTGTAAATGAAGAGGGGCAACGTAAATACCGTGATTATGCTGATTTTGTCATTAATTATGAAACCGCACCCGGTTCCGGTATTGGTTTTCTCGCTGGCTGGCGCGGCAAGGGTGGTGAGAAATTTATGAAGGGCGAACCGAATCCAAAGCAATGGGAAATGTATGAAAAGAATAATTGCGTTTTCCAGTATGAACTCCCGAAATCTTATCAGTACATGCGTAACTGGAATCAGGGGTATCTGGAGTGGGCTAAACGCCATAGCCTGACACGTTATGCTGAACCAATTAATATTCACCTTTATTCAGAAGTCCTGCAAAAATTCAGGCTCGCCGCACAGGGCAAAACCAGCGGCAAACAACCACCGGATCATTTACGTAAGCGCGTTGAAACCCATTTTGACCCGCTACCGTTTTATGCCGATACTCTGGAAGCACAGCAAACCGATTTACGTCAGTACCCGCTCAACGCCATTACCCAGCGCCCGATGGCAATGTACCATTCCTGGGATTCACAAAACGCCTGGTTACGCCAGATTCACACCCACAACTATTTACATGTAAATCCGGTTACCGCAAAGGTAGCGGGTATCGATGACGGTCAATGGATGTGGATAGAGTCCATGCACGGTAAGATACGATGCATGTGTCGTCATTCCGAAGCCGTTGAGCCCGGTACAGTCTGGACCTGGAATGCCATTGGTAAAGCCAGCGGAACCTGGGGCCTCACTAAAAAGGCCAATGAATCCACCAAAGGTTTTTTACTTAATCACCTGATTAGTGAAGAATTGCCACCGAGCAACGATGGTGAACATCTGTCTAATTCAGACCCTGTTACCGGTCAGGCCGGCTGGTATGATGTTCGAGTGAAAATTTATCCGGCGGCGAACAGTGATAAAGAAGAAACCGCGCCGCAGTTTAAACCCGGTCGAATGATCCCCGGTACCAAACACCTGCGTGGTCGCTGGTTGAAATATTTTGCCGGTAACAGGAAATCAACATGACTCAACTTGCTTTAGTGATTGATTTAAATGTTTGTGTCGGTTGTCATGCCTGCGTGACCAGTTGCAAAGAATGGAATACTTCGGGCACTGCTGGTTTTCTCCCCGATTTTGATCCTTACGATAAAGACCCAACAGGGACTTTTTTTAACCGTGTGCAGACATTTGAAATCGGCACCTTTCCAAACACCCAGACCGTACATTTCCCAAAAAGCTGCCTGCACTGTGAAGAGCCACCCTGTGTCCCTGTTTGCCCCACTGGTGCCAGTTATAAAAGAGAACAGGATGGTATTGTCTTGGTTGATTACGACAAATGCATCGGCTGTAAATATTGTTCCTGGGCCTGTCCATATGGTGCCCGTGAACTTGATGGAAATCAGAAAGTAATGAAAAAATGCACGCTCTGTGTTGACCGCATTTATGATGAAACACTGCCCGAATCAGAACGCAAACCAGCCTGTGTGCTGGCATGCCCGACCAGTGCGCGCCTGTTTGGTGATGTCAATGATCCGAACTCAAAAGTTGCTGAAGAAATTCGCGACAATGGCGGTTATCAATTAATGCCGGAGTGGGGCACCAAACCGGCCAATCATTATTTACCTCGACGTAAAACTAAAATCATCATTCATAAAGATGAACTTGCGCGTGTGGATAATCCGCTCAACAAGGAACGTCACCTGCCCATGCCGGGTAAAGATGAACAGACGCTTGATGATATTACTAGCTGGTAGCCTTTGATTACACACAGATACACCAGAGAACCTCTGATTAACTCGGATAGTTCATAAGACCACACTATGGACCAACGAACGCTCTGCGGTTTTTGGATAAACAAAGAGAAAATATTATGCGTCCTGCTTTTTCTGTTATTTTTTTAACCACCTTAATTGGCGTTGGCCAGGGTTTGTTTTTAGCTTTGTACACAGGTCAGCTCTATTCTGTAATCAAGGTTTTACCTGAGCAAGCTTCTGTCGGTTTTTATGGTTACGGCAGTTTAGTTGCACTGGTCTTTTTAGTGGCGGGCTTAATTGCTTCTTTTTTCCATTTGGGTCGTCCTGAACGTGCCTGGCGTTCAGCGGCAAAATGGAAAACTTCCTGGTTATCCAGAGAGGTTATTATATTGCCTGTATTTATGGTCGTAACAGTGCTTTATGCTGCTATTCATCTTACCGGCTGGAATCCGATACTCTTTCGATTTGGCCGTGTCCTGGTAGTCGATTTATCTTTATTTGTTGGTACTATCAATATGCTACTGGCGCTTATATTATTTATATGCACCGGAATGATTTATGCCAGCATTAAATTTTTACAGGAATGGGCAACCCCTTTAACCATTATTAATTATATTTTATTGGGTACTGCATCGGGTTTTGTCCTCATCGCGACTTTTGCTGCGGTTGTGCATTCGAATTTAATTAATTTTTATGCTGACTGGGCCATTATTATTACCATTATGGCCTTTATGACACGATCCGCTGCTCTCATTCGTAACGCTAATATTAAGTATAAATCCAGCCTTAGCACCGCCATTGGTATTCGTCACCCACAGATTCAACAAAAATCTCGGGGGTTTATGGCGGGTTCTTTTAATACACATGAATATTTTCACGGTGCAAAACCATTTTTTTTCAAACACATTAAATGGCTTTTTTTGGTGATGGTTTTTCTCATACCAATTGTATTGCTTTCTATCAGCTTGGGAGCGCCGCAAACAGGCCTGTTTGCGGCAGCGTTTATTATTCAATATATTGGCTTAATCGCTGAACGTTGGTTCTTTTTTGCACAGGCAAACCACCCACAAAATTTATATTACCAAACGATTTAATTTTTTTACTACTCAAAAACTACCGTACGATTTTTATAAATCAGTAAATCATGTTGCACATGATGGCGTACAGCTCGGGCTAATACTATTTTTTCTAAATCGCGGCCAATACGAACAATGTCTTCAACACTGTATTTATGATTTATATGTACCACGTCCTGCTCGATAATCGGACCGGCATCCAGTTCTGCCGTCACATAATGACTGGTTGCACCAATAATTTTTACACCACGCTCATAAGCAGAGTGGTAGGGGCGTCCACCCGGAAAGGCGGGGAGAAAAGAATGATGTATATTAATAATGCGTTGCGAATAGTCCATTACAAACGCATCACTTAATACCTGCATATATCTTGCCAGTACAATGAAATCAATATTATGTTCAGCTAATAAAAGTTTCTGTTTGTTTTCCTGCTCGACTTTATTTTCTTTATTAATACTTATTACATGGTATTCAATGCCTAAGCGCTCTGCAGCCACTCTCAGGTCAGAATGATTACTAATAACAACAGGTATTTCAACCTCCAGCTCACCACTTTCATACCTTGCTAGCAGATCATAGAAACAATGTGGCATTTTTGATACAAACAATGCCATGCGAGGCTTTTCATCAGAAAAATGTAGCCGTGCATTTATCCCATAACGCAAACCAACCAGTGTTTCAAAGTACTCAGCTATTTTTTTACGTTGAATAACAAAGTTTTTTAACTCCCATTCAACACGCATAAAAAATACGCTACTCTCTCTATCGACATGCTGATCTAAATACAGAATATTGCCGCCATTACTCTGTATAAAATCGGTAATGGCAACAACAATACCGGGTTTATCATTACAATGTATTAATAAAATGGCTGATTGAGATATTTCATTAGACATAACTGATTACGTATTAATTTATAATTTTAGTTACTGCTATACCGTTAACGATAAAAACATGAACTGACTATTTGTTTCAATTATAACAACGGCGACATGCTATGGCGGATAACATTAACACGATAGCAATCGTATTTTAGTATAACAAGTTTTTAGCGGATAACTGTAAAACCTACGGTATAATATTACTAAACCGGATGAAAAGAATGCTTATGGTTCAAGACCGTCAGCCGCGCAGGGATGCGAGTGTCGAGCTTACATGGAGGTATTTGTACTCTCCATTTACAGCGTGCCTTGAATCATAGGCATTCTGTTAATAACTTACGCTTTTAAAAGCAAAGTTATTTGCCAATACAAAAATCTGAAAAAATCCTTCCCAATAAATCATCACTGCTAAACTCACCCGTTATTAAAGACAACTGTTGTTGTGCAAACTTTAATTCTTCAGCCACTAATTCACCCGCTTTTAATTCATGTAAATTACTGTCTGCTTTCTCCAGATGTGATGTCGTATTGTCCAGCGCATCAAGGTGACGACGACGCGCAATAAACTGGCCTTCAGCGTTTTGTCTGTATCCCATACAGTCTTTTAAGTGCTGTCTGAGAAGATCCATGCCTTCACCTGATTTTGCTGACAGGTGAATTATTGTGTTATTTTTATGTTGTTGTATTTTAGCCTTTTTATTTCTTAAATCTATTTTGTTAATAATTGTAGTGATTATTCTCTGTTTATTTATTTTTTTTAAAAAATAATTTTCAAGGGCTTTTTCTGCATCATCAACATCAATAACATTTAATATTCTATCTGCTGACTCAATCGCTATCATTGCACGATTTACACCTTCAATCTCAATCACATCGTCTGTTTCACGTAATCCTGCTGTGTCGATAATGTGTAGTGGTAACCCATCAATTTGTATATGTTCTCGTAATATATCTCGTGTTGTACCCGGTATACTAGTAACAATGGCTGCCTTCTGACCCGCTAACTGATTTAATAAACTGGATTTACCCGCATTAGGTTTACCCGCTATTACCACCGTCATCCCTTCTTTCAATAAACGGCCCTGACTGGCGGACTGTTTTACTTCTCGAACCTTTTGTTGAAGCGTTTTTAATTGTTCACTAATTAGATTATCCGACAGAAAATCAATTTCTTCCTCTGGAAAATCCAGCGCAGATTCGACATAAATTCTTAATTGAATAAGATTTTCTAATAAGCCATTAATAATATTTGAAAACGCGCCCTGCATCGACTGCACTGCGGCACGCGCAGCAGTTTCACTGTTTGCAGCAATTAAATCTGCAATCGCTTCTGCCTGCATTAAATCAATTTTATTATTTAAGAATGCGCGCTCAGAAAATTCACCCGCTCGAGCAGGCTTTGCGCCATATCTTATTATTTGCTGCACTAATAAATCAAGAACAAAAGGCCCGCCATGTGCATGAAACTCAACCACATCTTCACCCGTAAAAGAATGTGGCATTTTAAAATACAGAACCAGTCCCTGATCTATAGGGTTACGATTTTCGTCCAGAAATTTCCCATAATCTGCCCGCCGAGGTGGTGGACAATAGCTAAATATTTTTTCAGCTATTTTTTTTGATAATGGGCCTGATACTCGAATGATACCCACCCCTCCCTGGCCGGGCGGGGTAGCAATGGCAACGATGGTTTCTTTCATTAACTTATAAAAATAAATTACCCGTGCTTACGCGTAAAAATTAAGCGCTTCTTTCAAGACGTCTAGTTATTATGTATTGCTGCGTAATCGACAGAATGTTATTAACAACCCAGTATAAAACCAAACCTGACGGGAAAAAAGCAAACATAAAGGTAAATGCAAACGGCATAACCTGAAAAACTTTCTGTTGTATCGGATCAACCGGAGCCGGATTTAATTTCTGTTGAATAAACATAGAAATGCCCATTAATACCGGCAATATAAAGAAGGGGTCTTTATCAGATAAATTTGTTATCCAGAATATAAACGGTGCCTGGCGCATTTCAACACTATCCAGCAGCACCCAATATAATGAAAGAAACACTGGCATCTGTATAAGTATAGGTAAACAACCACCCATCGGATTAATTTTTTCCTTTTTATACATGTCCATCATGGCTTTACTCATTGCCTGACGATCGCCACCAAACCTTTCTTTCATTTGTTTTATGCGCGGCGCGACCATACGCATTCTTGCCATCGAGCGATAACTCATTTCTGACAATTTATAAAATGCTCCTTTTACTGAAATTGTTAATAAGATAATTGCCCAACCCCAATTACCTGTCATGGTGTGAAAGAAAGTAAGCAACCAAAACAGGGGCTTTGCAATAATGGTTAAAATTCCATAATCAACCGTTAATTCCAGTCCCGGCTCAATTTTCTCAAGTCTATTTTGTAATTTTGGTCCGATAACTAAACGATTTTTAATTTCCAGTGTTTTTTCCGGTTCAAGACTAAAAGCCGGCGAACGTACCCCTAATATATACTGGTCTTTATTTTTTAAATATCGGCTGTAGTACAGGTTGTTTTTAGCTTTTTCTGGTATCCAGGCAGTAATAAAATAGTGGTTAATAATTGCTAACCAACCATTTTTCAATGTTTTATTTATGTTCTTTTTAGCAAGATCACTATAACTCTGCTTTTCATACTTAATGTTGGAATTATAGAGGACACCACCCTTATAGCTTCGGTCAAACTTCTTCGAATGCGCAACAACAGGTGGTTGATGAACAATCTGCATATAGTCACTGCCTGACCACCTTTTACTTCCGGCGGTAATGTAATAATTAACATCAACTTCATAGCTATTGCGTTTAAATATAAGGACTTTCTTTACTGTTAGTCCGTTGCTATTGGTCCAGTACAAGGGGACTTTTATTTCATTTTCACCTGTTTCTAACCGGTAATTTAATTTTTCTGCTCTATAAATTTGATTGTGTGAAGGCGACACTCCTTTTTCTACTGACACTAATCCAGACTGAACGACTTGAAATTCATTGGGATTTTTTGACAAAATATTGATTTTTTTACTTCCGCCTGCTTTTACCAGATATTTAAGTAACTCCAGTTTCTTAATATCACCACCACGCGTATCAATTTCTGCATCTATCAGATCCGTTTTAACCTGTATGTACACATCGTTTGATTTTTGCTGAATATTTTTTCTGGCTATTTTATGATCACCAGTAACAATAGCTTCAGGAATAATACCAGGTGAGATTAAATTACCTGCCTGATGCTGAGGTGTTTTTTCACTGACTTGCGTGGTTGGGCTATTAATAACCGGTTTAGGGCCATAGGCTTTATGCCATTGAGCCCATATCAGGTAACTGACAAAAAACAGGGTGATATAAAGTAAAAAACGTTGATTTCCCATTATGATTCCACAATTTTATTTACTGACTAAAACCAATCGAACTGGTACTGTATTATTTTAAAGGTAGTTTTTTATCAACTGGTTTTTTTAAGGGGGGTACTGGGTCATAACCACCATGATGCCAGGGGTGACATCGTGCAATTCGACGTATCGCCAGCCATAACCCTTTAAACAAACCAAACCGTCCTACTGCTTCTATCGAATAGTGTGAGCAGGTAGGCGTATAACGACAACTCGGCGTAATATATGGACTAATAACATATTGATAAAAACGAATAATAAAAATTACAATTGTTCGCATTTTTTATTTACTCGTTGCCAGTGTTTTTCAAGTGATAGGAATAACTGCTGATTACTTGCGGCGATGCTTCTATTTCCTGCTAAAACTATAAAATCAGCATGATATAAATTTATAGTCTGGCGATAACTTTCTCTAATAATGCGCTTAAGTCTGTTTCTCGAAACTGAAAGTTTTGCCTTTTTCTTCGAAATAGCCAGCCCAAGCCGAGCCTGATTTAACTTATTAGGTCTAGCTAAAATGGTAAAATAATAATCGCTGGACCGCACAGGAGCATCAAAAACGTACTTATATTCACTCGCTTTTAGTAACCGTTGATCTTTAGAAAATGAACGAAATATTTCTTCAAACTCCAACGAATTCTATGGAAAGTACAGCAAATTCCCTCATCGGGAAAATACCACAATTAACAATCGACTAGAAAAATTGACTGGAAAATCCCTGCCTTCCTTAATAACAGTAAAGAGAGGGTACTTTTATACTGTTAATTGACGACGCCCCTTGGAACGGCGGTTTTTCAAAACCTTACGTCCGCCTACAGTGCGACTACGTGCGCGAAACCCATGCGTTCTAGCACGTTTTAAACAACTCGGTTGAAATGTTCTTTTCATGATTATATAACCTTAACAATTTAATAATTCGGTTGCCTGACTAACCAGCTCTGGCGAACCCAGCATTTTACTTATTTAAAGCAGGATAGTCAAAAATATAGGTGGTTAAATACCGCTTAACAAGCTCTATTTAACCACCTTGGGTTAAATAGAGCTGATTAAAGCCGGATTATTGTAGCTAAGCATAATTAACAGGTATAGAATTAATCATCCAGGGGTTATACAATAGCATCTGCTATATTTTTCAGATTATAACTTTTCTTATAATTATTCTATTATCTCCGGATTCTATTAAATTACCTATTATCTTCGCGGGGTTAGTTGCGTGAGCAAAACAATGTGGTCGAATTGCTTACAGCGATTAGAACAGGAATTATCTGACCAGCAACTAAACACCTGGATCCGACCACTTCAGGTAATCGAGAAATCAGATCAAATCAAACTCTTAGCACCAAATCGTTTTGTGCTTGACTGGGTCAATAAAAATTTCCAGGTAAAAATTCAGTCTATTTTGACTGAACTCAATACCAGTAAATCTATTCAGCTAATTATTGAAATAGGCAGTCAAAACAATGTTTCCAGCAACCGCAATGCGGTTAAACACAATACATCACAAATACAGAACCCTGTTAGCGAAACCATACCTACCTTTCACCATAATTCCCGGTCAAACAATCAGCCAAAAATCATTGATCATAATATCAACCCGATATTTACCTTTAATAATTTTGTTGAGGGCAAGTCTAATCAGCTTGCTAAGGCCGCATCAATTCAAGTTGCTGAAAATCCAGGCAGTGCTTACAACCCCTTATTTTTTTATGGTGGGGTGGGGTTAGGTAAAACACATCTTATGCACGCAATTGGTAATATGATGCTAAAAAACAACGCCAACGCCAGAATCACCTATATTCATTCTGAACGCTTTGTTGGTAATATGGTTAAAGCTTTGCAGCATAATGCAATGGATGCATTTAAACAGCACTACCGCTCTCTTGATGCTATATTGGTCGATGATATCCAGTTTTTTGCAGGAAAAGAACGTTCACAGGAAGAATTTTTTCACACTTTTAATGCTTTACTCGAAGGCAGCCGCCAGATTATTTTAACCTGCGACCGTTACCCCAAAGAAGTTGATGGTCTGGAAGAAAGACTACGCTCGCGCTTCGGCTGGGGATTACCCGTTTGCATCGAGCCCCCTGAGCTTGAAACCCGCGTGGCCATTTTACAGAAAAAGGCTGAAGAATCGAATATACACCTACCCAGTGAAGTTGCTTTTTTCATCGCCAAACGAATACGCTCAAATATTCGGGAACTAGAAGGCGCTTTCCGCCGCGTACTAGCAACAGCAAATTTTACCGGAACCCCAATCACTCTCGATTTTGCCAAAGAAGCATTACACGACCTGATCGCATTACAAGACCGTACCATTACTATAGAAAATATACAAAAAACGGTTGCTGAATATTACAAAATCAGGACCTCCGATTTGCTCTCTAATCGTCGTAGTCGCTCCATTACTCGACCACGGCAGTTAGCGATGGCTTTATCTAAAGAATTAACTAATCACAGCCTCCCTGAAATTGGTTCTGCTTTTGGTGGTCGTGACCACACAACCATTTTACATGGTTGTCGAAAAATTACTGAGTTAAGAGAATCTGACGCAAGAATTGGTGAAGACTACATGAATATGATTCGCATTTTAAGTAACTAAAATAAACTTAAATACGTTGTGTATAAGCTGTTATTAAGCCATGGATTAGCTGTCTGTAAAATAAACAATTAAACTTATCCACACTTCATCGACAGTTAAACCGCAGGCTATACGCCTCTTTAAATTTTATTTAAATTATATAACTATATGATTAATATATATAATACAGAGTTATCCACCGTCGATGGTAAGACTAATAATAACTATAAATTATATATAAATAACTATAATAATAAACAGGCAAAAAAATGAAATTTCAAATTGAGAGAGAAATCCTATTACAGCCACTGCAACAAATTATTGGTGCTGTTGAAAAAAAACAGACCATGCCTGCTTTATCCAATGTTTTAATTAAAGCAACAGAAAACGCATTAACCTTTACTTCTACAGATCTTGAAATTGAACTGGTAAGTACCGTTGTAATGGTTGTTGACGAGCCAGGTGAAATTACTTTACCTGCTAGAAAGTTACTTGAAATATGTAAATCACTGGATACTGATGCAATCATTCAGTTTTCGCTTCAGCCAGAATCGAATAAATCATTGATTCAATCAGCCAAAAACCGTTTCTCTTTAGCCACCTTACCTGCAAATGATTTCCCAGCTCTGGAAGCCATCAATACTATACAGAGCTTCGAAATACCCCAAAAAACGTTATATTATCTTATTGATAAAACGGCTTTTGCTATGGCACAACAAGATGTCAGGTATTATCTGAATGGTTTAATGCTTGAAGTTAGCAGTAACACTTTATGCGCTGTTGCTACAGATGGTCACCGTTTAGCTTATTGCAGTAAAAAGATTGAATATGATGCTGCAGACATTAAACAAATTATTTTACCCAGAAAAGGGGTGTTGGAACTAATGCGTTTACTGGATGACTCTGAGGAGACAGTAAAACTTAGCATTGGTACTAATCATCTACAAATCGAATTGAAAGGTTTGCGCTTAACATCAAAATTAATTGATGGTAGATTCCCTGATTATAATCGTGTGATGCCAGCAGCGACAGATAATATTATTACTGCAGAACGAGAACTCTTACGTCAGGCATTGATTCGTGCATCAATACTTTCAAATGAAAAATATCGTGGTATTCGTTTAATACTGGAAAAAGATTTAATTAAATTGCAGGCACATAACCCTGATCAGGAGGAAGCTGACATAGAGGTAAAAGTTGTTTACAGTGGTGAACCGATAGAAATTGGTTTTAATGTTAGTTATATGTTGGACGTATTAACTCTTTGTGACGCAAATATTATTCAGATTGCCTTACGTGATTCAAATAGTAGTTTTTTATTATCATACCCAGATGAAGTAGATGGTAAATATGTCATTATGCCAATGCGACTTTAAAGTCGCCATCACTTGTTTTTGAATACTAAACTAAAACAGTCATAGTTCTGCAATGCGTTTAACGCAACTGCAAATTAAAAAGTTTAGAAATCTTGATGATGTTCAACTTTCGCCTGATCCTTGTGTTAATCTCATTACTGGGAATAATGCCGCCGGAAAAACCAGTTTACTGGAATCCATCTATTATTTAAGCCATGTCCGATCTTTTCGTACTCCATATATTTCAGACCTTATCCAACGAAACGCCCATTTTTTGCAAATTACAGCATTAACACAATCCATAGGTCTTAATGAGATCCCTTTGGGTATTCGGCGCAGTAGACAAAAAACAGAAATTAGAGTTAATTGCCGGCCAATAAAACGTGTTTCTGATATTGCTATTCAATTTCCAGTTTTAGCTATTCACCCTGATAGTTATAAGCTGATTACAGGTAGTCCGACACAACGACGGCAATATATGGATTGGGGAGTGTTCCATGTGGAACATGGTTTTTTCGATGCATGGCAACGGTTTAGAAAAGTGCTGTTACAACGTAATGCTGCATTAAAATCCCGTCAGACTAAAGCTTATTGCCAGCTATGGGATCAGGAATTGATTGAAAATGCCAACCATATTGATCTATATAGAAAAAACTATATAGATCAACTTCAGCCCTATTTTACTGCGCTCGTGTGCTTATTTTTTGCGGATGACGAAGTAGTCATTGAATATAAACGTGGTTGGCCGCTAAATGAAACACTGGCCGATCTACTTTTGAGACAGATTGAAAATGAACGCTTAAAAGGATATACCTACTATGGCCCGCATCGAGCCGATATTAATATTAAAATTAATAGTCAGTCGGCGCAAACGGGAATATCGCGAGGGCAGCAAAAAACATTAGTTGCCCTGCTACGGTTAGCGCAGGCGCAGCAGTTTACTGAAGCACGTAAGCAATTATGTGTGCTGTTATATGATGATCTGGCTGCAGAACTGGATATACATCATCGTGAAGTGATATTGTCTGTTTTATCAACTATGAATATACAGTTATTTTTAACCGCTATAGAAGCTAGTCAAGTTGATCTTAGTGCGTGGTCATCAAAAAAAATGTTTCACGTGGAACAAGGTCGTGTTAAAGACCTGATATAATGCAAACAAATAATTAAGTTATTAATTTAAGAAGAATATATGTGCCCAATAGATAATTACAATTCCTCAAGCATTAAAGTTTTAAAAGGGCTAGATGCCGTACGTAAACGACCAGGTATGTATATTGGTGATACAGACGATGGCAGCGGTTTGCATCATATGGTTTTTGAGGTGGTGGATAACTCAATTGATGAAGCGCTTGCTGGTTTTTGCTCCGAGATTAACGTCATAATTCACTCAGATGAATCTATTACAGTATCAGATAATGGCCGTGGAATTCCAACAGATATGCATCTGGAAGAGGGTGTTTCAGCAGCAGAAGTCATAATGACTGTATTACATGCTGGCGGTAAATTTGATGATAATTCCTATAAGATTTCTGGTGGTCTGCATGGTGTTGGTGTTTCAGTTGTCAATGCATTATCCAATAAACTGCTTTTAACTATTTATCGTGGCGGTAATATTCACCAACAGGAATACAATAATGGTGATGCGGTGGCACCATTAAAAATAGTTGGTGAGACAGAGAAGACAGGTACTAGCATTCATTTCTGGGCAAGTAAAACCGTTTTTAATGAAATTAAATACCATTATGAGATTTTATCTAAGCGGTTGCGTGAATTATCCTTTCTTAACTCAGGTGTTCGAATTGTACTGTCCGATCAGCGCACTGAAAAAGAAAATATTTTTGAATATGAAGGGGGTATTCGATCTTTTATTAAACATTTAAATAAAAATAAAACCCCTTTGCATGAAAGCGTTTTAAATTTTGTTGCAGAAAAAGATAATGTTATTGTTGAAGTGGCTATGCAATGGAATGATTCATATCAGGAAAACATTTATCCTTTTACGAATAATATCCCACAAAAAGATGGAGGTAGTCATATAGCGGGTTTTCGGGGTGCATTAACAAGAAGCTTGAATCAGTACATGGAAAAAGAAGGGGTTTCAAGTAAAGCTAAAGTAAATGTTTCTGGAGATGATGCGCGGGAAGGTTTAACGGCAGTGGTATCAGTTAAGGTTCCTGATCCAAAATTTTCGTCACAAACTAAAGATAAACTGGTTTCATCAGAAGTAAAAGGCATCGTGGAATCACTGGTATCAGAAAAACTTCAGGAATTTTTATTGGAAAGCCCAGCAGATGCTAAAGCGATAACCTCAAAAATTATTGATGCGGCGAGAGCACGAGAGGCCGCCAGAAAAGCTCGTGAGATGACACGTCGTAAGAGTGCATTGGATATTGCTGGTCTACCTGGAAAACTTGCAGATTGTCAGGAAAAAGACCCTGCTTTATGTGAAATTTATCTAGTGGAAGGTGATTCTGCAGGTGGTTCTGCCAAGCAGGGTAGAGATAGAAAAACACAGGCTATTTTGCCATTAAAAGGTAAAATTTTAAATGTTGAAAAAGCCCGCTTTGATAAAATGTTGGCATCCGTTGAAGTAGGTACTTTAATTACTGCTTTAGGCTGCGGTATTGGAAAAGAAGATTATAATCCAGATAAATTACGCTACCATCGTATTATTATTATGACGGATGCAGATGTTGATGGCTCACATATTCGCACTTTATTACTAACATTTTTTTATCGTCAAATGCCAGAGCTAGTTGAAAGAGGTCATATTTATATTGCTCAACCACCCCTCTATAAAGTAAAGAAAGGTAAGCAGGAACGTTATGTTAAGGATGACGATGAATTAAATGCGTATTTATTGCAACAGGCATTATCTAATGCAAAGTTGTATGTAAATAAAAATAGTCCGGCCATATCTGATATTGCGCTAGAAGACATTGCGCAGAATTATCTTACTACGAAAAATGTTATTCGACGTTTATCACGCCGTATAGATATCAATATACTGGAACAAATGGCCGCAGTACATGGACTGGATATAACCGCCTTAACCAGTCCTGATGAAATGCAGAAATATCTAGATAAAATATTGATTTTACTAGATAAATTTAAACTTTCAGGGATTACTTACCGGGCTAAAATTGAAACAGATATAGATAATAAGCTGAGATTTAAGATTACTAAACAAATGCATGGCCTGGATCATGAAAACATTCTTGACTATAATTTTTTAACCAGTAGTGATTACGAGATGATCGCTTCACTGGGTAATAAGCTTGATTCATTATTAGAAGAAGGTGCATATATTGAGCGTGGAGAAAAACAGGCGGCGGTAACACGGTTTGATGAAATTATTGACTGGTTGTTTAATGAAGCCCGTAAAGGTCAGAATATACAGCGTTACAAAGGTTTGGGTGAAATGAATCCAGATCAGTTATGGGATACCACGATGAATCCAGAGACGCGTCGTATGTTACAGGTGAAAATTGAAGATGTTGTTGCCGCAGACGAAGTTTTTACTACTTTGATGGGAGATCAGGTAGAACCTCGGCGAGAATTTATTGAGCAGAATGCACTCTTAGCTACAAATATAGATACTTGATACTAAGAGTAGAGAATATACGTAAGTCTCTTTATATACTATTAGCATTGTTTTAAAGGGGTGTAAAAAATAACAAATAGTTTAAAAATGAAATATTCGATGTTTTTATATGAAATATAATGATCTCAGGGATTTTATTTATCAACTTGAAGAAAAGGGTTTATTAAAACGTATTCAGGTTGAAGTTGATCCCTGTTTGGAAATAACAGAAATTTGTGATCGCACTTTAAAAGCACAGGGACCTGCGCTCTTATTTGAAAATGTAAAAAATACATCTGTGCCAGTTCTAGCTAATTTATTTGGCACACCAGAACGTGTTGCAATGGGGATGGGTGAAGAGAGTGTAGGCGCTTTGCGTAAAGTGGGTGAGTTACTGGCATTTTTAAAAGAGCCTGAGCCACCGAAAGGCTTAAAAGATGCCTGGCAGAAAATGCCAATATTCAAACAGATTTTGAATATGGCGCCGAAAGAGATAAAAAAAGCGGCCTGTCAGGAAGTTATTTATAATAAAGACGATGTCGATTTAAACACTATTCCAGTACAAACTTGCTGGCCAGGTGATGTTGCACCTTTAATTACCTGGGGACTGGTCGTTACACGCGGACCGGAAAAAGATCGCCAGAATCTTGGTATCTATCGGCAGCAGGTAATTGCAAAAAATAAAGTTATCATGCGTTGGTTAGCACAACGTGGTGGTGCTTTAGACTATCAGGAATGGTTACAGAAACATCCTGATGAACCTTTTCCCGTCGCTGTTGCACTAGGTGCTGACCCAGCAACTATTCTGGCTGCTGTCACTCCCGTACCGGATACACTATCCGAATATGCTTTTGCAGGCTTATTACGCGGCAGTAAAACAGAAGTTGTAAAATGTGAATTAAGTGATTTGCAAGTCCCTGCTTCCGCAGAATATATTTTTGAAGGTTTTATCTATCCCGGAGAAACGGCTGAAGAAGGGCCATATGGTGATCATACCGGTTATTATAATGAAGTTGAAAGGTTTCCAGTTTTCACTATAGAAAGAATCACGCATAGAAAGAAACCGATTTACCATTCCACCTATACGGGTCGTCCACCAGATGAACCGGCGATACTCGGCGTTGCGTTAAACGAAGTGTTTATTCCAATCCTACAGAAACAGTACCCGGAAATTATTGATTTTTATTTACCACCAGAAGGTTGTTCTTATCGCGTGGCGATTGTTAGCATGAAAAAACAGTACCCAGGCCATGCAAAACGTATCATGATGGGAGTGTGGTCGTTTTTGCGACAGTTTATGTATACAAAATTTATTATTGTTGTTGATGATGATGTGAATACACGAAACTGGCAGGATGTCATCTGGGCGATGAGTACACGCGTTGATCCAGTTCGTGATTTCACCATGATAGAACGTACACCGATAGATTATCTGGATTTTGCATCACCGATTTCAGGGTTGGGATCAAAAGTAGGCATTGATGCAACCAATAAATTACCGGGTGAAACAGACCGTGAATGGGGTCGACCAATAAAAATGGATGAAAAAGTGAAAGAAAAAATTGATCAGATTTGGCCAGATTTAAAGATAGATTAATTCAAGTTGAATTCTTACGATGAAGGCCAGGCTGCATGTTTATCTATCCAGCGTAAACTTAACCAGTACCATAAACAAATGGGAATCATTATTGCTGACCAGCTCCAGTCATCAATAATAAAAATTTTTGCAACAACAGCATTTCCGGTAACGACCGACCAGGGAAGACTATAAAAAGTAAAAAGGACTGAACTCCATATTAATATCATTGCCATTTTACGGGTATTAATGCTTGAAAAAGCTAGAAAAACCCAGAGCGGCATATCTTTTGTTTTTTCCATTTGTTAGTCGCCTTGAATGGTTGAATTCCTGTTAGTAATTTATACATTAATATTAAGTCGTTTTGCTGAAACAAATACTGATAGTGTCAAGACACGCTGTCCAATGCATTCATGTAGGTCCAGCCTGGCTGGCATCCCTGTGGTTGACGGCCTTAAGTTATAATGTCCATCCTGTTAGTAAGCTTGTTATCTATTCGTATTTCTGTAAGCTTCAGAGAAGGTTTCTATCTCTACACCATCAATGAATATCTGTGAAATGATGCTTATTTTATTAGTATTAATGAAACAGATAAAAAGGCTACCGAATAACAGATAATAATAGAGTTATTTTACATGAGTTTTAAAGTGAAAGTACCTGCTTCTGGGCATGAGTTTGAAATAGAAAGAAATGAAACAGTTCTTCAGGCCGCACTGCGACAAGGAATTGGTTTACCGTATGGTTGCCGAAATGGAGCTTGTGGTAAATGTGCGGGTCGGGTTCTTTCTGGTAAAACGAATTATGATTCTGGCGCGTTAAGAGCATCGGCTAAAAAAGCCTTTGAGCAAGGTGAAACCTTATTTTGTCAGGCACATGCAAGCAGTGATTTAACCATAGAGGTTAGAGAAATAACTCAGAGCAGACAAATTGAAATAAAAATATTACCGTGCAGGGTTGAGCAGATGCAACGGTTGACGCATGACATAATGAAATTAAAGTTGAAGTTACCTGAAACAGAACGATTACAGTTTATGGCTGGACAGTATCTTGAGTTTTTATTAAAAGATGGTAGACGCCGTGCTTTTTCTATTGCAAATGCCCCCCATGATGATGCGTATATTGAGTTGCATATTCGCCATGTACCGGATGGGCAATTTGGCGATTTTGTTTTTGATGGTTTAAAAGAAAAGACATTACTAAGAATAGAGGCACCTTTAGGGAGTTATTTTTTACGTGAAGAATCTAAACGCCCCATAATATTAATGGGTGGTGGAACAGGTTTTGCACCATTAAAAAGTATGCTTGAACATGCATTTTACATTGGTTTAGAAACGCCAGTTCATTTGTTTTGCGGTGTGCGTTCTTTACGTGATTTATATATGGATGAGAGGGTAAAAATATGGCTGAAAGAATTTGATACTTTAAAATACACCCCAGTATTATCTATACCAGAAGAAGATGATAATTGGCAGGGAGAAATCGGTTTTGTACATGAAAGCGTTGTACAACATTACCCTGATTTATCTGGTTACGATGTTTATATAAGTGGACCACCACCAATGGTAAAAGCAGGAATGGAGTTATTTTATAAAAAAGGGTTACCAGAATCTCAAATTTATTCTGACTCGTTTGAATATTCAGATGACGCATTAAAGGCAATGGGTATAAAAAAGCCAAACGTCATCAATTAATTTTTTATAGGCGGGTTAAAAAACACCCTGTGGCTGACGATTTTGAATAACATGTATTAGCTTCATCTGTTCTAGTAATAATCAGACGTTACAGGGAAAATTATTGTTTAACAATTTTTAACTGTGGCGTAGTCGAAGAAGTTAAAACTGAAGGTTGGAAGTGCTGTTCGTTATAGTTCTCAACGAGTAACAGAAGCCCCTGGCGATAATAGTCAGCAGCATCCGTATCATTCATATGTTCTTCTAATAATTGTGCCAGCCTAAGATACGTTTCTGGTAAGGCTTTAATTGCAATACTGGCTTCAAGATAATTTTTTGTTTTACCCCACAAGGATAAATTTAGACAAATATTGCCTAATGCGAGCAAAAGATAAGTATTCTGTTGATGATTATTTAGCCATGTTTCAACCATATCCAAAACCTTATTATCCACCTGAACATCAATTTCAGAATAGAGCTTAATGGTTGATTCGCTCCAGTTTTTATTTAGAGAGAGGCGAAGTTCTTTTTCAGCTTTAGCAATAAGATTTAACTGAATCAAGCAACGAGCATAATGCTCGATAATATCAGCGCGTTTTTTTAAGTAATTTTCTAACTGTAACCAGTAATCTTGTAATTGGGGGAAGTCTGCCTGTTTAGTAAGGTTATTTAAACGACCATGACAAATGGAAATTTCGCAGTCAAGAATTTTATCGGAAGATAATTGGCCCTGTTTTTTTAGTTCGGGAAGGATTAAGAAAAGATTATCCCAGTCTTCCAGTCTTTCATAGGTCTCTACAAGTAGTTGAAGGATAAAAGGTTGCTCAGGTTTCTTTTGGTGTAACCGTTGTAATGTTGCAAGCGCCTGCTCATTTTGAAATTGTTCCAGCTGTAACTGGGCTTGTGTAATACCAATAGCGATAGCCGCTTCTGGAGAGGTATCAAAAGCACGGCGTAAATAGTCATCTCTGCGATCGAGTGAACCCTGATGTTGAGCAGCTTTGGCGGCAGTTAAATATGTCAGTAAAATATTTTCGCTATTAACAACTTGATTAAGTAAGGTTTTTTCTGCCTGTTCAAACTTCCCTTCGGTATATTCAATGATGCTCTGGTTAAATAAGGATTTTGCTTTCAGCTGTAAACGGTTTTTTCGCTGAGTAAATATATATTGATATGCCGACTTGATAGCACGAAAAAATTTAATAAGTAATGTAAGTAAGAATAGGGCAGACAGTAGTGCAGCGCCAAAAATCAGTAAATTTGTTTTGAATGAAAAATTAGCAAAACCAATAGAAATATAACCGGTGTCATGATGGGAATACATAGTAAAACCGGCAATAGTAATGGCGGTTATTAAAACAACATAAAAAAATCGATTCATAATATTTATGCCTATATTTTTTTATCGACCAACAATAAACCAAAAGCGGTAAATCAAATAACAGGGTATCTAAAAAGAATGCGTATTACCAGTCTTAGTTGAATAGTTTTTTTAAGGAGGATAAGCAGGCTTCATCGGTCGCGTTTTTTGCCTGATAGATGGATTTAAATCCGTAAGAGTCTGCATTTCTGGCGGTTTTATCAGAAGCAATTATGATCGGTGTAGATAAAATAGCCGGATACTTATTAAGTTGCATTAAATTATTCAGACTTTCATTGCTGTTAAGAGTAATCACATCGAGTTGCGCCAGAATATCTGTTGATAAAGGCGGAATGTCAGGTAAACCACGTCGATAACTTTCCACATAATATATTTGCGCACCACGCTGAGTTAAATGATCACCAAGAAAAGCACGGCCACCCTGGCCGCGAAAAATTAATATTTTTTTACCGGCGATGGCAGAAGGTTGTAATGCGTAATGAGAGAGTAAAGACTCACTATTATGTCCATCGGGGTGAATCGAAACATGGATGCCATAGTGTTGCAGTAATTGTGCTGTTTTGCTGCCGATAGCGGCAATTTTAAGCTGTTCAGGAAAAAGTGAAATCTGTTTAAGCGTTTGAGCAACCGCTGTCGGGCTAATAAAAATAGCAACATTATATTGATGCAGCTGGTTTTCTATATTAATTAAAGGGTTATTATCCAGGGGGGGTAAAATTTCTATTACCGAGTATGCCATAGCGTGTCCGCCTGCCAACTTGATAAGTTGGCAGAGGTTCTCAGCACGCTCCTGTGGGCGAGTGACCAGAATATTACGGTTGTTCAGAAATTGTGTATTAGTACCCATTACTTTTTAAAGCGTAATTAACCTGAATAAGTAGCCAGTTAGTGAAAGATGCTAATTTACAGTAATTTCAGATTTTTTCTGTTTAAATTTTTTACGAATAGTGGGTAAGTGCCGTCGACTGATTTCAAGTTGATCATCAATATCTGCAAAGCGGACACAAATATGTCCAGCTGATGATTTAATGAGTCCATGCATGGCATTTTCAGCGATCAGGGCATTGCGATGGATGCGGATAAACTGAAAGCTGAATTCTTCTTCCAGCGCTTTTAGTGATTCTTCAATTAAATATTCATTATCATCCGTGCGCAGGGTTACGTATTTCTGATCGGCTTTAAAATATAAAATATCTTCAACGGGTATAAGCTCTAAAGCACCGCGAATTTTTATACATATTTTTGAACGGGAATGGCCGTTTTGTTTTTTTCTTAACTGGTTAAATTGCGCTTTATTGATGCGTTTTGCCGCTTCCAGTGCTTTGTTTAATCGGTGTTGTTTGATGGGTTTAACCAGATAATCAACGGCATGGGTTTCAAATGCATCCAGAGCATGATCGCTAAAAGCCGTCGTAAAAATAATGGCGGGTGGGTTGTCCATTTTATTAATATAAGCAGCGGCTTCAATCCCATCCATGCCTGGCATACGGATATCCATTAAAACAACATCAGGTTGTGTTAGTTGAGTTTTTCGCAGGGCGTCTTCGCCCGTTGTTGCTTCACCGATAATTGTGTGGTCTAAGGTCGTAGTAAGCATTTTTCTTAGACGCTGCCGAGCGAGCGGTTCATCATCAACAATTAACACTTTCATATTTAACACCCAAAGCTATTTTCTGGCATATTCCAGAGGTATTTTTAATGTAACGTTATAATGATCTTTGGTGTCATTTGTAATAAAACTGGCCTTTTTGCCATAGACCAGGGTCATGCGTTGTTTAATATTATTTTGTGCCATCTGATTACCCTTTCGGTATTGTCCACGCCAAACAGTACCCACCGGATTTTGTATAGAGATAACCAGTGCATTACCTTGTTGTAGCGTAGAAATTTGAATTTTTCCACCTTCTGTGAGAGGTTCAATACCATGATAAACAGCATTTTCAGCCAGAGGCTGTAGTAATAGTGCTGGGATTAATAGGTTATTCAAAGACTTATCAATGTTCCACTGAATTTCCAGCCGGTCTCCAAGGCGTAATTTTTCAATATTAAGATAGCTTTCCGTAAGCATTATTTCATCTTCAAGCGGGTTTAAATTACGCTCACCCAGGCTGGCACGAAACAGGTCTGAAAGATCCTCAATCGCTGTTTCTGCCTTGTCTGGCGCGATTGCGATCAGACTGGCAATAGTGTTCATACTGTTAAATAGAAAATGAGGATGAATTCTTGCGCGTAATGCCTGAATTTCGGATTGTGCCTGTGCAGCAATATTGAGGCGCCACTGACGTTGTATATAAAAGTAGCGTAAAACCACTGCGTAAATGGCAATGCTAATAGTCATCACGCGTAATAAAAATTGATGACCCAGCCGTTCGCCAGGCGACAACAGTTCATCAAAAAATAAATGATGATCTAATCCAACCGCCATTAAACTGACAAACAGGCTGATGCTTAACATAATAGCAAAACTTGCTGGAAGGGCAATTTTATCTGCCTGATGATTAAGCCAGTTGCGTAACAGGCATAACAGAACGGCATTTACCAATGCTATCCACTGCATTAGCATTGAGGCGAAAGCAAGATAGTTCCAAAAGGGGGCGGTTCCGGCAGGGATAGCCATAGCCAGAACGAGTGCCAGTAATTCAGTGAGCAGAATTAGTAAAAAAACAACCCGAACATCACAAAAATTGGGCAGTAACCCGTCGTTTATACTATTTAAGCTATTTGCTGAATTTTCAGACATTTACAATAAATAGACCAAGCAGCATAAATAGCAAGGTATCGAGCAGTCAGGAGCCGGTTGGGTTTGATATACTGGCATTAATTTAAATAAAAAAGATGCTTATGGTTACTAACAACAAAATTGACAATAAAACAACGGTCAATTCGTCCTGGGGCGGTCGCTTTAGTGAACAAACGGATGCTTTTGTCGAAACTTTTACGGCATCCGTACAATTTGACCGGCGCATGTATAAACAGGACATACAGGGTTCACGGGTTCATGCGCGCATGTTGAATAAAATCGGCGTATTAAACCAGCAGGATCTGGACGCTATTCTTCAGGGGCTGGATACCGTTGAGCAGGAAATTGAGCAGGGCCAGTTCAACTGGTCCATCGCCCTGGAAGATTTGCACATGAATATAGAGGCACGGCTGACAGAACTCATCGGTGATGCGGGTAAACGCCTACATACCGGGCGTTCACGTAACGATCAGGTGGCGACGGATATTCGGCTATATATGCGTGAGCAGATAAATTTTATAATGATAGAAATCAAACGCTTCCAAGCCGGCCTGTTAGACATTGCCGAACGTGAAGCGGCAACCATTATGCCGGGGTTTACCCATCTACAGGTTGCACAGCCGGTTACTTTTGGTCATCACCTGATGGCCTGGTTTGAGATGTTAAAACGGGATACCACGCGCTTTTTAGATTGTCGCGAACGCATGAATATATCACCTTTAGGGGCAGCAGCCCTGGCGGGAACAAGTTATCCGATAGACAGGGAGTTTACTGCCCGTGAACTGGGTTTTAATGCCCCGGCACAGAATTCTCTCGATGCTGTCAGCGATAGAGACTTTGCCATCGAGTTTTGTGCCGCTTCAGCTATCCTGCTTACGCATATGTCGCGCATGGCTGAAGAGCTGGTATTGTGGGCATCAGCACAGTTTAATTTTATCGAACTGCCGGATCGTTTCTGCACCGGCTCGTCCATTATGCCGCAGAAAAAAAACCCTGATGTGCCTGAGCTGGTACGCGGTAAAACCGGTCGGGTGAACGGCCATTTAATTTGCCTGTTAACGCTAATGAAATCCCAACCACTGGCTTATAACAAAGATAATCAGGAAGATAAAGAGCCCTTATTTGATACTGTTGATACGGTTTTGGGTTCATTGCGCGCCTTTGCTGATATGGTGCCTGCCATTATTTGTAAACGGGAGACGATGCGGGCTGCTGCCAAACAGGGGTTTTCAACTGCAACCGATCTGGCTGATTATCTGGTGCGTAAAAATCTACCGTTTCGTGACGCGCATGAGATTGTGGGTAAAGCCGTTGCAAAAGGGGTGGCAGAGAATAAAGATTTAAGTGAATTATCGCTGGCTGAATTACAGCAGTTTTCAGACCAGATAACGTCGGATGTTTTTGAGGTATTAACCCTGGAAGGTTCAGTGGCCGCCAGAAACCATGTAGGGGGGACTGCGCCAGAACAGGTAAAACGGGCAATTATTGCAGCACGTCAGGCAATATAAATAGATCATTACTGCTCAATCACATAAAAGAGTGCTCTGCGTTCAAGGCCGTCAGCCACAGGGGTTGCGGATGTCGAGTCTACATCGATGTATTTACTGCGTGCTCTGAACGCAGAGTGTCCCTTTCATCCGCAGCATTAATAATATACCCGGGTTAAAGGGTTTGCCGGCGTTAGTTTTTTAATTCGCCTTCAAGAACGGAGATAACTTCTGTTATAGATAAACGTAGCACATCAATGAGTTGCGGTGAAACCTCGGCTAAACCGGCGCGACCAATAAGTTCAATGGCTTCAGCCTTTTTTGCTAGCCCTGATGCGCCAATGCTGCCCGACGTGCTTTTGATTCGATGCGCGGTATTAAATATCTGTTCAGCATTTTTATGCTGAATGGCCTGCTCAAGTAGCCGCATTTGCCCAGGTAGATTCTCCAGTGTTAAGGTAATGACATCTGGAAAGGTGTCGCCCATTAAGGCTTTTATTTCGGCAAACGCATTGGCATCCATTGCAGATTGTGGCATGACTATTATCCTAATATAGAACGAAGTTTAAAAAATTAATTTTTATTCAGGCGGGAATGGCTATCACCAACAAGGATGGCTTCAGGGACATTTATTTTTAATGTGGAAATAATATTAATGTAGACACCAGGAACGGCTTTAAATGATACCCACAAGGTGTTTAATTTCATATCAACATTGGCAAATAAAACATGTTTATGGTGTTGCTTTAAAGCAAATTCGATATTAGCTAAGGTGTCCTTAATATGCTGTTTGGGACGAGTTTTCAGCTTTGGAATAATCATTAACAGGTCACTCACCGGCCCGCCATTTTCATCGCGCGTCGGCGCTATCTTCCACAGAGGTTCAGCGGGTGTAATGTCGATACTGAGTTTTAAGTCTGAATTCGCCATATAAAAGTCGATAGTTTGCCTTCGATAGTAGCCTTATTTAATCAGAAAGGCGAGTCTTTGCCTGTCTTTAATCGGCGAGAGTCCAAAAGCTTAAAGGCAATTAATGATCCACTGGCGTATATGGGTAACTTCCTCTGGGCACAGACTGTGCCCCATAACGTAGGTATGCCAGTCAGGGCGTATACCGGCCGCTTTAAGTAGCGCGGCGCTGTGTTGACCATATTCGTATTTAAGCACGTCATCCTGAGACCCGTGTGCCATAAAAAGAGGTAATTCGGTTGCATGTGGACTCATTTCGGCGACCAGTGAATCGGCTAAACATAAGTAACTCGATAATGCCATAATGCCCGCTAGTCTGTCTGGGTAACGTAAGCCACTGTATAAAGCCATTGCGCCACCCTGTGAGAAGCCGGCAAGAATAATGCGTTCACTTTTTATACCAAGTTGCTGCTGTTGCCGGCACAAGTCGAAAATACTCTGACAGGTTTCTTTGATGCCCGCCACATCTTCCTGGGTGCCGAGGGTAAGACCATAAAGATCGTACCAGCCACGCATCGGCGCGCCCTGATTTAAGCTGATAGGCCGAATTGGTGCGTGTGGAAAAATAAAACGAATGGCCAGTGTTGGGGGTAACTGTAACTGTTTGGCGATGGGTACAAAATCATTACCATCAGCGCCCAACCCATGTAACCAGATTATTGTTGCATCGGGGTTCGGGCCAGTTTCGAAAGTAATATTTTCGAATATTTTGGTTGTAGATTCAGGCATAATAAATGCTTCCAGGTTAAATGTTACTGCCGCACAAAAGTTAATTGAATATCCATGTTGTATAGTGAGACTAAAAAAGTTATTTTTATTAAAGTTTATTCCTGTAATAATGCATAATCAATTCAAATAGGGTGGGTCAGAGATTGATAATGTCGCGCATAATTTTAATTTTACCGCTGGTGATGGCCGCACTGGTTTTGAGCGCCTGTGGAAATCGGGGAGATCTTTATCTGCCAACACCGCAAAAAATCGTTCATCACCAAGCACTACCGGTGCCAACACAGGAACTCGAACATAAATGAGTAAGCAGGCAAAACTGATATTGCATTCTTGAGCAGTAGCGATTTAATCGCATTCACTTACTAACAGGATGGATGAAAAAGATACTTATTGTTCAAGACTGTCATCCGCAGAGATGCGAGTGTCGAGCTTACATGGATGTATTGACGGCGTGTCTTGAATAATAAGTATTCTTTTTATCTGTTGCAGTAATATATGAAGGTTTATGGATTATTTTAATTATAAAAACGGTCGCCTGATGGCAGAAGATGTCGATCTTTCCCGGTACGTAAACCAATGGGGTACGCCCTGTTATGTTTATTCGCGGGCGACACTGGAGCGTCATTGGAAAGCGTTTGACCGGGCATTTGGTGAACAGCCGCACCTGGTTTGTTATGCAGTAAAAGCAAATTCTAATCTTGCCGTATTAAATGTGCTGGCAAAACTGGGTTCGGGTTTTGATATTGTGTCAATCGGTGAGCTGGAGCGGGTTTTGAAAGCAGGTGGTGATGCCAGCAAAGTGATTTTTTCTGGCGTGGGTAAAACCCGTATAGAAATACAGCGAGCACTGGTGGCAGGCATCCGTTGTTTTAATATTGAATCAGAAGCTGAGCTTGAACTGATTGAAGCAATTGCGGCTGAAAAAAGTATAAAAGCACCCGTGTCCTTACGAGTGAACCCCGATGTGGATGCAAACACGCACCCCTATATTTCAACCGGATTAAAAGATAATAAATTTGGTGTGGCGGTTGGTAAGGCAATGGAAGTATTCACCCGTATGGCTGCATCACCGCATCTTGACGTGGTTGGTATTGACTGTCACATTGGCTCACAGCTTACGGATGTAAGTCCTTTTGTTGATGCCCTGGAGCGTGTGCTTGCTATTGTAGATCGGCTGGAGGAAAAAGGTATAACATTGCGCCATCTGGATCTGGGCGGTGGTCTGGGGATTTGTTATCAGCATGAAACACCGCCACAGCCACAGCAACAGATAGCCGCCCTACTTAAAAAGTTGGATAAATATAATTATGAAATTTTAATCGAACCAGGTAGAGCCATTGCGGGAAATGCGGGCATATTACTCACCGAAGTTCTATACCTTAAACAGAATGAAGATAAAAACTTTGCTATTGTTGATGCGGCAATGAATGATTTACTAAGGCCTTCCCTGTACGGTGCCTGGCAGTCAATTGTTCCGCTCATAGAATCTTCAGCGCAGAATAATCAGCTTTATGATGTAGTTGGACCAGTCTGTGAAACCGGAGACTTTCTGGGAAAAAATCGAGCACTTAACATAAAATCGGGTGATATTCTGGCAGTAAGATCGGTTGGTGCCTACGGCTTTGGTATGAGTTCGAACTACAATTCCAGGCCACGAGTGGCTGAAATTATGGTGGATGGCGAGCATAACCAAGTCATTCGTCAGCGCGAAACGATTAATGATCTGTACCGTGGTGAAACCTTATTAAGTGATAACTAACGTGTTTGTTAAACGACTAAAGCTTGAGCTTCAGGAGCATTCACGCTGTATTGACTCCGCTTATTAATATCTATACCATCAAAGCAATATTGTATAACGCCCATTTTAAACGCTTCACTTTTACAGGTAATAAATAAAGGGCTGGAAATGATCAGGTGCTTAATTTCTTTTTCAAAATCAGGGCTAGACGTTATAGTGTTGAAATTTATGACGACCGGCTTTTTATCTTTAATGATTAGCACCGGATAATATCCGGCTTTACTTCCGAAAATTGATAATAATCGCATTCCCATATAGGAAGACATACATTTTTCTACAGGATATTCATTTACCCTTTTTATTTCTTCAGGCAAGCTTTGTTCGAGGGTTTTCAGCTTTTTATAAACAGTATTGACCAAAATTAAACTTGAATTTTGCCAGTCAAAATTCTCTGGGTGACTATAAGCGTCATCATTAAAATAGCCAAGAACGTAAGCCTTCATATTGTGTTCATATGCGCTGAAAAATTCAGCTATTTGAGCAGAAAAAGCAACGTTGAAACTATTGTAAGAAATAAACTGATGATTATTGCTCAGCACGCCAACTTTACCCTTATTGAGGATAATCATTCCTTCAAGTCCGTTAAAACTGGATACTTTTGCCATTGTGTTCACCTAAACTAAGCCGTTATAGTTTTTGATAGACGTACATTAGTACATTATAATATAACAGGGCGTAGAGTCAATGCTGGGTTGTTTGAGCCCAGCAGAACGTCGATGATTTTTACCAAAAATTAGCGGGTCGCAAGCTGTTCAATAATAATGTTCGGCTCCAGTCGTTGAGTATAATCCACATTAACGAAAGCATATTTAATTATTTTGTCCTGTCCAACAATATAAGTTGCCGGCACTGGTAGCTCGAATGTATCATCACCATTATGCTCTGGTATATCAATGCCCCAGGCTTGATAGATGGGGCGTAACGTTTCCGGCAAAGTGAAGACCAGTCCAAACTGACGTGCAACGGTGTTCTGGCTGTCGCTTAGTACTTCAAAAGCCAAGGTCTTTTCTTTAATCTGTGCCAGGGATTTATCGGGTGTTTGTGGTGTAATCGCAAGCAGTGTTGCACCTTGTGATTGAATGGCGCTCAGACTGGATTGCAGTGCATTAATTTCCAGGTTGCAGTAGGGGCACCAGGCTCCACGATAGAAGCTGATAACTACGGGTCCCTTTTCAAGCTGAGATGAAAGTGAAATGGTTGCATTATTTGCGTTCGGCAAGTTGAAATCAGGACAGCTATCGCCCGTATTTTTAGCCGTATTTTCCAGCCCCGATTGCTTTAGATCAGCAATTGCTGCTTGCATGTTGGCAAGCACATCATCTGGAATTTGTGGTAGTAGCTCTTGTTGGAACGTATGAATAGCATTGTTAAGTGAGGTGTTTTCAGGGTGAACCATATTGATATCCTCGTTATTAGTTAGACAGATGACTAAGCATAACATAAAAAATTATGCACGGGCTATCAATAAATAACGTGATATGTTGCAACATCAGTTGCAACAGACCGTTGTTGCCAGTTATGCTGTGTGAATGGCAATAGAGTTCACAAAAATGCATGGTCTGGGTAATGATTTTATGGTGATTGATGCCATTAACCAGGCCATCGATTTATCAACGGAGCAAATTCAGCGGTTAGCAGATCGGCATTTGGGCATTGGTTTTGATCAGTTATTACTGGTTGAGTTGCCACAGATAGCCACAGCAGAATTTCGCTACCGGATTTTTAATGCCGATGGTGGCGAGGTTGAACAATGTGGTAATGGCGCGCGCTGTTTCGCCGTATTTGTGCGTGAAAGGGGTTTAACCTTGAATAAGGCTATTCCGGTTGAAACTGCGAGCGGCCTGATTTATTTAACGGTAGAGGCTAACGGCGAAATTACCGTTGACATGGGTGTGCCAGACTTTAACCCACAAAGTCTGCCATTTTTGGTCGGTACTGAGGGGGTACCCACCGTTCAAACCGGCAATGCTGTCGAGTATGATTTAGTATTAAAGGCTAAAAAATATACACTGATGGCGGTGTCGATGGGTAATCCACATGCAGTATTACAGGTTGATGCAGTAGAATCGACAGCAGTGGCAGAAATAGGCGCTATAATTGGTGCAGATAGCCATTTTCCACAGGGCGTGAATGTCGGGTTTATGCAAATACTTGATCGTCAGTCATTGCGTTTACGTGTGTTTGAGCGTGGGGCGGGTGAAACCCTGGCTTGTGGCACTGGTGCCTGCGCTGCAGCAGCAGTTGGCATTTCCTGCGAATTACTTGATAATGAAGTAAAAGTACAACTACATGGAGGTGTTTTAACCATACGCTGGGCGGGGCAGGGTTGTTCATTATTCATGACAGGACCAGCAAGTAGCGTTTACACAGGGCAAATACCATTGTGACAAAATCAGTGGAAGCACAGAATAAGCAGGAAGAAGCTCAGGTTGATGAATTACAGCTCGTTCGTTTATTAAAAGAAAACCCCGCTATATTGTTGCACCATCCCGAACTCCTCGCGCAACTTGAAGTTCCACATGAAAGTGGTGCGGCGATATCATTAATTGAGCGCCAGATTTGTGTTCTACGCGAAAAAAACACACAGCAGGATAATCGATTACATGAATTTATGGATATCGCCAGGGGCAATGAACGACTCGCGGAAAGTCGGCATCGAATCGCAATAAATCTATTAGGCGCACATGATCTCGATGATGTTGTCTGCATTGTTCTTGATGAATTAAGCAACGAATTAAAGGCTGATTTTGCGGTAATACGGTTATTTACTGAAAATACTGAATTGCTTGAACAATACCCTGAGTTGTTTATATCCAAAGATGCGGCTGGAATCAACGTATTTAAAACGATGCGAGACCATAAAAATCCAGTTTGTGGGCGTAGTACAGATGAGCAGAAAATATTTTTGTTTGCTGGCGAGGCACAAAAAATTGCATCGGCGGCTATTATTCCGTTAGCCGCAGGGGCTGATCTGGGGCTGGTTGGTCTGGGTAGCCACGAAATTGATCGCTTTCAACCAACAATGGGGACGCATTTTCTTGCTCAGATTGGTGAGCTAATAAGCGCTGCCCTCGCCGTGCATCTAGAGGTGAGTAACGCATAACTGGCGTTTTTTTGGCGGGAAATTTATTTTAATGGTTATTGTTTTGATGCCCACATCGCTAATTTATGTCGGATGGTTTTCTGCGAAACCTGATCTTCAGGCACGGGAGTTATTAACTTGTCATGGATAAGCAGTCGGTAAATGTATTCAAGTTTTTCATGGGCCGAATCTGTTGGTTCAAACTCGACAACACCACGTTTTTCACCGTAAGCAACACCCAGGGCAATTGCTTTTTTAACCAGTAATTTTTCATCTTTTAACTTCTTCATAAGGTTCTCTGAAAAATAAATGTATAAAAGTTTAATGATAGCATTATTAATAATGCATCAAGGGCAGGTTGTGAGCGTGAAGCACATCACTGCCTCGTCCTTAAAAAGGCACCACCTTAATCTATTTCATTCAGATTTACCCAGGTTTCTTAGAATGCATCTATTAGTGCAAGCCGCTATAATAAGAGACTGATTAATTTTCGATACATAACCATGATTATTACACTGTCACCTTCAAAAGGTCAGGACTTTGTTGAACCACCGCTGACTAAAAAATACAGCAGACCGTGCGACTTAAATAACACAGAGATTCTGGCGAAAGAGCTGAAGAAATTAACCCTGGCGGATATAAAATCACTGATGACGGTTAGCGATAAGATCGCCCGTTTAAATACGGAGCGGTTTAAAAGATTTACCACGCCATTCACCACAAAAAATGCTAAGCAGGCGCTTTTTGCATTCAAAGGCGATGTTTATACTGGGCTGGAATTAACCCAGTATACCGAAGATGACTTTAGATTTGCTCAGAGCCACCTGCGGATATTATCTGGTTTATATGGTTGTCTACGTCCACTGGATTTAATCCAGCCCTACCGGCTGGAAATGAAAACGAAACTGGCTAACCCCCGTGGGGATAACCTGTATCAGTTCTGGGGCAACCGCATTACCGAACAGCTGAACAAAGAGCTGAAAAAACAGCCGGTGCCAGTCCTGGTTAATTTAGCCTCGAAAGAGTATTTTAAATCCATAAAACCTGCCTTACTGGAGGGCGAGATACTTGATATCAACTTCAAGGAAACGCAAGCGGGCAAAACACGTATAGTGGCTATTTTCGCAAAACGGGCGCGAGGAATGATGGCGGATTATATTATCCGTAACCGAATTGAGAGTCCAGAAGACATGAAAAAATTTAAATTAGGTGGTTATAAGTTTAATAAAAAATTATCCAATGATAAACAATGGACATTTGAGCGGCCTCAGCCATGATTTTTTCAGTAGCCGTTTTTTTACTTAAGTGAACCTGTAGACGGATAGTGTGTCTACATTAATTCAGTCCATTATGCGGTCAATATTATGAATATGTTGTTATCAAAAACGCGTTATCGCTGGCTTATTCTGGGCCTTCTTTTTTTTAGTTCTGCCGTACTGGCAACGAATTTACCTAACCTTAAACTAAAAGATGTGAACGGAAAGGTGCATGGATTGCATGAGTATGTGGGCAATGGAAAATGGCAGGTAATTGTTGTCTGGGGACCGAAGTGCCCCGCCTGTATCGTAGAAATGCCGGCAATAGAAATGATGTATGATAACATGGATAAAAGCCGTTTTTCAGTACTGGGGCTGGTTCTGGATTACCCAAGCTTTGGCTATGCCAAGGTAAAACAGGTCAAAGCATTTATCAGTAACAACCTCCTGGATTTCCCTATTCTACTCGTCAGCGCCAAAATTTTTGATCAGCTCGGCGTGGGTCGTCTGAAAGGAACGCCAACCATTATGATTGTTGATCCAAAGGGTAAAGTTGTTGCTAAACAGGCAGGAGTTATTCCTCGAAAAGTTATCATGGCTTTTTTGAAAAAACAGGAAAAGCAACTTGAGAAGAAAGATTGAGCCAAATTGGTAGGTTAAGAAGGTTCGATTGAGCAAGTGTTATGGTTTTTATTAGACACAGGTTCTTCTTTAGCTGTTAATTCTATCAGTGCTCAATATGATGATAGGGGTGGTCGAATAGCCAGGTAGTTTTTCGGTACCAGCAGTGACTACGTAAATAGCATATGCCGCGCGAGTCTGTGGACATTTATCCAGCTGCCAGGTGTTGATGTCTGTTTCTTTAGTAAGTGATGGTACGCAACTCTTTATCAGAAAATTTATGGCCGGAACGTATCTGGGTGAGAACGGCTTTTAACGTAAGTTTCTGTGCTTCTGCTTTTTTATTGCGGCCAGATTTTAGATGGTTGCCCCTGAAATGCACATAACAAACTGATTTTAATGCATTAATTTATAAGAAGTGATGGAATAAACGTCCAGAAAATCCCCTAAAACAAGAAAAAACTGGACGAAGCAGAGTTGACCATTGAGTAAACCAATAAGCCGTAACACTAAACAAGGTAATTTTTTGTTTGCTGATTTAATGGATCAGCTCAACCCGAAACAGCCACTGCTCCAGCTGGCAAAACAGATTGACTGGTCGGTTTTTGATGAGGCATTTTCACCCCTGTATTCTCACTTAGGGAAACCCGCAAAACACATTCGTTTGATGGTAGGTTTGTCCATTTTAAAACACATGGAAAATCTGTCTGATGAAGTTTTGGTGCAACGCTGGGCACAAGACCCTTATTACCAGGCGTTTACCGGCGAGAGCGAATTCCAGTGGAAATTTCCCTGCGATCCCACGAGCTTAACCAAATTTAGAAACCGCATCGGCAGTGAAGGTTTCGAAAAGATACTGCCTGCTTCCATCGCCTTGCATCAAGAAAAAATAGCCGAAGATGAAATGTGCATTGACACCACCGTGCAGGAAAAAAGCATCACCTTTCCGACCGACGCAAAGCAATATCTAAAAATACACAAACATTTATTAAAGATTGTGCGAGTTGAACATATTGTCCTTGCGCGTACCCACGAGAAAGAAGTAAAACGATTAAAACTTTGTACCCGCTTCGCCGGTCATCCCAAAAACCGTAAGCGTGCACGTTATGCGGTGAAACGATTAAAGACCATCAATGGACGATTGCTTCGAGAAATACAGCGTAAAATGACACTGGAGCAGGTTCACTGTTATAGCGAAAAGTTTGCATTGTATTTACGTATGCTGTTACAAAAACGCGGAAGTAAAAACAAATTATACAGCCTGCACGAACCACATATTTACTGCATGAGCAAGGGCAAGGCGCATCAACGTTACGAGTTTGGCACCAAGGCATCGATTACCACAACGCGCGACTCCGGTATTATTATTGGCGCACTGGCGTTTGAAACAAATGTTTTTGATGGGCATACCGTGCCCGCAGTACTGGCACAAGTTAAGCGTTTAACAGGACGTGTTCCAGCGATTGGTATTGCCGATAGAGGCTACCAAGGCAAATCAAAAGTCAATGATACGCAAATAGTGACACCAAAGCCTGCACGAAAAAATGCCTCAGCAGAAGCCATGGCATTGGCGAGAAAACGCTTTAGACGACGAGCCAGAATAGAGCCGGTAATCGGTCACTTAAAGAGTGATCATCGACTCAAAAGAAACTTCCTGAAAGGCTTTACCGGCGACCAAATTAACCTGGTCATGGCAGCAGCTGCCTTCAACTTTAAAAAGTGGATAAGGGAGGTTGTTTTTTGGCTTAAAAAACTAAAACAAATGAAAGCTGCGCTGGAAATATTTTTTCTTCGATGTAATGTCGTGACTGTTTGAAGGCCTGAGGTGGATATTTCAGGATCGACTAATTAAGAGGTGTTAACTATTTATACATGACAATATGTCATGCGTTGATTGAGAGGCGGCCATGGTATTGTAATTTTTCTCGTGGCAGCATTTTTGTCTCATTTATAACTGTACTCCATAACAAAGGACTATAAATAATGATCGTAGTATTGAAACTGGGGGGCTCAAATTGACCTGTACAATTTGAAGCCGATATGGAAAGAACGATCCTTTTGATTCCAGGTGCGCATAAAGAAACGTGAACTAATCTGTAATAGTGTAAAATCACCGGATTATAAAATGAGATGCTGGAGAGAGACTTGGATACATTTCATGGAACCACCATTCTAACTGTGCGCCGTAACGGAAAAGTTGTTGTTGGTGGTGACGGGCAGGTTACCCTGGGTAATACTGTGATGAAGGCGAATGCGACGAAAGTGCGCAAGATTTACAATGACAGTGTGATCGTTGGTTTTGCTGGCGCGACGGCCGATGCTTTTACCTTGCTGGAGCGCTTTGAAGCCATGTTGGAGCGTCACAATGGGCAGCTTCGGCGTGCTGCCGTTGAGCTGGCGAAAGACTGGCGTACTGATCGAATGCTGCGCAAGCTTGAGGCTATGCTGATTGTGGCGGATGCAGAGAGTTCCTTGTTAATATCAGGGACGGGTGATGTTATTGATACGCCCGATGATTTAATCGCGATTGGTTCAGGTGGCCCTTATGCCCAGTCGGCAGCACGGGCTTTGTTTGATAATACCGAAATCGAGCCGCGTGAAATCGTTGAAAAAAGCCTTGGGATTGCTGGTGATGTCTGCATTTACACTAATCATAATCGCACAATCGAAGAAATTTAAAGAATTTAGCTACAAAAGGTTTATTATACATGTCTGAAATGACTCCCAAAGAAATTGTTCAGGAACTGGATAAGCATATCATTGGTCAGCAGAATGCAAAACGTGCGGTAGCGATTGCGTTACGTAATCGTTGGCGCAGGATGCAGATTGAAGAAGTCCTGAGAAATGAAATTACACCGAAAAATATCCTCATGATTGGGCCAACGGGTGTTGGTAAAACAGAAATCGCCCGCCGTTTGGCGCATTTGGCCAAGGCACCCTTTGTAAAGGTTGAAGCGACAAAATTTACCGAAGTGGGTTATGTTGGCCGTGAGGTGGATTCGATTATTCGTGATCTGGTTGAAGCTTCGGTAAAAACGACTCGTGAACAGGAAATGGAAAAAGTCAGCCACTTGGCTGAGGTTGAAGCCGAAGAACGTATTTTAAATGCACTGTTACCGCCAGTGCGTAATCAGTTTGGTGAGCCAGAGGCCGAGCCTGACTCGAATACTCGGCAGAAGTTTCGTGAAAAGCTGCGCGCCGGTGAGCTGGATGATAAGGAAATCGAAATCGAAATATCAGTGGCTCCGGTTGGGGTGGAAATTATGGCACCACCGGGGATGGAGGAAATGACTTCGCAGTTGCAGGGCATGTTCCAGAATATGTCGAGTGACAAGAAAAAGACCAGCAAGATGCGGGTTGATAAAGCCAGAAAGATCATCCTGCATGAGGAAGCCAGTAAATTAATCAAGGATGATGAAATAAAGTCACGCGCAGTTGAAAATGCTGAACAGAATGGCATCGTTTTCATCGATGAAATTGATAAAGTAGCCAAACGTAATGATAGTGGCAGCGGTGGAGATGTCTCGCGCGAAGGCGTGCAGCGTGATTTGTTGCCGCTGGTTGAAGGTTGTACGGTAAACACTAAATACGGTATGGTAAAAACCGATCATATTTTATTTATTGCTTCAGGGGCGTTTCATTTAACGAAACCTTCTGATTTAATCCCGGAGTTGCAGGGGCGGCTACCCATTCGTGTGGAATTGTCCGCACTGACAGCAGAAGATTTTGAACGTATTTTAACCGAGCCGGATGCCGCGTTAACCATCCAGTATGAAGCATTAATGCAAACTGAAAAAGTCGCATTAAGCTTTACTGATGATGCCATAAAACGCATTGCTCATTCGGCTTATGCCGTAAACGAAAGTGCTGAAAATATCGGCGCACGTCGCTTACACACAGTAATGGAGCATCTGCTGGAAGATATTTCCTATGATGCACCGGATCGATCTGGTGAAAGCATTGTTATTGATGCGGATTATGTCAATAACAGCCTGAGTGAGTTAATTGAAGATGAAGATTTGAGCCGATATATTTTATAAAAATTATAGAGAGAACTATGCCAAAAGCAACTAATTTAAATTTGCACCAGAAAAGCAGAATACTCGAAATAGAATACGATGATGGTCAGGTATTTAACTTACCCTGTGAATATTTACGCGTGTATTCACCGTCGGCGGAAGTAACCGGCCACGGGCCTGGTCAGGAAGTGCTGCAGTTAAATAAAGAAGAAGTTACCATTGAATCAATTGAAGCACAGGGTAACTATGCATTAAAATTTATTTTTGATGACAAGCATGATACCGGCCTTTATACCTGGGATTATTTATATGAGCTGGGTTCGAAATATGAAGAGAAATGGCAGAATTATCTTGATAGATTAAACGCTGCCGGACATAAGCGTCGAGAAATATAATAATCATCCACAGATGAACACTAACAAATGTAGATAAAAACCTGCTTTTTTTATTTATCTATTTTTAAAATATTTGTGTTCATCTGCGTTTGCCTGTGGACGAGAAGTAATGACAAAAAACAAAACCCATTTCGGCTACCAAACAGTTGATGAAAATGAAAAAGAATCACTGGTTGCTGGTGTGTTTGATTCTGTTGCCAGTAAATACGACATAATGAACGATGTGATGTCGTTTGGTGTTCACCGTATCTGGAAAAAAATTACTATGCAGCATACCGGTTTAAAACCGGGTGATCGTGCGCTGGATGTTGCTGGTGGCACTGGTGATCTGACTATGGCGATGTCGAAACAGGTTGGACCTACGGGCGAGGTTATTATTTCTGATATTAACACTGCCATGCTGGAAGAAGGTCGCCGCCGCCTGTTGGACAAAGGCTATGCTGGTAATATTAAATTTATTGAAGCCAATGCGGAAGACTTGCCGTTTGAAGACAATAGCTTTAACTGTATTACCATTGCCTTCGGTTTGCGTAATGTGACGCATCAAGATCGTGCGCTCACATCTATGTATCGAGTGTTAAAACCCGGTGGGCGTTTATTGATACTGGAGTTTTCAAAACCGGTGATACCTGGATTAAATAAAATTTATGATTTTTATTCATTTAATATTCTACCCAAAATGGGTAAGTTGATTGCTAACGATGCAGAGAGTTATCGTTACCTTGCTGAATCCATTCGTATGCACCCAGATCAGGTAACATTAAAGTCGTTGATGCTGGATGCGGGATTTGAACGTTGTAGTTATCATAATATGACTGGCGGCATTGTTGCTTTACACAAAGGGTTTAAATTATGAACCTCGGTTTTTCCAGCGTGCATAAAAGACTATTCCTGTAATTAATATATGGACCTGCCTGAGCAAGCGCTAACTACTGCTATCAACAAAGCCCTGGCGCTGGACCCCGAACTGTCAGAAAAAATGACGATCCTTGCTGGCAGGGTAATAAGCCTTTATTTTAAAGGTATAGATAAAACACTGTATTTTCTGCCCGACAATCATCACCTGCAGGTACTGACTTACTATGACGGTAATGTTGATACAGGCATAAGTGGCACACCATTATCAGTAATTAAAATGCTAGTAAAGCCTAACGTAGCAACCATGCTATTAAAAGGCGAGGTTGAAATAAGTGGTGATACGCACCTGGGGAATACCTTTAAAAAATTATTTCGAGAAATGGAAATAAACTGGCAACAGCCACTGTCGCAGATCATTGGTGACAGTGCAACACAAGGTCTTGAACAGAGTGTTAAACACTTCAATCAATGGTGGAGTAAAAGTTTCAGCTCACTCGGACAAGATGCCAGTGAATATCTACAGGAAGAGAGTCGGGACGTGGTAACAGAAGCAGAACAGGAAATATTTAATCAACAGGTAGACACTTTGCGCAATGATATTGACCGACTTGAAGCAAGGCTAGGAAAATACTGATTAATAATTTAATCGGTGCTTCTCTGAAAGCCCACTTACAGGAAAAATTATTTATATGCTTATCGTTAGTCCCGGACAATTTATACGAATGTTACGTATTAATTATGTATTAATGCGCCACGGACTTGATGACATTATTTTTACCATGCCGTTGCTACGGCCATTTCGTTTGTTTATTTATATTTTTCCGTGGAACTGGATGCGTGGTGTACGCAAACCCAGGGCCATTCGCGTGCGTGAGGCGCTTGAAGACCTGGGGCCCATCTTTATTAAATTTGGTCAGATGCTTTCTACCCGGCGAGATTTGTTGGCAGACGATATTGCTGATGAGCTGGAAAAGTTACAAGATAATGTGCCACCCTTCCCCGGTATCAAGGCCAAACGGATAGTTGAAAAAGCCTTTAATCAGACGGTGGATGAGTTATTTGCTGAGTTCGAACAGGAGCCATTGGCATCTGCATCGATTGCACAGGTTCATGCCGGGGTATTAAAAAGTGGTGAGAAGATTATTGTTAAGGTTTTACGACCAAACGTGTTGCCAATCATCAAACGTGATATTTCATTGTTGTACATCATTGCAGAACTTGCAGCAAAGTATTCCTCACAGCTAAAACGGTTGCGCCCCGTCGAAGTTGTTGCTGAATATGAAAAAACCATTCTTGATGAATTAGATTTAATGCGTGAAGCGGCGAATGCCAGTCAGTTAAGGCGAAATTTCGAAGGTTCAGATGACTTATATATACCGGAGGTTCACTGGAGCTTTGTCAAAAAAAACGTACTGGTAATGGAGCGTATTTATGGCGTACCGGTTAGGAACATTGATGCGCTGATAAAAAATAATACTAATATGGAACGGCTGGCAGCCCTCGGCGTAGAAATATTTTTTACCCAGGTATTTACCCATAATTTTTTTCATGCTGATATGCATCCGGGAAATATTTTTATTAATATAGATGAGCCTGAATTTCCAAAATACATCGCGGTTGATTTCGGTATAATTGGAACCTTAAGTCCGGAGGATAAGCGTTATCTGGCGGAAAATTTTCTGGCTTTTTTTCAACGTGATTATAATAAAGTCGCAAAATTGCATGTTGAATCTGGCTGGGTACCTTCTCACACGCGGGTTGATGAGTTTGAGTCAGCAATCCGCAGTGTCTGTGAGCCGATTTTTGAAAGGCCATTAAAGGAAATTTCTTTTGGCCAGTTACTGTTACGCTTATTTCAGACAGCACGTCGCTTTAATATGGAAGTACAGCCGCAACTGGTTTTATTACAGAAAACCTTATTAAATATTGAAGGGCTCGGTCGACAGTTATATCCCGATCTGGATTTATGGAAAACGGCGAAACCTTTTCTAGAACGCTGGATGGAAGAACAGGTCGGTGTACGCGCCATGCTGCATAACATAAAAGATGACCTGCCTTATCTGATAGAAAAACTACCTGAAATGCCAAAATTGCTGTATGGCACATTAAACCGTCTAGCCAAAGGCGAGTATCAGGAAAAACAGTTAGCGGCAATCAATCACATTCATCATCAGGTGAAACGTGGCACACAGCGAACAATTTTTTCGATTATTGGTTCGGCATTAATGATTTGTGCGGCAATTACCTATTCCATTGCGCCAGCGGGTTATACCCTGTTATGGGAGGTGCCAGTGGTTACCTGGGTATCAGTAGTCATGGGTGGCATGTTGCTGCTTTTTTCATTACGCGATTAGGTTGAGTAAACCCGACAAACGCCTGAGCGAGAGTTGTTAGTCAGTCTTCTCTCGCAGTAGAATGAGTCATGTCAGAAAAAATTGATAGTGTTTTTCAGCCAGTACAAAGTGCCGATGTTTCGCTTATCCTGAATACGCTAAATGCTGCCCAGCGTATGGCGGTTACAGCGGCACCGGAACACATGCTGGTGCTGGCTGGTGCGGGCAGTGGTAAAACCCGTGTGCTGGTACATCGAATTGCCTGGCTCAATCAGGTAGAAGGTGTTTCACCGTTTAATATTTTTGCGGTCACTTTTACCAATAAAGCGGCAGCAGAAATGCGTCATCGAGTTGAAAAATTACAAGGCAGACCAGTAATGGGCATGTGGGTAGGGACTTTTCACGGTCTGGCACACCGTATGTTGCGCTCGCACTGGCAGGAAGCAAAACTGCCACAGACGTTTCAGATACTTGACTCGGATGATCAGTATCGGCTAGTACGGCGCGTGCTAAAAAGTCTGGAACTGGACGAGGCTCGTTGGCCGCCAAAGCAGGCGCAGTCCTTTATTAATGCGCGTAAAGATGAGGGTAAACGCCCAGCACATATCGATACCACGAATAATCCTTTATCTCTGCAACTGGTACGGATTTACAGTGCTTATGAAACCGCCTGTAATCGGGCAGGGGTGATTGATTTTGCTGAGTTATTATTGCGTACACTGGAATTGATTCGAGATAATGATTCATTGCAGCAACATTATCAACAGCGTTTTCAGCACATACTGGTGGATGAATTTCAGGATACCAATACGATTCAATATGCCTTAATACGTCTGCTTGCCGGTGAGGAAAATAAAGTTTTTATTGTTGGTGATGATGATCAGGCCATTTATGGCTGGCGCGGTGCACGGGTTGAAAACATTCAGCTATTTCAGCGGCATTTTTCCGCTGTAGAAGTGGTTCGACTGGAGCAGAACTACCGTTCCACCACAACTATCCTTGCCGCTGCCAATGCTTTAATCGATAATAATAGCGACCGTATGGGGAAAAAACTGTGGAGTAGTGGCGCAGACGGTTGCCCTGTTACTCTATACCATGCCTTTGATGAGCGGGATGAAGCCCGTTTTGTTATTGATAAAATAAAAATGCATATTGAGCAGGGACAGGCGAGAAGTGATGTGGCCATTTTATATCGTTCCAATGCACAGTCACGCGTTTTTGAAGAGCGGCTGGTTAACGAAGCATTGCCTTACCGTGTGTATGGGGGAACGCGATTTTTTGACCGGGTTGAAATTAAAAACACACTGGCGTACATGCGCTTAATGGATAATCCAAAGGATGATACCTCGTTTGAGCGCGTAGTGAATATGCCGACACGAGGCATTGGTGAACGCAGTGTTGAAAAAATTCGGCAGCTTGCTAAAGTCGCGCATATTACCTTATGGCAGGCAGCAAAAAAAATTATTGAGGATAAGATGCTGGCGACTCGTGCGGCCGGTGCACTTGCTGAATTTGTTAACCTGATAGAAACAATGAAACAGAAAACCACCGCGGTGACCTTACATGAGCAGGTTGATTATGTGGTGCATCATACTGGTTTAATCGAGTATTACAAAAAAGAAAAGGGAGAGAAGTCGCAGGCAAGAGTCGAAAATATAGAAGAATTGATTACCGCTGCCCGTGGTTTTGATTACGACCGTGGCGAAATGGGTGAAATGGAAGAACTCACTGCTTTTCTAACACATGCAGCTCTGGAGGCAGGTGAAAGCCAGGCCGCACAATGGGATGATTGTGTACAGTTAATGACTCTGCATAGCGCAAAAGGACTGGAGTTCCCACTGGTGTTTATGGTTGGGCTGGAAGAAGGTCTGTTTCCATCGCAACGTTCGCTGGATGAAGACGGTAAACTCGAAGAAGAGCGACGCTTATGTTACGTTGGCATTACTCGTGCGCGTGAACAGCTGGTCTTGTGCTGTGCAGAACACCGCCGTTTGTATGGCCAGGATTTATACCCAACACCGTCACGGTTTATCAGTGAAATTCCAGAGCATTTAATCGAGGAATTACGCACCAAACCAACGCTATCAAAACCGCAGTATTCGGCTTCATCCTACAGTATGGTACGAAATAATCAGGCAGAAAGTCTCAACGGTCTTCGCGTTGGGCAAGGTGTTAAACACGCAAAGTTCGGTGCAGGTATCGTGACAAACCTGGAAGGCAGTGGGACGCATGCAAGAGTAGAAGTTAATTTTGAAGACGCAGGGAGCAAATGGCTGGTAATGACATATGCGAATCTATCATCTGTTTAAATAATCGACAATGTTATGTATTACAAATCGGCATGTAAAATAGACAACGCTGTTGTTAAGTATGCTACAACAATCAAAACATCGAAAAAACAGATGCACATAAAAGGAAAAATTGTAAAAGATTCTTACCCTAAAACAAGGACAACTTACGTAATGACAGGTAAGTGGATAAAATCCAGTTGTAAATAAACCGGCTGTATTATTTAAGTTGGCCGGTTGTTTCATATAAGATGATAGCTGTTGTACAAACGCTATTCATGGATGCGTTTGTGGCTAAGGAAGCTGCTGCTTGAGCAGCAGTCAGGAAAGAAACCAGCTATTGATATTAGCCGGGGCCTGTTTCTTTTCAAGATAATGCATCCCTTTGATGCAGCGAACAATAAGCCAGATCAGGCAGAAGAATGCAATAAAATAGCCAATGCCAACAGGCAGTGTTATGCCGGCAATAAAAAGGTACAGTAATCCAATCCAGAAGGTTCGAATTTGAAATTGATAATGGGCTTTTAGCCAGTCTGCGGCATCCTCTTTATTTATATAAGCCATTATTATGCCAATGATGCCGGTTAAGCCAATAGCAATGCTTACAAGATAGAGGATGTAAATAGTTTTTGCGGTTGATGTGTTTTCGTTCATGTTTGTTATCGGTTTTATTTGTGACAGTGTGTGGCTCTGGCGTAGAGATAAGGGGTGTTATTTAAATAGGGTTTACCCGTTCTGTCTTCGAGTGGATAAGTTGTTACGTAGCCGTTATCAAATCGGAGGTGGAGTAAGGTTCTACCCTGATCACCGGTGCCGATTTTCCATCTACCATGACGGGTATTTGTAGCCTGCATGTAACCAAAGGTGGAAGTAGCGTTAATGGTTGAGCGGGTATTAGAAGAGTAATAAAAAGCATGGTTGCTGCAAAAATTGTATATTTTTTGGCGACGGTTACCGCTTTTGTTGTTACCTCTGGTCGTTAGATAAGTTAGTTGTGCATTCAATAGATGGTGCTGCCACCAAATTGTTGCGGGAGCCATTTTCGGTGGTGAAAAAATCACACTGTTAGCAATTTGGGTGGCAATTTTTTTATCGTCAGCAGAATAATTATTCGTTGTTGCTATTGCGATGATAGTAATGCCCGCACCAAAGGGATTAATTAACCCAATAATATAGGCTTTGGCCGGTGTGCCACGAATATAACCATGAAACTCTGCACCTAAGCCCCGTTTGCGTTCTCCTTTTGCGCTGAGTCGATCAAACGGTCGGCTTCTTTCGAGTTGAATATTGTTAGTAAAAAAACCTTTGTCGGCATCGTATTTTAGCTGCCACAGGTTTTTGGCATTGTTTTTAAATAACAGGACAAAACCGGACTTATTCTTCGTTTGAATAAGATAACTGTTTTTTTGCACCTGTCCCAACCAGGTTGGTGGCACGGTAAACTCGATACCCTGGTATGGGTAATTGACTCGGCCTGTCTGAGCGGCAAACGCATTATTGCTGAGCAGCAGAATGAGTGATAAGGCGATAAAAAAATAGTGCATAATTATATTCCAGACATGCCTTTTTCAGATAAGTACTGTTGAACAATAAAGTTGACGACAAGTAGTTTTACGCCTTAGTCTGGTTTATTTCAAGCGGGTTGTGAAATTTTTGAGGGTAACCAGGTGACGATTCCTGGCCAGTAGGGAATGAGTCTCATCGCTATTATTTGTAGCAGGATTATGACGACAAGAAACATACCCAGCACCAGTGCCAGCGTCAACCAGGAAACGGTGCCCGCTCCAGTCAATAAAGATTTCAGTTCCGAGGATAAATTTAGTCAACATGACGGCTAAAAATTAGCGCCAGTAAGACAGGTAATCATCATGCTGATGGATACGGTTCTGTAGAATGGCTTTGAACGTATCGGGGTTTTTAGTGTGGACCAGCTCACCGGGGCGGGGGAAATGCTGGTCATATAAACGGGATAGCCAGAAACGTAAAGCCCCCGCACGTAGCAATGTCGGCCAGTAGGATTGCTCCGCATCAGTCAGCGGGCGGTAGTGATGGTAGTGGCTTAATAAAGCGGTGACTTTATCTTTGTCCAGACCGTGGTCGTTGTTGCAACACCAGTCGTTTGCGGCGACTGCCAGATCATACAGCAGGGCATCATCACAGGCATAATAAAAATCAATAATGCCGCTGAAATGGTTGTTGCCGTTTTTGCGGTACCACAGTGCGTTATCGCGAAACAGGTCGGCATGAATAACGCCGTGAGGCAGGCTGGGATCGCGTTTATCTTTTTGAAAGGTGATTTCATTTTTAAGCAGAGTCTGCGCATCGTCATCAAGTTTTGCCAGTACCTGCCTGGCTGTCTGCTGGCACCAGACCGGGCCCCGTGGATTCTGCCTTTTTACCGGATAACTTAAACCGGCGGCATGCATCTTACCCATGGCAGTACCAAGCTGTTCGCAGTGATTAACACCTGTTTCGATAAGGCTGCTACCTTGCAGGCGTTCGACCAGAGCTATCGGTTTGCCGTTAAACCGTCGCAAATAGTCACCTTTGTTATCCGCCACCGGGTTTGCGCTGGGTACGTTGTGATCGGCGAGGTGATGCATTAGATTGAGGAAGTATTCTAATTCTTCAAATGTGTGTTGTTCAAAAATCGTTAATACAAAGCGACGTGGGTTGTCAGCCGGGTTGTTATACGTGCTGACAAAATAGTTGGTGTTTTCAATGCCATCGCTAATGCCTTCAAAATCAGCCAGTTGCCCGACAGAGTAATTATTCAGAAAGTCCCTGAGCTCGGTGTCTTCGATGAGGGTATAAACAGACATGGTTGACGAGTTGTGAAAAAAGAAGTGATTTTAGCTTATTCAGCAATGCATATAAAAAGAATTAATAAATTAAGTGAGCAACATTAGGGCAATATACAATTAAACACCATTGTTGCGTTGTTCTCCTGGATGGAATGAAAATTTTTTATCCATCAATTGTTGGAAGGTGTTTTCTGTTATCGGCATCTATTATCGGCGAATAAGGATTCGCGAGCAGTTTCCATTATAGTCGTGACCACGGGATGCGAAATTCGACGCTCGACAGAAATGGCATAAAAATGTTCTTTCACTGCATCGATGCGACCGATACAGGCGGCCTGATATTGTGATTCCACCTCCGCTTCAATCGCGGCAGGGGCAATAAAAATACCTGCGTTTTCCTGTCCAAACACTTTCATTAACGCACTATCATCAAATTCAGCCACAATGCGAGGATATATGCGGTGTTTATCTAACCATTGATCAATACTGGCGCGTAACTGATTCCCGCTACTGGGCAGGAGCAGTGGCGCGCCATGCAGGCAGCGCGGGAAATCACCGCTTAAGCTTTTCTTTAGTTTTTCTGTCGCAAAAAAACTGACCGCGCACTCGCCCAGTTTATGACTAAACCCGCGGGTGCTTATGGTCGACGGTATCGGACGATCAGCCAGCACCAGGTCGAGACGATGTACCGATAGCTCAGCTAACAGATTATCCAGGCTTGATTCGCGGCAGACCAGACGTACCGGCTCGGGCATTATTAATGCAGGAGCAAGGATGCGGTGTGCAATTGATTTGGGTACAACATCGACTACGCCAACCCGCAACGTTTGTGGCAGGCTGGCAGGTAGCTGATGGATGAGCTCTTCCAGTTCACCGCCCAGGGAAAAAATTTCATCCGCATAACTTAATACTAAGCGTCCTGTTTCAGTCAGTTCCAGATTACGCCCAACTCTGGCGAACAGGCTGATTCCCAGGTGGTCTTCCAGTAAACTCAACTGCCCACTGATCGTTTGTGGTGTCAGATGTAGCCTTTCACCAGCGCGGGCAATGCCGCCCTCTTTAGCCACCATCCAGAAGTAGCGTAAATGTTTATAGTTAACCACAGCCTCATCAATACCTCGTAATTTTCGAATAGTATAGCAATAATATTCGACTTTTATTATAAGTTGACCGTGCTTAATATGTTGGCTCATAACGTGCCAATAACACCCACAGCGGAGAATTTTATGCAAATTGATATTCAGTCACGCGGCTTTTCTCTTACCGATGCCCTACTTAACTATGCGCGTCGGCGATTACTTTTTTCTATGTCGTATGGCAACAACTATATTCATCGAATTGCCGTTCGCTTATCGGATATTAATGGCCCACGCGGTGGCGCGGACAAGTGCTGCCAGGTGCAGGTGGCACTTGCTGGTATGCCTGATGTGGTCATAAAAGACATAGCTGTCGACTTGTATGCTGCTATTGATCATGCCATTGACCGAGCTCGACGGACGGTGGTACGAAAAATTGATCGACAGCAAACACGGCGTAAGCAAAAACATCTGTATAGATTAGAGGCAGAATAAACCAGCCATTTAGGAGGCAATCATTATGCATAATACAACCATGAGCCGCACCGTTAATCGTCAGAATCAGGCATCCATCTTTGCCACCAACAGGGTAGTACGCAACACGTATTCTCTGTTAGCCATGACATTGATATTCAGCGCATTGACTGCGGGTGTTTCGATGTCACTAAACTTACCCCATCCAGGGTTGTTGCTCACACTCGGCGGTTATTTTGGCCTGTTATTCCTGACCTCAAAATTCCGCGACAGCAGTTTAGGTATTGCATTTGTCTTTGCTCTGACTGGTTTTATGGGCTATACCCTTGGCCCGATTCTGAATTCCTATCTGGCGTTGGCAAATGGTGGGCAGATGGTGATGACAGCAATGAGTGGCACGGGCGCTATTTTCCTTGGATTATCTGGCTATGCGCTGACTTCTCGAAAAAACTTCAGCTTTATGGGTGGTTTTCTGATGGCGGGTATTCTGGTTGCCTTTCTGGCCGGTCTGGGCGCCTTGTTTTTCGAGATGTCGGGTCTGTCGCTGGCCGTATCAGCCATGTTTGTTCTACTTATGGCGGGGCTGATTTTGTATGAAACCAGTAATATTATTCACGGTGGTGAAACCAACTACATCATGGCAACCGTTACGCTGTACATTTCTATCTTTAATCTATTCACCAGTCTGTTGCACTTGCTGGGATTCATGAATGCAGAGGAGTAGTGGTTACTGCTGATCGGCTAACCTGCTATGTAAATATTGAATGTCCGTGTTGTATACGGCTCGATTATTTATGATAATACATAGTGACATGAACGGGCGTTTATTAAGAGATTAGTTGATGAATAAAACAGATAAAAATGAGTATGTCGCACCGTGGGAAAAAGCCTTTGAACGGGTGTTAACGCCGTTAGACGATTTTATTCATCGTCAAACCACCAGTGGCATTCTGCTCATGCTTTGTGCGATTGCGGCGCTGTTTATTGCGAATAGCCCGTGGAGCGGGGCTTACCAGCATCTGCTGGAGATAAAATTTACTATCGGTGTGCCAGGCTTCCAGTTATCCAAATCATTGCACCACTGGATTAATGATGGCTTAATGGCGCTGTTTTTTTTCGTCATCGGGCTGGAACTCAAGCGTGAAATACTGGTAGGAGAACTCGCGGATATAAAATTAGCGATGTTGCCGGTGATCGCTGCCGTTGGCGGTATGCTGGTCCCTGTTCTAATCTACAGAAGCATCAATCCAGAAGGGCCAGCCTTAAATGGCTGGGGTGTCCCGATGGCAACTGACATTGCCTTTGCTCTGGGTGCGCTGGCATTACTCGGTAAGCGGGTGCCAAAAAACCTGCTGACATTTCTGATCGCGCTGGCGATAGTTGATGACTTGGGCGCGGTTTTGGTGATAGCGCTGTTCTATACCGAGACCATAAACGTTTTTGCCCTGGCAATTGCGGCGGCGGTCATGATTTTGCTGGTGGCATTTAATCTGGGTGGCATTCGACGCTCTACACCTTATATTCTATTCGGGATAGTACTATGGATAGCCATGTTGCAGAGTGGGATTCATGCCACTCTCGCAGGCATTTTTCTGGCATTCACTATTCCGATGCGGCCGAAATATAATGCCAGTCGTTTTTTATCACACATTAATGAGATGGCTGCGCAGATTAAACGGGCTTACCAGCATGAAGACAATATCATTAAGAATGACGAATTGCGTGCGCGGGTTCAGGCATTGGGAGAAGGTGTGCTATTAGTTCAGGCTCCCGCTCAAATTATGGAACGTAAAATGCACATTCCATCCGCTTATTTTATCATTCCGGTGTTTTCTCTGGCGAATGCGGGCATTCCTATCGACTGGGCCTCTTTTGGTAGTGTTATTACTCACCCAGTGGCGGAGGGCGTAATCGCCGGTCTGGTGGTCGGTAAGTTGATTGGTATTGCCGGTTTTTCCTGGCTTGCAGTCAAGCTTGGGGTAACATCACTTCCGCATGGGCTGAATTTTAAACACATTACGGGCGCAGCACTCATGGGCGGTATCGGCTTTACCATGTCAATATTTATTGCAGAATTAGGTTTCTCCTATTCCGCTGAAGATCTACTTATGGCTAAAACGGGCATTGTTATAGCTTCAATCATCGCGGGAGTCTCAGGGTTTGTCTGGCTATATTTTAGCGCTGAAAAAAATCGGGAATAGTCTGATCGACTGTTTTGAGCTGGTTATCTGGAACCAACGGCAACCAGCATTTCACATGGCCCTTCAAACTGGCCATTATTTTCAAACTGCCGCAGGGCATCTTCAATTTCATTCCAGGCCTCATCCTGCGCCATATCCGATAAACCTGAGAGCATTTGATGCAGCGCACCAAACGATTCCTGCTCAAACTGCAAACATTCTGCTGCCGATGAAACACGAACTGGCGCATGGATGGTTTTAACCTCAATATTTTTAAACCCTGCCTGCGTAAAAGCACCAGCCAGCTTATCTCTGGTACCCAGACTAAATGGTCCTGGTTGACCGGGCAGGGGTGCGGGAAGTTTTGCACGGCGGCGAATGATAGCCACCGGAATCGAAAAAAACGGGTTAGTTTCGGCGGTGGAATAGACCATCGCTACGACCTTACCCTGTGGTTTTAATTGTTGTTTCATCCCTGTCAGGGCCTTTTGCTGGTCAGGAAAATAAATCAAACCGACACGGGAAATAACGGCATCAAATGGCTCTGCCGTTATTACTGCCAGGTTTTCACCATCGACTACCTGAGTTTGCACATTATTTAAACCGGCCAGTTTTGCGGCAGTGGCGGCAAATTGCAAAATGTCCGGTGAAATGTCTGTAGCCAGAACCTGTCCGCTATGACCAATCCGTTTTGCCACGGCTAGCGTCTGCTCACCTGCCCCCGCAGCCACATCCAGTACCCGACTGCCATGTTTAATGTCACACATATCCAGCATGGTTTCGGTGGCTGGGCCTAACCATCTATTCAATAAAGGTCCCCAGCGGTGCCAGGCTTCGGCGGCAGTGTTCCACTGCTGTAAAGTGGTTTGCTTGTATTTTATGGCATCAAACTGTGGTGGGTTTTTAGTCATTGCCTTCTCCGTAGAAGATGTTGTTAGGGTGAAACCAAGTCTATGCTGATTTTTTTTGCTTACAATTCCATAAAAAAACAAACATAATGTGCAAAAATGCACAGACAGGCAGTGGCGGAGGATAAGCAATGAACTGGGATGACATGCGGCTTTTTCTGGCGGTGGCTCGTACTGGTTCCATCAGTGGTGCAGCCAGACATTTAGGCGTGCAGCACTCGACGGTTTCCCGGCGTATGCGATCGCTGGAAAAAAAACTGGATGCGCGTTTAATTGAGCGCAAAAAAACGGGTTATGAACTCACTGTGGCAGGTGAAAGCATCAAACAGTCGGCCATGCGAATTGAAAGGGAAATACTCTGTGTGGATGGGGTTTTACGGGGGAAAGATACGCATCTGGCTGGCGCATTGCGGGTAACTGCTATTAACAATATGGCCTCATCGGTATTAATGCCTATGTTTGCCGGTTTTAGTCAGGCACACCCACAGATTGAGTTACATATTATCGTATCCAATATGAACGCCAGCCTGGCGCAGCGTGAGGCGGATATTGCTATTCGTCTCACCAATTCCCCCACGGAAACACTCATTGGAAAACGCCTGCTAACGGTTGCATCCACCATTTATGGCAGTCGGGAATATCTAAATAAAATCAAACCACAACAGGCGGAGCCTAAATGGATTGGGGTCAATTGCTGTGTCTTTCATCGAACCTGGACCAAACAATACGGTAGCCATCAGCCACACAATTTTTATAGTGATGATACCTTGCTTACGCTATCGGCGATAAAACAGGGGTTAGGCGTATCCTGGTTACCCTGCTTTCTTGGTGATACGGACCCTTTGCTGGAACGCTATTGTGACCCGGATGCACAACATAACCTGGGTTTATGGTTATTGCTGCACCCTGACTTGAAACGAACTGCAAGAGTGCTGGCGTTTCGGGAACATATGATCCAGAGCATTCAGCAGCAACGGGATTTGTTTGAGGGACGATTAGGCGAAGGTTGTGCAACTTAAACTCTGGAGCCTTTACGGCTAAATTATTTTTAGTTTTTCGACTATTTACTTCGAGTTAGTCTTGGCTGAAGAAATGCTGGATTCAAGTTGTTCATTCACGGTTTATTCAGAGCTTTCCTGGCAGTCTATATTTTAATATAGGCTACATGCATGGGTTAGTGGGTGCTGGAACAGGATCAGGCCTGCGCCGACTTTCTTTGCGCCGGACACATAAGGAATATATAAATCATTCATGCTATGGGATAATCAACACCCTCTTGCTCAAGCGTAAAGCGTATGTCTGACAAAATACCCCCCCTCATCCTGGTCGATGGCTCCTCCTATCTGTTCCGTGCCTTTCACGCGCTGCCGCCGCTGACAAACAGCAAGGGGCAGCCAACCGGCGCGGTTTACGGGGTAATTAATATGTTGCGAAAATTGCGCGATGAATATCAGCCCGAGCACATGGCGGTGGTGTTTGATGCCAAAGGCAAAACTTTTCGCAACGATCTGTACCCGGACTACAAAGCACACCGACCACCCATGCCCGATGAGTTGCGCAGCCAGATAAAACCCCTGCACGAACTGGTCGAAGCATTGGGCTTCCCGCTTATTGTGGTGCCGGACGTTGAGGCCGATGACGTGATTGGAACCTACGCCAGGCAGGCAACACAAGAGAAGATTGACACGCTGATTTCCACCGGAGATAAAGATCTGGCGCAACTGGTTAACAACCATGTCACACTGATTAATACGATGAATAATTACCTCATGGATGAAGCCGGGGTGCAGGCAAAATTTAATGTACCACCGAGCGCGATTATTGATTACCTGGCATTAATGGGCGATACCTCGGACAATATTCCCGGCGTACCCAAAGTGGGGCCGAAAACGGCGGCAAAATGGCTAAACCAGTACGGGTCGCTGGACAATCTGGTGGCACACGCTGCTGAAATAAAAGGCAAGGTTGGGGAGAGCCTGCGTGAGCACCTCGACCAGCTACCCCTGTCAAAAGCACTGACTACCATAAAATGTGATGTAGCGCTGGCTGCCTCGATTACGCAGTTAAAGCTGAAAACGCCGCAGTGCGATAAACTTAAACAGATTTATACCGAGCTGGAATTTAAACACTGGCTGGATGAACTTGAAAACGGTGAAAACGAAACGGTTGCATCAAGCCCTGTTGTTGCAACCGATTACCAGACCGTGCTGGATCGTGACAGCTATCAGCGCTGGCTGGATGCACTGATTCAGGCGGGTGAATTCACCTTTGATACCGAGACCACCAGTCTGAATTATATGCAGGCAAAAGTGGTAGGTATTTCTTTTGCCATTCAACCCGGCAAGGCCGCTTATGTGCCCTTTGGCCATGACTATGCGGGCGCACCTGACCAGCTGGATGAACAGACGGTGCTGGGTTTAATTAAACCGCTACTGGAAGATGAAACCATAAAAAAAATTGGCCAGAATCTGAAATACGATGCCCATGTGCTGAAAAATCATGGTATCAATATGCAGGGCATTGCTGACGATACCATGCTGATGTCCTATGTGCTCGATTCCACCAAACGCCATAATATGGATGATATGGCCTTGCGTTTTCTTGGTAAAACCACGATTCATTTTGAAGACGTTGCCGGTAAAGGGGCAAAGCAGCTAACCTTTAATCAGGTTGATCTCGATCAGGCCGGACCCTATGCGGCAGAAGATGCTGACATTACCCTGCAGTTAGAGGAAAAACTCCATACAGAACTTGAGCAGGAACCCGCACTATGGTCAGTTTATAAACAGATTGAATTACCTTTATTAAGTGTATTGCTGGGGATAGAACGTAATGGTGTCAAGGTGGACACCGCGATGCTGGTTCAGCAGAGTGCCGAGCTTGCAAAACGCATGGTAGAAGTAGAAAAACAGGCCTATGAAGTCGCTGGGGAAAGTTTTAATCTGGCCTCGCCAAAACAGATACAGCAGATCTTTTTTGAAAAGCTGGCATTGCCAGTGGTTCGCAAAACCCCGAAAGGTCAGCCTTCTACCGCAGAGGATGTTTTACAGGTTCTGGCCGAAGACTACGAATTACCCCGGTTAATTCTGGAACATCGCAGTTTAAGTAAACTGAAGTCTACCTATACCGATAAATTACCCTTGCAGGTTAATCCGCAAACCGGTCGGGTACATACTTCTTATAACCAGACCGTGGCCGCCACCGGCCGGCTATCATCCAGCGAGCCGAATTTACAGAATATTCCGGTGCGCACTGAAGAAGGCCGTCGAATCCGTCAGGCTTTTATTGCTGAACCGGGTTACAAACTACTGGCCGCAGATTATTCGCAGGTGGAATTGCGCATTATGGCGCATCTGTCGGGCGATAAAAATCTGCTGAAAGCCTTTGCTGAAGGCGTTGATGTGCATCAGGCTACCGCTGCCGAGGTGTTTGGTGTGGCGTTGGATGAAGTAGAAAAACAGCAGCGCCGTGCCGCCAAAGCGATTAATTTCGGTCTGATCTACGGCATGTCGGCATTCGGCCTGGCCAAACAGCTCAAAATTGGCCGCCTGGAAGCACAGGATTTCATCAATGTGTATTTTGCGCGTTACCCCGGGGTAAAAAGCTATATGGATAAAACCCGCGAACAGGCGCATAAAAAAGGTTATGTTGAAACGGTATTTGGCCGGCGTTTATATCTGCCGGAAATTAATGCCCGCAATGGTCAGCGCCGCCAGTATGCCGAGCGCACCGCGATTAATGCACCGATGCAGGGCACGGCGGCAGATATTATAAAACGGGCAATGATAGCGGTGGATAAGGCATTGCAGGCGGGGAATATTGATGCCCGCGTGGTGATGCAGGTGCATGATGAGCTGGTGGTTGAAGTGGCAGAAAAACAGGTGGACGCGCTG
>VAOW01023656.1_pt1 | contig 112305 bp, 105 predicted proteins | sample 3393921 | NCBI WGS metagenome assembly VAOW01 (sample SAMN08290428, study PRJNA428436) | hydrothermal vent metagenome | isolation source: Deep-sea hydrothermal vent chimney | place: Indian Ocean: Southwest Indian Ridge | depth 2742 m m | reverse complement strand
AGAAGAGGTGCCGGTTCAAGAAGAGGTGCCGGTTCAAGAAGAGGTGCCGGTTCAAGAAGAGGTGCCGGTTCAAGAAGAGGTGCCGGTTCAAGAAGAGGTGCCGGTTCAAAATATCCAGGAATATACTGACAATACGATACTACTAGGAGGACCACAATATCTTGATGAAACAAACAAGGATGCAGCTTTAATAAAAGGAGGATTCAAATTGGAAATTTTAGACGAGCAAAACCTAGTAAAACTTGACGAATCTCTGAGAAATGCAATACAAAAAATTATGGAAGAGATCAAACCTGAAATAATTGAAAATATAAAGGTTACTTTACCGGAAATTGTAGAAAAGCTTGTCAAGGAAGAAATAGAGAAAATTAAATCAATAGCTAAAAGCAATTAATATACGTAAACGCAATATTTTAAGAATATGTATTTATTAGAATCTCAGGTAAAATCTCTTATATACGCCGCTCTAAACGAGGATATAAAGGGTGGCGATATCACTACTGACGCTATCGCCATTAAGAATGACCCTATTGTATTCTGTAATGTTGTCGCAAAGAGGGAATCTATTGTATGCGGCCTGCAAATATTTTCCATGGTTTTTAATATTATCGCTAAAAATGCTCACGAAATAGATTTTTTGATTCAAGAGGGTGATACGGCCTTGGAATCTCAAAAAATAATCCTACTTAAATCAAAGGCAAGTAAAATACTCTATGCCGAAAGAACAGCCCTTAATTTTATCCAACACTTATCTGGCATAGCAACAATAGCAAGATTAGCAAAAAGAAAGCTTGAAGGGCTTAAAACAAAAGTTTTGGACACAAGAAAGACTATTCCCGGCTTAAGGCTGTTGCAAAAATATGCCGTTAAAATTGGAGGCGCTGAAAACCATAGATTTGATCTATCATCGGGGATATTGATAAAGGATAATCATATTAAATTAGCCGGCGGAATAAAAAATGCTTTAAAAATGGTAAAGGATTATCATTCAGGATTTAATTTTAAAATAGAAGTTGAAACAACCACTTTAGATGAAGTAGAAGAATCACTTGCGGCTGGGGCAGAAATTATTATGCTTGATAATATGGATATACCTACGATGAAAAACGCCGTTAAGCTTATAAACGGAAGAGCACTCACGGAAGCCTCAGGTAATATAACTATTGAGAATCTAAGAAAAATAGCAGAGGAAACAAAAGTAGATTATGTCTCTATGGGTTCATTGACAAATTCTATTTTGCCGGCAGATTTTTCTCTAAATTTTATGACTGATGCCAATTGAAAACTAGGACAAAACTATCCTTTCTTTTATCGGATTATCATTGAAATGAACATAAATATTAATAATAAAATTTAAATTTTATTATTTCTCTTAAATTATGTAATAAAATGGTGTAAAATATAGTTTAGAAGATAAATGAGTAGTTACTATTTTATTCACTAAAAAACTTATGAAAATTTTAAGGAGTTGAGAAAAAAATGAGTAGAATTGAAAATCGAGGAGGTTTAGGTTTACCCGAGTCCTCCTCGATAAAATTGAAAACGGGGGAGACCAAGGTTCCGCAGAATCCGCCTCCCTATATTGACATTTTTGAAATTAAAAAAAATTTGACGGGATCTTTCATAGGCAGAAACATATACTACAAGGAGGAGGTAGATTCCACCAATACATCGGCAAAGGAACTTTCAGCTAAAGGGATGAAAAACGGTAGCGTCATTATATCGAACTACCAAAAGAAAGGAAAAGGTAGAAACGGAAAAATTTGGACATCTCCATGCGGATGCAACGTATATATGTCTATACTTTTAAAACCCAAATTCAGTCCCGAAGTAGCACAAGGTATGACTATTTTAGCCGCTGTTTCGGTTGCAGACGCAATCGCTGAAACTACAGCACTTAAGCCTCAAATTAAATGGCCAAACGACATACTTGTAAATTCAAAAAAGGTCTCTGGAATATTAACCGAAATGAGTACTCAAAATATGACGATAGAGCATATCATTGTCGGCATAGGGATAAATGTTAATCTCGAAGAAAAAGATATGGAAAACAACATCAAGGCTATTGCAACATCCCTCCTGATCGAATCTAAAAATATGAGCAGTTCAAATGGTCCAATAAATAGAAATAGGCTTATTACTGCTATTATCAAAAAATTTGATAAATATTATGAAATGTTTTTATCTACCGGATTATCATCTGTTCTTCAATATTATCAAAAGTACTTCATCTTGATAGGAAAGGAAATAGAAATCAATATTGACAATAAACGGGTCAAGGGTCGGGTAGTCGGAATAGACTCTAAAGGGGCTCTTCTTTTAAAAACGGGTGAAAATGAGCTTGAAAGGGTTGTTTCGGGCGAGATATACCTTTAAGATATCTTTTATATGCTATTAGTGTGCGATATTGGAAATTCATCCTCCGTTTTTGGAACGTTCAATGAAAAGGGTGATATAACCAAAACATATTCGGCGGATACGTCTGCCCTATCATCTTTAAGTAGTTTAGGTAGTTTTTTTAATAAAAGTTTTAATATAAAGAATATAAGCGGCGTTTCCATATCATCTGTTGTACCATCGGTGGAGTCTGTTTATAAACTTTTTTTCAATGAAGTTCGCATTAATCCTATTTTTATCTCATCAAAAATAAAACTAAATATTCGCATTTGCTCAGAAAATATTAAAAATTTAGGCTCAGATAGGATTGTTAACGCAAGTTATGCGCATTTTTTAAATCAAAAATTTCAAATTATAGTAGATTTAGGAACGGCCTTAACTATTGATGCGATTAATAGTAAGGGAGATTTTCTCGGTGGTATCATTTATCCCGGTCTCTCCTCGCTTGCCACATGTCTTCACTCATCAACCGAAAAGTTACCGGTAATAAACATTGCAAGCAAAATAAAAAAACCGCCAAAACTTGTGGGGATAAATACTAAAACATCCATTATGTCAGGAATATATAACGGAACTGTATTCCTAATAGAGGGATTCATAAATAATATCTGCAGATATTATTCCACTGAGGACAATGAACCAAACATTATTTTTACGGGGGGACAATCCAGCCTGCTTTTTGAAAACATCAATGTGAAAGGCAATAAAACCATAGATAAACTTTTTACGCTGAAAGGCATAAGATACCTTTATAATTTAAATACCAATCAGTAGGTGTACACATCACGGCCAAAAGTAAGAAGAGTATTTATCTTCTTACTTCCCAAGAAAGTATAAGATTATGTACCTTCCTGCCACGACTTTAAGTATTTTACCTGCTCATCCGTAAGCGTATCTATTTCAATATCCATAGACTTCAACTTGAGAGATGCGATCCTTTCATCTATCTCTTTTGGGACATCGTAAACTCTCGGCGGCATAACTTCTCCGAGAACAGCAAATTCAGCCGAAAGAGCTTGAACGGAAAAACTCATGTCCATAACGCTTGCCGGATGTCCATGTGCACTCGCAAGGTTAATGAGTCTGCCTTCCGCTAATAAATATATCCTTCTGCCATCTTCCATCACGTATGCCTCTACAAAATCTTTGACCTTTTTCACGGATTTAGCCATCTTTTTTAGTCCCTTTGTATTTACCTCGACATCAAAATGACCGGAATTTGACACTACGGCACCATCTTTCATATTACTAAAGTGTTCCGTGCTTATAACATTGATATCGCCAGTAACGGTACAAAAAATATCACCTATCTTGGCAGCATCTGTTCCCTTCATTACTCTAAATCCATCCATCATAGCCTCTAATGCCTTTATAGGATCAACCTCTGTAACAATAACATTGGAACCTATACCCCTAGCCCGCAAAGCAAGCCCTTTGCCGCACCAACCATAACCCATTACAACAAAATTCTTACCAGCAAGCAATAGGTCTGTCGCCCTGATAATACCATCTATCGTTGATTGTCCAGTTCCATATCTATTATCAAAAAGATGCTTGGCATCAGCATCATTGACGGCTATCACGGGTATCTTTAATGCCCCAGCGGCTTCCATAGAGCGGAGCCTTATTACTCCCGTAGTCGTCTCCTCCATCGATGCCTTTATATTATCAATCAATTTTTTATATTTTTTATGTATCACAGATATAAGATCTGCCCCATCATCAAGGGTAACGTTCGGCTTGGCAGCCAAAATGGTATCTAAGTGTTTATAGTAAGTTTTTGAATCTTCTCCTCTAATGGCATACACATCTATACCGAAATCTTTCACTAAAGATGCTGCTACATCGTCTTGTGTTGAAAGGGGATTTGACGCACATAAGTAAACATCCGCGCCGCCAGCTTTCAATGTTCTGGCTAGATTAGCCGTTTCTGCAGTAACATGAAGGCACAAGCCCATATTTAAACCTTTAAACGGTTTCTTTTCAGTAAATTGTTCCTTTATTAAGGATAAAACCGGCATATCCTGCTCAGCCCACAAGACCCTCTCTTTACCATGATTCGCAAGTTTAATATCTTTAATATCCGCCATACTGTCTCCTATTTATTAAATTTTTTTAAAAAATATCCTTAAACAAAAACCTCAGTCTTACTCAAGCTAAGCACCTCTTTTTTAAGCTCGTCGACCTTGACAGGTTTCTCCCACATAAAATCAGCATCGGGTCTGCCAAAATGCCCGTAATTAGAAGTTTTGGCAAAAATAGGCCTCAAAAGATCAAGCATCTTAACCGCGCTATAAGGTCTTAAATCGAATACATTTATTATAGCATTAGAAATAATTTCATCACTATGCGTACCCGTACCAAAGGTGTTCGCCATAACCGAAACAGGCTCTGCTACGCCAATAGCATATGCAACTTGAACCTCACATTTCTTTGCAAGCCCACTGGCGACAACGTTTTTTGCAATAAATCTTGCCATATATGAACCGCTTCTATCAACCTTAGAAGGATCTTTCCCCGAAAAAGCTCCGCCACCGTGCCTCCCCATTCCTCCGTATGTATCGACAATAATCTTCCTTCCGGTAAGCCCCGTATCGCCGTGAGGACCGCCGATAACGAACCGCCCTGTGGGGTTTATAAAAAATTTAGTATCATTATCCATGAGGTCTGATGGAATCACCTTCTTGACAACCTCTGAAATAATGGCGTCTTTAATCTTTTCTTGGGACACCGATTCGGCATGCTGGGTTGAAAGTACAACGGATGTAATCTTAGATGGCTCACCGTTTTCATATTTAACCGAAACCTGAGTTTTACCGTCAGGTCCGATAAAATCTAAAATGTTATTTTTTCTTACATCGGCAAGCCTTTTTGAAAGCTTGTGTGCGTAATAGATAGGAGCAGGCATAAAATCGTCAGTTTCAGACGTCGCATAACCAAACATGAGCCCTTGGTCACCTGCGCCCTGATCTTCCTCTTTATCTCTTTCAACACCCATCTTTATATCAGGAGATTGTTTACCCACAGCTGTAATAATGCCGCAACTTTTATAATCAAACCCCATCGAGGAGTCATTATATCCTATCTCTTTTATTACGCCTCTAACTAAATCCTGATAATTCACAACGCCACTCGAAGTAATTTCTCCGGCAACTACGACAAGGCCAGTCGTAACCATTGTTTCCAACGCAACCTTTGAATATTTATCCTGCGCTATGAAAGCATCAAGTATGGAATCGGATATTTTATCACAAATCTTGTCCGGATGTCCTTCCGTAACAGACTCGGATGTAAAAATAAAATCTTCTTTTTTTCCGCTCATTTCGCCCACCTTCATTTTGAACAACTAATTCTTTTAATTTTTTTAAAAAAGACACTATCATATTATAACAAATAAACGGTAATGTCAATTTAAAATTTTGCTTCAGACTCAAGTATAAATAATAAATCAAAAATTCATGCAGGCATTTTTAGTTGCAGTTTATTTATTAATATCTCTGTGAAAATATGATATGTCATATTTATTATTTATGTCACCGCAAAGTCTATTTCTAAGTTCCTCGACTATAAATACAGATCTATGGACACCGCCGGTGCATCCTATACCTACTGTAAAGTATGATTTGTTTTCCTTTTTATAAAAAGGGAGGCTAAATTTTAAAAAATTCAGTATATGCATTATCAGTTCATTCGACTCACTGAAAGACAGCATGTATTTCTTTACTTCATCATTAAAACCGGTAAGAGCTTTTAATGCCGGAATGAAAAAGGGGTTCGGAAGAAATCTTGCGTCAAAAACAGTATCAGCTTCCAACGGCAACCCATATTTAAAGCCAAAAGACAATATTTTTGTCGAAAATATCTGACTGCATATTGCCATACCCCCTATGTGAGGCATTAAAAGACTTTCCAAATCATGAATTTTAACATCCGATGTATCTAGAACAATATCGGCATTAAGCTTTATGTTTTTGAGTAATTGCCGCTCTTTCTTAATTGCAATATTAATATCGCATGGATGTAGCGGATGTTTTCTTCTTGTCTCTGAATACCTTTTTACAACAACACTATCGCCTGCTTCAAAAAAAATGTATTTGAAAAGTGACGACTTTAATTTTAAGAATTTGACATAATTATCGAACTCGTTTAAAAAGCTTTTTTCTCTTATATCTACAACAAATAGTATCTTTTTCAGCTTTGCCGATAAACCCAATTCAAAAAATTTCGGCAAAAGCATCATCGGCATATTGTCAACACAAAAAAACCCTATGTCCTCAAGTATTTTTAATGCGGATGACTTTCCTGAACCTGAGATCCCGCTAAGCAAAAGAATATTCGGCTTTTCCTTGCCGGGGGCGAGCGGAACAAAGTCATCATTTCGCCAATTTCCAGCCTTCTTCATATCGTTAATTATAAATCTGGTGCAATTAAATAAACATTTTCATCCTCGCCTTTAAAAATAAAAGATATCTTAGAGGATGCTTTATCCTTGAAAATTATAAAATCCTTATTTTTTCTTTTAAGTTTCTGCACCGCCTCTTTAATGTCGAGGGGATGTTTTTCGTAGTCTTCTTTTATTTCTATATTTGAAAGGCCGTTATCCTCCTGCAACGCTGCAATGTTTTCGCCTTCGTAATCCTTTCTTCTGCTTTTTTCTTTATGCTTTTTAATCTGCGACTCCACCTTTTCCATTAATAGGTCTATGGCGCTATAAATATCTGACGATTTTTCTTCACCATTGATAACTAAATTTTTTGCTGTTAATTTAATCTGGGCAACACCCGACTCCTTATGTTCAACCCGTTCCATACTAAGCGTTATATGTGCCTCTATGATGTTATTTAAGTACTTTTGAAGCTTCGCTGTTTTGGATTCAACATACTTCTTGATTGCATCACTTGAACCGATATGCCTGAATGTAACCGATACGTTCATCTGCGTCATCTCCTTAATTAATTGATTATTGTATTTATTCAATATTAATCTCCCCTAATCAACCTGTTCCTTTGGCTTGACGGGGGTATATTCATAATGTCCCTATACTTTGCTATCGTCCTTCGGGCAATAAAGATTTGATCGCTCTTTAACAACTCTGCTATCTCGTTGTCAGAATAAACCCTTGCTATAATCTTTTCCCTTGCTATAATCTTTTTTATTCTTGCCATAACATTCTCCGAAGATACATCCCCGTAAGATGCTCCAGAAAAAAAACTTTTAAGCTCAAAGACACCTAGGTGCGTGCTTAAATACTTATTTGATGTTGCCCTGGATACTGTAGATTCATGAATATCCAATTCCAAGGCAATATCTTTTAAAATTAAGGGTTTTAAATTTCCCGCCCCGTTATCAAAATAATCAGACTGCCTATCTACTATTAATCCGGCTATCTTAAGTATGGTCTCTTTTCTCGTATTTATACTGTTGACCAGCCATAAAGCTGACTTAAATCTGTCTTCTATATAATTTTTCATACTAGGGCTCGAAACTACTTCCCCGCTTAGCACTTTTTTATAATAAGAATTAATCTTAATCTGCGGAACATAGTGGTCATCCATATAAACAGTATATTTTCCTTTATCATTTTTCAGATACATGTCGGGTACTATGAATCTCGTCTCTGACCTGCCGAAATTGGCCGCCGGTCTGGGATTTAAGCTTTTAAGCCTTTCAATGCAGTCCGTTATGGATTTAACGTCCCTGCCAATTCCCTTAGAAATTTTACGATAATTTTTATTTGCGACATCTTTGAGATAATCTTTGATTATAATCCTAAGTAAATCATCGCCTTTAAAATAATAATCGGCCTGCACCAATAAACTTGATACAGTATTAAGAGCGGCAATACCAACAGGTTCAAGCCTGCCTACCTTATCCAATACGGCAATTGTAAACTCACCGGCATTTTGAACAGATATATTTTGCGCCACAAAATTTTCAAGCTCTTCAACTGAAACGGCCAAGAAACCGTTTGAATTCAAGTTGCCGGCAATGTATTCGGAGAGCTCAATCTCCTGGGGCGAAAAATTACCCGTTCGCACCTGTTCCATAATGGAATCGAATAACGTTTCTACGCTATAAAAACTATTCTCAATTACATAATCCTTATTGCTATTTGATTTATAATTACTGCCATCCTTTGATAAATCGGGAAGTTGCTCATTATAATTTACTAAATACTGCGTCATTTCCTTGACCACTGACGGGTTTCGCCAAACATCTTCACCTTCTGGCGGTAAATCGCCCAAACCCACGTCACTTTCCTGTTTCGGATTATTATCTTTCGACGAATCCTGAACATTTTCAAGCAAGGCCTCTTTTTTGATTTCCCCGGTTAAAACACCGGAATCTATATCAAGAATAGGATTCTCGGATATCTCTTGCTTTATCATATCGGACAGCTCAATGTTGTTTAGCGCCAACATTTTTATCGCAAGCTGCAAACGCGGGGTCATAACTAATTGCTGCGTCAATTTTAAATTTTGCCTTAATTCAATATTGCCCATGCTAAATCTGAACCATCCTTAAAATGAACATAAAAATAAACACCGATAAAACGACCGGCTATAAATCCATCCTTTGTATATATTATATATCATTATGAAATGGATGCCGGATTTATTTTCGCGAATTGAGGCATAATCACAACATTGAAGATTTATATGCCTATATTAAACTTCTCTCCAAGAAAAAATCTCTTTACTATACTGCTTGAAATAATATGTGAGGGTTCACCATGCTCTATAATTTTACCATCATTAATTATATATGCACTGTTGCATATTCTGAGAGCTTCTCTAACGTTATGGTCGGTTATAAGTATGCCTATAGAATCATTTTTTAAATCGATAAGTATGTCCTGCATATCCTCGACTGCAATCGGATCTATTCCTGAAAACGGTTCGTCGAGAAGAATAAATTTAGGAGAAGAAATCAGAGAACGAGCAACCTCGACCCTCCTTCTCTCTCCACCGGACAAGCTCATAACCGGTAATTTTCTAACTTTTTCAAGACCAAATTTTTCTATCAATTCATCAAGTCTTTTTTCTTTTTCCTTATCGGATATTTTTAAAAGTTCAAAAATAGCCAACAAATTTTGTTCGGCCGTAAGCTTTCTAAAAACGGATGATTCCTGCGCCAAATATCCTATGCCCATTCTAGCCCTCTTATACATGGGCATCTTTGTAATATTTACATCTTCCAAAAATATAGACCCGCCGTCCGGTTTTAGTGATCCTGAAATCATATTGAATGTCGTGGTCTTACCGGCACCGTTCGGACCCAAAAGACCCGTAATTTTTCCAGATTTTATCTCTAGATTAACGCCATTTACAACGGTCCTTTTTTTGAATTTTTTTATTAAATTTATCGCTTTAATCATTGTTTATCGTTCTTATTTTTTAATATTTTATTAGACGGCTTAACGATCAACCGTTTACCTGAATACACAGTGGCATGCACCCTATTTTCAAGCCCTCCAAAAATCGTAGAGACACCCGTCGTAAAATTAATAACTATCTTTTTCCCTATTATTTTATTGTTATTTTCGTATGCTATGGGATGCTTTGTAATTACGGCTATCTTGGCCTTATTGTAATAAATAGCCTTACCTCCCGTAATATTGCTTTTCCCTTTAATAATATGCACATTACCCGTTGCAATCAGCGTATTTATCTTATTGTTTTTCGTATAGACAACATGCAATGTATCAGATAAGATTTTAAGAGCGCCTTTAATGACTATAACATGGCCGTAGAAAATAGCCGACCGCCGCTTATTATTAACAATGAGAGAATCGGATGTTATCTTGATCTTAGAAAATCTGATTGATGCATCTGGTGCCGCAAGCACATTGGGCACAATTGAAACAAAACAAAATAGAATAAATGTCGCGAAAAAAAACAAGCGCCATTTTCCATTTCTCATATTTAGCTGCATTATCAACTTCTCCGTTTAGTTATAAATTGAACATTTTTGCGTAAAGTAAAAATCCGTTGTTTAATATAAAACGATAATGCGCTACCTGAAATACTATAGCCCTTAGTATTAATTTTAACATAACCCGGTGCAATAATTTTATCATCCTTTGCAAAATAGTATATTGTTTTTGCCTGCATGCGCGACCCATTAGAACCTTTTATCAGAACATCACCCGAGATCATGATATCCTTGGAATCGGCACTCAAACGCCCGTACTTTCCTGCTATAATGTACATATATTTTTTATTTTTCCCGTAAATGTAGACCTTTACATCCTTTAGTTTAATCGTATCTTTTACTGGGGATAGATAGCTTAAACTTTTCGAAAATACTTCATAAGCAAGCGACCCATTTTTAAAAAATTTATAATCTACCTTATTTAAACTTATATATCCTTTCGAAATACCTATGTTTAAAAATCCCTTTTTAATATTTACGTAGTGGAGAATTAAGAAAAAGCCAAGCATTAAAAAAAACGCTACACCGAAAATAAGGGCTATATTTCTTAAAACTTGACGATTGGGCGACTTAAAATTCATCTCTATTTTAGACTACTTAAAAAGTTAAGTAAAAGCCCTTTTTTATTGAGAATGATATCGCAAACCTCCCTTACCGCGCCGCGTCCTCCATGTTTATCTGTAATAAAATTTGCACAATCCCTCACATATTTTGGAGCATCGGGGACGGATGCCGAAATACCCGCCCGCATCAAAGGTTTAATATCTACTATATCGTCACCCATATAAAATAAGTTTTTAAAACCAAAACCATATTCTTCCAAAACAGTCTTCAGGGAAGCAAATTTATCTTTACACCCCTCTATATAGAAGTCCACGCCAAGCTCCTTTAATCTTATATCCGTAGCATTGCTTGTCCTTGCGGATATAAAACCTACCTTAAGACCCATACTCTTTGCAATCCTTATTCCTGCGCCATCATTGGCAAAAAATGTTTTGGTTTCAACCCCGGATTCAGATATTTGTATTCTTCCATCGGTCAATACCCCGTCAACATCAAAAACAAGGATCTTGATATCATTAAAATTTAATTTTTCATCTAAATTAGCAAAACCATAATCTATATTGTCATTCATAGCTTGTTATGCCCGCCTTTACTATATCATGTATATGTATAACTCCCACCGGTACCTGATTGCCTAAGGATTCTACAACGAAAAGTGATGTAATCCTTAAATCCTCCATTTTTTTTAATGCGCCCACGGCAAGGGAGTCTTTAACTACGGTTTTGGGATTCATCGTCATGATATCCCTGACCTGTTTATTAAATATGTTATTCGAGGAATTAAGCAACGCTCTTCTTAAGTCTCCGTCCACTATAATTCCGCAAAGGCATTTATCGTTATTTACAACACCTGTCAGCCCTAATCTTTTAGAATTCATCTCCACAATGGCCTCATTTAGCAAAGCCGATTCTTTCACAAGTGGAATTTCTCTCTCTTTATGCATTATATCAGAGATCTTTAAGAATTTTTTCCCTATTGAACCTCCGGGATGAAGCCTCGCAAAATCCTCCTCAAGAAAATGTCTCTTTTTTAGCAGAGCAACGGCAAGGGCATCGCCTATAGCAAGTTGCGCCGTCGTACTCGCAGTCGGGGCGATATTGAACGGACAAGCCTCTTTATAGACAGATACATCAAAAAAATAGTCCGATAGTTCATATAGCTGTGAATTTTTATTCCCCGAAAAACCAATGATCTTGGCACCAATAAGTTTGACGCTCGGCAATATGGATACAACCTCCTCTGTATTACCACTATTGGATAAAACAATGATAGCATCGTCTTGGGCAATCATTCCTAAATCTCCATGAGAAGCCTCCGCAGGGTGCATGAAAAAAGATGGGGTACCCGTACTTGCCAATGTTGAAGATATTTTTCTTGCAATAATCCCTGATTTACCCATTCCTGTGAGAACTACCTTCCCGCGTATGCCAATTAGCAAATTCACCATTTTCGTAAAATTATCGTCAAGTCTGCCTATCAACGCCCTGACAGAATCTGCCTCTATATTCAAAACATTACGAGCTACTTCCAATATATCTATTTCTTTCATTTTTCTGTTTTTATTTAATATAATCACTTACCCTTTTTATATGCAAAAACGAGGGGTTATCCCTTCGAAACAGTATTTTTGCATTCATAGATAGAGGAAACATACTTTGATATCTCAAGAATATTTTTTAAATCATTTTTGAAGGATGATAAATAGACGGAGTTTGCCGAATCACTCAAAGCCTGTGGCGGATCGGGGTGCACCTCAAAAAAAATACCGTCAACACCCACAGCGGAAGCCGCTCTGGCAAGTGTCATAACATGCTTTCTTTCACCGGAAGAGCTTGAGCCTGAACCGCCGGGAAACTGTACGCTATGGGTCGCATCAAAAACAACAAGCGCCCCAAATTCTTTCATTATCGGCAGTGCCCTGAAATCCACAACAAGATTATTATAACCGAAACTAACACCCCTTTCGGTTATAATAATCTTGTTGTTCCCTGCAGATCTTATTTTTTCTACAATATGCTTTGTGTCCCGCGGAGCCAAAAACTGTCCCTTTTTAACATTTATAACCTTATTTGTTTTTGCCGCCTCAAGCAATATATCTGTCTGCCTTGACAAAAAAGCAGGTATCTGTATTACATCAAGAACATCCTTTGCCTTTTCAATGTCGCCAACGTCATGGACATCGCTTAAAATCGGAATATCATACTTTTCTTTAATCTCAAAAAGCATTTCAAGCCCTTTGTCTATACCTGGACCGCGAAAGGAATGGACAGACGTCCTATTGGCCTTGTCGTAAGATGCTTTAAATATTAAATTAAATTTGAGCTCTTCAGAATACTCTTTTAATCTTGACGCAATATCCTTGAGCATTTCAAAAGTCTCTATGACACACGGCCCTGCTATAATAAATGGATAATCATTACTAAAATTAAATTTTAATAATGACCCTAAATCGCTTTTAGTGAAAATATTTAACTTTTCCATATACTTTAGGTATCTCCTATTGGACGAAACATCCCCAAAATTTAGTCCGCAACCTTCTTTTTGGTCATCGGAACAATTTTGGACTCGGATACATATTTTTTTCTCTTACTTTTTTTAACGGCAGAAATACGCTTCGTTTTGGAATCTGATCTAACCTTAGATTTATTAATAATATTTGAATACTTAACCGACGCCAAAATAAAGTCTCTAAATAAAGGATGTGGGGATAAAGGAGATGATTTAAATTCAGGATGGAATTGACAACCTAAAAACCATGGATGATCTTTTAATTCACAAATCTCTACAAGCTCATTGTCCGGCGAAACACCCGAAAAAACAAATCCTGAAGACTCAAATATTTTTCTGTAATCATTGTTAAATTCAAATCTGTGCCTATGCCTTTCGCTTATCAATAGGTCGCCGTTTTTGTGCGAATCAATATAGTTTTTTCTGCCCGATATCTTTTTTTTATTATTTTTAGCATAAATACGGTAAACAAGGGTATCCTTGGATGTTACACATGGATATGCTCCGAGCCTCATTGTCCCGCCCATTTTTCCAATACCCTTTTGGCCTTCCATGAGGTGGATAACCGGATTAGATGTAGCATTATCAAATTCAATTGAATTGGCATCGTCAAGCTTCAAGACATTCCTAGCATATTCAACCGTCAACAGCTGCATGCCTAAACATATTCCGAAATAAGGAATTTTGCCAACCCTTGCATGGTTTATCACCGCGATCATCCCTTTAATTCCGCGCGCACCAAAACCACCCGGAACCAATATACCGGAACAATCTGATAAATCCTTGAACTTTTCAGAATAATTATCCGTTTCAAAATCTTCGGAATTTATATATTTTATATTGACCCTTACATTATTTGATAATCCGCCGTGTACAAGACTTTCGTTTAAACTTTTATAAGACTCTTTTAAGTTCACGTATTTTCCGACTATCCCAATAGTTACGGAATTTTTCAATCTTTTAGATATTTTGGATATCTTGTTCCACTCGCTTAAATCGGGGGATTTGGCCCAAATATTAAGATATTCTATAATTTTTGAGTCAAGTCCTTCGTTATAAAGAGATACGGGGACATCATAGATACTGTCCTCATCCTTAGCAGTGATAACCGCATCAACCTCAACATTGCAAAACAAAGCAATCTTCGCCCTAATATTCTGAGGCAAAACCCTATCTGCCCGACAAATTATAATAGAAGGTTCTATGCCGATAGACCTAAGCTCCTTCACGGAATGTTGAGTGGGCTTGGTTTTTAGTTCATCGGCGGTCTTGATATACGGCACAAGCGTCAGATGGACATACAAAACATTATCCCTGCCCCTATCAAGCTTAAATTGTCTTATCGCTTCCAAGAACGGGAGGCTCTCGATATCGCCGACGGTCCCGCCAATCTCTATGATAGCTACATCTTTACCGTCCGAGGCTTCCATTATTCTCTTTTTTATTTCATTTGTTATGTGAGGTATAACTTGAACCGTTTTTCCTAAATACACCCCTTTTCTTTCATTCCCGATAACAGTATCGTAAACTTGACCGCTCGTAAGGTTGTTCTTTTTTGTTAGGGATAGGGATGTAAACCTTTCATAATGCCCAAGATCAAGGTCTGTTTCTGCGCCGTCATCCGTAACAAAAACCTCTCCGTGCTGGAAAGGATTCATAGTCCCAGGGTCAACATTTATATAAGGATCAAGCTTTTGCATTGTAACATTAAGACCTCTCGCTTCAAGAAGTGCTCCTATCGAAGCCGCGGCAATACCCTTGCCTAAACTTGAAACAACGCCCCCTGTGATAAAAATGTACTTTGTTTTATTCATTTTTATTTAACCCCAGTACATCTCTCATATCAAAAAAACCATTTTTTTTATTACTAAGCCAGCCGGCCGCTTTAATAGCCCCTCTTGCAAAATTATCCCTTGAAACAGCCTTGTGCGTAATCTCTATAATCTCTTCATTTCCTGCAAATATAACCTTGTGTTCTCCTATTATATCCCCTGCTCTAACAGATAGAATACCTATTTCATCCTTTGTTCTTTCTCCTATCACCCCATGCCTACCGTAAACCGCCTTTTCGTTCAAATCTATATGTCTTTGTTTAGCAACAGAGTCCGCAAGCATTTTAGCCGTACCACTGGGGGCATCCTTTTTCTTTCTATGATGCATTTCTACTACCTCGCAATCGTAACCCTCACCTAGATATTTTGATGCATCATGAACTATGTTCAACAAAACATTGATCCCAAGGCTCATATTTCCGGATAAAACCACAGGCATATGTTGGCTACAACCCTTTATGGTACTTATATCCGCATTCGAAAAACCAGTTGAACCTATTACTATCGGAATACTGTAATGCATTGCCTCTTCGACATGGACTAAGGAAGCCGCTTTGGATGTAAAATCAATTATAACCTTATTTTTTATATTTGCAGTGAGACGAAGCGTATCCTTTAATGTCAAAAATCTTCCTGATGGCATTTTATTGGATTCTATATCATTCATGCACGAAAGGGAAGAATGAGTGATCTCGCCATTGTCGGGATAACTCGGATCCACCCCCCCTATAAATATCAATTCATCATAATCGCTTAAGAGATTGATTATCGAATGCCCCATTCTGCCATTACCGCCGCAAACTATTATGCCTATTTTTTCCATTTTTTAAAATCCAATTATTTTATTATTATTTTAAAATACCGTAATTTTTTAAAGCCTCGTTAATCTTCTCGGCATTAATCTCTGAGACCTCCGACAAGGGAAGCCTTATTTCATCTCCGATAAAGCCCATAATATTCAAGGCCTTTTTAACAGGGATAGGATTTGTTTCAATAAATATGGCATGAATAAGCGGAAGAAGCCTAAAATTGATCTCCCTCGCCGATTTATAATCTCCATCCAATGAGTGCTTGACCATCAAAACCGTATCAGCTGGCACAACATTGGAAACCGTAGAAATAACGCCGCAACCACCGACGGCAATCATCGGCAACGTAAGCGCATCATCCCCCGACAACACGCTAAAACCATCAGGTGCGCTTCTTAAAATAGCAACAACTTGGTCCAAGGAGCCGCTTGCCTCTTTGATACCATTTATGTTGTTAATTGCAGAAAGCCGTATTACTGTTTCGGGTAGCATATTGACTGCAGTTCTTGACGGAACATTATAGAGTATCACCGGCAGTGAGCAGCTTTGTGCAACAGTTTTAAAATGAAGATATAATCCTTCTTGCGTCGGTTTATTATAGTAAGGGGTAATTTGCAAATGCCCGTCTATTTTACATTTCTCGGCTTCCTTGGCAAGATGAACCGCCTCCGTCGTACTGTTTGACCCTGTTCCTGCAATGACCTTGACTCTTCCATTAGATATTTCGGAAATCAACCTTATAACCCTTATATGTTCCTCAAAAGAAAGGGTCGCAGATTCACCGGTACTTCCGCAGGCAACAATACCTGCAACGCCGTTTTTTATTTGAAAATCCACCAATATCTCAAGTGCTTTTTCATCGATATTGCCATCCTTAAAAGGCGTAACAATAGCAGTAAACACACCTTTAAACATTTTCATCTCCTACGAAACATATATTATATTTATTCGGGTATAAATTCCCCTGCAACTAAATCGCTGTACGCTTCCCTTTGCCTTATAACGCAGTATTTATCATTATCAACTAAAATTTCCGGTACCCTGGGCCTTGAATTATAGTTGGAGGCCATAGAAAACCCATAAGCACCCGCGCTGTATACCGCTAGTAAATCTCCTTCCTCTATATTACTTAAAAGCCTATCTTTACCGAGAAAATCAGCAGACTCACAGATGGGACCAACCACATCCGCCCTTACTCTTGGGCCACTTCTTTTGTTTACAGGAACAATCTCATGGTAAGCATCATATAATGCTGGTCTTAATAGGTCATTCATACCACCGTCAACCACAAGAAAATTTTTACTGCCCATACCCTTATTATATATTACCTTTGTCACAAATATGCCGCTATTACCGACAATCACCCTGCCCGGTTCAAATATAACCTTTCCCTTATAATTTTCCAAAACATTCTTTATGGAATTAATATACGTAGAAGGATGCGGTGGCATCTCGTTCTCATATGTGATGCCGAGTCCTCCACCTAAATCAAGATATTTTATATCAAAACCGTTTGACTTGAGTTTTAACAGCAGATCTCTGATTATTGCAACGGCATCATTAAACGGGGAAATTTCCGTTAACTGAGAACCTATGTGGCAGTCAAGACCAATTACTTCGATATTCTTTAAATCCTTGGATGTTTCATAAGCAGAAAGGGCATGTTTTATGCCTATTCCGAATTTATTTTTTTTAAGCCCGGTAGAAATATAAGGATGAGTCTTGGGATCAACATTTGGATTAATCCTAAAGGCAATACGCGCCGTCTTTTGTAATTTTCCGGCAATTTTATCTATCAAGAACAGCTCCGGCAAAGACTCAACATTAAACATAAATATATCATTCTTGAGAGCAAACTCGATCTCGCTCTCCGTCTTGCCGACACCGGAATATACAACCTTTTGAGTATCAACCCCTGCTTGAATCGCCCTAAAAAGCTCTCCTCCGGAAACGATATCGGCACCCCAACCCTTTTTAAAGAAAAAATTGAGAATGGCAGCATTTGAATTTGCCTTCACGCTGTAGCAGATAATGGAATCCAACACCCTTGAGCTTTCATCAAATGCATTAAAATGCCTTTTTAGTGTTGCAAGTGAGTACAAATAAAAAGGAGTTCCTATATCGGCTGCAACATATTTAATAGGAACATTTTCGCAATATAACTCGTTTCCCTTAAAAATAAAATCGTTCATAATTAAAAACCCTTATTTTTAGATAGACATGGAGGCATATATGTTATAACTTTCTCTCTACTATATAATTTGCCATATCCATTAGATTTTTCTTATATTCGGAATTCGGAAAAATATCCAGATTTTCTTTTGCCTTTGAGATGGCATCCTTTGCCTTTGAGATAGTGTAATCTACCGAATCATAACTTTTTATAAGTTTCAAAACGGTCTGCAGATTAGACTTGGTATGTTTTTTCTTATAGATAATCTCAGAAAGAATATCCTTCTCATCCTTAGAACACATTTCTATCGTGTGAATTAGCGGAAGTGTAAGCTTGCCCTCTTTCAAGTCGTTGCCTATAAATTTACCGAACTCTTCATTTGAAGTATAATCAAGGGCATCGTCCATAAGCTGGAATGCAATACCTATATTTAAACCGTAATCAGAAAGACTTTTACCGCACTCTTCGTCTTTTGAGGATATTATCGCACCTATCTGCGATGCACAAGCAAAAAGCACTGCTGTTTTCTTTATAATTATGTCAAGATATTCGTCCTCTGTCGTTTTGATATCGGCAGTCTTGATTAGTTCCCTTACTTCTCCCTCCGCCATAAGGGTCGTCGCATCAGAATATGCCTTGACAATCTTGGTATTATCGAAACCAGAAAGTATTTTAAAAGACTTGGCAAATAAATAATCGCCCACAAGCACTGACGCCTCATTGCCAAAAATTATATTCGCAGACGACTTTCCCCGTCTCAGGGGGGCGTTGTCGACAACATCGTCGTGAAGTAGCGTAGCCGTATGGATAAACTCGATAACGGCAGCTAGGGGAATATGATCACTACCATGATATCCACAAATTTTTGAGGAAACAATGAGAAGTATGGGCCGGATTCGCTTACCACCGCTTGAAATAACATATTTCGCAACCTTATAAATTAACGGTGTTTTTCCAGCGGCAAGATGAGTTTCAAACTGGTTTTCAACCATTTTTAATTCATCTGCTATATAATCAAAGGAAATATTTTGCAATTTATAATCTCTTTTTTTATTATGTATTCTAATTATATTATTCTATGTTAGTTGAACTAAATATTCAATAATTTTTTTTAGTTTTAAGACAGGGTGAAAATTTAATCCCTTAATACCTTTTACGTCCTTTAGATTAGAGCTCGGAAGTATAATATCGGAAAACCCTAAGCTAGCCGCTTCTTTAACACGTGCAACGGGATTTACTACCCCTCTTACCTCTCCTGTGAGCCCGATCTCTCCAAATGCTAAAAAATTAGAAGCTATAGGTTTTTCAAAATAGCTTGAAATAATGGAAATCGCAATAGGTAAATCTATAGACGGCTCCTGAATACTCACCCCTCCGAATATCTTAACATAAATCTCTCTTGATGAAAGCTTAATTCCCTCTCTTTTTTCTAAAACAGCCGCTATAATAGACACCCTTCCACTATCTATGCCCAGACAAACCCTCTTCGGGACAGGCATATAGGATTGCACGACAAGTGCTTGAACCTCCACGAGCAAAGACCTTGTTCCCTCTATGCATGCTGTTACGACAGAACCGGAATAACCTGCCTGTCTCTCCTCTATAAAATATGCCGAAGGATTTTTTACACCCACCAAACCATTTTCGGACATTTCATAAACGCCGATCTCATCGGTAGAACCGAACCTATTTTTGTAACATCTTAGAATACGATAGGAATCCCGTTTGCTCGAATCGAAATACAGCACGGTATCCACAATATGCTCTAGTGTTTTTGGTCCTGCGAAATTACCCTCTTTAGTAACATGTCCCACTAAAAATAGGCCGCAATCTTTTTTTAAGCAGGCGGATGTTATTTCATGGGCAACCTCTCTTAAGGAAGCGCTACTTCCGTAAGCCGATTCGGAATTTGGTATCGTTACCCTCTGGATAGAATCTATAATTATAAAACCGTAATCTTCATTGTTAATAATGTACAATATCTCGCTTATATCGTTAAGTGACATTAAATATAGATCATCGGATCCAAGCTTAAGCCTCTTAGCCCTCAGAATTAACTGACTTAAAGATTCTTCTGTTGAAACATACAGTACCTTTAAATCAGGCGAAGCAAGCCTGTTTGCAATCTGAAGCATGAGCGTAGATTTGCCTATTCCGGGATTGCCACCTATCAATAAACTCTGGCCACGAACCAAACCTGAGCCTACTGAAACATCAAACTCTTTTATCCCGGTTTTAATCCTAGACAGAGCGTTCAAACTCTTGATATCTTTCAGGGCAACAGGGGGACTGTCAGGAACACTTTCGCGAAACTTAACGCTTGCAGTTGATTTCGCCTTGGGTTCAACAAGCTCCATCGTGCTATAACCTTGACACTCAGAGCACTTTCCGACCCATTTTATTGAAGTGGCACCACACTCTTTACACTTATACATTGATATTTACGCTCTAACAATGGAATTAACACAGCTTGATTCTTTTAACCTACTTGCCCATGGCAAAACCTGCCTGTACAGGGGGTCATTCTATCTTTTTACCGTAAATAAAACAAGTCTTTTACATAGCCTGGCCATGAATCCGGATTGACGATTGCAACAAGATTATTCTTTATTCGTAGTATCCTTCAAACGACGGCCATAAAGATTTGATGCATTCATCTATTGCATTTTTATTGGTCATCAAAGGGTATAATTTATATCGTTTTTTCGAGGCATTTGATAGAGATCTGCTAAAAATAAATTCCATCTCTTCTCTGTACTCTTCCAAAAAATTAGTGGAACTTTTTATACTTTCGGCTATATAATCCCCTAAAAGACCGCCCGACATTACAGAATTCAATATGCCTGCCCCGGTAATGGGATGGGTTAAACCGCCGGCATCGCCGCATAATGCAATATTACCGGAACATAGATTATTTAAACCGGATACGGGCACAAGCCCCGATGTCTTTCCATATATATTAGCGCCAATGAACCCCTTGTCTCTCATTTCCTTAAGAAAACTATCAAGAGAATCCAAAATGGGCATATTAATCTCTGATTTCTCGATACCTATACCGACATTTGCAAATTTACCTTTCGGAAAGATCCAGCCATAACCGTAAGGAATATACGGCCTAAAGCAACAAAGAACAGAATCAGGCATATCTTTTAGAAGGTCTGTTTTTACCTGTGTTGCAAAAATATAAGATTTATTTTTCAATCCCAATCTGAAATCGCCGTCCAGATTCAAATTATTCTTAGGACCGGTTGCAACAACTAAGTAATCATAATGGATCTCAATTGATTGATTATTAAAGGTATCTAATGCCATTACTGTGTTTTCTACCGGATAAACTTTTAGGACGTGGGTTCGTCCGAGTAAACCAGTCCCTAATTTGACAGCAGATTTAACAATATAATCATCGAAAATATCTCTATTTATCATATACCCCTTACCTTCGAACCTATAAACATGTTTGTCGGTATCTACATCCATAAAGCTGATTCTTTGATTTACAACAGATGGTATAAGGGTAAGATTTAAATATTGATTTATGTTAAGCCCGACAAATTCCGCGCACTGTACTGGGATGCCGGCAGTATTCCTCCTATCCACTAAGATATTTTCGATTCCCTTAGCGGATAGAGAACGCGCTACCGATGCCCCCGCAGGACCAGCACCTATTATTACGACTTCCGTTCGCATATACGATATCAATCAGCCCCAAATATTCTATAGAGCGATATACTGTCGTTGTTGGTATCAGCGACCGCTAAATACTTACCGTTTTTGGATATAGAAATATTTGATTCATGGTTGAAATTTTTATTACCTATCCCGGGCATACCGAAATTGTAAGTTTTTACAACATTATAACCATTACTGAGTTTAAAAACCGTCAAGATGCTTCTTCCGTAATTTGCGACATAAAGATACCCATTTTTATATACTATGCCGACTGGGTGGAAAAGCTTATAACCATTATCCCCAGGAACACCAATAGAACCTATATAATTAAACTGTCTATTAAAAACAAAAATGCGAGACAGACCGTAATCCGACACATATATATATTTACCAGAAAAAGCCATGCTTACAGGTTTTTTAAACATCGCTGCACCGGAACTTACATTGCCCTTCCCGTTATTCTGATTTTTGCCCGCAGGATTGCTATTGTTGTTTAATTTCGGACCTTCCTTTTCGTAAAATTGACCATCCTTAAAATAAATTTGTATATTATCGGCCCCTGAATTGGCAATATAAAATTTACCGTACGCAAAACCTAAAAACGTGGGCTCCGTCAGCAACCTTTTAGGGTTAGATGTTTTTCCAAATTCTGAAACAAAGCTTCCATCCGGTTTAAAGACCTGAATTCTTTCATTTCCTGAATCAACTATAAATATCCTTTCGGGATCCCCATAAGCGGCGCCATATAGTGGAACCATAAACTCCCCAGTCGCCTTGCCTTCAATACCCCACTGACGCAAATACTTACCGTTTATATCAAATTTAATTATCCTGGAATTACCGGAATCAACAACATATATATTATTTTTTACTCCAAAGAAAACATCCGCCGGACCCTTGAGATTAGAATTTATCCCTATGATGCGAATCAATTTGATGGAATAAGGCACTTTTCCGAAAGAGGGTTTAAATCTTTTTAGAAACAGTAATGCTACAAGCACCGTAATTATTATTATACTTAATAGAAAAAAAACCTTATTTAGTTTTTCCTTGGATGATAAGGCCATGCGAACGCCTCCAGAATAATTATTGTTTAGTATTAATCAATTTACTATATCTCTTACATTGTTATGTGAACAGCCACATAGTTTGAAAACCTAGATTTAACTCCGAAATTGTCCTCGCTACGAACGCAAAAAATATAATAACCGCTTTTCCAATTTTTTTTATTTACATTATTAAAAAACTTATTATATTGCAAGCTAAATTTTTTTCTAAAGAGCAAATCTTGAAATGCAACAGGCCTTGATGAGTCACAAGAAAATTTTACGTTCTCCTTATTTTTATACCATTTTTCATAAATAAAAAATCCCCTTATTCCGCTTAAAGTATGATTATACTCGTAAATAATGCCGATATTACCCTTTACCCTTGTTATCGATAAAATTTTGGGAGCGGGAGGCAGTGCTGTAATCGGAGTGGTAGGATAGGCAGTTTTCGCACATCCAGACAAAAAAAGGACTGGTAAAACTGTGGCAAAAATTAAAATAAACAATGCGAAAAGTGAATTTTCCTTGCTATTTAAGTCTATCCAATGATTTCCTATTTCTTTTAATTTCTTCTTCATAATCGTTTATAACGGCTTTGATCCTATTCGGAGCGGTTCCGCCGTAAGATTTCTTTAAATTTATCGACGTCAAGGGATTAAACAGATCAAATATATCATCCTCAATTAGATCGCATATATCCTTATATTCCTTAATAGAGAGTTTTGATAGCTTCCTTTTATTTTCTTCTGCATAATTCACGATATTTCCGACTATTTCGTGGGATTTTCTGAATGGAACATGCTTTTTAACTAAATATGTCGCAATATCCGTCGCATAAATAGAGTCGTCTTCTAATTTTGCGGACATATTTTTTGTATTAAACTTGACTGTTTTTATAATCTCCCTAAAAATTACAAGTGAGTCGTAAACAGTATCCGCACTCTCCATGACAGGTTTTTTATCCTCCTGCATATCTCTGTTATAGGCTAACGGCAAGGATTTCATCATTATAAACAAAGACATGAGATTCGATACTACGCCCCCCGTTTTTCCCCTTATAAGCTCCAAAACATCTGGATTTTTTTTCTGTGGCATAATACTTGAGCCGGTCGTAAATTCATCTTTTAACTCCACAAATCCAAATTCTTCACTATTCCACATTATTAATTCTTCGCAAAACCTTGAAAGATGCATGGCAATAATACCTAATGCAAAATTAAACTCAAGCGCAAAATCCCTATCCGAAACACTATCCATGCTATTTCTAGATATTCTTGCGAATCCAAGTATTTTTGCCTCCAACTCTCTATCTATATCAAAATCCACACCGGCTAAGGCACCGCTTCCGAGTGTGAGAACATCAACCGAATCGTAACAGTTTATCAACCTTCCGAAATCCCTAGTGAACATTTCGTAATAAGCCAAAATATGGTGCGCCAATGAAACAGGCTGGGCATGTTGAAGATGTGTATATCCGGAAAAAATGGTATCTATCTGACATTTGGCAATATCAATAAGTTCCATCCTTAAATCTATCAATATGTCTGCAACTTTTTTTATTTCATTCTTTACGTACAGCCTAAAATCAACAGAAACCTGATCATTTCTCGACCTTGCAGTATGAATCTTGGCCCCGGAGACGGGGGCGAGCATGGTCAACCTTTTTTCTATGTTCATATGGATATCTTCATATCTCTTGTCGTATTCAAAGACGCCGCTCTTAATATCGGACTGTATACTCTTTAAAGATTTTTCTATCTCCTGTTTTTCTTTCTCATTGACAACACCCGCCTTCCTTAACGCGCAGATGTGGGCTATGCTCCCCGCAATATCAAAATCGGCAAGCCTCTTATCTATGTCTATAGAGGAGGTAAAATCCGCCGTGATCTCCGAAATATCGTCTTTAAAACGTCCCCTGACAAAATTACCGTCCGCTTTTGGTTTTTCTTTCATTTTAAAACTTTAATCCGAGTTTATATCGTAACGACTTTAGGTGGATAAACCCTGTTGCATCATCTTGGGAATAAGCCCCTTTGTCATCTTCGAATGTAACTAAATTTTTTGAATAAAGACTTTTGTCAGATTTTCTATATAAAACCTTCATGTTTCCTTTGTACAATTCTATGCCGATATGCCCAACAACAGAATTTTGCGTAGAATCAATCAAAGACTGAATAGCCTTGAATTCAGGACTAAACCAACTGCCCTCGTATATCAGATGTGAATACTTCGGAATAAGACTGTCCTTGAGTTCTATCTCCTCACCTGTTAGGGTAATGGACTCTAGAAGTCTATGGGTAAAACTTAAAACCGTTCCGGCGGGAGTTTCATAAACACCCCTTGATTTCATCCCTGTAATCCGCGTTTCCACTATATCAGCTCTCCCTATAGAGTTCCTGCCTGCAATTATGTTAATTTGCTCTACAATACCGGCGGGGGTCATATTTTTTCCGTTTAAAGAAACTGGATTGCCATTCTCATAAGCAATATCAATTACTTCCGGCTTATCGGGAGCATCCTGCGGAGAAACAGTTATTTCAAACATGGACTCATCAGGGGTATTTCCTAAATCCTCCAAAATACCACCCTCATAACTTATATGAAAGAGATTTCTATCGCTTGAATAAGGCTTTTCTTTAGTAACGGGCACAGCGATGCCGTTATCTTCCGCATACTTAATCAGTTCTGCGCGAGACGATATTCGCCATGTTCTCCATGGAGCAATAACATCTATGTCGGGATCTACCGCGCTATAGGCAAGCTCAAATCTAACCTGATCATTTCCTTTGCCCGTAGCCCCATGTGCCACAAAATTTGCATTCTTTTCAATAGCCACTTCTATCTGTCTTTTTGCTATCAATGGTCTTGCGATAGCCGTCCCCAATAAGTACTCTCCTTCATAAAGAGCGTTACCCCTTAACGCCGGAAAAATATATCCTTCTGCAAATTCCTCCCTTGCATCCTCCACTATCGCCTCGATTGCACCTGTCTTTAGGGCCTTTTCTCTCACGAAGTCTAAATCTTCTTTTTGACCAACATCGCAACAATAAGCGATTACATCGGCTTTATATGTATTAATAAGCCATTTTAATATCACAGACGTATCAAGTCCGCCGGAATACGCCAAAACAATCTTATTTTTCCTACCTGCTTGTGCAGTCATAATCAATAATTTCTCCTATCATCAAATATTGAAATTAATTAAAAAACATTTCCATTATTGCCTTCTGCATATAGAGCCGGTTTTCCGCCTCCATAAAGACATCTGATGAAAATCTTTCAAACACGGACTCAGAAACCTCTTCATTTCTGTGAACGGGCAGACAATGGAGAAATATCACATCGTCCTTAGCACTGTCGATCACATCATCGTTAATCATAAATGGTTTAAGCTTATTCGCTTTCTCTTTATTGTCCTCTTGTCCCATACTGACAAAAACATCGGTAGCGATAACATCAGAATTGCTTGCGGCAGCAATTTTATCATGAGAAATAACAAAAATTCCGCCTTTTTTTTTGGAATCGCTTAAAACCTTATCGTCAATATCAAACCCCTCCGGAGCGGCTATGACAAGCTCAAAACCAAGCAAAGCCTGCAGGCTAATCCACGAATTTGCTATGTTATTGATATCGCCAAAATAGGATATTTTAAGATTTTTGACTACATCGCGGGCATAACTACTGTTAAAAGCCTTAGGCCCATCTCCTGCCTTAATCTCGTAAGCGGTAAATATATCCGCCAGTATCTGGGCCGGATGGTACAAATCGGTAAGACCGTTGATTACCGGCTTACCAAAATATTTAGCAAATTCCTCAATTCTATCCTGTCCAAAGGTTCTTATGATTACGCCGTCTATATATCTCGACAAAACCCGCGCCGTGTCCTTTATCGGTTCCCCCCTGCCTAACTGAAGATCTCGAGAGGACATAAAAATTGGATAGCCGCCTAATTCAACCACACCTACCTCAAAAGAGACCCTTGTCCTAGTGGATGATTTTTCAAATATAAGCCCTATCTTTTTCCTTGATAAACATTTATTGTCGTCCCTCGAGGAAAGATTACCGCCCTTTAAAAAAATGGAGCGTTCAAAAAGATCATATATATCATCTTCTTTCAAATCATATACTGATAAAAAACTTCTGCAAGTCTTCATAGTTTTATTCTATCATTTTTTAGAATTAAAGAAATTGATTTTATAATGGAATCTATCTCACTTTTTGAGATAATTAACGGCGGCGTAAGCCTAATAACCTTATCTTGAACGGTCGTAGTCAAAAAACCGTTCTCTATAAGTTTAACCGCAATATCTTTTGCCCTCAAATCATAAAACTCTATCGCACTAATGAGACCTATAGTCCTCACATCCTTGATTAATTTTGGAAATCTTTCTTTTAGTCCGCGTAATTTTGTGGCAATATATCGCCCCTTCTCCAAAACATCATCCAGAAATCCATTTTTAACAATTTCGTCAAAAAAAGCGTTGGATGCCGATAAAACAAGGGGACCACCTCCAAAAGTAGACGCATGACTGCCGGGCTCAAAAGCCCTTGCAACCGATTCTTTGGCTAACACCGCACCTATAGGAAGACCACCAGCCAATGGCTTGGCGAGGGTCATGATGTCCGGTTCTATATCAAAATTCATGTAAGCAAAAAGTTTTCCGGTTCTTCCAAGCCCTACCTGGACTTCATCTAAAATTAAAAGAATATTGTTTTCAAGAGTAAGTTCTCTTAATTGCTTTATATAGTTTTTATCAGCTATATTGACCCCGCCTTCTCCCTGGATAGGCTCTACTAAAACGGCGCAATATTGCCCACTTGCAAGCAAACTTTCAATGTCTTTTATATCATTAAATTTAGCATAGGCAAAACCGTCAAGAAGCGGCTCGAATCCGTCGTGATATCTTTTCTGCCCCGTTGCCGAAAGGGCGCCGAAAGTCCTTCCGTGGAAAGAATTTCGCATGGTTATTATATTATGTCCTTTCTTCGAAAATTTCTTGGAAAACATTCTTGCAAGTTTAATTGCGCCCTCGATACTTTCTGTCCCACTGTTACAGAAAAAAACCTTATCCGCAAATGAATGCCTGCAAAGTTTTTCTGCAAGTACCGCCTGCGGTTCTGTGTAAAAATAGTTGGACACATGAATTAGCTTTCCAAGTTGCGTTGTTATAGCGGAATTAACGGCTTTGTTGTTATATCCAAGGTTATTTACCGCTATTCCTGATGCAAAATCAATATAGCTTTTACCATTTTCGTCAGTAAGGGTTACCCCGTCACCCTTCACCAAGACCAAATCAAACCTGCCGTACGTATTCATGACATATTGATTCGTAAGTTCTTTTATGCCTACTTTCATATTTATTTCCAATAATTAATGTGTTATCTGCGTTCCTATGCCTTTTTGCGTAAATATTTCTAATAAAACGGCATGAGGAATATTTCCGTTGATTATATGGATCTTCTTGACGCCGGAATTTAGAGCGCTTATGCAAGAATTTGCTTTAGGTATCATACCGCCACGTATGACGTCATCCCTTATCATTTTCTCAATTTCCTTTTCCTTTGCCGATGATATTAATCTATTTCCTGAATCTAAAAGACCATCTTGGTCGGATAAAATGATAAACTTTTCTGCTGCAAGTTCTGCCGCGATAGCCGATGCCGCTAAATCAGCATTAATATTAAGGGTATTTCCCTCCTCATCCATACTGACAGGGGCGATTACTGGAATAAAAGTCGCATCAAGCGCCAATAAGACCTCTTTATTAATCCTTCGCACAATTCCCACGTTTCCAAGGTCAACGTTTCCCTTTTTCGTTTTTTCGGCAACAATAAGATTGCCGTCTTTGCCCGATAAGCCGCAAGCCTTCCCGCCAAACTTATTGATTAGAGCGACAAGATCTTTATTAACCTTACCCGATAAGACCATTTCTACAGCTTCCATTGTGACCTTATCGGTTAGGCGATAACCTTCATGAAAATCAATTTTTATGCCGAGTTTTCTTAAAAGATTGTCAATGTCCTTACCGCCGCCATGAACTATTACTATGTTAATGCCAATAAGTTTTAACAGTATAATGTCCTTAATAAAACCCTCTTTTAAGTCATTATTTGAAGCAATGGAACCGCCAAATTTAATCACGAATGTTTTTGAAGCAAATTGCTGGATATATGGCAATGCTTCAAGTAAAATCCCTGCTTTCTTAATATATTCTTCCATATAAAATAATCCCTGCCCATCATTTCCGCTATTTATTTTGCGCTTACAGTATATATCTCGAAAGATCCTCGTCTTTAACTATATCTACCAATTTATCATCAACATAAACCTTATCCACGACAATTTTTTTGGATGTCCTAAAGGGAGCGTCGAAAGATACACTCTCCATAACCTTTTCCAACATCGTATGAAGCCGTCTCGCACCGATATTTTCCGTTTTAAGATTAACCTCCTCGGCAATCTCAGCGATCCTTTCTATCCCGTCTTCCGTAAAGTTAAGCGTCACGTTCTCGGTTTTAAGGAGGGCAATGTACTGCTTTATCAAAGCGCCCTTGGGTTTCGTTAATATTTTAACAAAATCGCCCTTGGACAGCGAATCCATTTCGACCCTTATCGGGAACCTACCTTGCAACTCCGGAATTAAATCGGAAGGCTTGGAGACATGAAATGCCCCTGCAGCAATAAATAAGATGTGATCCGTTCTGACAGCGCCATATTTCGTCATAACATTTGAACCTTCAATTATAGGAAGTAAATCCCTTTGAACGCCTTCCCGTGACACATCCGGACCATAAGCTTTTTCTCTTGAAGCAATTTTATCGATTTCATCGATAAATACCAATCCTGAATTTTCTACCTTTTGAATTGCGTTCTTTATAACCTTATCGACATCCACGAGCCTTTCACTTTCTTCCCTGACCAAAATATCATACGCCTCGGAAACCCTTATTTTTTCCAATTTTTTTTGTTTAGGAAACATATTAGAAAACATATCTTTAAAATCTTGCCCCATATCATCCATTCCCGATTGTGAAAATATCTCAATCACGGGAGCGGGCGGTCTGCTTGAGGATTTAACCTCCATCTCCACGAATCTATCGTCCAATTTGCCGTCCCTGAGCATGGTCCTGAATTTTTCTCTAGTATTTGCATAACTACTTTTCCCGCTTGCCCCGCTGTTTGTGCTACTTTTTTTGGGCACCCTCGGGGGGGGTGGAACCAATAAATCCAAGAGCAGTTCTTCGGCATTTTGTTTTGCTTTTTCGATAACCTGCTCGGTCTCCTTAATTTTTTCACTTATGTATGCCGTTTCCACAATATCCCTTATCATAGATTCGACATCCCTTCCCATGTAGCCTACCTCTGTAAATTTTGACGCTTCAACCTTTACAAATGGAGAATCGGATAATTTTGCGATACGCCTAGCTATCTCAGTTTTACCAACCCCCGTCGGTCCGATTAAAAGAATATTCTTAGGAACAATATCATCCCTTATTTCCGCCGACACGCTATTTCTCCTAAAACGTGTCCTTAGCGCTATAGCCACCGATTTTTTGGCCCTATCCTGTCCTATAACATATTTCTCAAGCTCTTTTACGATTGCCTTAGGTGTTAAAAAATTGATTTTCTTTGCCATGCTATTTTATATCTCCTCTAAAATAATGTTATCATTTGTATAAATACAGATTCGGGAAGCAGTTTGCATTGCATATTCGGCAATTTCTTTAGCACTTAAATCGGTCTTTGCTATTAAGCCTAATGCGCATGCTAGCGCATAAGGAGCGCCGGAACCGATAGATAAAATATCCTCGTCGGGCTCTATGACATCGCCAGCTCCCGATATTATAAAGGAATCTGTTTTATCGACCACAATCATCATTGCCTCCAATCGCCTAAGCATTTTGTCTGTTCTCCAATCTTTTGCAAGTTCGACGCTTGCCCTTTTAACGCTTCCGTTATATTTTGAAAGTTTTTCCTCCATTCTTTCAAAAAGCGTAAACGCATCCGCCGTTGCGCCTGCAAATCCGGCAATAACTTTATCATTAAACAGTCGCCTTACCTTCCTTGCCTTGTGTTTCATTATGGTATTTCCAAGCGTAACCTGCCCATCTCCGGCCAAAACAACATGACCATTGCGCCTAACCCCTATTATAGTAGTCCCGATAAGTTTTATCGTCTCATTCTCCCTAATGCCATCCATTAATTTATTGCTCCTTTTTAAATTTAAGTTCGATTATAACCGCATAATCCGAAAACAGATTCAGCATTCCGGAGATACGCGATAATTTATAATAATATTAATAACCGAAAAAGAATAAGACTATTTTTGCCCTGAAAGCGGATGAGACTTATTGTAAACGTCTAAAAGCTTTTTAATGCTTAAATGTGTATATTTTTCAGTTGTCGATAAGCTTGAATGCCCCAGCATATCCTGTATAGATCGTAAATCGGCACCATTATCCAAGAGATTTGTGGCGAAAGAATGTCTTAAGCTATGAGGTGATATATTCTTAAACTGACCCGTGATTATCATAGACTCTTTCACTACCCTATGAACAGTCCTTCTCGTAAGATGAGAACCTTTTTTATTGATAATTAGATACCCTTCTTTAGGGGTTGTGTTAATTAAAGATAAATAATTTAACCATTTCTTGATCTTTTCAACCGTTATTTGAGTAAGCGGAACAATCCTTTGTTTAGATCCCTTCCCTAAAATTCTAACATAGCCACCGTTTAATTCTAAATCGTTTTTTCTCACGGCAACTAGCTCGCTAACCCTTAGTCCACTCCCATATAAAAATTCCAAAATCAGGTCGTTCCTATATATTGCAAAATATCTGCCGCCATTTGCCGTATGTCCTAGCTGTCCGGTCCCAACCCCTTTTGAAAGGATGTTGATCGAGCTTAACTTATGTTTTTTTAAGGCAGAACCAAAATAATTATTTAGCAAAAAATCAGCTTCCTTAGATGTTAAGAAAAAAGGTAATTTTTTTTCGACTTTCGGAAGCTCCAATAAGAAAGTTGGGTTATTAAGGATTAGATGCTGCTTCTCTAGAAAGTTGAAAAATGATCTTATCGATTCAATTTTTCTTGCCAAGCTGGTTTTTTTTACTGTCTCATAAATACTGCTTAAATAACCCCTTATCTCGAACTCTGTTATTTTGTCAGGACGGTCCGGATGCCCGCTTTTTTTTAGATAGCGCAACAACCCTTTAACATCCGCAATATAAGCCAAAACCGTATTTGGAGAACAATTTTTCTCGAACTTAAGGTTAGTAGCAAATTCTTTTAAAAAATGTTCCATTTAACCATTCGTATTTAGTCTCAACTATTAAAAACTATATAGCCCAGATTTCACATTGTATCACAAATAAAAATATAAATTAAACATAATTTTAATCAGTAGCTATTTTTCTACTTATCGACATTTTATCACATTTTCTTGATTTACTTTTTTATCCATAGTAGAATGAGAATGCATATGTAGGGCTTATTAATATTCACCGTTACAAGGAGGATTTTAAATTTTATGATAGCCTATTTTGTCATGGAATGTGCCGTTGACAGTAAAATACCAACATACAGCGGAGGGCTTGGCATTCTTGCAGGAGACACATTGCAAAGCTTTGCCGATCTTGAGGTTCCTGCCGTCTGCATAACCTTGCTGTGGAAAAAAGGGTTCTCCAATCAAAGCCTGTCCGGTAACGGAACCCAATTCGATTCTATCCAGGAATGGGATATTGAAAAATATATGCAGCCGACGAATATGAAAATCACAATACCACTAGGCGACAAAGATATTGTGGTTACCGCCTATAAATATACGGTAGAATCTATAAAAGGCAACAATGAAATCGATGTCTATTTTTTAACCCCCGATGTTCCTGAAAATGACGCAGAAACAAGAAAAATATGCGACAGATTATACATTGGAGGGGGTTTGACCCGCCTTAAACAAGAAATCATACTCGGCATAGGCGGATACGAGATGTTGAAGGAGATAAAATACAAACCGTTTTTATATCACATAAACGAAAGCCACTCCGCCTTTTTGATAGCGGGACTAATGAAGGATATGAAAGATTTAAATAAGGTTAAATCAAGGGTTGTTTTTACAACGCATACACCTATACCCGCAGCCTTCGATAAATTTAAAATGAAAGATATCTCGGATATGCTGAACAGGTATTGCAATAAACAAGTACTTTACGATGTATATAGGGAAAAGTTGAACGATAATGACGAGATCAATCTCTCATGGCTTGCCATAAGAAATGCCAAAAATGTAGTGGCTGTTTCAAGGAAACACAAGTTTGTATCTGAATCTATATTCCAAGGGCATAAGCTAAAATATGTAACCAATGGGGTACATCATGTAAAATGGACTTCTTCTCATCACAAAATGTTGTATTCAAAGTATATTAAAGGATGGGAAGATGACCCAAATTTACTCAGAGGGGCCGCATGCATACCAGATAGCGAGTTTGCTCAAGCGCATATATTATCAAAAGAAGCCCTGATAGAGACAATAAACTCCGAAACGGATGCGTCATTTACTGTAGAAAATTTTACAATAGCTATGGCAAAGAGGGTAACACGTTACAAAAGAAATAACCTGATACTTTCGGAGCCGGATAAGCTAATAGAAATTGCGGAAAAGAAAGGATGTATTCAGATTGTGTTCGCCGGCAAAGCGCATCCTGCAGATACGGACGGTAAACTCATGATTAAGTCCATCCACGATTCCGCTAAATATATCTCATCAAAAACCAAAAAAGTCAAAATAGTCTTCCTAGAAAATTATAATATTCACATGGCAAATATCATATTGACAGGGGTAGATTTATGGCTTAATAATCCCACAAGGCCGCTGGAGGCATCCGGAACAAGCGGCATAAAGGCATCTCTTAATGGTGTTCCAAATTTTAGCGTGCTTGACGGCTGGTGGCTCGAAGCTTGTATAGAGGGAATTAATGGCTGGGGGATAGGACCTAAGTCTGCATGGACAGATCTTAGCCACTCAATTGACATGCAGGATCTAAACGATATTTACGGAAAACTTGAGTTTATCATACTCGATTTATACTATAAAAATTTTTCATTCTACCTTAAGATCATGAAAATGGCGGTCTCCACTATAGCTCCCCATTTTAACACTAATAGGATGGTTTCAGAGTACGTTACAAATTTATACCTTACGGGCATAGTTATGTGCTATCTGGAGAGAGAGCAAAACGGTATCTGTGATATGTGAGCAGGCTGCTTTATGTATTTGGATTTATTATAACCTTGAGAGATTCTTGCGCTTCGACCGTGAGTTCAAATCCTTTCGCGATATCCTTTAAAGGGAACCGATTCGTTATCATGTCACCCACTTTAACCCTTTTCGACCTAATAAGCTCAAGCGCTGCCTCATGATCAAATATGGACCCTGCATAAGAGCTCAAAAGCGTTACCTCGGTTCTCCAGAATATTTCATTCATAGACAGGGGTAAATTTGCTCCCTCGTCTGCTGCGCCAAAAAATAAGACTGTTCCTCCCCTACGGACAGACTTAAGCCCTTGTTTGACGGCGCTAGTCGCTCCTGTAGATAAAATTACCGTGTCCGCTAAAAAACCATCATTTATTTTCCTAATCGCATCCGATAAATTTACGCTTTTGTCCGTAGCATTAAATGCGTAATCAGCTCCAAATTGTTTAGCATATTCAAGCCTTCTATCGTTTATATCCGTCGCTATAATCTTGGTTGCACCTGTTATTTTCAAAAGATTAATATGGAGAAGGCCTGTAAGTCCGCTTCCAATGACTAAAACAGTATCTGCGGGTCTCACACCTGCCAATCTTTGCCCCCTGAGAACGCAGGCAAGTGGCTCAATAAATGTTCCATCCTCAAAGCTGACAGAATCCGGCAAAACATACATACCGTTCTTAACATTAATCTCGGGTAATCTCAAAAACTCGGAAAAACCACCAGGGTCAAAGCTTGTAGAACGCAACGTATCACAGACGGTCTGATGCCCGCTTAGGCAATATTTACAAGTATTACACGGAACATGGTGAGCGACACAAACTCTATCGCCTTTCTTATATTTACCAACATTCTTTCCGATATTCGTTATTACACCCGTAACCTCATGCCCTAAAACAAGAGGAATCTTGTCCCTTCTATACCATTCTATGACATCGCTCCCACAGATCCCGCTTGCTTCAACCTTTATTAGGACCTCGTCGTTATCTATTTCTGGAATGTCTTTATCGATTATTCGTATATCTTTATTACTATAGTACAATGCACAACGCATATTAAGGCCTGCCTTCTTCTATCGCAAGCAAGACATCCCTCTTTCTTAAAATCCCTTTATAGGCACCACTTCTATCTATGACAACCAATTCATCGGAATTTTTTCTAAAAAAGCTATGTACTGCAATATCTAATGTATCATTTATTTTGATCTTAGGTACCCTTGATGCATCCATTATATCCCTTGCAAGCCTTGAATCTTCGGGTGATGTCAACATGATATTTTTTATAACATCATATTTTACCGTACCGACTATTCTGCCGGTTTTATCTATAACCGGATGCATGAAAAAATTGGAACTAAAAAAAATATTAATCATTTCATACAAAGGCATATCCGGATTCATAGGCCTAGCAACATTATCTTTTTCTAAAATATCTTTAACAGAGTATCGTTGAAGCGGTTTAATTAAATAGTCTTTAAAGTGTGCAGGCGACTCCAATCTATTATTTTTTTGCTTGGAATAGATGCTTTTTTTACCGCTTGCAACAAAGGTTATAGCAGAAACAAGCATTAAGGGTGGCAAAAGCGCGTAACTCCCCGTCAATTCCGAAACCATGATAAACGATGTTAATGGAACCTTTGCGACGCCGGCAAAGAACCCTCCCATGCCTATTAAAACAAAAGTAGATATATCCGTTGCGCTTACCAGCTGTGGTAATATCATATGGAAAATCAATCCCGCCGCTCCGCCGAATGCACCCCCTATAACAAGGGATGGCGAGTAGACACCGGCCGAACCACCGGATCCTATTGTAAAGGAAGTTGCAACTATCTTAAGGACCCCTAATAAAATAAGCGTCATTAATGCCAATTTACCCATTACCGCAAGTTGAAGCCAGCCATATCCTACTCCCATTATTTCAGGGAAAAAATATGCTATAATGCCAACCACGGCGCCGCCGAGCATTGGCTTAAAATGCGGCTTAATATTTATTTTAGTGAATAAATCTTGCACCGCATAAAAAAATCTTACGTAAAAATTACCCATAAATGCTAAAAACACACCAAAAACAGCATACAAAACAAGGAGTATTGGCTTGGAGTAGGTAAACGCTTGGGTCATTAATTCAGGTTTGAAACCTGCATAAAAATATGCATATAAAGAATATCCTACGATAGAGGCTATAATGGAGAGCATTAACGAACCCCCCTCGAAATCAACGCTGGAATATAAGACCTCTACGCCAAAGATAGCGCCTGCAAGGGGAGCCTTAAAAATAGCTCCGATTCCTGCACCGATCCCTGCAACAAGAAGAGTTCTTCTCTCCGGAATAGGTAACCCCAGGTACGTTGCAAGTACGGATCCAAAACCGGCACCTATTTGCGCAACCGGACCTTCCCTACCACCGGAACCTCCGGAACCAAGAGTAACTGCAGATGCAATAGTTTTAATTATCGGCACCCTGGCCCTTATCACCCCTTCTTTGTTGTGAAATGCATCAATCGCCGCATCCGTGCCATGTCCTTCCGCCTCTGGTGCAAATGTATAAACTAATAAACCGGATATAAGTCCTCCCGCGATTATAACTAATGGAATTACCCAATGTATAGGTGTCATTCCGTGAGGAGCGCCGGTTTTTCCCATTAATCCAGGTACGGGAGAATAATAATGGGCGAGGCTTTCCCTGAATATAAATTTAAAAAGATCAATAAGCCAGGTAAAGATTATCGCGCCAACTCCGGCAACAATTCCGACTAATACCCCAAAAAAAATCCATTTTGAAAAATATAAGACAGATCTATCTTGCCATTTTATTATTTTTCTTTTAAGATTCGTCCTGCTTCGCGTAAACATTTTTTTTAAATAATTCATAGTGGCTGTAATGAAATTAAGTTTATAAAACGATAATATAAATGAAATTTGTAAGCTTATGTAAATTATTAAAACTTTGTCCAGTATATGACAATGGTAGCCCCAACGGGATTCGAACCCGTGTTACTGCCGTGAGAGGGCAACGTCCTAACCGCTAGACTATGGGGCCATTTAAAGACTAAAATAATTATCCGCCGATTATATAACATATTTAAGATAAAGTAAAATAAAAATGTTTGCAAGGGGGGATTTCTCAAAACAATGCGCAATGATACGTAACTACTTAATTGATATTTTTACTCGCCTGATGAGCTTTTCTATCTCAGTTACCGCAAATCCGGGCAATAAGGATAGTGATATAATCAACCACCATCCATTAGGAAAAGGGTGCGTTCTGAATAGAGCATTTCCAAATGGGGTATAAATTATTAAAAAAATGGATGTTAATGCCATCCCTACCCCTGTAAGCAACCATTTATTGGAAAATGGGTTGAAAGTGAACGCCGAATCGTAAATTGACCTCGCGGTAGCCAGGTACCCTATCTCTATCAACTGAACGCCCACAAACGCTGCAGTTTGCGCCTGCGTCAACATGGATAAATAATTAGGATCGGATAAAACAGCCTGAGACGCAAAGTAGTAGTATAGTAAAAATCCGGTAGCTGCCATAAATATAGATACTAAGCCAACTCTTATCATAAACAGATGGTTAGCTATCTTTTCCTTTATATCACGCGGAGGTCCTTTTAATAAATCTCTTTCTTTCGGCTCCATCATAAGTGGTATTGTAAAAAAAATGGAATCCGCAAGATTTATCCATAAAATATGTATAGGCTCCAAAGGCAGGCGAAAAGTGAATAATGGAATAAGGGGGGCAAGCGATATTGCGCCCATTATCAGTAATGCCTGGCCTACATTTGTCGGCAATGTATAAATAATGGCTTTTTGAAAATTATTCCAAGCATGCCTTCCTTCCTCAACCGCAGCAACAATAGTAGTAAAATTATCATCGGTTAAAATCATGTCTGCCGCTTCCTTGCTTACCTCTGTGCCGGTCATGCCCATTGCTATTCCAATATCTGCGGCCTTTAAAGCAGGGGCATCATTTACCCCGTCACCCGTAACAGCAACAACATTACCCCTTCTCTGCATTTGAACGGTAATTCTCAATTTATGTTCGGGTGCAATACGCGCAAACACAGAAACTTTCTGGACGGCCATGTATAAATCTTCGTCACTCATCTCCGACAGCTCCCTACCCGTTATAGCCATGCCGTCTTCTTTGATAATGCCCAATTGTTTGGCGATAGCCCTTGCCGTCTCAATGTGATCGCCTGTCATCATGATCACCCTTATACCTGCAATTTTGCACTTCTCAACCGCTCCGACGACCTCTTCTCTTGGCGGATCAATCATACCTTGAATCCCCAAAAACGTGAAGCCGTACATATCTTCCACTGTAATTAGAGTCTTGCTTTTAGGTACTGTTTTATATGCCATGCCAATAACTCTAAGCGCATCAGAAGCCATATCTTTGACTGCAGATAACACACTGCCCGATTCCACGGAAACTATTTCTCCGTTAATCAACTGATTCTGGCATTGCCCCAATACTTTTTCCGGTGACCCTTTGATATAGATGATATTCTCATTTTCAGACGCATGTAGCGTAGCCATATATTGGTGTTCCGATTCAAATGGTATTTCATCCAATACCACTGGCTTCTCTTCGACGCTACCCTTTAGCGCTGACACGACCAATGCTTTTTCCGTTGAATCGCCAATTATATCAAGAGTACCCTTTTCTTCAGACAAAACGGCATTACTGCAGAAATAACCCGCATTTAAGGTTTTGATTAATTCTATCGGCTCATCTAACGGATCAATTATCTCTCCGCTTAGCATGAATTTTCCATCAATGCCGTATCCCGCCCCCGTTACGCCGTATACTCGCCTTCCGCTATATATCCGCACAACCGTCATAGCATTCCTGGTAAGCGTTCCTGTTTTATCTGAGCATATAACCGTAGTACAACCTAGCGTCTCCACAGCGGGTAGCCTTCTTATCAATGCATTTCTCTTCGCCATTGCGATAGATGCAAAAGCTAAAATGGTAATTATCACGGCAGGCAACATCTCAGGAATAGCCGCTACGGCAAGTGAAATAGAAGCAAGAACGGCATATACAAGGGTATATTTGAGCAATACGGCCAATAAAAAATTCAGGATAGCGAGTATGGCAACGGCAATCATCCAGAATCTGGTAAACTCCGTAATTTTACGCATCAGAGGTGTTGTAATCTTGGTAGTATCCTTCATGAATTTGGCAATCTTGCCAAATTCCGTATGCTCTCCGGTAGCTGTTACTATCCCTTCTCCGTACCCCCTGCTAACAAAAGTACCGCTGAAAATCATACATCGCTGATCGGCAGTAGATAGATTATCCAACGCTATTGGTTCAATGTCCTTGTTTACGGGAACCGATTCTCCGGTAAGCAGCGATTCATCCACTACAAAATTTCTCGTATAAAGCAAGCGTAAATCGGCCGGGATTTTATTACCGGATTCAAGTACTACTACATCCCCTGGCACTAATTCCCGCGTCAAAACGGTTCTCTTGTGACCATTTCTCATGCATAAACATTCAGGAACCATCATTTTTTTTAGTGCATTTATGGATGACTCTGCCTTGCCTTCTTGAATAAATCCGATTACGGTATTAACTGCAACACATAATAGAATAATAATCGTTTCCGGCCACTCTCTCAAGACGGCTGTGGCTATAGATGTAATCAGCAGGACATATACTAAAGGGCCGCGGAATTGATTGAGGAAACGAATGATGGCCGATCGTTGCTTAAATATTAATTCATTATAACCATACAGCTTAAGCCTTTCTTTCGCCTCATTCTCGGAAAGCCCAGAGAGACCGGACGTAAGAATTGATATTACTTCGCCTATTGATTTTTTATACCATTCTATTTTATTTATATCCAATATGATTGCTTCTATTTTGAATATAGCCGTTATAGGCAATATTCACATTATTGTTAATTTTATTGTTACCGCATGTTATAAAACATCCATTATTCATGATATGTTCTCTCTCAAGAGAGCTGTTTATATTTGCGCACCCTGATAGTAAAACCGCACCCATTCCCGCAAAGAAAATAACAACAATCGCATTTTTAAGCCTGCCGATACGACATATTTCGATTAACTTTTTAAAAAAAATCATTTTCCCTTCATCCTTTATGTGTACCTAATTTATTCTTAATTTTATTTTTCTCACCTTGTATTATTTTTAGTATATATTCACCATAACTATTTTTAATATACTTTTCGTATAATGTCTCTAACCCTTTGAGCGATATATAGTTCATTCTATAGGCAATTTCTTCTATACATCCAATCTTCAACCCCTGCCTTTTTTCCATCATCTCAATAAATTTTGAGGCATCAAGTAGGCTCTCAGGCGTTCCGGTATCAAGCCACGCATAACCCCTACCAAGCGCGATAGCACTAAGCTTCCCTATCCGTAGATATTCATTGTTTACATCTGTTATTTCAAGCTCTCCCCTCGGCGAGGGTTTTAATCCTTTAGCTATGCCAACGACATTGTTATCGTAAAAATAGACCCCCGTAACCGCGCAATTAGACTTAGGCTTTAGAGGCTTTTCCTCAATGCATAAAACATTTTCTTCCTCATCAATCTCGGCAACTCCATATCTTTGCGGGTCTTCTACGTAATATGTAAATATAACTCCGCCGCGGTTCTTGCTGATAATTTCCCTTGCATAATTAAATTTACTCGTAATGCCGTGTCCATAGAATATATTATCTCCTAAAATTAAACAGACATCATCCGAACCGATAAAGTCTTCGCCAATTACAAATGCTTCCGCAAGCCCGCCGGGTGAGATCTGCTCTTTGTATTTTATATTTAATCCCAAAGTGCGTCCATCACCAAATATTGCTTTAAACTTAGACATATCGGAGGGGGTCGTAATTATTAATATATCAACAATACCGGCAAGCATTAAGGTTGACAGGGGATAATAGATCATAGGCTTGTCATAAACAGGCAAGAGTTGTTTACAGACGCTAAGAGTTATCGGTTGCAATCTAGTCCCGCTACCGCCGGCAAGGATAATACCCTTCATTAGGCAAACCACCTCCTATTTTTATTGCAATTTCTGTTTTTATTTGACTTTATACAATATAATGCAATATGTTATTACACATCAATATAAAAAACAAGGGATCAAATAACTCTATTTCTTTAACGCGTATCAGGGAATATGGAAACAATAAAAATAGATTCGTTAGCATATAAGGGTTACGGCGTAGGCAGAATTATATCCAAGGTTGTATTTGTAGATTACGCCTGTCCGGGAGATATTTTAAAGATAGAACTTTACAATGAACATAAAAACTATGCATTTGGCAAAATCATTGAGATTGTTAGCCCGTCACAAAAAAGAATCACACCTATTTGCAAATACTTTGGGATTTGCGGGGGATGTAATTATCTTCATATATCTTATGCAGAAGAAGTTTATCGGAAATTAGAAATTTTCAACTCAGAATTCAATAAAGTTTTCAAAGATATAAAAGATTTTGACTTATTTGATTTAACAGATAATCTTAAAAAGAGATGCTATCTTAACTATAGACAAAAAATTGAGTTAAAGGTCGTCCCACCCTTTATCGGATTTTATGAAAAATCATCCCACAATATTGTTGACATTAAATATTGTTATATAGCAAAGGAAAGTATAAATGAATTATTAAAAAACGTAAGAAACGCACTTCTTGGCGAAGATTACGGAAACAATTTATTAAATGAAATATCAACCATAACATTAACGGATACCGGACTAAAAAACATAACATTTGAATTAAATAATTATGCTCCAAAGCGTATCCGAAATTATGATTTAATATTTAACGATATCATAAAAAAAACAGGAGCGGATAATATCTTTGTTAAGTTCAAAATAAGAAAGGGTAAAAATATATTCAAGTACAGCAAAGATAAAATTGATAAGCCTCTATCGAACTATTTTACATTAAAAGACAAAAAATTCACGTATGATCTCCCGTCTTTTATACAGGTCAACAAAGAACAAAACGAAAATATGATAAGCAAAATATCGTTACATCTTAAAAACCTCAAAGAAAAAAGGGGTATAAATTTTAAAAATGCCCTTGATTTGTTTTGCGGATACGGTAATATCACCCTTTTTCTGGCTCATTATGCAAAAATGGTTACAGGGGTCGAAGAAAATTATTTTTCGATTAAACTTGGAGAAAAAAATATTAAACTTAACGATATCAAAAATATTAGCTTTATAATGTCCGGAGTAAAAGATTTTTTGAACAAAACGGGACAACGCGGATTACATTACGACCTAATCATAATAGACCCTCCAAGGATGGGCATAAAAGGATTGGTGTCAAAAATAACAAGTTTGAAGCCCTCGTTTATAATATATATATCATGCGACTTAATGACACTTTTAAGAGATATAAAAAAGTTTACAGAGACAGGATACTCGATAGATAAAATTAACCTGATAGATATGTTCCCAAGGACGTACCACATGGAGCACATAGCATTTTTACGCAAGGAAGCATAAAACGTACAAACCCGCAGTCTCAGAGAGGACATGCGTAACAGTTATGAATTAAATCTAACGCGAATTATACGGCCTTTATAACCTTGCCCGCCTTAAGGCATTTCGTACAAACCTTAATTTTCTTACCGGAACCGTTAATAACGGCTTTAACCTCGTGTAAATTTGGATAAGACACCTTCTTAGTCTTATTGTTGGCGTGTGAAACATTATTACCGTATTGAATACCCTTACCGCATATACTGCAAACTCTTGACATATTGTAAACCCCTTTATATATCTGTTTCTATGGTATTTTTATTTAATTATGCACTCTTTTTTATTTTTAAAATAATCAATTCGATCAGTATATAGACAAATTTGCTAATTGTCAACTAAAAACTCTTTTTTACCCATATATCAACCCCTCAATTCATATAACAAATTAAGGGGTTGATATATTACATCAATAGGTATTAATGGTAATGCTTATTTTACTTGAGCCAAAAGCCTTCTAACATTTCCTATAACTGATTTTGGAAGAGGAGCAAAGCCCGTTGACGAGGTGTATTTATGTGCCTGACCCGGGCCAAGCACCCAGTTTGTCAAATTCTTGATTATTTTCTTCGTGGCGGTATTAGGTTGCTTCCTTCTTACCATCCAGAATTCAAAATTAGAGATTGGATAAGCATCCTTTCCCGGAATGTTCCATACAATGGATTTAGCAAAATCCGCTGGAAAGTCGCCTTTTTTAAGGGCTGAATGGGCGGCTGCAGCAATAGTTTTAACGGAACCAACGACATAGTAACCAGCCTTATTTAGCAGTGCGGCATTTGAAACATGATATTCCAATACCCATCCGAAACCGGCATAACCGATTGCTCCCGGAGTTTTTTTAACGGCAGAAACAACAGCATCGTTTCCTAAGTATCCGCTTCCAACCGGCCACGCGGGAGACAAGCTTGTTCCTATTTTATTCGCCCATGTTTTTGACGTATCAGTTAAGAAACTCGTAAAACCAAAGGTTGTTCCGCTTGCGTCGGCCCTGTGAATTACAAATATATGCATATCAGGAAATTTGTATTGCGGGTTTAATTTTTTAAATATTGGATTATTCCAGTTTTTTACCTTCCCCAGATAAATATTGGCGACCAATTGCGGCGTCATCTTTAAATTAACATTATTTGGTATCCCCGGAATATTATAAATAACCTCAGCATCATCAAGGGCTACCGGAATGTTTATTAAATTAGGATACCTTTTCTTAAATGCCGTTGTAAGATAAGCATCTGAAGCACCTATGGTAACGTTACCTGCGGCAGCATTGGTGATACCGAAACCAGAACCCGTACTCGCAACGGAGACGGTGATATGTGGATGAATTTTTTGGTATGCAACAGCCCAAACGCTGTTTAACGGATAAAGCATACTAGAACCGGAAACCGTAACCGTTCCAGCGGGAAGCGCAGATTGCGAACCGACAGTGGGAGTCTTCGACTTTGCGCAGCCGGCAACAAAAACGGATACGATAAAGACAGACCCGATTACCGCCAAGCTTCCCATAATTTTTTTAAAAATACTTCGTTTCATAAATTCCCTCCATAAATAGGTTTTTAACCAGTTAAATTTACTTTTTTGCTAATTATGCTGCTTTTATTAAATCGTCTTGTTATGTGTAGATAATAACAGATTAATGTTACGACTTTATTACAATTTTGTTAAATTTTTATTACATTACATACTACTCCTATGTTTCTATTTAATGTAATATATACTTGATATTATTCATACCTTGCTATATACTTCTTGATATAAGTACGGTTTTACACCTGCCATAATTTAATAAATATAAACAATATAAATTAAAATAACGAGGGGGTACATTATGGAGTCTATGAATATTAATGTTTTTAATCCGACAAAAATACACTTTGGGAACGGATGCATAAACGATGCCGGAAAAATAGCTATAAAATACTCGGATAACGCTTTGATTATAACAGGCAAGTCCTCTATGCGAAAGTCCGGGACGTTAGATAGGTTAGTAAAAATTATGAGAAATGCGGGGGTTAATCCTATTATATTCGATAAAATCACGCCAAATCCCACGATTGATGAGATAGACAATGCCGCCGATATCGCAAAAGAAAAAGCAGTCGGCTTAATAATCGGATTAGGAGGAGGCAGTTCGCTAGATTCCGCTAAAGCCGTTGCCGTTGCCGCAAAAGGAAATATCCCCGTTTGGGAATACCTTAATGTGCACACTTCGGATGCCCTACCGGTGATAACTATTGTTTCTACATCCGGTACGGGTAGCGAGGTAAACAGATACGCCGTTATGACGAATCCTAGAACCGAAGAAAAACCCGGATTTGGCTATGAATGCATGTATCCTAAGGAAGCAATCATAGATCCTGAAATCATGACGTCAATGCCCGCCTATGTCACAGCTACCACCGGCTTTGATGTATTTATTCATATACTGGAAGCGTTCACTGGCAAGACAAGAAATGCTTTTTCTTCCGCCTATTGCATGCAAGCATTTTATCTGTTAAGGGACAATATTATTAAGGCTTATAATGAACCCCATAATTTAGACGCACGGGGCAATATGGCATTAGCCTCCGCTCTTGCCGGACTTGCCATAGACCTGTCGGGGGTTGGTATTATGCATGCCCTTGAGCATCCCTTATCCGGCCATTACACGAATATAGCCCATGGTGCCGGACTTGCCGCTTTAACGGTAGAGTCTATGAAATTTAATCTTGAAGCATGTAAAAGAGATTTTATGCTTATAGCTCATCATTTTGGCATAAAAAGAGCCGGAAGAAATGATGATGAATACGCCTATTCCTTGATTGAAAAAACACGGGAACTACTAACATCCCTCAATCTAAATATCAGCCTAAAGGATTTAGGCGTGGAAAAAAGCGCGCTACCGAAGGTTGCCGAAGGGGCATTTACAACAATGGGTTTTGCCGTCCAGAACAATCCCGCGCCCGCCAGCGAACAAACAGCACTCATGCTACTTGAGAAAAGCTATCAAACGCAATAAGTAAAAACTAAAAAACCTCAATCACCGTTGAATTTACGGTGATTGAGGAAATAAATAAACCAACTAAGATACCTATTGTCTTAGAAATTCCAAACAATAGCTGAGCCTAGTGCTATTATATCTTTATGCGTAGCCTTTGCAAACGACCTAGGTGTCGGAGAATAGTACCCTGCCGCATAAGTTCCTTTAGGTGATGTTATATCAATAATACATGATGGGCCTGTGGGCGCAGTGCCGCAATATGTAGGAGCAGGTGTAGATGCTGATTCTACGCCTCTTCCTGTCCATACATAACCACCCCATGCCTGAAACATTAAGGTTTTAGTAAAATGATGCGTAAAGTTAAGGTCAAATTCGGTTCCTATATTTGAACCACCGAACATCGGCGACCCGTTTATGCTATCCTTTAACCATGCCGCATGAACAAATGACTCCTGAAGGGTGTTGCCGGAAGCAAGAAATTCCTTCGCATACACCATAACCCCGTATTTATTTGCCAAGTTTGTACCAAGCGGAGGACCATATATGAAAGCATTACCTGGAGCATTCATTTGAATCGCCTGCCAGTTAGAATCTATTACGTTACCGAACAGAGTTCTGGTGCTTTGTACCTGCGAATAATAAGTAAAATTATAGTGACCCGCAGATATAGGCGCACCTGCGCCGAACTTTAATCCCACAGACACGGGAGTAGATGTTGGTAACATTGTAGAACCGGTCAAATACAGATCATAGGAACTGATGTCATTGTACGTATTGGTTCCAGTCGGCTGAACCGGCACATAATAACCTGCGTTTATGGTTCCTGATCCTATAGGATTGGAATACGGTACGAGATTACTAGGATAGTTATTAATTGCAGTACTGGACGCGATAATTCTGCCCCTGAAGTAATCGAATTCACCCGCTAACTTCGTTCCTGCCTTAGAATACTTTACGGATAAACCGCCAAATGTAATATTTGCGGTTGGTTCCAATGATGTTACAGTAGTTGCAGGGCTGTAAGCGGTACCACCTCCAGCTAATGTTACTACCTCGTGAAGAGAAGTACCAAACTGATTTAGATGCGCCTCGGTCAGCCATGCGCTGTAACTAATATCATTAATAGGTCTCAATGTCATGACCTCGATGGTCGGTATCGTACCTACTTGCATATGGGTATACCCAATGCCGGTAGGAGGATGTATGCCTGCGTTATAAACGTTATTACCATTGTTATAAGCACTAACCTCTGAACCGAACAATGTTCCTGCGAATACGCCGATATTACCTAACGGAAGAAAATCTCCCAGTCCGTCGGCATTTGTGTTAACGGCAATACCAAGACCAAATTTAACGGGCATACGACCAACCATAATGGCACCTATAGGCGTTATAACCCTAAGGTACGCTTGTCTTAGGCCAAATGTGTTAAAATCGTGGTTAAATCCGATAGGTGCCGGGGTTCCGCCTAGTGCGGTCCAACCGTTAGTTCCATAACCGTTCGTAACACCGTTGTAAGAATTTGTCAAATCCAATTGAACAAAAAGCTCGGCAAGCGGCATGCCGTGAGCAAGTTCATCATAGCTTATTGTAGAATTTAATCTTACCCTCTGAAGAAATGTCTGAAAGGTATTCCTGCTTGCATATTGCGAACTAGTAGAAAATACCTGCGCCTGGTTCTGTGCCCAAAGTGCCTTTACGGCATATTGTCCGCTCAAACTAAACGAAACGCCCTTTTTTGCCGATTGCGAAGCGGCAAATGATGGCACAGCCATCATTAATGTTAAAAAACCGACAATTGCAACCGCAGCAAGCAACGCCGGTAATGAAATTTTCTTCTTCATCTTTACCTCCATTATTTAATTATTTAACCATATAGCATGCAACAAGATAATCGTATTTTTAAAATCTAAATCCACACGGGCACGCTACCCTTTCCCGTAGCATTATTAATTAACATATGTCACAAAGCATTGTCAAGAAAAAAATAAACATTTATTTAAATTATTAACTTACGATAAACCATTCATTTATTATAATATACTAATATTCTTATATATATTTCTATCTATACATTAATTATACAAATTAAGTGGTCTTTGCATTAACGACGGCTACCAATCTCGCATTTTCTTTATGGGATAGTGAGGAGTGAAGGGCGCTTTGCCTAATTGACATTTCATCTTTCCTGATGTCTGCCACCAAGTGTTCCCCTATCTTCATTACTAATTTTGAATTCATCTCGTGTCCTGTTCTTTTTGCCAACACCCTACCCTTAATTCTATAACCAGACAAGTAAATATCGCCTATTAAGTCTAATACTTTATGCCTAATAAACTCGTCTTTATATCTAAGCCCGCCTTTATTAAGAACAGATGTTTCGTCCAATACTAGGGCATTATCTAAGCTGCCTCCGAGTGCAAGCCCGCTCTTTTTCATATATTCAACATCTTTTAAAAAACCGAATGTCCTAGCCTTAGAAATCTCCTTATGAAAATTGCAGGCATCAATTTTCATATCAAAAGAATCTGAATGCACTAAGGGATGATCAAAATCCATACTATAGGATATCTCGAAATCGTTAGACGGATATACGGCAATGCTCATTTCTTCAACCATATTGCTTTTATTAGTAATAGGTCTACCCGCATCCGATACAACGCTATCGTTACTTACGACTATCGGTTTAAGTATCTCTATATATTTCCTACGTTCACCTAATTTTTTGATTCCACTTTCGTAAAAAGCATCGTAAAAACACCCTGCGCTTCCGTCCATAGCCGGGATCTCGCCACCATAAACCTCAATCAGGACATTGTCAATACCTGCGCCCCATAGTGCCGACATTAAGTGCTCAACTGTGGATATGCACCTTCCGGGCAAAATGCCGCCGTTGACCTTTTTTACGCTCCCTATGCTGGTTCTTAGTGTCGTAGAGCAAATATTACTGACATCGGCTCTAATTACGGCATTCGGCTTTACATCCTTCCTTATAAACAGAATGCCGGAATTGGCTTTTGCCGGTTTTATCGTAATAGATGTTTCTTTCCCTGTATGCAACCCAATTCCCTTAAAAAAGAGTACATCTGACACGGTACATTGACGTTCATCCTTGTCTTCCTTTAATATCGCATAGCTTCCCATAATAATTCGACCCCTCTTAGTAACTTCCATAGAATTAAATATCAACGATCAAGCAAGAACCCCATAAGACAAAGCTATATTATGTTTATGCAAAAAACATGCCATTTTTTGCATAAAATACATAATAAATAAAGTTAACAAAATTAGTAAGTTATATGAAAAATAGATACAACAATGCAATTCGCTTATTCAACATGAATTTTTTTTCATATGTCTTAATGCGAACTAAAATTCGCATTAAGACAACCGTGCAGTGTGCAATAAAGCAGATTTATTTATTTTAAATTTTTTTATAAAATCTCTCTTTTTCACTATAAATACAGCCGCAATAGTTTTGCCTGTAAAGGTTGTAGTCATGAGATAATTTTATACCTTCCTTATAGCCTAATCGAAAATCCTCATAGTAAAATTTAACTCCATATTTTGTTTCCAGATTAAAACCTACATCCTTGATATAATCATGTTTTTGATGTTTGCTATATAAAAGCGTTGTTGAAAAATGACTAAATTTTGAGGATAAAGCAAGCTTCACTGTTTTTTCAAGCCGGCTGCCAATACAGTAATAACAACGGTTTTCTTCTCTGAATACAACATTCCTGAGGAATTCCTCCATATCGTAGTTCTTTTCATATATAACCTTGAAATTGACCGATTTACTAAATTTTTCAAGTGATTCCTTCCTTTTTAGGTACTCGCTGTAAGGATGAATATTGGGGTTATAAAAATACCCGATAACAATGTCAAACTTTTTAGTTACAACGGTGTAAGGATACATTAAGCAGGGGGAACAGCAGGTATGTAATAAAAGTTTATTTCCGTCTTTCATAATTGAGTATATATAATACTAATTGCCAACTTCTTTTTCTTTAATAAGTCCAAAGTGACTATAAGCCGATTCAGTGGCAATCCTGCCTTTTTTGGTTCTCAGTATGAAACCGCAGGAAACTAAATATGGCTCGACAACGTCTTCAAGGGTACCCTTTTCATCGTTCATTGCTTGCGCAACCGTCTCTATTCCTACGGGCCCACCTCCGAATTTATCTATTATCGTTCTTAAAAAAAACTTATCGTTATCGTCAAGGCCAAGCTCGTCAATACCGAGACTTTCAATGCCAAACCTAGCAACATCTGCGTCAACTGTATCTTTTTTTAAATAAAACATATAATCTCTTAATCGTCTTAATAATCTATTTGCAATCCTTGGAGTGCCCCTTGAACGACGCGCAATTTCAAAAGCAGCATTATTCTCTATCTTGATACCGTAAAGAAATGCACTTCTCGTAATAATTACCGCAAGTTCATCAGGCTCATAATACTCAAGCCTAGAAGAAAAACCGAATCTGTCGCGAAGTGGGGATGGGATAAGCCCTGCCCTTGTGGTTGCACCTATGAGAGTAAATCGCGGCAGACTGATACGTATAGACTTAGCAGTCGCACCCTCGCCTATTATTATATCAAGCTTAAAATCCTCCATTGCAGGATACAACATTTCAGCAGCCGGCTTAGGAAGTCTATGTATCTCGTCTATGAATATGATATCCCCGTTAGAAACTGAGGATAAAAGCGCCGCAATATCTCCCGCTTTCTCAATAGATGGCCCTGATGTTATTTTTATGTTAACTCCGAGTTCGTGAGATATAATATTTGCAAGCGTTGTCTTGCCAAGTCCGGGTGGTCCGAAAAACAAAAGGTGATCTAAGTCGTGATGACCAAGTGTTATGCTCCTTTTCTTGGATGCATTTATGAATATTAAAAGATTTTTTTTAAGCTTTGTCTGCCCGATATATTCATCAAAACAGGTAGGCCTTACCGGATTATCGAAGTCGTTGCCCCCAGGGTTATTAATCTCTTCACTATCCTTATTGACACCGGCAACGCGGGAAGATGAGGAAGATTTCTTGTCACCTTTAATATTGTTACCGCCTTCTGTAGTAAAATCTTTTTTAAAAGAACTCATATATGCTATTTTTTCATTTTATTAATTCTTTAATGAGTATATATACCTTAAACACTCTTTGGTCAAATCTTCGACGGTGATACTTGGCACCCCGCCATCTATCACATTTTTATAAACCTTACTTGCAAGATTAAACGATTCTAATCTTGAATATCCCAACGCCTCTAATGCGCCGGATGAGTCAAAAATAACTGAGGCCGATTGATTATGATCATCATCAGATCCGTCAATCGGCCTTACGTCAACGCATCCCTGCAACGTAAGTGACGTTTTGTTTTCACTGATGTCATCGCAATGATTATTACAAAGATCTTCTGCCTTTATATCGTTAATTAAAGCAGGTTTCTTGAAAATTTTATTTTTAAGTTCCATAATTATGCGCTCAGCCTTAGTTCTCCCTATGCCCTTAATTTGAGATAGGGCAGACACGTCTTGCATGGTCAATATATTTAAAAAATTATTGGCATCTATGCTTGAAATAACCGTTAAAGCGAGCTTAGGTCCGACATTTTTGACCTCCAGAAGGAGATTAAAAACTTCCCTCTGAATAGATGTATAGAAGCCGTAAAGGGTGATTTTATCTTCTCTGACGTGGGTATAAATAAAAAGGCTAAGAACGTCTAAGATTTTCAACTGCTCCGATGCAGGAAGAAAAACCTCGTATCCGACCCCATTTGTTTCCAGTATTATAGAGAATTTTTCATTATCTCTATAAATTACCCTTCCCTTTAAATAGGCAATCATATGGTTATTTTAATGAGTAGATAAAGTTTGACATATCAGTAGCGCAACAAACTGCAATTGCAACCGCATCCGATATGTTGTCATCCATATTATCACTTAAAAAGGCTCTAATGCCAGAGCTCTTAGGAGCATATATCATGTTTAAAGCCTCTTTCATTTGCTGCTTATTCGCATTACCGTAACCTGCAATACTCTTTTTTACAAACCTAGGCGAATATTCCCTTAATTTTATATTGAAAACCGATGATAAGAGGCATATGACCCCCCTTGCCTGCGACAATTTAATCAAGGATGCTGGATTTACCCCTGAAAACACAGATTCCAGAGACATCATGGTCGGCAAATACTCGTCTATAATCTCTTTTAGCTCTTCGTAAATTTTATTTAAATTATTGGGAAATTTAATATTTCTCGAATCAATTGACCCGCATGATATAAGATCAAAAACCCCTCCGAAGAATGGTAAATCCAAAACCGCCCAGCCAGTCAATCTTGAACCGGGATCAACCCCTATTATTCTGTAACTCATGAGGAAATATCTTAATCCTCCGCATCCGGCATATCAAAATTTGCATAAATGTTTTGAATACCGTCTATCTCTTCTAACGCATCCATTAGCTTAATCATTTGCTCTGCTTCTTTTCCTTTAACTTCTATATTTGTCTGGGGCAAATAGGAAAGCTCGTAAAACTTTTCCTTTAAGCCGTTAGATTCAAATGCAGATTTTACACTCTCTAAATCTTTTACATCGGTATAAACAAGAACCTCGTCTTCTTCGGTTTTTATATCTTCCGCTCCGGCATCGAGTGCAATCTCCATAACCTTATCTTCAGAGTGTATATTCGCATCGAATCCAATCACGCCTTTCTTGTTAAACATCCACAGAACACATCCGGGCTCTCCAAGACTACCCCCATGGCGGGACAATGCGTGCCTAACCTCTGAAACAGTCCTGTTTTTATTATCTGTTAGCGTATCTATAAGCAATGCTACACCGGCGGGACCATATCCTTCGTATATTATTTCCTCGTAAGTTTCCCCTTCAAGCTCTCCCGCCCCTTTTTTGATGGCTCGCTCGATGTTATCCTTGGGCATATTTGCAGCCTTAGCTTCATCAACAGCAAGTCTTAATCTTGGATTTGACGATATATCTTTACCGCCTATTTTTGTGCTTGTAATGATCTCATGAATAATGTTGGTAAATATTTTACCCTTCTTTATATCTAATGCTCCTTTTTTTCTTTTGATCGTACTCCACTTACTGTGACCCGACATAAAACCTCCGTAACGTTATAAGGATGTCTTCTTTTACCGACTTACCGAATCCAATATTTTTATTGACCATATGTTATGGGAATGACTTCTATCGTATACGTAACAGGTCAATGTTATTATTTATTTATATTAAAGTCAAATTAATTAGCATAGGAATGTTGCCAGGAATAGTTACATTAAATTAGGCCACGGTAAATATCCGTATATTTTTAAAGTACCGGGGTGTGTCTATAATCGCCTAAAAATACTTTGCTTATTATATGGTGCGAAAGGGGGGAGTCGAACCCCCATGGGTTTCCCCGCTGGATTCTAAGTCCAGTGCGTATACCAGTTTCGCCACTCTCGCAAAGATAAACTTTTGAATCAGATAAGCTATATCAAAAATTAAAGAAAGGTATTAAGCGCGTTCGCTTATCGAAGTTTTTAATGGCGGGGCCGACGGGGATCGAACCCGCGACCTCCGGCGTGACAGGCCGGCGTTCTAACCGTCTGAACTACAGCCCCGTTTAAGATATAAAACCTTTTTATACAGTCTCAATTATAATAATTTAAGAGAAAAAGTCAAGGAATTAATGAAACTTACTAAACTTTACTTGGTAGGCGGAACAGGGCTCGAACCTGTGACCCCCGGCGTGTAAAGCCGATGCTCTAACCAACTGAGCTACCCGCCCGTGAACCAATGACTACAAAAAACAGAATTACCCCGGTTTTCAACCTTACGGATCCTTTTCGGGCTTCCTGTTTTCACTAAAACTTCATTTTATACTCGCGCGTCCATTTATGAATGCCAACGGACACAGACCGCCCCCGTTTTTATATATCTAAAAAACGAGAGCGAAAAATTAAATCACAGTATAAAATTACCTACTTTCCAGAATTAACTGCTTCTTTAAAAGATTTTCCGGGCTTAAACTTTGGAGACTTAGATGCCTTAATTTGAATCTCTTCACCTGTCTGAGGATTCCTTCCTTTTCTTGCCGCCCTTTTAGTAACTTCAAATGTGCCAAAACCGACAAGCCGAACAACATCATTCTTTTTAAGAGCGTTAATGATGGCGCCAATCGTCGCACTAAGCGCTTTTTCACTATCAGTCTTAGTAAGCTTGGAGAGTTTTGCAATTGCATCTACCAATTCTGCTTTTGTCATACCTGACTTCCTCCTTTACGTTTTAAGGGTTTAATAGTTAACTTTTTAATAATTACTACTCAATACTCAATGTCCGCAAGGGCTCATATAAACATACTTAATATATATACATTTCCATTATGTATGTCAATAAAAAAACTACTCTGCCCCTGGGTTTGCAAACTAACACATCGCGTTAACTACTTTACGCCGATGTTACGGGAGCGACTCAACGCCGCAAGACTGGCTATCGGCCGTACTTAGCCTGGCTATCCTTTTCGTAGAGAAGGATAGGAAGTCCATTATTTTTAATTACATCGTCGTTGATAATACATTCCTTAATCGTCAGGTCCGTCGGTATGTCGTACATGACATCCAACATCACAGATTCTAAAATAGTCCTTAACCCTCTTGCCCCAGAACCATGCGCTACCGCCTTTTTTGTAATTTCCTTAATTGCAGAATCGGTAAATCTCAAATTAACATTTTCCAACTCAAATAATTTTTGATACTGTTTTACCAAGGCATTTTTAGGCTTCGTCAGAATTTCGATAAGAGCATCCTTATCCAACTCTCCAAGTGTGGCTATAACCGGTAGTCTGCCGATGAATTCTGGAATAAGTCCATAGTCTAATAAATCTCTAGTCTCAACCTGCTTGATCACTTCGTAAGGATCGACTGATTTACCAGACTTTGAAATTGTGTTGAAACCTATCGGTTGGGAATGAATTCGCCTCTCGATAACTTTGTCTAAACCGTTAAATGCACCACCACAAATAAATAGAATATTGCTTGTATCTATTCTGAGAAATTCTTGGTGCGGATGCTTCCTGCCGCCCTTTGGGGGAACATTTGCTATAGTACCTTCGATTATTTTTAAAAGCGCCTGCTGAACGCCCTCTCCTGAAACATCTCTCGTTATAGAAACATTATTCGATTTTTTTGTTATCTTGTCAATTTCATCCACATATATAATTCCTTTCTGAGCCCTTTCTATGTCATAATCCGCATTCTGCAAAAGAGATAGAAGAATACTTTCAACATCTTCGCCGACATACCCTGCTTCCGTAAGTGTCGTGGCATCGGCTATAACAAAGGGCAAATCAAGCATACGAGCAAGCGTTTGCGCCAAAAGCGTTTTACCGCTACCCGTAGGTCCAATTACTAAAATATTACTTTTTTGCATCTCAACATCCGGATATTTTTTATCTTTTTCGTTGTGTACCGTATCATTATCCGAACTTTTAACAGCAAGATTATGCTCTATCCTCTTGTAATGATTATAAACTGCAACAGCAAGAACCTTCTTTGCTTTTTCTTGGCCTACTACATATTGATCTAAAAAAGTTTTAATCTCTACAGGCTTATATAAAGGGTTTTTAACCTTAATATCTGTACTGAGAGGCTTACTTTCCTCTGATATTATATCGTTACAAAGGCTAATGCATTCATCGCAAATGTAAACGGAAGGACCTGCTATGAGTTTCCTGACCTCATCCTGCGACTTACCGCAAAAAGAGCAATAAAGCTCCCTCTCGGTGTTATCACCGTTACCATTACTGTTATTATTACTTTTTCTTGCCATATTTTTTATTACCTCTTTTGCTCTGATATCACACTAAATATTCTAAACTAACTAAAAAATTATTTCACGCTTTTAATATTTTTTTTCTCTACAACTTTGTCTACAATACCATACTCGACCGATTGTTCGCCACTCATATAAAAATCCCTCTCAGTATCAATTTGAATCTTATCTATCGGCTGGGCAGTATGTGTTGCAAGGATGAGATTTAACTCCTCTCTCATCCTAAGGATCTCCCTCGCTTGTATGTCAATATCGGTGGCCTGTCCTTGAAAGCCACCGGCCGGCTGATGTATCATAATCCTGGAATGGGGAAGAGTGAACCTTTTCCCCTTTGCGCCTGCGGCTAAAAGCACAGCACCCATACTCGCCGCCTGCCCCATACAAAGCGTAGAAACATCCGGTTTTATATATTGCATAGTATCATAAATAGCAAGACCGGAGGTTATAACACCACCGGGGGAATTTATATAAATACTAATATCCTTTTCAGGGTCCTCCGACTCAAGAAATAACAATTGTGCTATGATTACATTTGCAAAACTATCGTCTATTGCCTCGCCTATAAATACAATCCTATCCTTTAGAAGACGAGAATAAATATCGTATGCCCTCTCCCCTCGATGTGTTTGTTCTATGACCATTGGAATAAGCGACATGTCCTTTGTTCTCCTTATAATTTATTTTTACTATGCAATGATATGCATATATCTATACGTATGATACCTTATTTTCAAGAATAAAATCAAATATTTTATCATCAAGCAACGCATGCCTTAAGTTATTATTGGCTTCATCAGATGTGTAAAACCCTCTTACCTCGTCTTCTTTTAAACCGGACTCGGCGACTGTTCTCTTATAAAATTCTTCAAAATCACTTTCTTCCACTTTAATACTTTCTACTTCGGAAATCTTGGCAAATAATAAATATAATGCCAAATCACGTTTTGCCATAATTCTTAGTACATTCATTAAATTATCTTTTTGTTTACCGTCCGCATCCTTATATTTACCCTGTTTCTTTAGTTCCTCTAACCTCGTTAACGCATCTTCCTCAACTATGCTTTCCGGTAACTCTACCGGATTAAGCCTGACAAGCTCATCAGATACGGCAATCCTAATAGATTCCTTATACCTCTTATTCTCGTAGCCTATAAGATTCTTTTTGACATATTCCTTGAATCCATCAATATCCTTAAAATCACCAAAATTTTTAATCGTAGCAACATTAAGTTCGGGCATTATTTTTTTATTTATCTCCTTGATAACGCCTTTTACCGTGACATTTCTCTCTTTGTCGTTATATTCAAAAGTATCACCCTTCTTTTTACCCACAAAAACAGATTCGAATAACTTGTCTATAATATTAGAATTAAGGCTTATTAAATAATTCTTGGCATTATCCACCTCTTTGCCCGTTTCATCTAATGTAATGTAATCTATTTTAATAAAATATCTATCGGTAGTGTTTATGGCAATAGATTCATCTTGTTCCTCACTATCTGCGGTTCGCTCAAGCAAAAAATCTATTTCTTCCTTAATAATATCTTCGGTTATTTCTCGTTTGTCTATAGCCTTAATCTTCATATCTAAATTTAGATTTTGCACGGAAGGCATAACCTCAAAATGTATAGAATATTCATTATCGTCCTTTTCCTCAATATTTGGGGTTCCTACAACAATAATCTTTTTTTCGGCTAATATTTTCCTGAAATCCTCATTTAAAATCTCAGCCGTAGCCTCTTCGAGAAGTTCTGCCTCATAAAACTTTTTGATAATGGACAGCGGAGCCTTTCCCGGCCTAAAACCCTTTATACTGGACTTTTTAGCCGCATTTTCCAACTTCTTTTTCAAGAGCTCGTCAACCCTTGTACTATCTAATTTTAAACTAACCCTTTTTTTTATTGAGGTCTCATCCTCTATAGTGACATCGGCAACCGCATTATCCATTAAAATCCCCTTAGTTTATTAATTTAATTTATAATTAATTTTTATTATATTATATGATTAATTAGCCGACAAATATAGGTCTCTTTGAAAGCATATCAGGAAGAACCAAGTTTCTATATGGCATATTTTTAGTCTCGTCTTTAATTTCTTTTACCAACTCTTCAGGGCTAAGGCTAAAATTTTTTCTTTCTTTATACCTATCCCTGACTGACAATACGCCATTATCTGCCTCTTTACGCCCGACTACTACGATATATGGAACCCAATCTTCTTCGGCAAACATAACCTTTTTGCCAAGACTAAAATCCCTATCGTCTATATCAACCCTCACACCTGAACTAAAAATTTTTTCCTTAATCTTAACGGCAAAATCCAAGAATTTATCAGATACCGGCACTATCCTTACCTGCGTAGGGCTGAGCCATAAAGGCAAAACCGGAATATCTTTTTTAAGTGCTTCCTCAAGCACAAGATACATCCATCTTTCTATTGCACCAATAGAAGAATGGCATATTATGCATCCTTCCTTTTCTCCTTTTTCGTTTACAAAATTTATACCGTATCTCCCGGCATCTTCAACATCAAGCTGAACAGTGGAAAGTTGGCACGAACCGTTAACAGAATCAACCCCTTGAAATTCATGCTTAAGTGCCCAATAATGTTTCATTTTAGATAATGTTTCTATAAGGGCAGGCTTCTTTGAATATTTCAAAAGTTCTACGATTTTATCCTTGTACTTGTGATAGTACTCTTCAACTATTCTAAAAACAACTGCATATTCAATTTTTGCAGCCTCGGCTAAATCCGCATATTTCTTATAAAGCTCCGCATACTCATTAAATCCCTCTTCTAAATTAAGACAAAAACTATGTATATCAGGCATTGTAAAGCCCCTTAATCTTCTTAGTCCGGATAACTCCCCGCTCTTTTCATACCTAAAACTCTTTGAGAACTCATAGAATCTCAGCGGCAACTGCTTGTAGCTAATTTTAGTATCCTTGAGCATTGAAAAAAGCCCAAAATCCCCGGCAAACCTTAAAACAAACTCCTTATCCTGCGCAAATCTGCCAACCTCTGATTTTTCATCCGGAACAAAAATAGAATAATGCCGCTCATGGAAAGACTCGCCCTGCCCTCTAATCTCAGGCTTATTCCAGTTGTATATCAAGGGAGTTTCAATCTCCATACACCTTAATTGATTTAGTGCAATATCTTCTGCCCAATCGGAGATAAGTTTATATAATAATGTTCCCTTAGGATAAAGCCTCAAATGGCCGGAATCTGAATTTTCCTCGTAATCGGCTATTTCCAATCGCTTCATAGCTGACACTGAAGGCGGGGTCACACCGTCTTTTATTTTAAATTCCTCAAACGCTATAACCTTCTTCAGGGATGGATAATCTTTTAAAATTTCACTGTTTAATACTTTTTTGTCTTTTAAATCTAGCTTGGTCTCAAAACCGTTGTAACCCAATATAAAAAATTTGCTTTCTACATCTTTTACAGATTCTTCTCTTGTTTTTCGTTTTAAGGGCTTTTCAACTGAGATATGCCGAGATGACTCGCTTAAAGGGTGGCCCTTGCAAGATATTTTGAAACTTTTATACCATCCAAAGGGAGACCTGTGAACCGATTCGATAGATTCCAGTTTCTTTTTTAAAGCATTGAGTATTTCAACAGCAAAAGAAGGCTCTGCAAGACTGCTTGACAAGTGAGCATAAGGATACAAGACTATAACCTGAGGTTTCAGCTTTTCGGCAATACTTTTTATTTCGTGAAAAGCCTTACTTATAACTAAGCTAGCATCTGCCTTATCACTCTTTTCTACGGTGCAGAAAACGACCAACGGCTCATCAAACGACAACTCCGATTCTCCAACAGGATTAAAATCCATCTCTTCGGCAACTGGCGTCTTCCCTGTCAAAGAATAGCTAAAGAAATCGGCATGTATAATTAATAGTTGCATATCAATTAAAAGTCATTAGGAAGATTCTCAAGTTCTTTTGCTGTAAAAACGGGTCCGTCCTTACATACATAAACACTTCCTACATTACATCTTCCGCATTTGCCCAATCCGCATTTCATTCTATTTTCAAGTGTTGTAATAATATTTTCTTTATCAAAACCCATCTTTTCTTCTAGCGATTTCAATGAAAACTTTATCATAATTGGGGGTCCGCAAACAATAGCAACGCTGTTTTCCCCTTTTAAGGGAAGCTCTTCTAAAATGGTAGGAACAAAACCTACTTTCCCTACCCAATTGGGGGTCTCTCCGCCCGGATCAACGGTAATGACTACATCTGTGTTCTTATGCTTTCTCCAATCATCGAATATATCTTTATATAAAAGATCGGCCACGGTTCTCGCCCCATATAGAACGGTTATCTTACCGTAATCATCCCGTTTGTCAAAACAATATTCAAGAATAGATTTCACCGGCGCCATACCTATTCCGCCGCCAATAAAGACAAGATTCTTACCCTTCATCTTTGATGTATCAAAATGGTTGCCGTATGGTCCCCTGAAGGACAGTTTATCGCCGGGATTTAATCCGTTCATACCGGTAGTTGCTCTACCGGAAGTCCTAAAGCTAAATTCAAAAAAATCCTTTCTCAATGGAGACGATGAAAATCCAAAGGTCGATTCGCCCTCACCTATAACCGAGAATTCTCCAAACTGACCCGGCAAAAAAAATGTGCTCGCGCCATCTATGGTTAGACGAATAGTTTTAGTATCATTCGTCTCCTGAATTATCTCCTTTATTTCTGCCATCTTAGGTAAATAAATATTTTCCATCAACTATCACTCCAGTTTAATATTTGTAAATTAAGGTAAAAATAGTTCTACAGCAACGTTAAATCTCTTACAACTTCCTTAAGATCTATATCTTCTGGGCAATTCCTTGAGCATCTGCCGCACCCAACACATAAATATTTATCAAATTTCTCACTATATATTTTGAACTTATGCATAAGCCTCTGCCTATATCTATCTCCCTGTGTATTTCTTGGATTATGCCCCGATGTATGAAGCGTAAATAACGCAAACTGACAGGAATCCCAATTCTTAATCCTCTTGCCCTCTTTCATATTTCCTTCATCTTGAATATCGAAACAGTGGCAGGTAGGACACGTATATGTGCAAATCCCGCAACCTATGCAGGACAAAAACCTATTCTGAAAATAGTCGTGATCGAAATTATTATCCAAAAAACTCTTCGCTTTTTCGACTTCAAATGTCTTCTTCCAGTCTTGCTCTGACGGCATTTTATCCTTAGAAATATCGCTTAAAAGGCTCATATAAGGCTTGAGAAGATCGAGCCCTTTTTCACTTACAATGGTAACAAAATATTTGCCGTCACCCTTTTTGAGCAGTATATCCGAACCGTGTGAGCTTTCAGGCGAAAGCTGCATCTCCGTGCAAAAACAGTAATTATCGGGTTTTTCACATGCTATAGAAATAATGGTTAAATTATTAAACCGCTCATTGAAAAATCCATCCTTATAACCCCAGTTAAAAACCTTTTCCATTATAGGGCCAGCCGCAGCATCACAGGGTCTTGAACCAAAAATTACTCTCTTCTTGTTCTCGCCGCTGCACATGTCAAGACCGTCTTTGAGATCTATATCCACACCCGAAAAGGAATACTCAAACAGTGTTTCCGTCTTTGGAAGAAGATACTCTTTATACGATACCTTAGGTAAAAGCACATCAAGGTTTGCATCTGCAAATCTATCTATTTTTCCATAAAAAGTGTCTCCGTCCTTATCCATCGGGGCTATAACTTCAAACGCATCCGACACTAAAGAATCGACAAGCTTTTCCAGATTTTCTATTCCGATCTCAAAATATTTTTCTTCCATTATACAAACTCTCCCGCATCTTACTTTATAAACTCGTTAAAATCACTTTCGCTAAATACTCCGAATACCGGTTTGGCATCAATATCAAGCCCGGATTTATACCCAAATAGGTCGTATGTATCCCTTGCCATTTTTTCGTTAATAAGCATTAGGGGAATATTCACAGGACAAGCGCGCTCACACTCACCGCAGCCTATGCAACGTCCTGATAAATGATAAGCCCTGATCAAATTCCACTGGGCATTGCCTGTCTCCTCAAGGTTGGTATCTATCCATTGCGGCACATTCTTTTCGACAATACATCTGGAACAATAACATAAAGGACATGCCTGCCTGCAAGCATAGCACTTAATGCACTTATCAAACTCTTTCTCCCAGAAGGCATCCTTTTCTTCGGAACCCATAGCGTCCAACTCTTCTATTTTCGCATAAGGCTTGATATTGCCCGATATAACGAGCTTAGGATCTGCGCACTCGATAAGATAATCATGCAAGATAGGCTCATGCTCACTACAAATAAGGCACTTATCGTAAACAGTATTTTCTGAAAGATCGGACTCGCCTTTGTCGGCAAGACTTTGCCTTATCACGCCGTTACATTCAACGCCGATTATCTTTATATTTTCTCTCGCAACTTGGTACTCTTGTATCAATGCGTTAAGTGCTTTTTCATCGCAACCCTTAACCACTATGCCTATTCTGCCAAATTTTTTAACCTCTTGTTTCTTTAAAAATACAGCTAGATCCTGAACAGAATGACGGTTAAACAATAGCTTACTCGTATCCTCCGGCTTGGTAATAAACACCGGACGCATTCTTTTAGGGTGTGAACCCTCGGTATAGCCGATTATCAGGCTAACCTCTTTACTTTCCAAGAGGTCTTTTGCTATCTTTTGCAACTTTTCGTCTATATTTGCCATATGATATCCTAAAAGTTAAATTTAAACCTGCCCATGTTCTCTTTTTTCAATCTTATATATGAAAAAAGAAATGGGCAGAGACCCACATTTAATTTATATTATTTTTTAAATATATCGCTAGAATTACCTTTTAATGACTTAATCTTGTCGGTAAACTCATTAATTATAGAAACCCACTTATTGCCCTCGGAAGCACTAATCCATGAAAACTCCATCCTATTCAAATCAACCCCGAGAAAACCCAATAAATTCCTGAAGATAGCATATTTTCTCCTTGAATGATAATTCCCGCTTATGTAATGGCAATCGCCGGGATGACAACCGGAAATCAACACACCCTTGGCGCCTTTCTTAAATGCCTCCACGATAAATAGAGGATCTATCCTTCCCGAACAAGGAAGCTTTATCACCCTCACATTATCGGAATACTTCATCCTGCTCGTTCCCGCAAGATCCGCCCCACTGTACGTGCACCAATTACAAACGAATGCAATAATCCGAGGGTCGCTATCATCGCTTGTTTTCGCAAGCTCTTCTTTTTTATCTTCCATTTATGGCGAACTCCTTTTTACCTATTTTCATATTTATTTCCTACCGTTTAATGCAACAGCTTGTATTATTGTATCAAATTTAAATAGCTAACGACTTAATCTCTGCATATATCTGATCATCCATAAATCCTTTGACATCTATCGATTTAGAAAAACATGCATTAACACATGCACCGCAACCGGTGCAAAGTCCGGGATTAACATTGGCAACAACCTTTATAAGCTTGCCACTTCTATCCTTAATCTCTTTTTTGCTAATCGCACTATAACCACAAACCCTTTGGCAGTAAAAACATGCAACGCAAGTAGCTTCATTAACGCTGGCGATAGTTCCCTCAACCTCATACTCATCTTTCGAAAACAACCCTAATATTTTGGCTGCGACTGCAGAACCGGAAACAACCGACTCCGGAATATCCCTTGGCCCCTGCGCCATACCCGCAAGAAAAATGCCAGCAGTGGAAGACTCGGCAGGACGAAGCTTAGGGTGGGATTCCGTATAAAACCCATATTTATCATATGATATGCCTAGCATTTGAGCAATCTTGTCGGAACCCTTTTTAGGTATAACACCGGTTGCCAAAACCACCATATCCGCCGCAATTTCTACCTGATTGCCGGAAAGCGTATCAGCCCCCTTAACGATAAGTTTGCCGTCATTTTCATAAATCTTCGACACCCTGCCCCTAAGATAAATTGCACCATCTTGTTCCATGGCACCCCTGACAAATTCTTCATACCCCTTACTCGTCGCCCTTATATCTATGTAAAAGACATAACTTTGAGAACCGTGAACCTTATGTGCAAACAATTTTGTGTGCTTCGCAGTATACATACAACAAACTTTTGAGCAATAAGGCACGCCTTTTTCGGGGTCCCTTGAGCCTACGCATTGAATAAACACGATTGTTTGCGGGATTTTGCCGTCAGACGGTCTCTTAATTACACCCTCGGTTGGGCCGGATGCAGATAAAAGTCTTTCAAATTGCAAACCCGATATGACATCTTTAAATTTGCCGTAACCATATTCACCATACATAGAATTTTCCATTAAATCATAACCGGTTGCGGCTACAATTGCGCCAACGGTCTCTTCTATAATTTCATCCTTTATGTCAAAATCAATACATTTAGGACCACAAGCCTCATAACATTTAACGCATTTTCCGCCTTTTCTGAAATGAAGACAAACCGATCTGTCTAATACAGGGATAAGAGGAACGGCTTGAGGAAAAGGAACGTATATAGCCGTTCTTTCAGATAAATTTACATTAAATTCACTCTTGACATTTTTATGCATAGGACAGGCATTCCAGCATTCGCCGCAACCGGTGCAATCCTTCTCGACAACGCTTCTTGCCTTTTTTCTTATTTTAATCTTAAAGTTTCCTATATATCCTGATACGTCTTCGACCTCTGAATATGTATATAGCTTAATATTTGGACTCTGATTCACTTCGACCATTTTCGGAGTCATGATGCAACTGGAACAATCAAGGGTCGGAAAAGTTTCATCAAGCTGGATCATTCTTCCGCCTATGGACGGCTCCTTCTCTACGAGCAGAACCTCAATTCCTCCGCTTGCAATATCTAATGCCGCCTGAATGCCGGATATGCCCCCTCCTATAACAAGCGCCTTTTTGTTCAAGGGCACCCTAACATCTTCGATAGGTTTATCTCTCTTAACCTTTTCGACCATCATCTTCATCAAATCTATCGCTTTATTGGTAGCCCTTTCTTTATCATCGTGAACCCAAGAAACCTGCTCTCTAATATTGGCGATCTCGACAAAATACGGGTTTAAGCCCTCTTGAATGGCGGCTTTCCTGAATGTCTTTTCATGCATATGTGGGGAACAAGCCGCAAGAACAACTCCCGTCAGATTTTCTTTCTTAATCATATTCCTTAAACTGTTCTGCCCAGGATCGGAACACATATATTTATAGTCGATTGCAGTTACGACACCAGGAATATTCCTGGCCTCCTCGGCAACCTTAACAACATCAACCGTCCCCGCAATATTTGAACCGCACCAACAAACAAAAACTCCTACTCTTGCCATAATATATACCCCATATATTGCTCAATTTTCACTTAACTAAACTTGCATTCTATTACTAAAAATATATAGACCGATGATACCTACTCAGGCAATCCCTCGATCTTCTTTAAAACCTTATCCGCCGCAACCATATGCCCCTCTATCGCAAGATCTTTATAGCTTATTCCAAAGGAAAGCCCCAAGAGCTCGGTTATAAAAAACACCGGCAACCCCAACTTTTCAGCATATTTCCTTTCTATCTCTCTTTGCCTAACATCTAAATTAGAGTGACACAAGGGACAGGCAACAACTACAAGGTCTGCTCCGTGTTTTTTGATATCATATAAAATATTACCCGTCAAAGCCATAACCACATCGGGTTTAGAAAGCGAATTAATAGCTCCGCAACACTCGGTCTTAAAGGAATAATTCACTGGTTCAGCCCCTGTAAGCCCGACTAATTCGTCCATAGACATAGGATTTTCAGGATCGTCAAACTGCATAATCTTGGGCGGTCTCACTAACAAGCAACCATAGTAAGAGGCAACTTTTAAACCGGTTAAACGCTTTTTAACCATAGATTTTATCTTATCCTTACCTACAACATCATTGAGAAATTCAAGCATATTGCTTATACCTATTTTGGCGTTGTAAGGCATTTCTATGGAGTCGGTTATCCTTTTTTTAAGGATATCGTCGGCTTGAAGTTCATAGTCGGCAGTTTTGAGCCTATTAGAACATGCAGCGCATGGAGCAAGAACCGATTCAAATCCTTCTTTTTCTGCTATCGCAAGATTTCTTGCGGGAAGAGCCACGGAAATATTATGGTTTATACTGTGAGCCGCGGAAGCGCCGCAACAGTTCCAATCTGGTATTTCTTTAACCTCTATATTTAACGCCTTAAGTATTCTTAGCAGAGACACTTCATATTCAAATGATGTTCCTTTAAGTGAACATCCCGGGTAATATGCTAATTTCATGTATATAATTTCTCCCCAATAGTGTTAATATTTACTCAAAATCCTTAAAAATCTTGGCAATTTGATTTAAACCAGAAATCTTTTCCCCGTGCATCTTAAGTTTGCCCTTTTCAATCATCTTTGGAGCTAAAAACATATCCCTGAACAAATGCCTTGTTTTAAACTTGTATTTGCCTACAAGCTCAAGCTCGAATATTCTGCCATTAGATTTAACATTATCCAAGAAAACCTCATGGAACATCTGCACCTCTTTTTCTACCTTTGACAAGATTCCTCGTCCTTTGGCTATTTCTCTTAAAACATCCATAATTCCGGCAACCTCAAACCCTTTAGGGCAGCGTGTGGAACATGTATTACACGAAACGCAAAGCCATATGGTCTTAGAGTTTAGAACGGTATTATCCATTCCCAGTTCCGTCATTTTTATAATTTGGTTTGGAGTATAATCCATTTCGAAGTTAACAGGACAGCCGGCAGAACACTTTCCGCACTGATAGCATCTGGAGAGTTTATCGTGAAGCATCGACTCCACTTTTGATGCAAAATTTCGTCTATTTTGTTCGTTTATAACTATTTTCATCGTAAATATCCTTTGTATATTTTAATCATTAAGATTATTCGTGAATATCACATTAAGAAATATTAGAACGACTCGCAAAAATGTAGTCTTGTTATTCTAATTTATATCAGCCTTTTAGTCAAGCGATTTTTAAAGTTTTTCAAACTAAATTGAATTATTGACTTGTGACTCTACAGTCATTATAATAGTGGTTGTATGTTCGGGATAAGACAATCTGAACATACGTTTACTTAAAAAATTCAAAAATCATTAGAATTGCAATGATATCCAAATCACCTAAATATGCCATTTTCTCCTTGCTTTGTATTATTGTAATTGTAGTTTGTTTTTCCTATAATTCTTATGCATTAAATGGACACAAACAAGCCCGCGGATACAAGCCGGCCACCACCAAAAATATTCTACTCTTTATTCCCTCTTATATCGGAAAATCCTCAATTGACAGAGATGCGCCGCATACTATAGGGCTGACGGCAGCACTCAAGCTATCCCTTAAGCATTATCCCGGCATATTGTTATCTAAATATGACTATATATCCTCCATATATGCCAAAAACCAGTCACTTCACCTATATTATCCACAGATTTCCGGCACTGCTGTTTTTTCTAAAAATTCAGCTATGAGCAATAGCGTAGGCGGAATGAATTATTCTGTTAACAACTACTCCGGAAGCATCAATGCCACTTATATGCTCTACTCTTTCGGTTCCCGCTACTACGGCTACCTCGGATCGGTTTATCAAATGAAAAGGGCCAATGCGGGTTATAACCTATCGATAAATAAAAATCTTTACAGTGTGGTGATTAATTTTGCTACATACTTTGCAGACATAGAGTTAATGAAGGCCGATAGAGAAAATATGAAAAGCTACGAGATGCAATATAAGGCCGCTTTTGAATTCTATAAAATAGGAACGGGTAATCTCTTGGATGCCGAAACGGCAAAAGCCAATATGGAAAATGCAAAAGCTGTATACACAAACTCAATTTATAATCTAAGGATTGCAAGACTGGCGCTATTTAATTCAATCGGACTTTCCCCGTCAAAAAAATATCGATTTGTCAATACGCTTAAATTTAAGCCTTTAGTACAAAAACTTGACAGTCTTATAAAGACGGCTGTGAAATTGAACCCCGAACTTAAGGAATCAATATATGCTGTTAAATCGTCAAGAGCCGCTATAGATGAAGCAGCAAGTGGATATTTTCCTGAACTAAGCGCAGATTTTTCATATACAGGACAGAATTCATCATTTCCGTTAAATAGAAATTATTCGGTTGGCGTATCTGTTTCAATACCTATTTTTAACGGATTTCTGACCCAAAATAAAATAGAATATTCCAAGGCAATGTTAAACAGTAATATATGGAGCAGGCGACTTATCCGCGATAATCTTGTCTATAGCATATCTATCGATTATTATGCTATTCTTAACCAATATTTAACCGCAAAAATGCTAAAGTCATCGGAAGATGCGGCGATGCTCGCATATAAACTTGCGTTAAAAAGTTATAAAATAGGCATAGGTTCAATGCTTGAACTTACAATTGCAAATACGCGATATATATCAGCCGAAACAAATTACATAAATGCAAAATTTACCTATTTTTATCAAAAAGCAAAACTTTATTCCGATCTGGGTTTAATGCGGGAACATTATATCAAATGAAAAAACATGCAGAGTATACGGTGAAAAAATGAAAAAAAGTACAATAATAATCTCAATAATAATAATTCTGGTTTTATTATCCGTTTCTTATCCTTTTATAATGAAATCCGGACATAAAAGACCCAGATACAAGCTTTACATAATAAATCCGATAACAATACAAAAATATATAACAACATCCGGGATAGCGAACCCTATGCATACGATAAATGTGGGCACTCAAGTATCAGGAAGATTCACAAAACTTCATGTATGGTACAATTCCGTGGTAAAAAAAGGGCAACTTCTCGCCGAGATTGATCCTACGGCTTTTATCCAAAAAATAGATCAGGACAAGGCAAATCTTGAATCCGCAGAGGCTAATGTAGCAAAACAAAAGGCGATTTTGTCGTTCAACAAGCTTACATACTATAGAAACAAAGTGCTATGGAAAGAAAATTTGATAGCCCACGCGAAAGAGCAGGGTACTTTCAGTATATATCTTCAGAGTGCTGCCCAGCTTAAATATGCCGAAGGTATGGTTAATGCCGTTAATGCCCAACTTGCAATAGATAAAACAAATCTTTCATATACAAAAATATACTCACCGGTCAACGGCATAATCATAAATATCAATGTAGTTGTAGGGCAAACGGTCGCTTCAAGCTTTCAAACCCCAAGTCTATTTACTATAGGAGAGAATATCTCTCGAATGGAGATAGATACTGCCACAAATGAATCTGATCTCGCCGGCATAAAAAAGGGTGATGCCGCATCATTCACCGTCTACGCTCATCCCAATAAGACAATATGGGGATATGTACATAATATTAGAATAAACCCTACGACCGTTTCAGGTGTCGTAAACTATAATGTCACAATATATTTCAATAATAAACACGGGCTGGTTCTTCCTGGGATGACCGCAATTGCAAAAATATATACATTGAAAAGAAAGAATATTCTCGGCGTCCCAAATTCTGCATTGAGGTTCATTCCAAAAAACGAAAACAAAACAGTTTTATATAATTTATCTAAAAACCTCAGGGTCGGCTACGGGGTTGTATGGATATTAAAAAATAAAGAAAAACCCAAACCCGTCATAGTTAAACTGGGGATAAACAACGATAACTACACGCAGATTATCTCTAAATATGTTAAAACCGGAACGAGGGTAATAATCGGTTTAAAGACTAATTTCCAGACTGCCTCGTCCACTAACAAAAGATCATTTTTATAGATTTTTTATATTACTTTATGGAACATAAAAACATTAAAACCCACCTGATAGAGCTTGAAAATATCGGGATGATATATAAAATAGGCGATGTTTCCTATGAAGTTTTGATGGAGATAAATTTGAATATCGATAAAGGAGAGTTTGTTTCTATAATGGGGGCGTCAGGCTCTGGTAAATCCACTCTACTGAATATATTAGGGTGCCTTGATAGGCCCACATCTGGAAGATATTTTCTTGAAGGCAGGGATATATCAAGCTTAACCCCTGATGAACTTGCCGGAGTAAGAAACACAAAAATAGGCTTTGTTTTCCAAGGCTTCAATCTTATCCAGAGACTTTCAATAGTTGAAAACGTAGAACTCCCCCTATATTACTCCGGACTACCATCATCTGTAGCCACCGAGATGGCAATGGAAGCATTAAAACTTGTAGATATGCCGGACACGGGGAATAAATTTCCTAATCAGATATCAGGCGGGGAGCAGCAAAGGGTCGCAATAGCAAGGGCAATTATAAACAATGCGCCGATAATTATGGCCGATGAACCTACCGGCAACCTTGATTCCCATAGAGGCGCAGATGTGATGAATTTTTTTCAAAAGATTAACGAGGAAAGAAAATCTACAATCATTCTAGTGTCACACGATAAAGACATAGCCGGTTACGGAAAAAGGCTTATAACCGTTAAAGACGGGAGGATTATGCCACCCATTTCCAATATACAACAATTTATCAACTAACCTATTAATCAACCCAATGAAAAAAGTAAAATTTGCATTTTTTTTGGACATAAAATCGGCGTATAAAACACTTCTTAGAAATAAAATAAGGTCTCTTTTAACAATACTCGGAATAATTATTGGCGTAGGCTCCGTTATCGCAACGGTAAGTATTGGACAAGGAGCCTCGGAAGCCATACAAAATTCCATCAAGTCCATGGGATCCAATCTGCTCATAATTCTTCCGGGTTCATCCTCTACAGGGGGCATCAGAGGCGGGCTTGGAGCATTACCAACATTGACATTAGGCGATGTTTATGCAATAAAAAAACTACGCGCCGTTAAAGCAGCTTCGGGAAATTTCGGCACGGTTCGGCAAATAATATGGCGCGGAAACAACTGGTCGACCTTTATCATGGGCGCAAACTCAACATTTCCATTAATTAGAGACTGGCCATCAGCAAGAGGTGTATTTTTTGACCGGCAACAGGTCTTATCGGCATCAAATGTAGCTGTTATAGGCAATACGGCAGCAACTGAGCTTTTTGGACTAATGAATCCGCTAGGACGCATAATACTCATAAAGAACATTCCTTTTACAATAATTGGACTTTTATCCGTCAAGGGCTTTAATGCATTCGGCCGAGATCAGGATGATACGGTAATAATACCGATAACTACGATGTTGAAAAAGATTGCGGGAACTACATGGGTACACGCTATAACTGTATCCGCAAGATCAAAAAAAGACACATCCATAGCTCAATCGGAAATCACGATACTTTTAAGGCAAAGACATCATATCCCCCCACACAAACCAAACGATTTTTTTGTAAGAAATCTTGCCCAAATTGCAAAAACCGTAAGCTCCAGCGCAAATATCTTTACTATCCTTTTGGGAAGTATAGCTACGGTATCTCTACTTGTCGGGGGCATAGGAATAATGAATATAATGCTTGTTTCCGTCACTGAAAGGACTAAGGAGATAGGAATCAGAATGGCTATAGGGGCCAAAAGAAAAGATATTTTAAAACAATTTTTGATCGAATCTGCAATGTTAAGTCTTTTTGGTGGAATACTAGGCATCGCCTGCGGTATTGGCCTTTCAGATGTTATATCTGTTTTTTCACCATTTAAAACCATAGTCACTATTGAGCCTATCGTGATCTCATTAATATTCTCATTAGCAGTAGGTATCTTTTTCGGATTCTATCCTGCATACAAGGCATCCAAAATGAATCCGGTAGAGGCACTGAGATACGAATAGACACTCACAACTACTTAGTCTATGCATTTTTCTATTGTCTGATTGAACGCAGTAATATCCGGATTTACGCCTTCATAAAGACATGCGCCCGCCGCTTTTAATCCCTCTACAAAATCCTCGCCCGATATATATATATCGTTAGAAGGCTCAATAAGTTTTCCTTCAATCATAACACAAGGACCATCAGGATCGTTTTTATCCCTAAAGTCTGACGGAATTATCGAGATCTTAACATTTCTAAATGTCGAAATAATGAGCCATGCAACAGAAGAATACATCTTGCATCTCCCGTGCGGAGGGCATTTGGTGATAATTTTTACTTCGACAGGTTCGCTCTCCATACTTAATCATCCCCTCTTGTTTTGCATTTTAATTAAACATATCTTAAACCGCATTTAAGTGATAATATACAATTACGCTGTCCGCTTCCAAATTATTTGTATTTCTGTTATATTAGTAACATATATAATTATTTAGTTGCATTATAACATAACACAAAAAATATGAATATCTAAGGTTTTGTCAGCCATATGTTCAAGGCATTAAAAGAAAATATAAATTCGGTTTATGAAAGAGACCCTGCAGCAAGGAATATATTGGAAGTATTATTGTGCTATCCGGGGCTTCATGCGATATGTTTCCATAAAATTGCACATTTTTTATGGAAACATCAGCTACGACTTTTGGCAAGATTAATATCTCAGCTTGGAAGGTTTATTACTGCCATAGAGATTCATCCCGGGGCCAAGATTGGCAGGAGATTTTTTATTGACCACGGGATGGGGATAGTTATCGGGGAAACAGCCGAGATAGGCGATGACGTTACTATGTATCATGGTGTTACGCTTGGCGGGACAAGCTGGAAAAAGGAAAAAAGGCATCCAACAATAGAAGATAGGGTCATAATAGGCACAGGGGCAAAGATATTAGGACCGCTTGTTGTTGGGCACGATTCTAAAATTGGCGCAAATTCTGTTGTAGTGAGCGCTGTTATGCCCCATTCGACGGTTGTGGGAATACCTGCAAAATCTACAAAAAGGGATGAGTCAGAGGTACATAGGAATGTCGATCTCGAACACGATAGGTTGTTTGACCCCGCTTTTTATGAAATTTCTATTCTAAAATCCAAAATATCGGAACTTGAAGAAAAGATTCGAGACATTAAAGAACGATAAATCGGAAATAAACCTATATAGTTTAAAAACATCGACAATTGGAGTGTTAAAATAAATGAGACTTTCATCGAAAGGGCAATATGCCGTCAGGGCTATAATAGACTTGTCGTATTATTCCAGAAACAGCCTCGCACCAATCAGCTTAAAAGATATAGCTAAAAGAGAATCTATATCAATTCACTATTTGGAACAGATATTTTTTACACTGAAAAAAGCGAATATAGTGCGAAGCTTAAGAGGGCCAAATGGCGGATACGTGCTCAATAAGAAACCGTCAGAGATTCTGATAGGCGAAATAATAGCCTCCGTGGAACCCATTGAAATCATCAGCTGTATAAGCAAGGCTAAAAACAAAAAGGGGTGTGAAAGAAAATCCGTTTGCCTCGCTTTCGATATGTGGAATTCGATCTCAACAAAAATAACAGAATTTTTGAACTCTATCACTATCGAAGATGTTATAAGTGAATATGAGCATAAACAAAAATCAAACAGCGGAATTATTAAGAAAACTTGCAAAGATTAGTCGCAATCTTACAATTAATGTAACCTTAAATTTTACTAAATGCCAAGAATTTATTTAGATTATAACGCAACAACACCGTTGGACCCTATAGTTTTGAAAGAGGTAATCAACACCCTGAAAAATTTTCAGGGAAACCCCTCCAGCGTGTACGAAGAGGGAAGAGCGGCAAGAATTTTAATAGAAGACTCAAGAGATTTCGTTAAATCGTTTCTGGACGCAAATAGCAGTGATGAGGTGATTTTTACCTCTTCCGGTTCAGAGTCACTTAATCTTGCTATTATCGGTACCGCGTACGCATATAAAAGGCTCAATAAAAATTCAATACCTCATATAATAACATCCAAGGTGGAACATCAAGCAGTTCAAAGCGCATTTAAATTCCTGGAATCGCAAGGGGTGGAGACAACCTATATTGATATCAATGAATTCGGAGAATTAATCATTGATGACCTTATTTCAAGTATCAAGGAAAACACTATATTGGTTTCAATCATGGGGGCAAACAATGAGACAGGTACAATATTTCCTATAAAACAGATATTTAAAGCCGTGAAAAATACAAGGGACGACATTTTATGTCACAGCGATCTGGTTCAAATTATAGGAAAAAACAGTTTTAATCTCAAGGATGTCCCTCTAGACTTATGTAGTTTTTCCGGTCACAAGTTTTATGCCCTCAAGGGATGTGGCGTTTTATACATGAAAAAGGGAGTAAAAATAGACCCGATAATATACGGCGGACATCAAGAAAGAGGGCTAAGGGCAGGAACAGAAAACACGGCAGGGATTGTCTCCATCGCCAAAGGGCTCGGCGTCTTTAAAGACAATATGGATAATGAAATTAAAACTATAAGTGCTTTGGGTAATATTTTCTTAGATAAACTTTTTTCTACCATCGAGGGTATAAAGCTTAACGGTCATCCGGTTAATAGGCTTAAGAACACTGCAAATGTCTCTTTTGACGGGGTGAAAGCAGAGTCATTATTGTTTAATCTCGACCTTTACGGAATAAGCGCATCGGCCGGTTCTGCTTGTAATGCCGGAGCAATATCCTTGTCTCATGTTTTACGGGCTCACGGTTACGACATAAAAAGGATTGAATCAGCAATTAGATTTAGCATCGGAAGATTTACAACATTGGGTGACTTAGATTATGCGGTAAGCGCTATAAAAAAAGGGGTTTTAAAACTTCGGGCAATCTCCGCGTAAAAATTATCAAATTTAATCATATCAATAGCGTATTAATGTTTATAAAAGCGAAAAAGACCATCGCGGTCGCAATGTCTGGCGGCGTTGACAGCTCCGTCAGCGCGATAATGCTTAAAAAAAGAGGATACAATGTCATTGGCGTCTCAATGCATCTGTTTAGTGCGGATAACGCTAGCGAAACAAAAACGTGTTGCAGTACAAATGATATTCTTGATGCCAAGAAGGTATGCGTCAAGTTAGGCATACCTCATTTTGTCATAAATCTTGAAGAAAACTTTAAGTCATCGGTTATAGAACCCTTTGTTGATGAATATGTTAACGGCAGAACGCCTAACCCATGCATATTATGTAACCATATCTTAAAATTCGATATTCTACTAAAAAGGGTTAGGGAGCTAGATGCTCAATTTATCGCAACGGGTCATTATGCCAGAATAATAAAAAATAAAACCGGCGAATACTTTCTTTTAAAGTCAAACGATATCTTTAAAGACCAGTCTTACGTTCTTTATAATTTAACGCAAGACAGCCTTAAAAGCATTATTTTCCCCCTCGGCGGTTTGAATAAAGAATACACGAGAAAAATAGCATTGGAATCCGGCTTCAAGCAAATATCAGACAAAAAAGAGAGTATGGAGATATGTTTCATCTCTAATAAAAATTACGCCAAATTTATAAAAAAACGGGTTACTCCTTCTATTACCGGCAATGAAGGTCTTATAAAGAACCTAAAGGGCGAGGTATTGGGTAAGCACAGCGGTATTTTTAATTATACGATCGGACAACGGAAAGGGCTCGGTTTATCGATGAAAGCTCCTGTATATGTTACAAAAATATCGGCTGACACCAACGAAATATTCGTCGGGACATTAGATAATTGCTATAAAAACAAGCTGTACATACAAGACTTTAATTTTATTAACACAGAAAGCAAAGAGAGATTAAACAAAATGCATTTAACCGTCAAAATAAGGTATTCATCGCCAAACCATAACTGTCAAGCCTTTGCTTTAGAGAATAATATCGTTAAGGTGCTATTTGACGATCCGGTCAAGTTTGTAGCCCCGGGACAGTCCGCAGTTTTGTATTCCGGTCTTAAGGTTATAGGGGGGGGGATTATATCGCAATGAATCTCATGGAAACTATAAGAGATAGCATAATTGATGCATTAAATTTAGATATAAACGAAATTAATGCCATTAGGCGTGAGAGCGATACCTTTGATTGCGCTATTATCTCTTCGGGTTGCAAACTGAACCAGTTTGAGTCATCTCAATTTGAAGAAATACTCAAGCAGTTAAATATAAACATTGTTAAACCGGATTTGACAGCTCGAAACGCAGACTCGGACAAAAATATAAATATTAAATCTAAAAACATTCGGCTATTTTTATTAAATACATGTTCGGTTACCGAAAGGGCTGATGTCCACACAAACAAGATTATACGAAAAATTAGGAGAAATTACCCTAAATGCCGACTGATATTGACGGGATGTTCGGTAGAGCTTAATAAAGAGGGTTTATCGTCTATTCCTAACGTAAAATTAATCGATAATACCAAAAAGGCAAGATTATTGAAAACCGCTTCGAAAATCTTACCCAATACCATATTGAATCAAAATAGAACAAGACCATATCTTAAGATACAAGAGGGATGCGATACAAAATGTTCATTTTGTATCATACCCAAGGCAAGACCTGCCAAATGGTCCTTAGAGATTAAAGATGTCCTAAATTCCATTGAAGGACTCGATAACTTGGGATATAAAGAGGTTATACTTACGGGCGTAAATATCGGTTCCTATGAAATACCTAATAAGATACATAAAGATGAGCAAAGTCGAGGTCTAAAAGAATTATTAAAAAGAATTGAGGGATTGAACACATCTATAAAAATAAGAATAAGTTCTATAGACCCACTTTATTTTGACGACGAACTAATTGAGATTCTAGCCAACAGCAAAAAAATACAAAACCATTTTCATATTCCATTACAGAGTGCCTCAAATAGGATACTTTCGCTAATGAATAGGCATTATAATTTTGAGTATTACATGGATATTGTCTGTAAACTGACCGATAAGATAAAAGATGTTGCGATAGGTACTGATATTATAAGTGGTTTCCCGTCTGAAACGAAACATGATTTTTCTGAAACTGTCAACAACTTGGCTAAATTGCCTATTTATTATATTCATGCATTTTCATACTCGGATAGGTCCGGCACTGAGGCGTCACTTATGAAACCGAAGGTACATAATCAGATTATCAAGCAAAGAACCAATGAAATTATAAAAATTTCATTGCAGAAGAAAATAGACTTTCATCTCAGATTTAAAAATAGATCATTAGAATTCTTGAGTCTTCCCGCCGATAAGGCGATAAGCTCAAATTACATAAAAGCAAAACTAATAGAAAATAACCCTACGCTACCTAAAGGCAGACTATTTAAGGGTAATATAGTAGAAACCGATAATTTAGATACCAAAGATGAAGTGTTAATCACTTTCGGAAATTTTATTTAAAACACAATAAGCTAAATGAATTTTAAGACAATCTATGAAAGATTAGGCTACAATTTTAAGAATAAAGAACTAATTAGACTTGCCTTCACCCATAAATCCTATGATTGCACATTAAACTATGAAAGGCTTGAGTTTCTTGGAGACGCAATTATAGAGCTAATTGTCTCGGAATATCTTTATCTAAATTTTAAGGGTTTATTCGAGGGCGAACTCTCACGGAGACGCGCTGTGATAGTCAGTCTTGAAAATCTGTACAAAATTGCAGAACATTTAAACATTGCTGAATTTATTGCTTATATCAATGGGAAACATGAAGAGAATTTGAAAAAACAAAAGAATAAAAGAATTATCGGAAATGTTTACGAGGCTATAATAGGTGCAATATTCCTAGATTCATCTTACGATAAGGCCAAGAATGTATTCTTGGAACATTTATCAAGATTAATGCCGGAAATAAATGAAGAAATTTTTGAAAACAAAGACTTCAAAACAATATTACAGGAGCTTGTGCAAAAACAGTATAATATTGTGCCAAAATATTATACAATAAGAAGAGATGGACCTGATCATCGCGTAATTTTCACAGTGTGCGTTGACATAGATAATGAAATTCTAGGATATGGGCGCGGTTTATCAAAAAAAATTGCAGAACAAATTGCTGCATCAGAAGCATTAAAATCATTCAACAATAAAACCATATGACAAAACATAATAACTCTTTAGTAATCCTCATAGGCCGGCCAAATGTAGGCAAATCCACCATTTTCAATAAGATGCTCGGCAGCTCGCATGCATTAACTTCAAAGATCTCCGGCACAACATTGGATTTAAATATGAAACCTACATCATACCGTAATGTTAATTTTCTAATTTCCGATAGCGGCGGTTTTAATATTTCATCTTCCGACGAAGCTTCCGCGCAAGAAAAATTATTGGAAAAACAGATAAGGGAACGTGTTTTTGATTTCACTAAAAAGGCACATATTATTCTTCTTGTTGTTGATTTTAAAAGCGGAATGATACCTGAAGATAAAGAAATATATATGCATCTTGTTAAAAATATTATCCCTGTTTCAAAAGGGGGCATTGGGGGTACGATTATTCTTGTAATCAACAAGGTTGATTCCGTAGAAAATATTAAAAATGCTATTGTGGAATTTTCATCCCTCGGGATTAAAAAAATTATTGAGATGAGCGCCGAAAACGGTATGGGCATAGACGACCTCTTAGAGCAAATTGTTAAAGAAATAAAAGCCCCGGGCAAAGCATCTATGGACTTTTATGAAAATAGCTTAAAAATTGCGATAGTCGGCAGATCCAACAGCGGCAAATCTACATTTATAAACTCTATAACAAAAGAAGATATTTTGTTTACCGATGAAAAACCGGGTACGACAAGAGATTCAATTGATACTTACCTTAGGTACAAGAAACAAGCAATATCATTAATAGATACCTGCGGAATAAGAAAAAAATCAAGGCTGGATATTAATTCAATCGGCTTTCAAAAACAGAGCCTGGCCCAAGTAAAAAGAGCGGATGTCGTAGTAGTCTTTATAGATATAACTACAGAGATAACCCACGATGATTTGTCGTTATTAAAAATGATAAGTTTAGAGAAAAAACCGTTCATAATAGCCTTTACCAAGTGGGACTTAAAGAATGAGGAGTTTAATGTAACGGAGCTCAAAAAAGATATCAAATGTGCACTAAAGGAATTTTCCCATACACCCTATATTTTTATCTCTTCCAAGATAAATAAAAACCTGAATAAACTCATAGATATATCTATATCGCTGAATAATGCAAAGAAAATAAAAATCCGGACAAAAGATATCAATAAATTCATAGTGGCTTCTAAAAACAATGCAAAAACAGTTAGGCTCTTTAAATACATAGCTTACGGAGCGCAAAAAACCGACGCGAACATTCCTACATTTATATTTTTTACAAACAACAAACGGAGAATATTCGGAATGGAGGATATAAAATACCTGCGAACCAATATAAAAAACTATTTTAAAATAAAAACAAATGTCGAAGTTCTAATAGAGTATAAAAAGTACTCTACTTAATTTTATCAGACAATTCATCCAACCTATTTTCTATCTTATCAATCTTACGTGCTAACTCCTCAATGTCGTAGGTCGAAGCAAAGTGCATTTCGTCGAGTAAGATGTCGGCTAACTTTTCCTTGATAGCCCTAAATATAACACCCGATTCATACTTCACGGTTTCTATAATCTGATCCGCCGCTTCTTTGCTTTCCTCATCGGATATATCTACATAATCATCTAATTTTTCCTGCGCCGTGATAGAAAGACCCTTAAGGGCTTTGAGAATCAAATTTATATTGTCTGACATCTGAACCTTCCTTTTAAATTATTTTATTTAGTTACATTTTATATCAATAAAATCAAATACCGTTTTGTTTTACCTTTGCCATAACCGGCCTAAGGGAAATATTGTGCCTAGAAAAACCCATCTCGGCGTAATCCGCGCCCAATGCAATACCCACTAACTGGGGAAAATGCATTATTGGCAAAGACAACTTTTTATTAATGCTCTTTGCGGCAACAGTTTGGTATGTATCAAGGCTCAAATGGCAAAGCGGACAAGGAGTTACCATAACATCGGCGTTTTTTTCTTGTGCATCAAAAATAGCATTTCCGGCTAAAGAAGTCGAGGTATTTTCATTGACCAGTATAGTCTGAAAACCGCAACACTTTGTCCTGCGCGCATAAGATACAGGCTCGCCTCCCAACGCCTTAATTAGATCTTCAAACCCCTGAGGATTCTCCGGGTCTTCAAACTTCACAACACTAGAAGGCCTTAATATATGACATCCGTAAAATGGAGCTATATTAACCCCTTTGAAACTATTTACAACCTTCTCCTTGAGATTATCAAACCCTATGTCGTCCCTGATAGCATACAAAATGTGTTTAACCTTAACCTTGCCCTCGTATTTAAGCCCAATCTTAGAAAGATACTCATTTGTCTTATCCAACGACTCCTTATTATTTATAAGTTCTTCATTAACCTCGCTAAGCGTTAGGGTGCAAGTATTGCAAATGGTCAATATGTCAAGCCCATCCTTTTCAGCCAAAGCCAATGTTCTGCCGTTTATATAGAGCTTTAAATTTTTATCAAATCCGTCAATAACGCCACCACCACAACATGACGCTTCCGGCATAGAGACTAAAGTAATCCCAAGTTTTTCTGCCACATATCTGGTCGCATTGTCAAGCTCCTTGGCACTTTCTTGTGCCACGCAACCTGGGTAATAAGCATAACTTATCATTTTCCCTCCAAATCTAAGTCCTTAAACGCAAGTCTGATATCATCTACATCTTTGATTAATTTGAGCCTAATGGGCGGTATCTTACCCTTGAGACCTGCCCCGAATATGACCGGCAAATCGTTTATAATGCCGGTAATTCCCCCCGTATCCAAAGCAACCTTGATTTCGTCCAACATTCCCGTCTCTTCAACGGACTTGGCTATCGAAATGGTGTGCTTGGCGCCATTAGAAAAGACTATAGAATTTTTAATAGCTTTTTCATGTAATTTAACTATTCCCTTTATGGGCGAAATTCCCTTCGGACAAAATTCCTCACACGCTTGGCAATGAACGCAATCCCACATGCCGTTAGGCTTCGAGCCGTTAACCAAGCGGGAACCGTTTCTATCGTTATCCCGCGGATCCTCACTGTACCTGTAAAGTTTTGCCAAAGCGGCGGGTCCCAGATAATTTTTATTCCCTGTAACACCCCCACACTCAGAATAGCAACATTCACATAGGATACAATTAGGTGTATCATTATTCCCCGTCAAATTACCAAATTCAGATTTATAATAAATAGGCTGGCTTATTTTTTCCCCTTCTTTAAGAGCATGGAATTTATTATGTTCACCGGCATCCTCGTTTCTTTGTCCTAAGAGATACGGCCTGATCTCCTTGACCTTATCAAAAAAACTTTCCTGATCGACTATAAGGTCGCGAACCACCGGCATATTAGCGAGAGGTTCAACATTGATCATGCCAAATTTATCAATTTCAAAACTGACCTGGGTCTTACAAGCAAGCTTTGAAATGCCGTTTACCTTCATAGCGCAAGAACCGCATATTGCACTTCTACATGACCTTCTAAAGCTTAAAGTCCCATCCATCTCCGCCTTTATTTTAATTAAGGCATTTAAAACCGTCATGCCTGGAAAATCTTGGACAATATAGTCTTTATAGTACGGTTTGTCGTCAGTTTCCGGATTAAACCTATAACTCCTAACCTTAAATTCCATTAATATTACCTCTTGCTATAATTTGCCGTTATTTTAAACCTACCCGTACATATCCGCATAAACCAATTTGCATTTAATATGTCCTAGGTTTAGGCTTAAACTTTGTAATAGAAACCTTGGAAAAATCGAATTTTATATTTCCGTTGTCACCCAGGGTGACCAATGTATGTTTAAGCCAGTTTGCATCGTCTCTTTCCGGATAATCATTCCTATAATGAGCACCTCTGGATTCTTTTCTCAATATTGCTCCCTTGGCGATTATTTCTGCAATCAGCAAGATATTCTTAAATTCGAAAGCTTCGACAATATCCGTATTAAATGACTTAGACTTATCATCAATCCCAATGCTCTCAGCGCGTTCTTTAAGCTCGTCAATTTTTTCAACAGCTTTTTTCATGATACCTTCTTCCCTGAAAACACCGACATTAGCCCTCATGGTCTCTTGAAGCTCTTGCTTTAGCAGGCCGTATCTTTCTTTTCCGTCTGATTTTTTCAGTTTATCAAATGTTTCTTCGTCTCTTTTTACAAGCGATTCGTCAAAATCGGTATAAGTTGCATTTTTTAAATATTCTGCAATATCAATACCCGCCCTTCTGCCAAAAACTATAGTGTCTAGTAAAGAGTTGCCGCCAAGCCTATTTGCACCATGGACACTGACACATGCGGATTCTCCAGCTGAATAATATCCATCAATAGCGGTCCTGCCATTACTATCGGTCTTAATGCCGCCCATAGAATAATGAGCGCCGGGCCTAATCGGAATAGGATCATCAATAGGGTTAACACCCTCAAAATCTATTGACAACTGCATTATTTGAGGCAATTTTTCCATTATCCTTTTCTTCCCAAGATGACGAACATCCAATAAAATAGCCCCGTCTACCCCTCTTCCATTATTTATCTCCGTCTGCTCGGCTCTTGCTACCACATCTCTTGGAGCAAGCTCCATTGCCTTAGGGGCATATTTAGACATAAATCTTTCACCCGCCGAATTGAGAAGGTAAGCGCCCTCGCCTCTTGCACCTTCCGTAACTAATATCCCTGTACTTTTAAGGGTTGTAGGATGAAACTGGACAAACTCCATATCCATAAGCGGAACGCCCGCCTTGATGGAAATAACCATCCCGTCTCCGGTATTGATAAGCGCATTTGTGTTGGCGGAATAAACCTGCCCGTAGCCACCCGTGGCAAATAAGACAACCTTTGCCGCAATACCCTCGAATTTTCCATTTTTTATATCATAGGCAACAACACCGGCAATCTTTCCGTTATTGGTAACCAGACTCGTAACAAAATATTCATAAAGTATTTTTGTATCGTATTTAATAATATTATCAAAAAGCCCATGGAGCATCATGTGCCCAACGGCATCCGCATAGTAACAAGAACGGGGATAACTTTGACCACCGAATGGTCTCTGGGCGATACCGCCCGAGTCTGTTCTGTTAAAAACAACACCCATCTTTTGAAGCTCCAGTATATTTGCAGGTGCTTCACTCGTTAAAATCTCAATAGCTTCTTGATCTCCAAGGTAATCGCTACCCTTAACCGTATCAAAAAAATGGGATTCCCATGAGTCGTTTTTATCCAAGGCGGCATTAACCCCACCCTGAGCTGCGCCGGAATGGGACCTTGTAGGATAAACCTTACTAACTATTACAGCATCCACCCCTTTTTTCCTGAGCTCAACACAGGCTCTAAGTCCTGCAAGCCCTGCGCCCACAATAACCACATCATGTTTCAGCATAAACAACCCCTATTTTTTTATCTTTTTAGATTTATAAGTTGATCAGTATCAATTTTTTAAGTCAATACGATTAAGCTATTATAGAATAACTTTGGTAATATTGCAATAAATTTTTTCAGTAGTGTATTCCCCGATTGAATAAAACCTAAATTTTTGATAGACTCTATATCTGTTTATACATAAATAGGGTGTTAATTATAACCTACCAACGTCATGGCTGTTACCAATGTAATGAAGCTTAAATATATTCAATTTTCTATTTTATTGCTAATCGGCATTTTTTCTGTTGCCATTTTAATGGGGATATTTTTTAACCGACAAGATACTTCGTCCATAAAAAAAAATAGTCCTCATAATGAGAGGAAGAATAGTTTGATTATCGGCCTGCCGGCGGATGCCACAAACCTGATTGGCAATATGGCTGCAGACGCTCCTTCGGCCGAGGTTACCTCTCAAATTTACGATGGACTTGTAAAATATAACAGAAATTTTAAAATAGTTCCCGATCTCGCTAAATCATGGAAGATCAGCAACGGCGGGAAAACAATAACATTCTATCTTTATCATAACATTTATTGGCAGGACGGTCGTAAATTTAGTGCCCAGGATGTTCTCTTTACATATCTTTTGATGATAAACCCGAAAACTCCGACAGCATATGCTACTGAATATCTTAGAGTTTACAAAGCGAGTGTCATTGGAAAATATATTTTCAGGGTCACATATAAAAAACCGTATGCTCCCGCATTGTCTTCATGGGGATTAAGTATATTACCTAAACACCTGTTGAAAGGCAGAAATTTACTGACCACAAGATTAAGAAGCCATCCCATCGGTACGGGTCCTTATGAATTTTCCACATGGATTCACGGATATGAAATAATATTAAAAGCAAATCCTCGTTATTTTATGGGGGCTCCCAAAATAAAACAACTTATTTATAGAATAGTTCCCGACCCACAGGCAATGTTTTTAATGCTCAAATCAAATGGCATTGATTATATGGGATTAACACCGATTCAATTTAAATATGAAACGGAAAACGAAAAATTTAATTCCCGCTATAAAAAATATATTCATCCATCATTGAGCTTTACATTTTTAGGATACAACCTCCTAGACCCTCTTTTTAAAAGCGTCAGGGTCAGGCAAGCCTTAAATTATGCAATAAACAAAAAAGAAATAATAAGCGGAGCACTCCTGGGATTGGGCATAAAATGCTACGGACCGTTTATGCCCGGAACATTTTTTTACAACAAAGATGTAAAAAAATATATATATAATCCACAAAAGGCACTTATTCTTTTAGGCGAAAAAGGTTGGCACCTCAATAACAACCGAATTTTAGAAAAAAAAAGGGTTCCGTTTAAATTTACAATACTAACGCCGCAGGGAAATCCCGGGCGATTAGCAGCAGCAGAAATAATCCAGCAAAACCTTAAAAAAATAGGTATCAAGGTGGACATAAGGGTAATGGAATGGACATCCTTAATCTCTGAATTTATTTTAAAAAAAAGGTTCCAAAGCGTCTTGCTGGGCTTTACTATAACCCCTAATCCATACGACAACGCATCTATATTTACGAGCTCTAATATCGTCCCGAAAGGCCTAAATTTTACATCCTTTAGCAATAGCAAGATAGATAGCCTATTTAAGCATGTACGCTCAACATTTGACCTTAAAAAACAGAAGGTGTATTACTTTGCAATTCAACAACTTCTTGCAAAAGAATCTCCCTATACCTTTTTATATATACCCTTCTCAATGCCCGTGGTAAAACGCAGTATTAAAGGTATAGTACCGGCACCGGCAGGCATAGGCTACGATATAAGAAAATGGTACTATGCCGATTTTGCAAGCTAAATTAACATTAAAAATCATAAACGTGACTTTTATCATACTTTAAATTTTTAAAAACCGATACAATAAACACTCTGATTTAAAACCAAATATAATCATTTATTACCAAGGAGGGGGGAGTTTTATGAGCGATAGTTCTAAATTTTTAGAAATATCCGATGATGATATCAGTGCGGCATTTAAAGAGATAAAGGCCTATATTGATATCTCACCGGAGGACTTCAAAACAATATATGTCCACGCGCTAAAACACGCAAAAAGTCGATTGTTTAGCGTTAAAGTAAACAATGTAATGGTGAAAAATGTTATCACCATACCTAAAGAGTCCAGCATTAATGAGGCAATCCACCTATTGTCTACGGATAAGATATCTTGCCTGCCGGTTGTGGATAAAGACAATACAGTGTTAGGCATTGTAACTCGCAAGGATGTTATAGCAGCAACGGGTATTGTAGAAAATCACACTTTAAAGGATATAATGAGACATATTACCGGCGTGCCTACTCCTCATCAAAATACTGTTTATACTAAGACAGTCAATGACATAATGTCATCTCCTGCCATAATCATTAATTCCGGCGCAGATATAAAGGATGCAGCAAATAAGTTAATTGATATGAGAATAAACAATCTGCCGGTTGTGGATGAAGACAATAAACTAGTAGGTGTCATATCTACCGGGGATATTGTCAATAATACAGGAGGGATAAAATTATGAATGAATATTTGCAGAAAATGAAAGGCGGGGGAACGCACCCCTCGGGCACTAATGTTCCAGAAGTTTTTTGGTCTGGGGTTGGTTCTTTTCTTGGTATTTTTGCATGCGGATACCTTTCGTTAGGCTATTTTACCCTACTTGACTTAACCTTACTAATAGGTTCATTTGGAGCTTCCGCCGTTCTCGTATACGCAGCAATAAAAAGTCCGCTTGCGCAACCGAGAAACCTTGTGGGCGGGCATATTCTATCAGGATTAGTTGGCGTAGCAAGTTATCAGTTGTTTAGTTCCAATTTGGCCTTAGCTGCGGCACTTGCCGTGTCGGTTGCCATAATGGTAATGCTTGCAACCAAGACTTTGCATCCCCCCGGTGGAGCAACAGCACTTATCGCCGTAATCGGTGGCGCCCCCATACATAGGTTAGGATTTCTATATGCATTAATACCTGCCGGTCTCGGAGCGGTAGTTTTATTAATAATAGCTCTTTTAGTAAATAACCTATCTGAAAATAGAAAATATCCTGAATACTGGCTTTAACGCCTTAAATTGATTTGCCATACAAAATTGTCCATCATTATCGGTGCACTTGTTAAAACGCACCGATAATGATGGACAATTTTGTATGGCAAATCAAGCCTATTGAAAAAATATCTTGACAAAAAAGTAAACTTGTTAAATAATGGTATCTTTAGATTATATAAAATGTTGGTTGAACCATAATTGTATTGTATAGAATCTCAGGAGGGGTGGCGTATATGTCGGAAAGTAAATGGGTGTTAGTAGATGCAAAGGGCGTTAGCTTGGGAAGGGTTGCTAGCTTTATCGCCAACAAGCTAATGGGGAAGGATAAGCCTGACTGGACGCCTTATGCCGACAATGGTGATTTCGTTGTTGTTGTTAACAGTGCTAAGGTCAAATTAACCGGCAAAAAGATGGATAAAAAGGAATATAATTTTCATAGTGAGTATCCAGGGGGGCTTAAGACTTTCAACTACAAGGATATGCTCAAGAAAAACCCTACATTTCCTGTTATGCAAGCCGTAAAGGGTATGCTTCCTAAAAATAAGCTTTCAAGCGCTCTTCTTAGAAAAATTAAGGTTTATCCGGGTGAGAATCATCCTCATATTGCACAACAGCCTGAAAAAATTGAAATGGTTAATTAAATATAAACAATAGGTATTTTGATTATGACAAAAAAGAACATTATACATTCGGTCGGAAAAAGAAAAACAGGAGTAGCAAGGGTATATTTCAAAAAGGGATTAGGAAAGATTATCGTTAATGGGAGAGATTTTAACGAATATTTTCCCATTGAACGTTCAAGAGTGAACGCTACTAAGGCGTTAACATTTTATCCAATAGAAGATAAATTTGATATCTATGTTAATGTCAAGGGGGGCGGGGCTAGCGGACAGGCTGGTGCGATTAGGCTTGCTCTCGCAAAGGCTATCTTGTCGATCAGCCCTGATATGAAGGAATCTCTTGCAAAAGCCTCTCTGCTCACAAGTGACCCTAGGATGAAAGAAAGAAAGAAATATGGTCAAAAGGGTGCAAGAGCAAGATTCCAGTTTTCAAAAAGATAATTTTATATACATGGACGTTCTATTGGACGCCCATGTATCAATATTTTTAATTGGACTCGCGGTAATTCAAATATTTAATGATAAATGTATCTGTTGTAGGCGCATCCGGTTATAGCGGTATTTACTTGATTCATGCTCTATCTTTAAGGCAGGATGTTACGCTTTCTAAAATAACATCAAGAAGTTTTTCCAATAGGAAGATTTCTGATGTTTTTCCGGTATTTACAAAATTCAAAACTAAACAAAACAGTATTTCCGATTTATTATTCACGTCTTACGATGTTGACTCTATTGCTTCGTCGTCGGATGTTGTCTTTTTTTGCCTGCCTCACGGTGAAAGTTCAAAGCTTATTTCGCACATCCTTAAGAAGAATAATAAAATCAAAATTATAGATATCGGGGCTGATTACAGATTTGACGACCTGGATATGTACGAAGAGTTTTATGGCAAGCGTAGTTTACATGATGACGAGTTAAACTCTATGTTTGTTTACGGCCTGGGGGATGTTTTTTATGATAAAATAAAAAACTCGCAGTTCGTTGCAAACCCCGGATGCTACCCAACGGGAGCTCTTTTACCACTGCTTCCCATTTTAGATATCGTAGATTCAAGCATGCTCATTATAATTGATGCACTGTCAGGAATCTCAGGCGCGGGCAGGATAGCAAGTTTGTCAAATATATTCTGTGAGGTAGAAAATTCAGTTAAGGCCTACAATGTGTGGTCACATAGGCATATGCCGGAAATCAGGGAAAAAATAATATCTGCTTTTTTACGCGATAATAAAAATCCTAATAAGGATAAACCGGCAATTTTATTCACCCCCCACATTATCCCTATTGAAAGGGGCATACTGACCACAATATATTTGAGATTAAAAAACAATATATCAAATAAGGATATCCTCGGCTTATACACTAATTTTTACAAGGACAGCCCGTTTGTCTCAATAATGGAAAGCGTTCAAAACTGTAATATTAAAAATGTAATTTATTCCAATAATTGCCATATCGCTTTCGAAAAAGGGGATGATGGACTTATAAAAATTTTCAGCGCCATAGACAACCTAGGCAAAGGTGCATCATTGCAAGCGCTTCAAAATATGAATCTTATGTTCGGGCTCGAGTCAGATTTCGGAATCAGTCCCTATTCGCCATTTCCGTAATGCAGACTTGCTATATTCAGCACTTTACCCCAGTTGATCTTCTATATAGTCCGCTTTTGCCTCCTTCTTTCTGGATGAGATATATTTCAGATATTTCAATGGACTTATCAACGGCTTTCAGCATATCATAGATAGTCAAAGCAGCGATAGAGCAAGCCGTTAGCCCCTCCATCTCAACTCCTGTTCTTCCGGATATTTTAACGGTTGATATTATGGTTATAGAATTTTCTTCTTCATTCGGTTCAAAATTAATGTCGCAATTTTCTATGTTGAGCGGATGGCATAGCGGAATAAGTGATGATGTCTGTTTTGCCGCCATAATACCGGCAATTTTAGCCGTCCCGAATACATCTCCCTTCTTACCGCCTTTGCTCACTGCCAAGTCAAATGCAACCTTGGACATTGTCACCTTTGCATGTGCAAAAGCTATTCTAACCGTTTTTATTTTCTCGGACACATCAACCATTTTAGGCATTCCCTTTTCGTCAATGTGGGTCAATTTAATCTCTTTTTTCATGAGTGACAATCCTTTTTTAATTATCGTTAATTATTTATGGCCAAAACATGCAAAATATCGCATATATTTACTGCTAAGAATTATCATCTAACAAGATCCTTGCTTTTGATATCTCATTTAAATGTTTTGCTTTATACATTCTAATGGCTCCAAAGCTACATATGTCCTTGCATAAATAACATCCTGTGCATAAAAATGGTTCCAGTAATATTTTATCTTTTTTATAACTTAAGGCACCGGTTGGACATAATTCCCAGCAATTTCCACAAAAAACACAATTTTTATTTAGTTTTGGGAGCCTTATGTTTAACAATGAGACCAAATCTTTATTTTTTTTCAGAAAAAGAAAGATATCTTTTCGTTTCTCAATGAGAAGTCTATTGTGTTTTTTATCACCCTTATTGCCTAAATCTATATAGTTTGAATAAATTTCCGCAAATGGTAAATCTTCTATAGATATATCCCGTGCAATCGTTTTGGCGCCATTTTTAATACCCTTAAAATAATTTTTAAAAAAATCCCTTCTCCCTAATGTTTCACTTTCATCGTCACAGTTATCATCAAAATCATCTGTTTTTAAGCTATCATCCTTTTCATTATAGTTGTCTTTTAAAGCTTCCATAAGTGGACTTACGTCAAACTCATTGATATTTATCTCTTTAAAATTTTCTTCCATATTCAAAAATTTAGCTGTTTCTCTAACCTTTTTTATGGTTTTACTATGAAAATATTTATATTGACACGATTTACAATCCTCCGTTATAAAAAATAAATTGTTTCCCTCTTTTAAATGGGTAATTATATCTAGCATGTCCGCCTCATAGATACATGCAATTTTATTTTTATCGTCGATTGTTTCCGAGTTCGTTTTAGAACAAAAATAATATACGCTGTTATCAACCGTCAGTTGCTTTTTTGGCTCTTTATCATTTTTATGCTTTATGTCAAACACATAATTGGGACATATATAAAGACAGGCCTTGCAATGCGTGCATGTTTTTAAAATTTCCACCCCGTTATCCGAAATGTTTATTGCCAATTCAGGGCATCTCTCTATGCACTCATAACAGCTCGCCATAGGACTTTTCAGTCTTACGCAATAGTCTTGATTAGTAGATATTTCACTGCCGTCATTATTTAAGAATTTTTCTAATATATTAAAGATGCTCAGAGGATTCATAATGCTTATATTCGATTAAGTATTTATTATTGTTTCTTCGATAAAATCTGCAATATTTTCTGCATAGTTTATGTCTATTTGTGGTACTTTCAGATTTTCGATAAAACTATCCCCGCAAATAAGAATTAGGTTTGGATCGTTTTTATATCTTGGCTCCATTTCCGAACTGACATCTTTTCTAAAAAGCCCTATTTTGGGTGTATTTAAGTCTTTAAATCCTTCTACTATTAGTAAATCTGAACCACTAAAAAATTTTACCGCCATATCCCTAATATCTTGTTGCGTTTCTACATCACTAAAAAATGCCATTTTTTTTTCTGAAAGAAGCATAGTTGAAAATGCGCCGGCATTTTTGTGTCTCCATGAATCTTTTCCTTGTATATCGGCCTTAAAATCATGGTCGGTATGCTTTATCGATGACACCCTATAACCCTTTGCCGTCAATATTTTTATGATTTTAACAATTAATGTGGTTTTACCAGTACCTGATTTTGCGATAAATGAAATAACTTTAGGGGTTTTCTTCTTTGTATAATTATACATAATATTCCTCTTCTGTTACCAATTTTAAAATTCCTATCAATTCCTTTTCATTTTGGGCATTATTAACCCTGCACCTTAACTCTTTAGAACCTCTAAAACCCTTTAAGAAGTTGTATAGATGCGGCCTTATGAGCCTTGCCCCCCTTTCCTTACCGTAAAATATACCCATTTCATACATGAGCTCCGCAATTATATCCGTTTTTAGCTTGATATTGATATTTATTATACCGTCCTTCCTTAATAAATTTTTATATTCTTTAAATATCCAAGGACTACCGATTGCGCCTCTCGCAAATATAACACCGTCCGCATCGGTATAGTCTGTTATTCTTGTGGCATCACGCGCATCCAGAATATCTCCGCTTGCATATATAGGCACCGATATCGCGTGCTTAAGCCTTTTTGTTAGCGAGTGATCCGCTTGCCCTTTAAACATTAATAATCTTGTTCTAGGATGAAAAAATATAGCATCAACACCCATAGACTCGGCAATTTTACCTACTTCCATGAAGTTTATTGAACCCTCATTAAATCCGCTTCTGATTTTAATCGTAAAAATAGAGTCTTTGATTGTATGTCTTATAGCTTTAAGAATAAGGGATAATTTGTCTATGTCCCTTAAAAGCGCGCTGCCCGATCCTGTTTTAATAACCTTTTTGACGGGACAACCCATATTTAAATCGATTACCCTGAAACCTATATCGGCCGCCTTTTTAGCGGCTTGAGACAGAATATCCGGACTGTTGCCAAAAAGCTGTATCCCTGTTTTTTCTACATCTTCACCAGATTGAGCTAATTCCAGCGTAGCCCGTTCTCCTCTCAAAAAACCTATTGAACTAATCATTTCGGTAAAACAAAAATCCGCGCCATATTTTAACGCTATCTTTCTGAATGGAAACCCTGTTATACCCGCCATAGGGGCAAGAATAGATTCACCTATATCACATATATTGAATTTGGTCATCCCCTTTATTATAACAAATTTTTAATTTTTAAAATTTCATCAAATTGAAACAAATTCGTCATAAAACTGCAATACAAATATGATACATGTAGAGACTTCACGTCTTTTAAATTAAAAAGATTAATTCAATATAACCTATTATTAAGGGCGGTAATGACTATGAAAAGAAACTCGACCAAGAACAGTAAAATAAAGAAGAGGCATAAGAGGTACCAAGAATTTATCGATGAAATTAACGGAAGCCTAAAAGAAAAAAGGGATATCGAAGATCTGCTTAATCGCGTCGTAATACTAAAAGCGGAAGATGTGCTGAAAGAAATGCAAATAAAAGAGAAGAACAATGAAATCATGCGGCACTGCCATAAAAAAGTCAATGCCGCAAAACTTGTGTTAGACAAACAGAACTAACGCAATCGTCTAATGACGACAAGATAAATCACGCATGTTCCGTATTATATTACTATCTGTTTAGATTAAGAGCATAATTAAGATACTTCATGAACTCTTCTTTAGTGGGTAATTTCTTAACCCCTATATTGAAAATATTCCTCTTTTTCTCATACCATTTACTAAACTCTTCTTCCTTTATTCCACCAGCTTCCGTAAGCAATTTTTCCAATATGTCCAAACCTTCTATATTATTACCCTCAGCCATTAGATCTATTATCTCCAATTTGTTCTTGAAAACTCCGGTATATCTTCAGGGTCACTCTTTGCAGTATAACCATCGTTCATGTTATATATTTTGAATTCATTATCTGTGACAAAAGAATATATATCTCCATTTAAAAATTCATCTTTGTATTCCATGCATTTTAGCCCTTGCCTTATTATGCCTGACAATATCCCGCTTCCGGAAATATCTCCGAGTAAAATTGCCCCAACTAAAACATCGCCATCATAAACGAACTTTCTGTATATATTTTCTCCGTCTTGAAAAACATAAACCTTCTGAGTCGGACTCTGTTTGCCATCCTTATCGCGGGCAGGATTCGTGAGCCCTATCGTTACAATGGGTAATCCATAAATCTCAACCGAGTTCAGCCCCATTCCGCCAGGATATTCCCTATGAACCCCCGCCATGTTTGTACCTGCAACCCTTCCTTCCTCACATGCAAGCGGAACGATAGCAATAATATTAGGGCGCTTATTGATGATATCATAAATAACGGCTGCATCCCCGCCGGCATAAATATCTTGCACACTTGTCATCATTGTTTTATCTACGATAATACCCCTGTCTATTTTTACGCCGCTCCCCTCAAGAAAACCTACATTCGGTCTAACACCCACCCCAACTATAATTATATCGGCAACAAGCTCTCTTCCGCTTTTTAAAATTACGCTTGTGGGGTTTCCTGACTCATCCAGATTAATTTTCGTTACTGTTTCACCGGTTGCGGTATCTATTCCATTCTCTTTTAATTTTTTTGCCGTTATGTCTCCGGATATTTCATCTAACGCCAAACCTAAAACACGCGGTAAAAGCTCGACTATAGTAACATGAAGACCGAGCGCCCTTAAGCCCTCAGATGCCTTTAGCCCTATAAGTCCACCGCCAACTACAATAGCTTCCTTATGCTTTGCATTTTTAGCCGCCTGTTCAATCTTTTTCGCATCATCGAACCTTGTAAATGTTCCCATCATCGAAGATTGAGGATTAAACCCCTCAGTCGGCGGAATAAATGGGGTTCCACCCGGACCCACGAACAGCTTATCATAATCGATCTTGGTTCCGTCTTCAATGATAACCCGCTTTGTAGCTGTATCCACAGAAACCACGGTTTTGCCCAGTATCAGCTTAAAATTGTTCTTTTCATAATAGTCGTCATCTTTATACCAAATAGTTTCATCAGTCGTCTTTCCTTCCAAGTAATAAGAAATTAACGGCCTTGCATATGCCTTATAGTTCTCATCGGATATAATCGTAACATCTCCCGCTTTATCGAACCTTCTTATAGCATCAGCGCATGATAATCCTGCGTATGAATTTCCAATAATAACATATTTCATCATCTAATCCCCTTTTTATCCTTTTATGTTGGATTTTATATATGGACCGTATACTTTTTTTGCGACCATAAGCCTTCTTTCATATGAATAGTTTTTAATTCCAATTCGCTTTAGCGCCCCTTTCTTGCACGCCTCTACGCATTTGGGTATTTTTTCATCCACGCATCCGTCACACTTTGAAGCATAATGATCTTTCTCTATTCTTTCTATCGCTCCAAATGGACAGGACATCACGCACATCCAGCAACCAACACATTTTTTATAATTAGTGACGGTCCAGCCCGTCTCAATATCCCTATACCTCGCACCCGGCATGCATGCGTCCGCGCACGGCGCTTCATCGCAATTGTGGCACATCGTGGGAAAAAATTTACCCGCCTTTTTCTTTATGCTAATCCTCGGCGCTCCATATTTAGACCCGTATTTTTTCTTCATCTGCGTTTCGCATGCCTTAACGCAAGCCATAAACTCTTCTCCCTCACAACCATCGCATTTTGAAGGATAAAGCATTATTTCTATCTGATTTTTCTTGAGATCGTCTTTAAGATTAGTAAGCTTATTTTTATTCATAAAAACCTCTTTATTTATTTGCGATTAACCGTAACCTTAATATCACAAAGAGATATTATAAGGATTAGGAAGCAATTTTACTATTTTATCCGCCATAAAATTTAATCCATTGGCAAAGTATAATGAGCTATCCTTTTTGAAAAAATCAAAAGACCTTTTAAGGTATATATAATTTTTTGTATTAGCATAAATCCACCAGAAATAAAATGCCTGCGCCAATACACCCGAGGGCGCATCTTTTGGATTTTTAATATTATAAAATTTATTCATTTTTTTAATTTTTATGCTCCTGACATTTCCCTTCATCGAATACTCCGGAAACGACCCTTTTGATGTTATCTTCTTTAATTCTTTTTTGCCGTTTACATTCATAAATGCACGCGGTGACAGATCCGGGCGATCCCTGAGTATATCTAAAATAGAATAATAATATACGGACGGTAAAAGTCTTAATATATTCATTGCATCATTAAATAAAAAGTCTTCTTTCAGGCTGAGCGAATAATCATTAAGCATCATCAGGATATAGGCAACATCTTTTCTTGAATAATACGCAAGTAAGGGCTCAACGACGGAATTAGGCCATAAAGGCGCTACGACCATAACATTTTCCGACTTAGCTTTATCTATTAACGCCTTCACAACCCCTGCATCAAAAAACGGGGCGTCACACTCCATTACAAAAACAAACTCACCTACCAGGCTATTAATTGAGCTAAAAATACCCCTTATCGGACCCTTAAGTCCGCAAGCTGCATCATCGGGAATCAGTTTGATATTTAACTCTTTTCTCTTATCTTTTTCATGTATTCTTTTAACTATTTTTTCCACTGCGATGCCATACTCTACTCTCTGCGCCTCATCTCTGATGGAGATAGCTACATCGTTACTGACATCTAGTGCAACACTAAGCGCTCTTTCTATAAATGTAAAACCCTCATAGTCAAATAAAGCCTTGTTTTCCCCAAACCTTTTAGACTCGCCACCGGCAAGGATAAGACAGCTTACGTCTTCATACTTGTTATTCATTCTAAATTTAAACGCACTTTCCCTCGTTGACCGTGACCCTCACTAAGCACAACCTCGACATATTCAAGCGTTTTAAACGATTCATCTTCTTTTAAATCCTTGACAATCTCTATAGCAAAATAAACAGTTAGGTCTTCGATATTCAATGACGGAATCTCCATCTTAAAAATATCGGTTTTGGGAATAAGGTAAAACTTATTATTTATTTCTATCCTATAATGCTGTCCTTCGTCGCCGATGCGCTGTACGGTTTCCGGATAGTCAGCCACCAAAATCTTATCTTCAAATGTAGAGCATATTCTTTTTATTATCGCTTTCAGTTTATATAAGTGAACAACCCTTCTCTTATCGTCAAACTCACCGTCAACCAACACGTCTATATAATGGAAATGCGGATGAATCCTGGAACAATCCCCTCTACCGGGAACTATATGCATACACTCGAATGTCAAATCCGCTTCCTTCCCGATTAATTCTACTATCATTACTATTATACCTCACTAAATTAATTACCAGCCGGTTTAGCTATAAGAAAAATCTTTCAGATAACCATTTGGAAGAAGTCTTAGGCCTGAGCATCTTCCATTGGAAGATTCGCTCAAATCTTTCACATACCTGCAAAGGGTTATTTTAGCGCCGTTTATTTTAAAAAACTTCCTATCATTGGATTTTTCTGCAGTAAAATCCAAATCAATCCTGTTCAGCACCTTAATTGGATCGATGTAATATTTCTTATACATATCATCCGTCGTTTTATCCGATAGCTCAATAAACTGCAAGTCAAATTTATTTTTAGCGCAATAATTTATTATACTCTTTAAGCTTTTTTTGTCTGTATTCAGACCTTTTAAAAGTAAATTATCTATCTCAACCTTATAGTTATTTTTTTTCAATAGGTCAAGCCCCGCCAAAACATCTTTCAGTAAATCCTTGCCCGAAATAAATTTATACTTTTCTTCATTCAGTGTATCGAGACTCACTGAAATCTTGTTTATTATATTAGGGCTAAGATCTTTTATTCTTTTTTTGATAAGCGTTCCATTAGTCGTAATAAATATGTCTATATCACCAACATGTTTGACGCTATACAAAAGATTTTTCAAATCTTTAAATAAGAGAGGTTCTCCGCCTGTAAATTTTACCTTCCTTAACCCGTAGTTCCTTATCGAGTATATGGCATTTATTATGTCCCCTGTCCTTATAACCGAAGGCATTTTAGATGAAATTCCCTCATTATGGCAATAAAGACAGTTTTCATTGCAGTCAACCTGAAGAGATATCCTTAAAGAGTTTACTGTAAATTCAAATCTCCTCTTTTGAAAATGCTCTCTGTTGTCAAGTGTGTCAAATAAGAATCGCCTCATTTTTGCTCAATAACTTCATAATCGTTTAAGGTAACTTTTACAGTACTTCCCGCCTTAATCTCCGTCGTATCCTCGTCCATAACAAAACTACCGGATGCCTTAATCATGGGACTTAATGACCTCGCCGCAGAAGGTGGCTTTGGAGCCGGCATAACAGATGCAAACAATGTATCGTCTTTATTTACGAGTTTAACCTGAAAATATTTTCTGACGCCCTTTTCGGATAATGCATCTTCTGTAAGTTTAGCAACAACAGACGCATATTTTTGATACGTAACGTTAATGTTCGTCATCTTTTGCATATATTGCCTTACAAAAAGATCGAATGTTATTATCGCGGAATAAGGCCAACCGGCAAGAGCAAATATTGGCGTCCCATAATTTAAAATTCCAAAAGATGTTGGTTTTCCGGGTACAAGCCTGACCCCGTGAAATAAAAGTTTTCCTGTTTTTTCAATAGCAGACGGTATTAGGTCGTAAAAGTTGGTAATCTCTTTATTTTCCAAAACCAAAAAGCTGGCTCCTGTACCACCAGTGGAAATTATTAGATCGTATTTTTTTGATTTATCAGATTTAACAAGAACATCAACAAGCTTATTCAGTTCGTCCTCAATCACCCCTATAACATCAGGAATGCCGCCTGCATCCTTGATAAGGGATTTAAGAACCGTGGTATTTATATCATAAATTTTGCCCCCGTGAACATCATTTCCCGGTGATACCAACTCATTGCCGCCGGATAATATGCCTATTAAGGGTTTTTTATAAACTTGAATATATTTTAATCCAATACCGGACAATGCTGCAATATCGCAGATTCTTATCTTATGTCCTTTTTGAAAAAGTAGTTCTCCCGCTTTTATGTCGTCACCAATGAGGGATATGTAAGAACCCCTTTCAATCTTCTTGCTATATCTCATTTGTCCGTCAGAATATTCGTCCACATCTTCGATGAGAACCACGGTGTCTGCATTTGGCGGAACGGGTGCCCCTGTTGATACAAAAACGGATTCGCCGGTAAGTAATGGTCTCAGTTCATCTGAATAACCCGCGGTAATTTGATTTACAACTTTAAACCTATCCAACTTTTTTTCCGAAATATCGGAATGTATTAAAGCAAAACCGTCTACTGCAGACCTGATAAACGGAGGGACATTGTTCACAGGAACAATGTCTTCCGATATTACCCTGTCTAAACTATCCTCAACCAATATTTTTTCTGATAAACCTATCTTTCTGACATTTTCAAAGGACAAGTCTAGTAAATCTTGCGTTGTTTTACCATGCATAATTTTTATTTGTATGAAGCCGGAAGGGGTAACTCACCGGCGTTATATATTATAAAATCACTCCCTCCCTCTAGTATGAGGGTGAAGGGAGTGATAAATATTCATTAAAAGTACGGCTCCACGACATAAGTCTTAATGCCGGCTTCCTGAACCACTTCAACTGCCTTTTTTTCATCTTCTAAACTCACGAATATAGTTGCATGATAAGGCGTCACGCTTGCCACGTTTCTTCCCACAATAGCAATGCTGGCTTTCTTTATGACTGCTTCTGCCTTATCGAAATCTCCATTAATATATTCAACTCTTATCGGTGCGTTATAGATGGTTCCTACTCCGCCGCTACCTGCCATATTAAAATCCTCCTTATTTCAAATTTTAAAAACATTTAATAGATAAATCAACGTTGCCCGAACTAACCTACCTTTACAGGATTATCTGTATCTTGAACCTTCGATGTACCCATCGTTGCATTAGGGGTAACAAACCCAAAAAAATGCTCGGTCAGTTTCCTTGCAGTTTTTTCTCTATCTATCGTCGATATTCTATTTATATTACCGAACCATAATGCATCCGTCGAACAAAGTGTGACACAAGCAGGTAAAAGACCCTTGTCAACCCTATCCTTGCAATAATCGCATTTTGTAACCTTTCCCGTCGCATCATTAAACTGCGGAGAACCGAAGGGACAAGCGTGGATGCAGGATTTGCAACCTATGCATGTATTAGGGTCATTAAATACGATACCGTCAGAACGTTTTTGCATGGAACCGGTCGGACAAGCCCTTACGCAAGCTGCATCGTCACAATGAAAACAGTTCATCGGCAAATAAACAGTTTTCAACTGCCCTTTTTTGATAAAATAAGGTCCAACTTGAATAACTCTCATCCTGCGAGGACCAACTGGAAGGTTGTGTTCTTTCTTGCAGGATATCTCACAACCCATGCAGCCTATACACCTATCCACATTTACCTTCATTGAATATTTTGGAGTGGTTGACTGAAGCGTAATCCTGGACGCCCTATCCTCTCCAAGATGAAACCTATCAAATCCATATTCTGATGACATATTTATGCTCCTTAATTTTTTATTATTTGATTATTTTATTAACCTGATAAACTTAATATTTACGAATATCGCAGGAATCCGGCGTGCATTCGACCGGTTCTTTAAAGTTTACAAGTTTCTTCCATCCTATGCTAAGCTCGTGGTATTCCTTCCAGTGTTTCTTCCATTTTCCGATAATAATATCCTTGTCTTGATGTTCAGGATCCCAAACCTCCGGAAATTTCTTCTGTAAGAATTCAGTAACTGCTTTGGCAGTGGATTCAGGATTAGGATCTCCTTTCCTATAAACCCTGCAAAGGATTGCCTTAAACTGTATTTGTCCATAAATCGGATCCTTTATTATATCGTCTATGACCGTATTAATGGACTCATACGGATGGAACGGCTGATACCTATCGAAGCCAAAGTTTGCCCATATGCCGTCTTCAGGAACCATTTCCGTAACCCATGCAGGACCCTCGACCCAGCCCCTATCATTTTCTACGATAACCATATCCCCGTCTTCAACGCCCATAATAGCAGCGGTTTCAGGGTTTATCTCTATATTTCTGTCCGGTTCAAGCTCATCGTTCCAAGGCCACCAATGCCCGCCTTCGTGGAAGGACTGCGCAATACGGGTCGTATTTAATACTAATGGAAACTTTTTAGCCCTCTCGATATTTCCAAGTGGGGATTCCGAACCCTCAACCTGCGTAGGAACGCTATACCAGCCGATCTTTTCCAATGCCTCAGATGCAAGCTCTATTTTGCCGGATGGCGTAGGAAATCTTTTATCTGTTTCAGGGTAACTCTCACCCTCTTTGTACATTATCCACTTTCCTCTCAAGACAGCTTCATCATCTTGGTATACAACGTCTTCTTTTGACAAAGCAGGCCACATGATGCCACCCTTAGGATTTTTTTCTGGATTCAAGAGATCATATGTAATACCCTTCGTGAGATATTCCTGCCCATTAAAAAAGTCGGTCATTTTAATCTCATCAACCCTTCCTTTGTCAGGACCGTCTTTGTAGTATCCCCAAGGATTAAACTCTACCTTATCGAAAGATCCTACTTGCCCCTTAAGCCTTTTTGATAGGCCGTCAAAAACATCAATGTCTGCCCTATGTTCATGCTGATAAGGAATAATCTTATTGTGCCACTGAATAAGCCTATTGTTTCCGTGATGGCAAATGCTATCGGTTTCTACCGAAATTGCAATCGGAAATGCAACGTGACTAAACATGTAAGTATGATTCGGATATATAGACAGATGGATATTGATAATATTTTTCTTCATTGCCTCTTCCATCTTCCAAGAATTTGGAAACTGAGGTAGATGATCTCCGTTCCACATAATGCCCTTAACAGGATACGGCTTCTCATACATCATAGCATTGATTACCGCTGGAACCGAACTATCTCCCCATGATATCAATTTGTCGGTTATTTGAGGTCTTTTAGTTCCCGGTAGAACCTTTAAGTCATCTCCGTAATTCAGTGGGGGACGGCAGTTATGGAGCCAATTCCAACCTCCACCCTTAACGCCGATGGAGCCAGTAAGTGCTAAAAGAGCGGCAATAGCCCTATTGACATTGTTTGAATTGTAAACCTGCGCAGTACCAAGATTACCAGTAACAGATGCGGGCCTTGCGGAACCGAACCTTCTTGCTGCCTCCACTATTGTCTCTTTCGGCACATATGTAAGCTTTTCTGCCCTCTCCGGTGTCCATTGAGCGCATTCCTTAGCGTAGTCTCCAAAGCCGGTAACCCACTTGTCAACAAATTCTTTATCATAAAGCTTCTCTTTGATAATAATATTTCCCATTGCCAAGAATAAAATAGCATCGGAACCCGAACGGATTCTCATTCCAATATCACACTTAGACAATGTTGCATTGAAGCGTGGGTCAACCCCTATTAAAAACGCACCGTTATCTCTGGCATCTAAAAGATGTGTCATAGTAATCGTTTCCTGCGCCGCCATGTTTGTTCCGACAACAAGAATGCATTTGGAATTCTTCCAATCCTGAGACGGATTCATAAGCCTGCCCAAGCCCTTTGCGCCAAAAACATAGTTCATGGCAACACCGGGACTCTCGCAACAGATAGGTCCCTGACCGTAAACATTAGGCGTTCCAAATATCTTCCCAAATCTTGCAGCCCCCTCTTTGTTTCCAAACGATGATCTTCCTGTCCTAAAAACAGTTAATGCCTCAGGCCCATATTCATTAGCTAATTTAATCAATCTCTCTGCAGTAAAATCAAGCGCTTCATCCCATGAAACTCTCTTGAAATCATCAGATAAAGACTTTCTCATCATAGGATGATGGACCCTAAGAGGATCATACCACCACTGAATCTGCCCCGTGCCTTTCGAACAGAGTCCGCCTCTATTCTGAGGATGCTCGGCATCGCCCATTACATCAACAATTTTGCCATCTTTTAAAAATATTTTGAGTCCGCAACCGCTCTCACACATATTCGTGCAAGTAGAATAACGAACGGTATCATAATCTTTGGTCGATTCCTGCGGACGATGGTCAGGCTTTATTCTCATTAGCCTGTTATCTTTCACTCGCAAAAATTTCTCTCCCTTTAATCCATCATGATCCATTTTTTACCTCCACTTTTTAGGTTTTTCTATTTATAATTTTTATAAGCAAAACTTTGTCTCTTTACTGCTATCATAAATTATTAAATCGCCACAATCCGGTAAGCCTAACAGGAACCCTATATATTCTATAAGCCCGATTATAGGGGCAAAAACATCTATATCTGATATTTCGATGCCTGCCTCAATATTTTTTTCACACATAGAACATATTGCTAAAATGTAATCGGAACCTGTTTCATCAGCTTTTTTGTTGATAGACTTGAAAAACACATCGATAGCACTGGCATTTTCAACCCTTTTTGAATGAACAGGGGTTGCGCTCTGCAATATTTCTCCGCCGCAACATTCCCCGTATAGGTTAACATCGGCACCTAACGAATTCAGGATATTCTTTAAGATATTAATTTTTTGACCGTCCTTATAGCAACCGGTATAGAGCAATATCGAATGACCGTTGATGTTCCTCGCGATATTATCCGTCAAATTTTTAGATATGTCAACGCTGGTAATGATATCAAGAAGATGATAAGCGCCCGTTAAATCGTTTGAGATTTTTTTCAGACTTGCGTTAAAAGGTTTAAGGCTGTAATCTGCCTGTCTTTTGAACATGGGATTTGAATTTACTATCTTAAGTGCGTCATTTATCTGGCCAACACAAACCTGGCATCCCGAATATAAAAAATCCTCACCTTTTTGCTGGGCAATGCCTAAATTTCTGAGGGGCATTACCACATTATTGAAGAAACTAGGCTTATAGCAAGCCGGAGGCGCTCCGCAACAATTCCACTCAGGAACTAACTCAACCTCAATGCCTAATGATTTAAATACTATTTCTGAATTTTTATTGCGAGACTCTATGCATCCCGGAAAATATGTAATTTTTTTACCCATTTATATTTTTTGACAGTGCAAAACCGGTAATAAATCTCTGTTCTATTTTTTACACATCCATTTTCTTAAGACAAAACCGGACATAAAATTATGTTTGACAATTTTTTTTAAAATACAACAATAAACCTAACGGGAGTTCATTTTAATATAAAACGCAATTTTAAGTCAAGCATTTTTTTATTTTTAGAAAATTTCCGTTTGAAATAAGATGACATCAACTAAAAAACATATCAATCAGGGTCGTCGTTATAATGCTTTTTAGAAAAGATATCAAAAACTATCGCCTGAATCGTTAATGAAAATAAAACCACAATAAAAACATATGTGATTATTTCATACCGCATATCCAAATTTAAAGGCAAAGATAGTGCCATAGCTATCGGCAGTGCCCCTCTGAGTCCGCCAAAAACAAGAAACTGTTTGTATTTTTTCTTTAGGATTATGCTTTTCGAAAACAATCTAAACTTATTGCTAATCTTGTTAACAACCGGGGCAAGCGAATATATGACGGTAAAACGAGATAATGTTACTATAATTATTATAAACAAAGATGTAGTCCATAAATTAAATATTCTGAATAAATTTATCTCTATGCCTATTATTAAAAACAAAATAGAATTTATTATAAAAGCAAAATACTCAATAACAATTGGAAAAATTTCCAATGTCTGGTTCGTAACCTTTTTTTTGAATCCGTAATTTGCAAGTACTATGCCGCTAAATATAATCGCCATAATAAAGGATACATTGAGATAATATGCGATTATTAAGGATGCATAAGCCAAGAGCAAAGATATCATTATCTCGGTCAAATAATCGGTAGCAAGGGTCAATATAAAAGAGATTAAATAGCCAAGCAAAATTCCTAATATGGAACCGCCTATAGATTCATATAAAAATTTGAATGAGGATGACCCTATCACGCTTAGAACATTCCCGAATGCATTTATTATATTTCCCTTCAGAAAGATTAATCCTGAATCGTGCAAATTTAAACCTAGAAAAACTTCAAACAAAACAAGGCTTATGCCATCGTTAAATAGGCTTTCGCCCGACAATATAGTCGTTATGCCGTCTTCATTGTCACCCGTATCGCTATTTTTTGTCATCTTATTTTTCAGCAAGGCCAGTACGGATATAGGGTCGGTAGGGGTTATAATGGCTCCGAAAATTAAAGATTGTTTTAATGGAAATCTTAAAACAAAATGGAAGACGGCGCCTATAAAAATAGTTGAAATAATCGTTCCAAATATCGAAAGCACGCTTATGGGAAGGATATTGGCTATCAAGGGTTTAACCTTAATATTAACCGCTCCCTCAAATATAATAATCGGAAGAAAAATATAATAAATCAGGGAAGGTGTAATCTTTAAATTAGGGAAAATATGAAACACGCCGACAACAAACCCGATTATAACGAGCATAGATGTGTAGGGAATTTTAAGATATCTAGTTAAGATACCCCCTATGGAAGCAATGGAAAGCAATGTAATGGCAGTGATAATTATGTAGTGATTCTCGTACATCTACTTATTTATTCCAAAAAACATATTATTTAATATATTCAGCATGGCATTTGGTTGGATTTTTCACACACTCTTAATTCTCTAATTCTAACCTATTTTGCAAAAAATATAAAGCGTCTTTCGTAATGTTGCGCTAGGGAGTTTGACTCATGAGGAGCAAAATATAGAGGGGCTAACTTTATTGCAGAAAATTTTAAACATTACCAAAACCCTACTGTATTACAATATGCTACTTACGCATATTAGATTGTTAAATGGCGGAGAGAGAGGGATTCGAACCCTCGGTACATCTTTTAGGACATACATTCGCTTAGCAGGCGAACGCCTTCGACCAGCTCGGCCATCTCTCCGTTAATAATTAACGACACGGAATTTACTAAATGCGCACGTGCACATTATAACATCAAAAAGATTGTTTTTCAAGTACTGCCCAGGTACTGCCATAGATTTTTGGGTTTATCTACTACAAAAATACGGTGTCTTCCTTAAATCCCGTTTTTATAAAAAGGAGGATATAATCCCTTAAATGGCGGGTAATCAAAAAATTATGTTTAACATGTTCATGCCCATTTTTACCGAGCTGTTCCGCATATTCAGGATTTTGGAGCAACTGCTTAACATATAAAGCCGTCCCTTCGATTGTCCTCGATAAAAGACCGGAGTGTCTGTTTGTGATTTGAAGAGGTATTCCGCCCACCGCAGACGCCACAACCGGTTTTGATTTCCATAAGCCTTCCGACACCGTTAGTCCAAAACCCTCTTTTATAGATTTTTGCAGTATGACAGTCGATGCCCTCTGTAGCGCATTAATCTCAATATCACTGGCAGTAGGAAGATTTAAAACATGAATATCCTTATCATTTCCTGCCTTCTCAATGACCTCGTTGTAAACCTCCATACCCTCCGGATCATCCGTCGCACCCCCACCGGCTAAAATAAGCTGACAATCCACATATTTCTTCACAAGCCTATACACATCTATTACTCCAAGCGGATCCTTGAGCCTGTCGAACCTTGACACCTGAGTTAATATCTTTTTTTCGGGATCTATATTAAATCTTTCCAAAACATCATCTATCGTTTTTTGCGGTATTTCTTTGTTTTTATCCGACAATGGGTCTATTGACGGTGAAATTAATATTTGAGGTACGGTAAGTTGCTTGGCGAAAAGGGGTGATGAAAAGACAGAGCAATCATAATTTTCTATAAATTTTTTCAAAAAATCAAATGTCTTAGTTTGAGCTGAACTTAAGTCTATGTGGCATCTCCAAATAAACTTTTTATCTTTATAATCGCTCCTCTTTTTTATCTCGATCAATCCTATCGGCTGGGGATCATGTATAAAGATAATGTCTCCGTTTAAATTCATCCCCTTTAAATTTTCATCAGTAACATCCATAAAATGTTTAAAATCACTCTCTGTTATATCCTCATCTATGCCATGCAGTGAATTGTGTATTTTTTTAGTTACCTCAAAAAATTTCTCCCCGCCTTTTATAAAATCCCATCTGGCATCAACGCCTAATTCATTTAAAAGGGGGATCATCCTGCTAAGAATTTCGGCTACACCGCCACCGACCGGGGTTGAATTAATATTTTGAATTATTTTACCGTGTAAATACGAAGCTAATTTCTGGATTTCCTCAATTGTTTCTACTCCGACAATATCGGCATAATCATTTATTGAATTCATTATTATTTTAACATTTTAAAAGTTTTATAGCTTACGCCCTTGTTTATAGATAATTTTCCGTTAACTTTATAATGGACTCCTTGAGCCCATCCATAGTGAGGGTATAAGGATCTAGGTTTGCAATTTTATCAGCTAAATCGGGGATGTTCATCTCATCTTTAATCCATGTAGAAAAATCATTCAATTTGGAATTCAATCTAAAGTGTGCCTCAAAAAAATGATAATAAATAGAAAAAATCGTGATACTATTCAAAATTTCATGGAACTCAGATAATGTATATGCCTCTTTACCTGTATTCATCACAAATGTTATTGCCTTCATAAAATTAAATCTTTCATCCATATCAACATATCTGGTCTTTCCATTTTTGGATATAAATGTGCTTATCCTATTTATAATTCGATCCTTGTATTCGCCGATTGTGTTGTAGTCGAAAATGTCTATGCTCGCTATTTCCTCCCCCAGCAAATTTTCACCGAGCCTATTGGTAATCCAGTGGGCAAAATCATTAGGCGAGGAAGGTATGATATAGTGGTGCTGAATAAGGTAATGGTGAGTGTGGTAGTAAATGATGGTGTCATCAGCATTTTTTATGCCATCCAAAAGATTCTCCAAATTAACGGCATATATTCCAGTAAGCTGAGGCAATGTCAATCTCGTACAAAACTTAAACGGGTAATGTGCTCTCATTTTAGCCGGCTCCGCATGACTTGGACTGGGTAAAGACGAAGTGGCAGGCATCAATTCAGGCTTTAAAGCCTCGTTATCATTGCCATGATACATTTTTTATGTTTATTCCTCTCTATTTTTAAGGTATAATTAGAGCAAAATTAAGAATACAAAACAAGAATTAATAATAATACTTGAATGTCCCTATTGTCAATAAATATTTGTTAAAATATTTATCACAGGTAAAAAATTAATCAGCGTTAATAAGGAAGATTTCTTGTATGGAGACACTTGAAAGGATTAAATTAATATACTCTTTCACAAATGACGACGTATCAAATTTGAATTACCTGCGCGAAATAATGATGTCAAGTGCCGACGATCTCATTGCTCAAGTTTATTCGTTTATTGCTAATTTTGACGATTTCAGTAAATTTTTACCTAATGAAGAAGTAAGGGATAGGCACCAAGCAAAACTTAAAATATGGTTCATGGGCCTTTTTTCCGGCACATACAATAATGAATATTTGAGAAAACTTAAAAGGATCGGAGAGGTGCATGCAGACATAAAATTACCCTCCCATTATGTCAGCGCAACATTAAATTATATAAGAAACTATATACATGATATCATCATTAATAATATTGAAAATTTGCAAAAAAAGGACAAATTTATTGTATCTGCAAATAAAATTCTTGATATAAATTTAGATATCATCATTAGTTCTTACATTGATGAGGGTAATTTTTATATAGCTACAACAAAATTTGAAACCAAAATTATCAAGTTTAGCTCCAAATTCTCCTACCTGCTAGATTTATCTCTGATAATATCGCTTATAATCGCCACGGTCATGGTTATTGTATTATTTGCATCCGAAATTTATGACCTTGCGATTGGTAGTGGAAAATTTGAGGCCACGGTCATTGATATTTTGGGCGCAATGCTAATTATTTGGGCAATAAGGGAACTTTTAGAGGAAGAGGTGAGAAAACTTAGGGGGCATAAGTTCGCATTGAGTGCCTTTATTGGGCTCGCAATGGCCGCCTTGTTGCGAAAGATTTTAATTTTTACTTTGTCGCCCAGTAAATCCACGGAAGTTGCCGTTCTGGGATTTCTCGTTTTGGTTCTCGGTATAGTTTATTGGCTTATGAATAAAAATCCACAATCATAAACAGGCGGTCCGTACTTTTAGTGGCGCCTCACGGAGGATATATTGCTAATTTAGTTCATATTTGTTAGTATGAAGTACGGTATATTTTTAAAAGGTTAAAATATCGGCTTTGACGAGAGGTTATACTCATTACAATAGCAGGTCAATCTTTCTGGCAGCCGGGTTCTTTTTACATATAAATATACCGATAAGGATTTAGTACATTTTTCGGGATGTGGCGCAGTTGGTAGCGCACCTGCTTTGGGAGCAGGGGGTCGCAGGTTCAAATCCTGTCATCCCGACCATTTGAAAACCGCAATATATGAGCTATTTTCACTCATTGACAATAGATTCTGCCTTACCTGTAAAGTTTACATGAATTCATTTATATTCTTTATTGGCTTGGACGCGCGCAGAGCTAATTTAAGCTTTTTGAATTATGCTTTTAAATTCAATTGCATTTGGTGGTCTTTATTGAAAGTTAAGACGGTAATTATAACGCGCATGATCATCATTAGTTAACATCAAAAAAATATAAAAGGAGGGCTTGTTGATGCATTTAAATAATCTAAAATTGAAACTTATTGCCATGGCCGTATTTATTCTATTGCCGACGCTCGTTTTTTCGGGATGCGCCACTACTGCCGGACCTAGCACCAGTGCGAGCGGGTTATCTTCCAACGGCGTCAATCTAAGCACAAAAATGAGCGCCAGTGTATTTCTGCAACCTGTCGCCCCGCAGAACAAAATAATCTATGTAAGCGTAAGAAATACATCTACCGCGATGGGATTAAACTTTAGACAAGAGCTCGTTTCGGGACTGATCGGCGAGGGTTATGCAATTACGAATGATCCCGCAAAGGCTTATTTCATGCTTATGTCCAATATCCTTTACATTGGCAAAAAAACAAAATCCTACACTATGGCGGGTGCGCTTGCGGGCGGTTTTGGTGGAGCGTTAATCGGTTCAAGATATAAATCTACAACCGGCGTGGTTGCCGGAGGGGTGATCGGCGCACTACTAGGCGCTGCGATTGCCTCGGCATTTCAGAAAAAATCATATGTTATGGTGGTTGATATCCAGATTCAGGAAAGACAAAAAGGCTCATACACTACAAACGGTACATCTACAAGTGAAGGCTTGGGAAATTCTACCACAACATATAGTGCAGGCGTAAAAAATTGGGCGATATATAGAGACAGGATAGTGTCTCAGGCAGAGGCTGTGAATTTGCAGTTTAACACAGCAGAGCCACTGCTTAAGAGGCAAATTGCACATGCGGTCGCAAATCTGATGCCGTAAACAAAAGAAAGAGAGGATTATACTAATAATCCTCTCTTTCTTTTTCTCGGCGGCATGTAGCGCCACTAATAAATCAATTTTTACTAAACTAACCTTATGACTTATTGTTGCATTTGGAACAAGTCGAAATTTTAAATATACCGTACAAAGCGCAAAACCCGGTAATGCCGGTAAATAGAGCCACAAAACCCACTATCAATAGTATTATGGCAATAACCTTCATGGAACTGAGCAAAATAAATCCCACTACTAAAAGGATTATTCCCAAAATGATACGTACGAGCCTATCGGTCGTTCCTTCATTGACTTTCATAGGTATTACCTCCCTCTGTTTGTTATATTAATGCTACATAAATATTCGTTTATATATATATTTATATGTACGTATTGTATCGTAAATATTTAACCCTGTCAATAGTACTTTGGATGTAAACAGAAACGGGAGGCGAAAGGACAGATAAACTGCGCGTTTTAAAAATAAAAACCCCCCGATACAATAAAATATCGGGGGTAAGATAGTGGATAATGCTGCGAACTTTATATTAGTACGGTTTCCCAGCTACAAGCGAAGGCGTACTGGTGTAATCGTTTACGGCATATATCTGCATATTGGTACCGGTAAAATTAGTTCCCGCTGAAGCTACAAAGCTAGCTCCGCATGCTCCGTTAGCAGGGATGGTCCATACCGTTTGAGCCTTCGGCACAGCAGCAGAAGCGGTCGCTGTTAAATTACCAACTCCATAGTAGAAATATAGCGTTCCTCTCGGCAGAAAACCTAAATCACCGAAACCGCCCATTGCTGGCGAGGTACTACTGGAATTAAATACAAGCGTGTCACAAGTAAACGGCGGCGTATCAACCACGGCCACCGTGCCAGATGGATAAAAAGGATGCGTAGAAGTAAGCGTTTTTGCAACAGGCACTTGTCCATTTGCTGTGTTTGAATTCGCTCCCGCGCTGATATAGAATGAGCGCGTCGCATTGAATGCTATCTCATCCGTAAATATCGCACCCAGGTTCGTTTTGGCTTCACTATCCTTTGCCCTGTTGACATAGCTTAAATATGTCGGGATCGCTATAGCCGCCAAGATACCAATAATGGCAATGACGATCAAGAGCTCAATAAGGGTAAAACCTTTCTTACCTTTTTTAAGTCTGTTAATGTTCATTTTGTTGCCTCCTTTGAGGTTAATATGTTAATTTTAGTTAATTCAAATTACTGTATGTATCTTTATATACTTATACACATGACACATGTATAAGAAGCATACTTTATGCCAAAACACAAAAAACACTAAATTAATGTCAATCGCAGACTTTACGGTCTCTTTTGACGAATTTCACTAAAATTATATTATATATAAACGTATGTTATTTGACAAAAATTGTCAACATGTAAATTAGATCATAGGCTTATGATCTATAGCGGTTTGATTTTATTATATTATATAAGCATGACAAAAAATGTCACTACTTGACAAAAAGTGTTAAGTTTAATGATGTATAGCGGCCATGACTTTTGCAGTGTCTGTTTTAGGCATGTTTGACAAGAATCTTGCAACTGTAGTAAAATGAGCGCCAAACAGAAAAATTAATAAGCCGTGTTGGAAATTTGCCGTAAAAATAGCAACATAAGGCAACTAAATCGGGAGATAGAGGGGACTGGAACCAAGAGTAAATCGCCCAGCCTCTACGCAGTATTAATGCAATCATTCAAGCTTTTGACAACTAGTCTAATACGCCTGCCTAAAAGAATAATTCACAGGATACTGCTTAAGTCTATGTTTTATGTTTTTAAGCATCACCATCTGAAAGCAATGGCCGCAATGTTCTTACGTAAGCATTCGGGATTTAAAACAAAACTGCAACGACTGGCGCAGACGCGCAGCGAAGATGCCGCTTCGGCTTTAGATCGCCTGCCCATTACGCACAACGCACACCTCATCTACATGAAACTTAAGTCTGCTGCGCAAGAACAACGAAAGGAAAAGAACTGATGCGTATCGTAATTGATTTACAAGGAGCGCAAACCGAATGTCGTTTCCGCGGTATCGGTCATTATAGTCTCTCTCTTGCCAAGGCTATCGTTCGCAACCGCGGCGAAGATGAGATAATTATCGCGCTAAATGGTCTTTTTACCGACAGTATTGAGTCAATTCGAGATGAATTTAATGAACTTTTGCCGCAAGAAAATATCTTAGTTTGGCAAGCACCCGGTCCGGTCCGTGAGAGGCGCAGAGAAACAGCCGAGATTATCAGAGAGGCTTTTCTTGCCAGCCTGCGGCCGGATATCGTGCATATCGCAAGTCTGTTTGAAGGTTATACTGACGATGCAGTATCCAGCATAGGAGTCTTTGATCAAAGGGTGCCTGTCAGCGTCTCTCTCTACGATCTCATTCCTCTGTCAAACCCGGATCGCTATCTCGCGGATCTGAACTATAGTAGATATTACCTTAAAAAAATCAACTATCTAAAGCGCTCATCGTTATTACTGGCCATTTCGGAATATTCGCGACAGGAAGGAATAGAGCGCCTTGCCCGGCATCCTGAATCGATCGTTAATGTCTCTGTAGCGGCAGACGCGAACTTTCGCCCATTGACGCTAAGTCAATCACAAACAGAAGCCCTGTGGGACAAATTTGGCATTACCCGCCCATTCTTATTTTATGCCGGCGGTACCGGTGAGCGCAAGAACCTTTCGCGCCTGATTCAGGCTTATTCCCGCCTCCCGCATAAGATGCGAGATACTCATCAGTTAGTATTTGCGGGAAAGATAGCTAATGATACGCGTTATCGGCTTCAACGAACGGCGGAATCTGCCGGGTTACGTACAGGCGAGTTGATTTTCGCCGGCTATACCGCTGATGATGAATTGATAAAACTATATAACTCTTGCAAACTATATATATTTCCAGCATGGGATGAAGGTTTTAGTTTGCCTGCTCTGGAAGCAATGTCGTGCGGCGCCCCTGCTATAGCCGCAAATGCAAGAAGTTTGCCGAAGATTGTAGGTTGCGGTGACGCGCTGTTTGACCCCTACTCTGCTATATCCATCTGTAACAAGATAGAACAAGTGCTTTCTGATGAGGCATTTAGGGTTAAGCTTATTACATCTGGTCTGGCCCAAGTTGAAAAATTTTCATGGGATGAGAGCGCCAAACGCGCGCTTAAAGCCATGCGGGTATTTGCCCGTAAACCGGTCATACGGAAGCCATCAAAGGGTTCGGATGAAATAGTCAACAAACTTATCTCTTCAATTGTTAAGTTAGGTGCTATAGGCGATGACGAGATGATCAGGATGGCCAAATCAATCGATTTAAATCTTATGTCTGCAGCTCCCCGCCGTTACAGGCAACTGCTTGTTGATGTATCTGAACTGGTCCGCTGTGATGCTAAAACAGGCATTCATCGCGTTGTTCGTAGCATTATGAAAGAATGGCTTGGCGGTTCAAATGAAGATTTGCGAGTTGAGCCTGTCTACGCAACCCCGGAACAAGGATATCGTTATGCACGCCATTTTTTTTCAGGGCATATAAATGATTATGGCGGATTATCAAATGATAACCCAATCGAATACCGACCCGGCGATATATTTCTAGGATTGGACCTTACTCATATCATATTGAGTATGCATCTGGATTTTTATCAGCATTTGCGCCGTCACGGTGTGCAGGTTCAATTCATGGTTTATGACTTACTCCCCATTCTTATGCCCCAATATTTTTGGCCGGGGGCGGAAAAATCGCACGCAACATGGCTGGAAACCATAAGCCTATTTGACGGCGTCTTGTGCATATCTAAGGCCGTAGCGAATGAGTTTAAACAGT
>VAOW01041057.1_pt1 | contig 113158 bp, 118 predicted proteins | sample 3393921 | NCBI WGS metagenome assembly VAOW01 (sample SAMN08290428, study PRJNA428436) | hydrothermal vent metagenome | isolation source: Deep-sea hydrothermal vent chimney | place: Indian Ocean: Southwest Indian Ridge | depth 2742 m m | reverse complement strand
CAATTAATACATAGTGGATTTAGTTTACAATAATTTTTTCCAAGCTCTACAAATTGAGCATGGAAATCTTTATATAAAACTAAATTATTTTTAATATTCCTTTCAAAATATTCTTGAAGATCATTATATTTTATATTTTTATTAATATTAAAAAGTCTGTGCATTATTCTTTTTGTATACGCATCAATTACAAATTTAGTTTTTTCAGCAGCATATAAAATAATTGAATCAGCTGTTTCATCTCCAATACCTTTTAAAGACAATAATATTTTTCTAAGTTCTTGTTTATCTAAATTAAACAAATTATCTAATGATTTATAATTTTTTTCAATAAATTGAAATATATTTTTTATGTACTTTGCTTTTTGTTTATAAAATCCAACTTCTTTTATCATTTCTCCAAAATCTTCTAAATTACAATTTACAATATAATTAAAAGTTAATGAATTATTATTTTTTAGTTTAATAATTGCTTTTTCAACATTTTTCCAAGTTGTTTGTTGCGTTAATATTGCACCAATAACTACTTCTAATTTTGTATCACCTGGCCACCAATTGAGAAAACCAAAATTAGATTTTAATTTATTATAAATATAATCAAGGTCTATTTCTTCTTTATCTCTCATTTAATCCAAAAATTAATTTATTGTATATCTATTAGTTTACTTAATAATTACTTAATAAATATAAAAGAAATGATATTATTACTTAAAATTATATTATAACATAATAAATAAAATCAAACAAATTAAAAACAAAAAACACAAAAAAATATTTATCCATAATCTTATTAAATCTTTATATAGAATAAATAATTTAATAAATAAAAATAATATTATTTGATGTTTTATGGTTTTAGTTGATTATAAAGAGGGTAAAAAACTTTTAAGTAAATATAAAATAAATTCAATTGAAAGTAAATATTTAGAAAATTTTAATGATTTACTTAAATTCTCTAATTCTTTAGATAATAGTAATATTGTTTTAAAAGCTATTTCTCAAAATCCTATTGCATTGCATAAATCAAAGCAAGGTCTTGTTGAACTTGATCTTAGAACAGAGCAAGAATTAAAACAAGCATATGAAAGATTAACAAAAAAAGCAGAAAAATTCAAGCCTTATAAAATTCTTGCACAGAAAATGATTAAGGGAATTGAAATTATTGTTGGTGGTAAAATAGATCCGCAATTTGGAAAAGTAATATTAATTGGACTTGGTGGAATATACGTTGAAATATTAAAAGATTTTCAATTACGTGTCTGTCCTATTGATAATAAAAATGCAAATGATATGATAGAAAACTTAAAATCAAAACAAATAATTTTAAGCAATATTAAAAAACAAGATATTATTGAATTATTAATTAATGCATCAAAATTATTTACTGAAAATAATATTCAAGAATTAGATTTAAATCCAATTATAATCCATAATAATAAATTAGAAGCAGTTGACATTAGAATTTTAAAATAAATAAAGTATATGAATTAATAAAAAATAAATGGCAAAAAGATGACAAATAAAAAAGAAGAAATAAAATATTACGATTTAAAATCAATAGTTCAACCAAAAAGCGTTGCAATAGTAGGTGTATCATATAATGCAGATAAAGTTGGACATATAATACTTAGAAATTATATTCATAGTAAATTTGCTGGAAAAATATATCCAGTAAATGTTAATGCAGAAAAAGATTTACTTGGTTTAAAAGTTTATAAAAGTATTTCAGACATAAAACAAAAAATTGATTTAGTTGTTATTGCAACACCAGCAGCAACAGTTCCAAAAATAATTGAACAATGTGGTAAAGCACATGTAAAAGGAATTGTTATTATTAGTAGTGGATTTGCAGAAATTGGTAATATTGATTTACAACAACAATTAATTAAAAATGCAAAAAAATATAATTTAGCAGTTATAGGACCTAATTGCTTAGGTATTATGGATCTTAGATCAAGAACAGATACAATGTATTTACCTTCTTTTAAATTAGATAAACCAATAATAGGTAATGTTGGATTTATATCACAAAGTGGTGCAATAGGTACTGTTGTTTTAGATTTAATAGACCATGAAGGATTTGGATTATCTTGTTTTATTTCATATGGAAATGCTGATATTGTTGATGAGAGTGATATATTAAATTATCTTGTTAAAGATGAGGAAACAAAATTAATTATTTTTTATTTAGAAGGAGTTAAAGATGGAAAAAGATTTATTGAAACAGCAAAAAAACTTGCACTTAAAAAACCAATTATAATAATAAAAGCAGGTATTACTAATCAGGGTGCTATTGCTGCTCATTCACATACTGCATCACTTGCTGGAAATAGTGAAGTATATAATGCAATATTTAAACAATTTGGATTTATAATTGCTGAAGATTTATATGATTTATTATATTTTGCTAAAATTTTTGAAACAGAACCATTATGTACAAAAAATAAAATTGGTATTATAACTGATGGTGGTGGTGCTGGAGTTTTAGTAACAGATGCTATTTATAAAAATGGTATGGAATTAGCAACATTAACAAAAGAATCAATGCAAAAATTAAGAAAAGTAATGCCAAGTATTGTAAATATTACAATGCCACTTGATATTGGTGGTGATGCAGATAGAAATAGATATGCAGATGCAATAAATGTTGTTGTAAATGATCCAAATGTTGATATTATTATTATAATTGTATTATTTCAAACACCTGGAGCTGATTCAGCAGTTGTTTCAGAAATAATTAATATTAAAAATAAAATAAATAAACCATTAATTGTTATAGCTATTGGAGGTACATATACATTGTCACATAGAAAAACACTTGAAAATTCAAATATACCTGTTTATGATTCTCCAATGGCTGCAGCAAGATCATTAAAAGCATTAATTGATTATTCAAAAGCAAAACAAAACAATACTAAATAAAGAGTATATGAAACAAAAAATAAAGATTACAAAAAATATTAGAAATATCATTAAACGAGATAAAGAAATATTTTTAACAACAACTAGATCACCTTATCCTTTTATAGTAGATCATGGAAATAATGATATTGTTTTTGATATTAATAATAATAAATTTATTGATTTTTCAACTTTTATAAGTGTATATAATTTTGGGATAAATAATAAATTAATAGCAAATGCAATAAAAGATCAAACAAATAAATTAGTACATTCTGCATTTACTGATTTTTATTCAGAATTGCCAATTAAATTTGGAGAAACATTATTAAAATTTTTTCCAAAGGATTTTGGAAAAATATTTCTTTCAAACTCAGGTACAGAAGCAAATGAAGCAGCAATTAAATTTGCAAAAATATTCAGTAATAATCAATATATGATTTCTTTTTATAATTCATTTCATGGAAGAAGTCAAGGTTCTTTATCATTAACATCTTCAAAACTAATTCAAAGGGAACATTTTGGACCTTTTTTAAATTCAATTCATGTTCCTTATCCTTATTGTTACAGATGTCCTTTTAAACAAACAGATTCAGAAACATGTGGATTTGCATGTATTGATTATATTAAAAAATATGCACTATCAAAAGAAGTGTCAGGAAAAGAAGTTGCTGGCTTTTTTATTGAACCAATACAAGGTGAAGGTGGATATGTTGTTCCACCAAAAGATTATTTTAAAGAATTAAAAAAATTATTAGACAAAGAACAAATTATGTTAATTGATGATGAAATACAAGCAGGAGTAATGAGAACAGGTAAATTTCTTGCATTAGATAATTTTAATATAAATGCGGATATTTACACATTTGGAAAATCAATTGGGGGTGGAATACCAATAGGAGTAACAGTTGTTAGAAAAAACAAAAATATTCCAAGTGGATCTCATGCAAATACTTTTGGGGGAAATTCAATTGCAATGGCAGGAGGAAATGCATTATTAAATCATATTTATAAAAATAAAATAAATATTGAAAATGAAATAAAAGAAAAATCTAAAATAATTTTAAATAGATTAAATGAAATAAAAGAAAAATATGAGATAGTTGGAGATGTAAGAGGCATTGGTTTAATGATTGGTATTGAATTTGTTAAATCAAAGAAAACAAAACAACCAGCTATTGATAAAAGAAATGAAATTGTAAAGCAAGCATTTTATAAAGGATTAATTTTATTGGGATGTGGTGAATCATCAATAAGATTAATACCTGCAATAACAATTCAAAAATATAATATTGAAAAAGCACTTAATATTTTTGAACAATTAATAAAAAATGCAAATAAATAAATTATTAGCTAATTTTATCACTATAAATATATTTTAAATTAATAAAAATTGAAGTATATGCAGAATAACATTAATAATAAAAAAGTAGAAAAAGAAATCAAAGAAAAATATTTAGAAGCTGAACAAATTATTAAAAATTTATTAAATATAGTAGTTCTTAAACCTAATATTGAGATAAAACAAATAAATAATAATTTAGAAGGGATATATAATAGCACCACAGGAACAATATATATTAATAAAAAAAACCAAAAATTAAATAATTATTTTTCAACAAATTGTTTTCGAGATTTTTTAACTCATGAATTAACTCATCATATACAAATTACTGAAAATATATATCAAGATGATCCAGATTATAATTATTTATTCTTTAAAACAGTTCAAAAACTTAAAAAATTAGATTTAATAAAAAAACTAGAAAATAGTAATTATAAAACAGATATTGAAATATCAAAAAAACTAGAAAAATATATTGATAATAAAGAAATTCAAAAATTAAAACAAAGTCTTGTACAAAAAAGTATAAATGAGTCACTTGCTTATTTTATAGGTAATTTTGCATTATATAATAAAGAAATAGATTTATGTAAAAAAAAGAAAAAAAATATTTAGATTCAGTTATAAAACATATTATAATAATAGTAACAAACAAAATTTATTAAAAATTTTAGAAGTAATACCAAAACTTAATTCAAAGCAAACTAATTCAAAAACAAAAACATCTGAATTAAGTTTTTTACTTCCATTACTTTTTGAAAGTGAAAGATCAAAACTTGGAAAACATATTATAATAATTTCTTTTATTGCAAATGATTTTAATATATTAAAAACATCACAGTTCTTATTTAGACCATATACAAAAGTAATAGAAGATTTAAATAAAATTAAAAAATCAGAATATCAAAGAACAAAGATAATAGATTTTTTAAAAAATATTAATTCAAATAATAATGAATTATCTTATGATCATATAAAAACATATGAATTAATTAAAAAAATAATTAAAAATGAAAATATTAAAAGTATAATACGTAAATAATTGAAAATATATTTACTTAGTTTATAATTTTTTTTCCATTGGAAATAAAATCACTTCTTTTATTGATTGTTTATTTGTTAATAACATAACTAATCTATCAATCCCAATTCCAATACCTCCTGTTGGTGGCATTGCATATTCCATTGCTTCAATAAATGGCATATCTATATTATTATTATGAGTTAATTTTATTTCTTTCTCGAAATTTATTTTTTGAATTATTGGATTATTAAGTTCAGAATAAGCATTTGCAATTTCCATTCCTGAAATATATAATTCAAATCTTTCACTTAATTTTGGATTATCTCTCTTTTGTCTACATAAAACAGATGTTTCTTTTGGAAAATCTAAAACAAATGTTGGTTGAATAAGATCTTTTTGGATAAATGTTTCAAATATTTTTTCATACAAATGTGCTTTATATATTTTATCTTTTGGTATTTTAACATTTTTTTGATTTAAAATTTCAATTAATTTTTCTTCTTTTTCATTTAATAAATCAATATTAAGTTTTTTGTTTATTGAATCCACAAAATTTATTTTTTTAAAATCTAAATTAATAGTATTATTTTGATACACAAATGAATTAGAATTTAATAAATTTTTTACTAGTTCTATTAAAATATCTTGTGTTAATTTCATTATGTCATTATAATCAGAATATGCTTGATAAAGTTCAATCATTGTAAATTCTGGACTATGAGTAACATCAATATCCTCATTTCTAAATGCTTTATATATTTCAAAGACTTTATCAAATCCACCTATAATTAATCTTTTGAGGTATAATTCATTTGATATTCTTAAATAATTTTCTTCATCTAATGTATTTACAAAAACTTTAAAAGGATCAGCATCAGCACCACCATAAAAAGGTTGCAATACTGGTGTCTCAAATTCAATAAATTCTCTTTTATGCAAAAATTGTCTTATATAATCAATAATAATGCTCCTTTTAATAAATACATCTCTTGAATCTTTATTCATTATTAAATCTAAATACCTTTTTCTATAACGTGTTTCAATATCAATAAGTCCTTTATATTTATTTGGTAATGTTCTAAGTATTTTTGATAATAATTGGTAATCTATTACTTTTATACTTATTTCTCCTGCTTTTGTTTTAAAAGTAGTTCCAAATACACCAATAATATCCCCAATATTAAAAGTTTTTACTTGATCAAATTTTTCATTTAATGAAGTATAATCAAAATATGCTTGTATTTTTTCAGATGAATCTAATATATCAACAAAAACAAGTTTTCCTGATTTTCTTATTGCAATTATTCTTCCTGCAATTTGTACTTCTTTATTTTCTAAATGCTCATAATTATTTTTTATTTGCATTGCTTTATGTGTTATTTTATAAGAATAAGGTAAATCCATAAATAGTTTACTTATGTCTGCATTTTCGTCTATAATTTTGCTTTCAATAGTATCTTCTTTATTTTCATTGTTCATAATCTCAGTATTAAAAATAGTATTATTGAATTTATAATATAAAATTATAAATATTATTGTAAAATAATTAAAAATATCATATTAATTATCAAAACAAAAAAAATAAAGAGCCTTTCAACTCTTTATGTTTTAATTTGTTGGGGAAATAATAAAAAAGTTCGTCTTGCCAGCATCATATTTGTAATAAACTTTGTGACCAACTTGGTGTCTTTCAAAAACTCCAAGTTTATATAATCTATTTAAACGTGAACAAGCAGCATTTCTGCCTTTATAACCCAATTGTTTTTTAACATCATCAGCACATGCCATATTAGATGAAGATAATTGAATTAATTGAATTATTTTTATATCAGGCTCTGATAAAATTAATTGTTTTGCAGGTTCTGTTCTGTTATCTGTTATATTATCTTCTTTATCATTAGATTCTACATTACTACTAACAGGTTCTTTTAATTCTTCTTCTAATTTTCCAATGGTTTGAGTAATAGTTTCTAATAACATTGTTGTTCTTTTATTTTCATCAATCATATATTTAATTAGTGCAAACATATTAGAATTAACATTTTGAGACTTTGCACTTTCTAAAATTTGTTTGTCTTTACTTTGATCTGTCAATAAATTTAATTTTTTCTTAATATCAAAAAGTTGTTTTTCAATATCCTTTTTATTTGTTTGTTGCATAAATATCATTTATTGATTTTAATCAAATTTAAATAATCATAATTAATTCATTATTTAATTACTAATGAAGCATAAATGAATCATGATTCAATCATGAATTATTAATGTACAAATAAGTATTTAAATGTTATTATAATAAGAATTAGTGGAAGTTAATATTTTTTAAAAAAACTTCTAATTTTTTATAATATTTATATATTTTTATTAAAATATATCTTAATATATTAAAATAGTAAAAGATAATTATGCAAGAAATAAATATTACTCATGAAAAAATGCGTGAGTTTAAAAAAACACGAATTAAGAAATACCTTGAAACTAAATGTAATTGTGAAATTGAAATAAATGAAAATATTATTCATATTAAATCCGATCCATATACTGAGTTTACTGTAAAAAATGTTATTCATGCGTTTGGAAGAGGTTTTGATTTAGAAACAGCTGAAAATTTATTTAATGAAAATTGTTATTTTTCTTCAATAAATATCAAAATTTTATTTAACAGTAAAAAAAGAATAGTGCAAATTAAAGCAAGATTAATTGGCAGAGAAGGAAAAGCAAAAGCATATATTGAAAGAACAAGTGGTGCAAAAATAAGTGTTTATGGGGGTAGTGTTAGTTTTATTGGAAATGTTGAACAAATTAGTGAAGCTGAAATTGCAATAAATAGTATATTAAATGGATTTAAGCACGGAATTGCATATGCAAATATGCAAAGATACCATAAAAAAAATAAAGTAAAAAACAGAAAATTTGCAAAATTATATTCATTAATTGAAAATAATGAAAATAAACAATAATATTTATATAAAAATACATACATTACATTATTAAAAGCGAGTATAGTCTAGTCTGGATAGGACTTTGGCCTTCCATTTGAACTTTTTTTAAAAAGTTTATTTAAAAGATGAAAGTCAACAACTCGGGTTCGAATCCCGGTACTCGCAATTATCTTTTTTGAATAATATATATAAGTATTTTTATCAATAAAAAAACATTTGTTTTGCAATTTAATTAGAATATAAGTATTACATTTTTCTATTATTCTTTTCATTAAAAAGACTTGGAATTCTTTTATTAATTGATTACATAGTTTATTTTTATTATAATCAATATTTTGTGTACAATAATTATTATTTTTAATACACTTAAATTATAAATTTAATTCTTTCAAAAAATAATTTATCAATTATAAATAACATTATAATGATAAAAAGTAATTTTAGTTATTAAATAAAAATTAAATATTAGAGTAAAAATTAAATAAAAAAACAAAAGCAAAAAAAGTTTATTTGGTTGTTTCTAATTCATCAGTAAATTCTTTTCTTTTCTTTGTATTTTTTAATGCTAATTTAATTACTTCTGATAATGTTTTAACAGGCATTATTTTTACTTTCTTTAGCATATTTTTACTTAAACTTATATCATCTACATTAGAATAAGGTAAAATTATTTCTTTTATTCCTGCATTTATTGCTGCTTCTACTTTACTAGATACACCACCAACTGGTAATACTTCTCCACGTACTGATAAAGAACCAGTCATTGCAATTGATTGATCTACTGGTATATTTTCCATTGCACTAATAATACTTACTGCAACTGAAATACTTGCACTATCTCCTTCAATTCCTTCATAAGTTTGTAAAAATTGAACATGTATATCATAATTTGCAATATTTTTGCCATGCTTTTTTATTATTGCACTTACATTCTTTACTGCTTCATTTGCTATTTTACCAAGTTTTCCAGTAGGAATAAACTTTCCTTCTGACCTCGAACTAGCAGGAGTTACTTCACTTACAATTGGTACAATCAAACCAGAAGTAACAACAGAACTTCCAATAACTGCAAGTCCATTTACTTTTCCAATACTAAATCCACTTGTTTTAAAAACACGATAATCTTTTTTAAATTCAATTGCTTGTGCAATTGCTTGTGATTCTATTGGCATTGCAAGTTTTCTTGCATTTATAACATCATTTTTTACAGTAATATTATGCTTATTTTCAACTGCTAAATCACCTGCAGCTCTTATTAATCCACCAAGATCTCTTAAAATTAATGTTAATTTTTGTTTTCTTCCTGATCTTCTTTTTGCTTCTTCAATCATTTCTTCTATTGCTTCTTTATCAAAGTCAGGAATTTTTTTGTCTTTTCTAATTTCTTGTGCAATAAATATAATTAATGCATTTTTATTAATTTCAGTATCATCCATTGTTGATTCCATGTAAACTTCATAACCATAACCACGAATTCTTGAACGTAGTGCTGGATGCATATTTTGTATATCTCTTAAATTTCCAGCAGCAACAAGAACAAAATCAGCAGGAACTGGCTCTGTTTTAACTAATGCACCAGAACTCATTATACTTTGTCCAGTAATTGGATATTTTTTTTCTTGTAAAGAAGTTAATAAATCTTGCTGTGATTTAGGATCTAAACTAGAAACTTCATCAATAAATAAAACACCTTTATTTGCTTTATGTATTGCACCACTTTCAACACGTAAATGTGCTGGTGTTCCTAAACCACCTGTTTGTAAAGGATCATGCCTTACATCACCAAATAATGCACCTGCTTTTGAACCAGTTGCATCAATAAATGGAGCATGAACCAGTCCAGTATTATCAACTATTAATTTTGGTTCATTAGAATCACCCATACCAGGAAGCATCATTTTCTTTGTTAAACCATTAGTAACTAGAAAAATAGAACCAAAAATAAATATACCTAAAATTAGAGCAGCAAACACAACTAGTTCAGTACCTTTTATAAGTCCTGTAAATGTCACCCCAAACAAAATAATTACAATAGCAATAACAATTGGTCCTATTATTGAACCATGCTTGTTTACTGACATCCTATTTTTCATTCTTTCTTTCTGTAGTATTAAACGCCCTTGACCTTGTTGATTTTTAATATTTTCTGGATTTTGATATGTTCTTACTGACTTTATTAATGGCATATTTTCATTATTATTGTTTTTATATACTAATATATCTTCAAGCTCTGTTACTGGTAATAATTCAGCCATTGCTTGAGCAAGCATTGTTTTACCAGTTCCAGGTTCACCAATCAATAAAACATTTCGTCTTTGCTTTGCTGCTTTTATTATTATATCTACTGCATTTTTTTGACCAATAACTTGATCAATTAATTTATTGGGAATTTTTATGTCTTTTGTTGTCTTGATGTTTTTTAATAAGTCTTTTGTCATAAATAGGCACTTTTTAATATTGTTTTTAAAATAAAAATTTTTAAATTTTAAATTATAATAAAATAAATGTAATAAAGATATTTAATAATTTATTTATTTTATATTTAGTTTATTCCGAATTTTGATTTATGAATTGTTGTAAAATTACACCCATAAGGCTGAATAATATTATTACTTAATACAAGTTTCAAATAACCTAAATAAGGTATTACTGCAATTACTTTACCTTCAATATCTAAATTTTTTATAGGATAATTTCCATACTGCAAATCTAATGCAGGATTATTATCCCCTTTTGTTAGAAAATAATGCTTATTTGAAACATTTAATATCACAAATATTCTATGTACAATAAAAAGATCACCCATTTTATTGAAAGAATCTTTTTTTATTGTTTTATAGACAATAATTGTATTATTAATGTCAGTATTTATTGTTTTATTATTTATTGTAATAGAAGATGTATAAGCAACTTGTTGTATTGTATTATTTATAAATTTAATATTTCTTACACCACATTTATATTGTATTATATTATTATTTTGGTTGTGAACTATTGAATAAGTATTAGTAATTGGATTTAATTTATATAAAAATAGTATATCCCCAGTATTAAAAAATTGTGAAACAGATTGTGTTGTTTGATTATATGAACCACATACAAGAGATTCATTATTTATATTGTTTAATAACTTTTTAAATGAATTATCTTTTATATTAATTATTGGTGCTCTAATATTTTTTATATTTCCAGATAACACAACCAAATCACCTCTTTGCAAAACAGGTAACATACTACAGCTAGGTACAACGTTTAGTGGTGAATTAGTATTTAAAATAAGCTTAAGACCATAATATAATAAAACAACAAAAACAACTGCAATTGCAATTTCAATTAAATCTTTTTTAAGATCTTTTTTATTCTCTTTTGCAATATTTAAAATTTCAAGAAAAACTAAAATAATTATTAATATAAACAATAATAAACCAAAAACTAAAGAAAATGCAGAATTATGTTGAAAATAAATATAAACAATAAATAAAATAATTATCAAAATATACAAAGGTCCAGTACTTATTTGATTTGAAGTATTATTTTTTGATTTTTTTCTCTTCATATAAATCTACTAATATTTTTTATTTATTACTTTTATATTTTATTAATTTGTACTCCAATTGCTTTAGATTCATCATTTTGTTTTGCAATTCCAATTGCAGTATCTGCATCAATAATTAAAGAATCATTATGACTTACAACAATAAATTGTGAATTCTTGCTTAGTTCTTTTATTAATTTTGATAATTTTTTTGAATTTTCTTTATCTAATGCAGCATCTATTTCATCAAATAAATAAAAAGATAATAAATTTCTCATTTGTATTGCTAATAAAAGAACTATCATTAAAAGAGATTTTTCACCTCCTGATAAAATATCAATTGATTTTATATCTTTTTTATTATTTTGCTTTGTAAGATTAATAAATAAACCAGAATTAAATGGATCTAATGGCTTATCTAGTTTTAAATTGATTTGTTCTTCAATAGTAATAACTTTATATAATTTTTTTAAATTTAAATTTATTAAATCAAATGTTTTATTGAAAATATTTAATTTTCTATTTTCTACTTCATTAATCATTTCAAGAATTGAATTTTTTTCTGTTTTAAGAGTACTTAATTTTTGTTGCATATCATTAAGATCTTTTTGTTTTAATAAATAGATTTCAGGAGCTTTAAGATTTACTGTTTGCATTTTTTCAAGTTCCTTTTTAGTTGTTTCTAATTCAATTTCAAGTTGTTCGATAGTATCTATTTTAAATAATTTTTGAATTAGTATAAAATCAATATTATCTTTATTAATTTCATTATTATTGTTTTTGTCTTCTAAACTATTTATTATTTGTATTATATTGTCTTCATTTATTGAATTAATCTCTGATTTTATATCTGTTAATCTTACTTGCATATGTTCTCTATTCAAATTAAATTCAATATTATCTTTATTAATTCTTTCTAAATTACTTTCAGATTTACCTTTTTCAAATCCAATTTCAGATATTTTATTTTCTAATGCTTTAATTTGATTAAATACTGATTCTGAATTTTTATATTTTGTTTTTATTTTATTCTCTAAATCAACTAATTCTTGAGTAGATGTTTTTAGTTCAGATTCTGCTTGTATTTTATTTGTTTTTATTGCTCTTTTATTTTCATTATTTTCAATGATTTCTTTTTCTAATTGATTAATTCGAATATTGATCATTTCATTTTCTTTTGTTAATGAAGCATATTGTATTTTTAATGTTTCAAGATCTTTCACTAAATCTTCTTCTAATTCATTTTTATTGGATATTTCTTCATTATTAATTATTTTATCAAAACCAGAATATATTTTTTTAATATTTTGCTTTAGTATTTGCACTTTATTTTTAATAAGTTCCTGCTTTGATTCTAATTCTTGATTAATTTTATTCAATTTATCAAACTCTAGTTTATTTGTTTGATCTATTGTATTAATATTATTTATTAGTCTTAATGAATTCTCTAAATTACTCTGTAAATATTTAAGTTCAATAGTTTTATTTAAATTTTCTGTTTCTTGTTTTGCTATAATTGTAGCAAATGACTTAATATTATTATTTAAATTTTCTGTTTCTTGTTTAATTTTGCTTTTTTGTAAATTTAATGAATTTAATTCAACTTCTAATTGATAAATTTTCTTTTTAATCTTGAAACTTCCACCACTAATTATTCCTGATGGCTCTATTACTTCTCCTTCACTAGTTACATACCTATAAATTCCAAGTCCTATTTGTTTTGCATATTTTATATCTTTAATAAAATAAGAATTAAAAAAAATATATTGAAACACTTTTTCAAATTTTTTATCAAATTTAATTAAATCAATTAATCTATCTGTATTTTGAACTTGTTTAGTCTGTTTTGATATTAAGTCATTAATAGGAATAAATGATGCTATTCCTAATCTTTTAGATTTTAAAATGTTTATTGCTTTATTTGCATATTCTATTGAATCAACAATAAAATAATTTAATCTATTTCCAGCACATGCATTAATTGCTATATTATATTTTTCATTATTAGAAAAAAATTCATATGCATATCCATAAAATCCTTCTTTCATTTCTTTTTTTAATATATTATCTATCTCAACCCCTAAACTAGATTTAGAAATAGCTATTTTTTCTTTGATATTTAAAATTTTAATATCATTATTATCAATATCTTTATTAAATATATTAATTTTTTTATTGATCTGATTTATTTGATCTTTGTATTCATTTGATATTTTATCTGTTTTTTTTATTTCTTGATTTAATTCATTAATTTTTAATTCATAATTTTTAATTTCTTTTTGATTTGTTTCATATTTTTGTTTTTGTTCTTTTAAATTTTTACCAATATTTTTAATTTGTTCTTCATATTTAATTTTATCTTGATTAATATTTGACAAATCATTATTAGATTTTTCAAGTTCTATATTTAATCTATTATATTCTTCAATAAATTTTTTATTATTATTTTTATTTGTATTGTTAGAATCTTTTGTTTTTTGTTCTATATTTTGTATTTTAATTTTCTGATTTTCAATTAATTCAATATTTGCTTTTATTTTTTCTTTTATTTGTGAAAGTTCCTGATTTGATCGTATTAATTTTTGGTTTATATTATTAATTTCAGAGTTAAAAGAATTTAATTCCAATTCTTTTACAGTAATTTTTTTATTGATTTCATTTAAGGTTCTATTTAACATTCCAGATGCTGTTGAATCTTGATTCATTTTTTTTGTTAATTCTAATTTTTGATTTGATAATGTATTGATATGTGCACTAAAATTTGATAAATAGTCTTGAATTTTTTTAATTGAATTATTATTTAGATTTATTTTATTTAAATTTTCTTCATACATCTTTAATAATTCCTGCTCAATATTTTTTAGTTTAATAAAATTAAATAGTTTACTTTTTTTTGTTAATTCAATATAATGTTCTGCTTCATCTTTTTCTGTTTTTAATTCTTTTAAAAATCCAAATCTTTCATTAAGCAAAACATTTGCTTCATTAATTTTTAATTCAACTTTATCTAATTCTTTTAATGCAATTGTTTTTTTATCATCAAATTGTTTTATTCCTGCAGCAGTATCAATTAGTGTTCTTCTTTCTTTTGGATTATAATTTAATACTTGAATTATTTCTCCTTGCATCATTGTATTAGTATTATTTATTTCTGCTTTATATGCTTTTAATACCTCAATAATGTCCTGCCTCAAAATTCTTTTACCATCTAATCTATAAAAAGTATTATTATTAGAATCAATTAGTTTTTGGATTTCTATTTTTTTTGTTCCATTAAATTTTATAGTAACAAATGCTTTTTTAACTTCTTTTTTATTTTTTGTTTTTACAGAATTATTGATTAAATTAATATTAGTATTTACTCTTAATCTTTTAAGTGATGATTCACCAAGTGCAAATAATATTGAATCACATATACTTGATTTTCCAGATCCATTAGGTCCAACAATACAATTAAAGCCATTTGTAAACAGTATTTTAGAATTTTTAAATGACTTAAAATTATGAAGTGTTATTTCTTCAATATATAACATTTATTTACACCATCATAAAAATTAATTTTAATAATTTATTTTTTCTCTTTTTTTACTTCTTTTGACATTCGTAATGATATAATTGATTCAATATGTGATTCAGTTAAAATTCCAACTACTTTATTTTTTTTAGTAACAGCAATAATTGTTTTATTTTCAATATACATGATATTTATTGCTTTAGATAATGAAGAAGTGTATGAAATTTTTGGAATTTTAACTGAAATTGATTTTATTATATCTTTGTTAATATTTTTTTGCTTGTATATGTTCTTAAATTTTGATATTAAATATATACTTTTGTTATCTTTAAATAATATAATAGGTGTATGAAATTTAAGAATTTGTTCATATATCTTATTGATTGTTAATGGTTGTTTTATTAATATAAAATTTTTATTAACTGCATCAAATACATGCAAATTAGCTGAATATTTTTTAATATATACTGATTGAAGTTCTGCTTGTGCACCAGAATATAAAAATAATGCAATAATAATATCCCAAAACACAAAAAATTCTTTATAAAATAAAGTTGAATTTTCAATACCAACATAAATTATAGAACCAATTACAATTAAAATAGCAATAACATTTGTTGCTTTTACTGTTATTTGTGTTGATTTTATAAAAGATCTTGTTTTTTCTAAATAACTTCTAAATACTCTACCACCATCTAATGGAAATGCTGGTAATAGATTCAGTATACCAAGAAGTATATTTAATATAAATAATGTTTGAACTATTTGCTTTAAAATTCCACCATTTAAATAAATTACAAATAATCCAAATATTAATCCAATTAAAATACTAACAATAGGACCAACAATAGATATTTTAAATTCAATATTTGGTTTTATTTTATCAATATCTATTATAGATGCTCCACCAAGTAAATTAAGAACAATTTTTTTTACTTTAACATTATTTTTTAAAGCAACAAAAGAATGAGCTAATTCATGTATAAATACACATATCCATAGTAATAAAATAATTATAAAAAATATTGGACTTATTAAAGAAAATAATAATAAAATAACTAAAGTCCAATGAATTTGAATATCAATACCAAAAATATGTCCTATTACTGGTGAAAAATTAGTCATTCTATCAATTCAAAGTTTTATAATTATAATATTTTATATTATATAAATTTAATTGAATTAAGGTAAAAAATCATTGTTTTTTATTTTTTCAATTATATAATCATCAACAAATGTTAATCTAGGTGCTTGTAAACTGTCTTGTTCTAATTTTATTTTTGACTTTATTACTTTTTTTAATTCAATTTCCCATTCCTTATGTTTATTAATCCAAGGATAATTTAACATTTCTTGTGTTCTTTTTAAATCAACATCAGTTGCTCTCATTGTAAGATTTTTAAGAAAATCATAATGCTCTAAATCTGACATTGTGACACCAATAAATTTTGCAGAAGGTGTTGCAATTTCAGGACCAATATATGCTAAATTCATACTTCCTGTTTTTATTGTCCAATAAATATACCAGCCCCATGCATCACAATCATTAAATACATAAATTGGAAGTCCTGAATTACTTAATTTTTTTATTAATCTTCTAGTTCCTCTTGATGCTTGTCCTTGTGGTGATATTAATATTGCATTTTGCTTTTTCCAAAATTTATCTTCATTTAATCTCTGCCACAATGTATCTTTTTCAACAACAAGAACATATTTTGCTTTAATATCTACAAAATCAATATCATTATCAACATCACTTGGAATTGGCCAACCACTTCTTCCTTGCTTGCTTGCATCAATTTCTACTTCTTCATCACCAAATTTATCAATTACTTTCATATTTCCTGCAAGAATTCCTTTTCTATTTGCATTTAAATTTAAATCCTCTCTTTTTATATTTAATGCAACTTCAAGATCTTCTATTAATGGATTAGATTCTGCTTGTTCTCCAAATATATTCTCATCAATGTCTTCACCAAGAGCAAATTTTAATTGATAAAATAAACCCCTTATTGTTGTATGCAAATTTTCTGAAACAAATTTATGACATTTTGAAGCAATTGCAATTGTCTGCATAAATCTTTTTGTCTGAGATACATTCATAAAATTACGTTCTTCTTGTGATTTTCCTAATTTTAAAAAACCACCTTTTTCATCATATAAAATATTTGATCTTGATCTTACTAATGTAATAAATTTAGGATTTTTAGAAAGTTCAATATCTTTTACAATACAATTTCCAAATTCTTCTAAAATCTTTTTTGAATTTTTTTCAACCATTAAATCCCAATACAATAACAATAAACGCATTATTGATATTTATTAATATTTATAAAAATAATAATATAAATATAAAAGAGATAATATTTACAAATAGAAATAATAATTATTTATTAGATAATATTTCTAAAAATATTGTATTATCTTAATAAAAATTAAAAAAACATAAATATGAAATCATCACTATATTAATTTTATATTTAATTTTTAAGTGAGATAATGGATTTAATAAAATGTATTGATTATATAAATAAATCAGCAGATAAACCAAGAAATAGTGAAAAAATCAAAGAACTGAGTAAAGGACAACACCCAGATATTACTTTAATAACTTGTAGTGATTCTAGATTAAAATTAGAGCAAGAAATGGATTTAGGTAAAATTTTTACAATAAGAGAAATGGGAAGTATTCTTAATAATTCATCAATAGCTTCAATAGAATATTCAATACTTATTAATGTTAAAAAAATACTATTTGTATCTCATACTAATTGCGGTGCAATAAAAGCTGCTTTTAAATTATTAGATATTAATTCAAATGCAGAAAAAGAAGAAATATTAAAATCAAAATTTTTAACAGAATTTATTGAAGCAAATATTATTAATCCATTAAATTTACATTATAATGATAATTTAAATGAAATAATTATTAAAAATGAAGAAATCCAGATAGAAAAATTATTAAAAGAAAGTCCAATGATAGAAAATAAATTAAAAGAAAATAAAGTTGAAATAGCAACAGCACAATATTCAACAGAAACAGGTAAAATTAAATTACTGAAAAATTGTATTTATAAAAATGAAAAAATAATATTTATTACAAATAAAGAACATAATATTTTATCAGAAACAAATGATCAAATAAAATCAAATAAAGTAAAAACAAAAATAGTGTAAAAAAATAAATATAATATAGTGATAAAGATGGTATTGATTAATCAACAAAAACAATTGTATAAAATTATTGGAAAACATATATATGGTAATTTGTATCAAATTAGTGATAAATTTTTAGTTGATTCTAAATTTTTAACACAGATTGTTAAAGAATCAGTATTAATTGGTAATTTACATATTGTTGAATTATATGTAAAAAAATTTAAAGCAATAAATAGTATAAGTGGTGGTGTATCTATAATTGCATTACTTGAAGAAAGCCATATAGCATTACATACTTGGCCAGAAAGTAATTATGCTACTATTGATATTTATTCTTGTGGCAAAGAAAGCAAACCAGAAGAATCATTTAACTTTTTAGTTAATGAATTAAAACCAAAAACAGTTAAAATGTTTAGTGCTAATAGAGGAACATGAAATAACAAAAAATAACATTTTAGTTATTTTGAATAATGTATATACTAATAAAAATATTTTAATAATTAGTATATATTATCTGTTTTTAAAAGATTTATTAATTCTTGTGTATCTTGTGTTGATAATTCTCTATCTTTCCAATAAATAAAATCTATTTTTTCTTTATATCTTGGAATTACATGTATATGAAAATGCATGATTTTTTGTTTTGCAATTTTTCCAATATTTGTATTTATATTTAATCCTTTTAGATTTAATTTTGTTTTTAAATGAATTCCAAAATATTTTGCTGTTTTAAAACATAATTCAATATTTTTATCAGGTGTTTCCAGCATATTTTCATAATGATCTTTTGAAATTACAAGACTATGACCCCTAGAATTTGGATATTTATCAAGTATTACAAAGCAATTTTCATTTTCGTATAAAATCTCTATTTTATTTTTATAAATATCACAAAATAAGCATTCTACCATTTAATCATTTTTTATTTCTTTTTAATTTTAAAATAAATTCAAATTTAATTATATTATTTATAATTTATATTATATAGTTTTTTATTTTATTATTAATATTAATTATTTTATTAATTGATTTTATGTCTATAAAATTAATCATAATGCAATCAAATTTAACACTTAAAGGTGGTGCTGAAAGAATTATTTTAAAGATAGCACAGCATTATAAAGCAAAAATTTATACTGCAGAATATGAAAAAGATAAAACTTTTGAAGGATTCAAAGACTTGAATATAGAAGTGATTGGAAATAAAATATTATCAAAATTATTGCCTTATGGTAGAAGTAGTCAAGGAATTAGATATGCATCTGCATTTTACAATTTTAAATTAAAAGAAGATTATGATGTTATAAATGCACATATGGCACCAAGTCATTGGATTAAAAATAAAAATAATAGAGTTTTATGGTATTGCCATACACCATTAAGAGACATATATGATTTATGTGAATATAGATTATCTTTAAAAAAGAATTATCAGAAACCAATATACAAATTAGGAATTCATACAATAAGATACATAGATAAAAAGATAACAAAAAATATTGATTTTATTTTTGCAAATAGTAAAAATACAAAATCAAGAATAATAAAATATTATCAAAGAACTGATACTGAAGTTTTAAATGGGGGTATTGATTATAAATCATATGAAAATAAAGATGATGAAAAATATTTTTTATATCCCTCAAGAATATCTCAAAATAAAAGACAAGATTATGCAATTACTGCATTTGAAATATTTAAAAGAAATTTTAAGTCAAGAAATTCTAATAAATATAAACTTATTATTTGTGGATCTTTATCAAAAGATAAAAGTTTTAGAAATTATTACAATGAACTTAAACAACAAATAAAAAAAGTTGGTGATATTAAAATATTACTAAATATTGATGATAAAAAAATGAAGTCACTTTATTCCAATGCAACTGCTATTTTATATCCACCATTAGATGAAGATTATGGACTTGTTCCATTAGAAGCAATGGCATCAAAAAAACCAGTTATTGCAGTAAATGAAGGTGGACCTAAAGAAACAATAATAAATAATGAAACAGGATTTTTAATAAATAACAAAAGAGAGATGGCAGAAAAAATGCAATATGTAATAGAACATCCATCAATTACAAAAAGTATTGGTAAAAAAGGACTTGAAAGAATAAAAAAATATTATTCTTGGAATATATTTTTTACAAAATTTAATAAAAAATTAAAACAAATAAAAGCATAGAATATTGAAAATAATAAATAATATAAATGATTTAATGAAAATTTATTCTGAATCCTCTTTAGTTTACTTAAATAATTTAAAAAATACAGATGCAAAAAAATTAAGAATATATTTAAACCAAGCAAATACTGAATTTGATTTTAAATTTAATTATAATTTAAACGCAGTAAAAATGTTTATTAATAAATCTAATGATTTATTTAATAATATATTTGAATTTCATTTTGGGGTTTATAAAAATAAATTAAATTCATTTGTTGGATTATTTTCAGTAATGCAAATAGATTATAATAAAAACGAATGTGAAATAGGCTATTTAATTGGAAAAGAATATAGAAAAAAAGAATTTGGTAAAAATGCAATTAGTTTATTACTTTATTTTATATTTGAAATCATAAAAATAAAAAAAGTATATGCAATAATGTATAATAAAAATAACAATATATCAAAAAAAATAATAATAAGATGTAAATTTAAAAAAGTAGAAAACAATAGATATCAGTCTAATAATATAAATAAATTTAATATAGACAAAAAAAATAATAATCAATTAAACAAAAAAATTGAAACATATGTTTTATTTAAAAAAAGTTTTAAACAAACAAAGAAAATATTAATAGAATAATTAAGAATTTATAATTTTATCTATTTTTGATAAATCATAACCTTTTTTATGTGCCCATGACTTTAAGAAGTGTACTAGAATTAAAAAAGTTGGAAGAGCACTTGTATATAATAATGCTTTTGATAATATACCTTTAACAACACCTGGTGAAGCATGACTTAATTCATATACAATATGTTTCCAGGACATATATAAAACAAAAAAACGTAGTTCAGTCATTTCTTTGTCAACATCAAAAAATGAATCACCACGCATTGTTCCTGCTGGAATAAAACTTAAAGGAACAGTAACAAAATGAGATTTTTCTTTTCCTATCTTATCTGGTATCTCTGTTTCCATTCTATGTAATAATTTTATAGTATCTTTAAGATCTTCATCTGTTTCACCTGGAATTCCAAGAATAAGTGTATATGCTGGGAACCAGTAATTAGTATTATAATTAATTGTTCCATTGATAACAACATCATCCCATTCATCAGGTGAAAAAGGTTTTGTTTTAAAAGGCATTACTTGCTTCATTAATCTAGGTGATCCTGTTTCTAGTCCTGGTTGAATACCAATCCAGTTATTTTTTCCACCATGCATAATTTCACTTAATTTTTTAACAAGATCTGGATCATATGCAGCAGGAGCAATAGAACCATGAGTTGGATGTACTTCTTTTAAACCTTTTATTTTAGAAATTTCAGAAAATAATTCAATTAATGCATCTTTATTTGGCTTAAATGTTTTATGATCATCAAGTTTATAAAGCCAAAAATCATCACTTTGAACCCATAAATATTTGTAACCAGAATCAATATTTACTTGAATTTCCTTTTTAATATAATCAAGCGATTGATATCTTGCTCTTCTTAAATTAGGTTCACAAAAATCACAATTTCTACCACATCCACGCATTATTTCAATTAATCCGTTTAAAGAAGGATTTCTTATCTTAGGTGTTTCTGATATTATTGGAAACTCATGACTTCTATAAATTTTAGGCAAATTATTATTTAATAAATCATGCAAAACATTATTTGCAATCCCATCAAATTCCCCAATAATAATATTGTCAATATTATTATATGGTTCTCGTTCTAAATAATTTGATCTTAATTCAAATTGCCATGCTCCTGGACCTCCAATAAGCAATTTAAAATTATAATTATTTTTTTTTCTTATCTCTCCAATTTGCTTTATTAATTCAGAGAATAAAAATTTAGAATAAGAAGTTGTTATTCCACCAAATGTAAACATCATACTTACTGGACCTAGTGCTAATGGATCCATTGTATTTATAGCAACAATTTTTGTTTTTTTATCAATAAAATTTTTAATATAAGCTGGATCAACTGTTACTACTTTATTAATTTTCCAATCAGTAATTGAAGCTTCAAATTTTCTTAAACCATAAGGAGCTCTTGACGCAATTCCATTATTAATAATTGGTAATTTTTTAGCAAAATAATAAAATAAAGGTTTAGGTACTATTTCTTTTGGAGCACAAGAAAAAAAATCTCCTAGAGGTATATCTCTATATTCACTCATTATACTCCGATCTGCTGTTAGTACTATTTCATAAGACATTATATTACTTATTATTAAATTTTTTAATTCTTATAACATTAGATTGGTTCTTTAATAACATATTTAGCAAGAATTTTAGAAACATAAGCTAATACTTCTTTAATATCTTTAATTGTTTTTGCACCAGTACAAATCATTTTTCCATTTTTAAATATTATGAGAACTGATTTTGGCATTGCAATTCGAAATATTGCTCCTGGAAATTGTTCTGGTTCGTAATCAACTTCTCTGATTTTATCAGATAATGCATATAAATCAATGCTTGCGTGCAAATCAACACTAACAACGAAATTTTGGATTTTTATTACTGGCAATAAATTTTTATTTAATTTTAACTTGTTCTTATTTAATTTTGACATAAATACACCTTAATTATATTAAATTTAAGTAATAAAAGAATTTAAATATTTATTTTATTAATTTTTTAATTAATGTGAGAATTTGAAAAAAATTATTATAATTGGAGCTGGAATTATTGGATTAATTTTTGCAAAAGAATTATCAAAATTTCATATTAAGTGTGAGATTTATGATTTAAAGTCTAATATATCTGAAAATGCAGACAAAGCATCAGGCATATTATCAAAAACAGGGCTTAATAAAATAAATATTAATTTCTCTTCAAGTATTGAAAACAAATTAAATGGTGCAATAATACATAGTAATAATCAAAAAATTGAATTGAAAAAAAATACAATTATTGCATATATAATCAATAGAAAAAAAATAATTGAAGTTTTATATGGTGAATTAAAGAATAATAAATACATAAAATTCAAATTTAATACTAAGATTGGAAAAAAAGATTTAATTAAATTAAAAAGAAATAAAAATAATATAATAATTGGTGCAGATGGTGCTATTTCTAGTGTTGCATCTGTATTTAATTTTCCAAAAATCAATGAATATGTTTTAACATATAAAGCAATATATTCCAATGCAAATATACAAAACATACATTTTGTTGAATTATTTTTTAATAATAATTTAAGTAATGGTTTTTTTAGTTGGACTGCACCTCATTCTAATTCAAAAATTGAAATAGGTATTGGAATAAGTAGTAATAAAAAAATAAATAGCAAGCATATTTTTAATAAATTTATTCAAAAAAAATGTATTAAACATATAATTCTAAATGCAAAAATTGAATCGCAATATGCAAGCATTATCCCAATTGCAACAAGAAAAAAAACAATTATTGATAATGTAATTTTAATTGGAGATTCAGCAGGACAAGTAAAATCATCAACAGGTGGAGGTATTATCTTTGGTGCAATGTGCGCAAAAATAGCTGCAAATGTAGTGTACAAAAATTTAAAAAATAATGAACCACTACAAAACTATGAAAAAAAATGGAGAAAAAAATATTTATTTGATTTGAGAATACATAAATTAATACATTATTTTTATTCAAACATAAGCAATAAAAATTTCTCATTTTTTTTAATTGTAATTAAATTCTTAAATATTGATAAATTATTATCAAAACATGGAGACATGGATAGTTTAATTAAAACAATAAAAAATATAATAACAAATAAATAAAAAATAATTTAATCTTTATAAAAATTAGATATTAATTTTTTTTAAATAACAATAATTCATTAGAAGCATGTTCTATAAGAATTCTTGAAACATCTTGTTTTTTTCGCATATTTGGGATTAAAGAAGATGAAAAACGGATAGGCACTGTTAAATCATGAATTTTAATCATCATATCTAAATACATTTCTGCTATTTTTATATTATTTTTCCTAAGAGAATCAATAAATTCACGATTTAATTCACCAATGAGGTCTAATACACCAAGTAAATATGCTTCTGGTTTTGCTTTAATTAATAAATCAGGTAAAAATCTATTATTAATCTTAATTTCAAAAAATAATTTAGCTTCAACATATTCTTGATATGCTTGTAATGTATGATATTCGAATCCTTTGTCTATTTGATCTAATTTTTTTATGTGATCAGTTAAATATTTTAATTTAGAATTAATTATTTTTTTTGAATTTAAATCAGTATTATGCACCATTATAATTAATTCTGCTGATTCTCTTATAATTAATTTAGATTCATTTAATATTTTATCAAAAACATTTTGTTTTTTTAATAAATATTTCTTAATACTTATAATATCTTTTTCTAAATCATTAAACAACAGCATAATATCTTTTATTAAATTATATATTTAATTATAGAATAATTTTTATAAAATATAAATATAATCATTAAATTAAATAAAATAATAATGTAAATAAAAAGAATATTTAATAAACATTATCAATATAAATATAAAAATAATTATAATTAAGTGATTATTTGGTTAGTAAACAAAAAAACACAACAAAAAAAGTAAAAATAAAACGTAAAAAAAGCAATAGAAATAATGTATCAAATAATCAAATTATTGAAAAATATAAAATACTTAAAAAAATGATGTATGTATTAATTGCATTAATTATCATTATTTTAAGTCTATATCTTCAACCAATTCTTACAAATTCATTAAAACCTAATTTTGGAACTAGATTAATACATATTGATAATAAATTTAGTAGTGCAAATTTAGCAATTATTAATAATGCATCAAATAAATACTATGAAATTGCTGGACAAAAATTACTTAATCATTCATTAAATGATCCAGTTTTACCAATTTCTGCAAACAAAAAAAATCAATACCCATTATTTATTGTTAATAACAAACCAAGTATTATTTATATAGGTGCAATAACCTGTATTTATTGTGGTGAAAATAGATGGGCAATGGCTTTAGCATTATCTAAATTTGGTTCATTTAATAAACTATTTTATGGTTATAGTTCTTTTGGAGATCATGATGTTCCAACAATTTATTGGAATAAATATAATTACACGACAAATTCAGGATTAGGTTATGCAAATTACTATTCTAGCAAATATATTAATTTTATATCTGCAGATTATGAGAGTAATATTAAAAAAGGATTTGTATTACCATTAACAGGATTATTATTTTTTATACAAAAAGCACCAAATCAAACATATAAAAGAGCATTTGAATTTATGAATTCAACAAATAAGTTTGAAGGAACACCATTTACATTATGGGGAACAACATTAGATCCAGGTGCAGATGCAATAGTATTTGGTAATTCAACACCTTCTTCTAGTAAATTGCCATTAACTTTTATGACACACCAACAAGTATTGAATCAATTAAAAACATTTAATGACCAATTTGCTTATGCAGAATATGCTGCTGCTGATGTTTATATTACTTATACTTGTGCAAGTATAAACAATACAGCACCAATATGTTCATTACCAGTTATTAAAGAATTAGAAATACAAATGAACTTAGTAAAATAATTATATATTAAATAAAGTTAAAATGTGGGCCTGGAGAGATTTGAACTCTCGACCTCCTGATTTCTGTTCTGATTAAACAATTAAGTTTTATCAGTCAGGCGCTCCAACCAAACTAAGCTACAAGCCCATTATTTTTTTAATTATTACTTTTTTATATATAACATTATAATTTTATTTCTAAAACTTTACCTTCTGGTTTTTGTTCTTTAAATATTTGAGTTTCAAATTTATATAGATTTATGTTTGGATAATACCAATAATTTTTATCTAATCCTGCTTTTAAACAAACATTTTCTAAAAATTCTATGATATTCCATTTTTGTTCAACTGCAACAATAGGTAATAATAATCCACTATAAATACCATATTTAATTATTAATCCATCACGACCTATTTTTATGTTTTTTATTATTTCTGCTTTATTTCCAGAAAATTTTACTAAGTCAGATAAAATACTTAATTCTATTATTATATTATTTAATTCTTGCAAAGTTATAGACAAAAATCTAGGATCATCAAAAGCAGCTGCTAGTGCAGTATGAACTATGTTTTGTTTTACTTCTCTATCTTGTGTTGTAACCCCAACACACCCACGTAATTCATTTGTTTTATAATATTTTAAAGTAATAAATAAACCATTATGTTCTTTAAATTTTTTTAAATTATTTAATATTAATTTTTTATCAAAGTGAGGATTTCTAAGATAAAGTTCTATTGAAGATCTTGCAGCTTTTATTAATTCATTGCCTTCTTCTAAATCATAAACGTGCATTTGATCACTAATTTTAGTATTATAATAATATTATAGCTTAATATTTAAGATATTTAAATTATTTAGAATTTATTAATTCAATTCAATTAATATCTTTTTCAATTTTAAATCAATATTAATAATTTTAATATCCTGAAACATATTTTCTAATTCATTAATAGATATTTTTTGGTTCTTTTTTAATTCATTAATTATTATATTGATGATAGTCATATTTTTGAATATTATTTCACCATTATGTCTATTTATTTCCATTTGTTCTAAATTATCTTTAAACAATTTATGTTGTTTCTTTATACTATTCTCTGTTTCTAATATTTCTTTTATTTGTTTATCTGTTTGAGTTGATGTTGAATTTATAAATTTAATTTCAGATTCACTTAAAAAATCTAAAAGAGAACTAAATGAATTAAATATTTTTTTTGTTAAATTTTGATACTTTTTTATTTCAAATATTGAATAATCAATGATCTGATTATTATCTAAATAAAGTAAATATTCTATTTTGGGATTTTTGAATTCCTTATTCAATGCAAAAATTATTTTAGTTATTTTCTCTTTATCAGGTTTAGACATTTGATCTTTTGGATCTAAATTTTCTTTTAATAAAGCATCTTCAAGATATAAAGGTCCAAAATTCAAATATTTTGATAATAATGATATTAATTTGTTATTAAATCCTTTTATGGTTAAATTTTCTCTCAAATTAATTTCTAAATCATTTATTATTTTTTCAATTTTATTTAAATCAGATCCAAGAAAATTATTTTTTGGTTTTACATATATTTTACCTGGTCTTATTTGTCTATCTCTGAAATCATGTATTTTATAAGATAAAAGAATATTCATTAATTTATCTGTTATTATTAAATTTCCTTTTCCAAACATCTCAAAAATAAGATTTTTTTCAGTTATTTTATTTTTTAAATTAAATACAATAATTCTATCATTATTTAATTGATAAATATTATTAATTATGTAATTATTTATTTGTTTTCTAACAGCAATAGCAAAATTTGTTACTGTTTCTTTTTTTATAATAAAAGAAGTGATATTTATTCTATTTGGTAAAATACAACCAATATTTATTTTATTTTTTTCTTTACTCAATTTTAGTCTAAAAACATCTTTATCAATTTCATAAAATTTGTCAATATAACTTCCAATTAATTGATTGAATTCTTTTAAAATAATATTGATTTCTAAACCAGATAAATCATGCATTTTTATCATTTATTCTTTTAATTGAATTAATTATTAAATAATGCATTAATTATTAATTCGTTTTATAAAGCAATTAAAAAAGTTAGAAAACAATATGTTTAATTATATAATTAAATAATACAAACAGCAAAAAATAAAAAATAGTTTATTTTGAGGTTATTAAATAACCTAATTTTTTATGATTAATGTCTTCTTCAATATAATTTATAATATTGCGATATTTAATAAAATAATTAATATACAAGTTTCTAGTTAGTTATTTTATATTTTAATTGTAATAGATATAATGAAATTATTAGTAATAAATTTGAGTTATTTAAATTAATATTGATTAAAATAAAATAATAATTTTAATATCAAAAACATTATTTACATTAATAAAAAAACAAATGTTTTTTAGGTTTTTTTGGCTTTTAAATAATATTGATTATAAAATAATAATGCTTGAATCATTGGTCCATTAATAATTTTATTAGTTTTAATCATTTGTAGTATTTTTTTATTATCTAAAAATTTTAATTTTATTACTTCATGTTTTTCTAATTCTTGCATTTCTTTTTTATTTGGAAATGCTAGAAAAAAATAATGCATCTCATTTGAAACACCTGGAGAAGGATGGGATTTAAATAGTAATTTTACTTTATTTGTAATTAATCCTGTTTCTTCTTTTAATTCTTTTTTAGCTCTTATTGCAGGATCTTCATTTTTTTCAAGTGTTCCTGCGGGTAATTCAAGTATAAATTTTTTAATACTTGGTCTATATTCTTCTATTACTGCTATTTTTTTATTATAAATAGCTAAAATAATTACACCACCATTATGAACCATAAATTGCATTAATGCTTTTGTTTTATTTGGTAAATTCACCTTTTCACACTTTACACTAAATCTTTTAAATTTATATTGTTTCATTCTATCAACTTAATTTTTATTTTCATTTTTATAATTAATATATTGAATAAAAAAATAATTTAAATGAATATATTTATTTTCTTGTAATTAATATCTATTTATGTTATCTAATCAAACAACAGAAGAAATAATTAAAAAAGGAGGAATTAAAATTGAAGTAAAAAGAACAGGAATGTTACAAATACTTGAATTTAAAACCAAGAAAATAAGCATTGGAAAAAATCAGTTTATAGAACTCTTTTGTGATAGAATAATTGACATAAATGAACTTTTAAGAATTGCAAATGAATTAGATTTACCTATTGAAACAAAAAATGGAAGAGCTTTTCCTAAAAATAAAAGTATAAAAGATTTTATTAATAAATAAAAAATATAATGAAATAATAAATTTTATTTTAGTAACACTACTATATTTTTAATTTATAAGATTAGTAATATAAATTCAATAGATCTTTTTTAATAATAATCAACAATAATAAAATATTTTTGATTATTTAATTATTAGAACTAATTTTATTAAATTATAATTTATCTTTTTATTATTCGATATTTTAGTATTTATTTTGATTATTAAAGAAAAAAAATAATTAATAAAGATAAATTTAATTTTAATTTTTTCTTTTATTTTCTAAATGTTGTTGATACCACAAAATTAGTGTTGTATTTCCAAACCAAGTTGTAACTATATCTGCAATCAGTCCAAAAAGAACTACTGCAGAAATTTCAAAAAATATTGATATTCCTACTATGTAAGAAATGATTAATAAAACAGAAAATGAAATAATCGCAGCAATTGTCATAGTCATTCCAGTTTTTAAAGTAGAAAAAGCCCTTTTTGATGCAGTTCCATTGCTTCTTTTTAAAATCCTTATTGAAGATAATAAATCAGTATCCATTGAATATCCTATTAGCATTAATATCGCACCAATTGACGCAACACCTAATGGTATTCCAAACAACCCCATTGCTCCTAATGCAACAATAATATCATTACCAGCACCAAAAACTACTGTCATTGAAGGAATAGGATTTCTAAATATAACAAATACAGCGATTGCAACTAAAATAAATGAAATTATTATTATCTGCTTGATTTTTCCAAGAAAATATCTTCCTAAACTTGGTGTAATTGCATTATATGAATAAGATTTGAAAGGAACAATTGAATTTATTAATTGAAGTATATTTTTTTTATAAATAGATGATGCATTTGTATATGATGATTGGGCAAGAGACATCATTTTATTTGGATTAGTTAAATTGTATTTTTTAATTTGAATAAGTTGATTTAATTGAACTAATTCATTATTTAAACTTGCATTCATTTTTGAAATGTATTTTGCTTTGTTCAATTTTTGACTTATAATTGAACGTTTTAAAGTAGATACATTTGTAATACTTTTATTTTGTAATGAAATTTGATCTCTACTAATTATTAAAACAGCATCTGAATAATTTTTATACTCATTATAAATTGACAGCAATTCTAATTCCGCATTTGCCAAGCTAGTATTTGCATTAATTGTTATTGATAAATTATTAGAATTTACTCTAGATACTTTTGCATCTGAATCAATAATTTTTTTATTTATTAACAATGCAATTTGCTTTGTATTATTAATAGTATTATTTGTTTGTATAACAATTGCAATACCCCCTTTTAATGAAGAATCTAGCTGAATTTTTGGAATATAATATAATCCAATAAGTAATAATACTATTGGTATAATTACTAATATTTTATAGTTTTTCATTTCATAAATATTTTTCATAGTAAACCTTAAATTAAAAATAATAAATTAAATATTAAACAAGAAATAAAATATAAATTAAATTATTTAAATAATATTAATTATAAATATTTATGTTTAATTAAGAAACATATTAATATGCCCCAGTAGCTCAGTGATTCTTTTGCACTAAAGAGCACTTGCTTGGTATTAAAATAAACAAAAAGCAAGGGGTCGAGGGTTTAATTCCCTTCTGGGGCTTCTTTTTAAACATAATATAATCAATAAAAAATATTATTTAAATTATTAACAAACATATTTTAGTATTATTTTTTTAATTCATTATCTTTTTTTCTTTATATTGTTTTATATCTAAATAATCTTAACGTAATAATATATTATAAGAGTAAATTTTAATAAATATTTTTATATTTAGCAGATAAAATTAATAAATTATATTTTAATAAATATTTTTATATTTTAAAGTATATTTAAAAGTATAAGTGATTGGATGATTGATAAAATTAAAGTGGATTTAAATGATATATTAAAATTAATAAACAAAAAACAACAAATAACCTATAAAGAATTAAAAACAATAGATAATGATGAAAATGAAATAAAGCAAATTGTTTCTGATCTGGAAAATCAAAAATTAATAACATCTAGAAATAGTGGAGGTGTTTTAACATATTATTCATTACAAGAACAAAATTCTTTAAGAAAAGTTTTAATTGTTGAAGATGATAAAAATATTAATAAATTAATGTCTTTATCTGTTGGAAAAGGTTTTGAAATTAATCAAATATATGATGGAGAAGAAGCAGTAAAATTTATTAGAAAAAATAAACCAGATTTAGTTATTTTAGATTTAATGCTACCAAATAAAGATGGATTAGACATATGTCAAACAATAAAATCAGACCCAGAAACAAAAAATACAATAATTATTATTATAAGTGCAATGGATCCAACAAGTAATAGATTTAAAGGAATAAAATATGGTGCTGATTATTATATTAAAAAACCATTTGATCCAAATGAATTAAGAATTCTCGTTACATTATTTTTAAAGAAAAAAGGTAAAAAATTTGACCCTTTAATTGATTTGCCAGATCAAGAAAGAATTTCAAATGAAATAGAGCAATCAATAATAATGGATCCAAATTATAAAACAGAAATTTTAGAAATACAAAACTTACGTAAATATATTGAAAAATTCAATGAAAAATCAGCAATGGTTGTTATAAGATTAATTTCTCAATTACTTCAGGATATAATAAAGCAATATCAAGAAGATACATTTATTGGATTCTTGAATAGTAATGCCTTTGTAATTGGTGGAACAACAAATAATATTAAAAAAATAGTAAATGAAATAGAAAAAGAATTTAACGCAGTAATTCCATTTATTTTACAAGATGAAGGTTGCAGATTAATTGATCTAAATATAGAAACAATATTTGAATCAAATGAAATACCAAAATTAGGACTTGTTTTTAAAGAAATTAGTAAAGAAAAATTAATAAAGAAAAGAGAAGAAATTTTAAAAAATAAATCAAAAGCAAATATTGGTTCATACACTTATGAAGAATTACAACAATTATTTGAAAATGAAAATTTAGATATAAAAATAACAAGAGATAATGATGAAGTAAAAGTACGTATGGGAAAATTAAATGGAGAATAAAAACATTTTAAAAAACCAGAAAAAATTGCAATCAGCAATAGATTTTATGTTCTCTTATGGTATTGCACTACTTTTTTTAGCTGTTGTTATTTATGCATTATATGCTGAAGGTGTTTTTAATCCAAATCTTGTTATTTCAAACTGTACTGCAGCACACTCTTTTAATTGCATTGCATATACACTTAAAGCAAATGGAACTGTTTACATAATGTTTCAAACTCTTTTTCCAGGTTCAATTATTATAAATGGAATAGGATGTTCATCTCAAATAAACTCAACTGGAAATGGTCCAAAATATGGGAATATTAAATTATTAAGTCCAGTTTCTACAGATGGAGCAAAGTATTATCCTGCAAATACTAAAATAATGAGAGTTTTTGGGGGAGAAAAAGTATTAATAAAAACTTATTGTTATAATAATCCATCAAGTATACCAACAATAAATAAACTTGGAACACCTTTTAATGGATATGTATGGCTTAATTTTACATATTCTTCATTACCAAACACATTGAATAATATTATTAAAGTATTTTCATTTAGAACAAGAGTTGATTAATAAAATTTAATAAAAGATAATATGATAATTTGTTTAACAGGATTACCAGGAAGCGGCAAAACAGTTTCAGCTAAATTATTTAAAGCAACTGGCTTTAAAGTAATTGGAATGAGCTTAGAAATAAAACAACTAATGAAAAAGCAAAAAATTGAAATAAATAATAAAAACCTAAGAAATTTTTCAAATGAGCTGAGAAAAAAATATGGGAATGAAATTGTTGCAAAATTAACAGTAAAAAGAGCAAAAACAATTTTAAAAAAAGAAGAAAATCAAAAAATAAAATTACTTATAGAAGGTATAAGATCATTACAAGAAATTAGATATTTTAAAAAATTATTTAAAAAAATATATATTATTGCAGTAATTAGTGATCAAAAAATAAGATATGACAGAATATCAAAAAGAGCAAGAAAAGATGATACAAAATCTTATAAAGACTTTTTATGGAGAGAAGATAAAGAATTAAAATGGGGTGTAGCAGACACAATTAAAAGTGCAGACATATTAATTTTTAATAATTCAACTAAAAAAGACCTAAAAAATAATATTTATTCTTTAATACAAAAATTAAAAGATTAAATAATAAGACGGAAATTTAAATAAAAGTAATAGATTAATAAATATAATTGTTAATAGATATTTTGTTTATAAATATTAATAATTTAAAAATCATTTAAAATATAAATCAAATTAGTACTATATTATTTTATTAAAAATCATGAATATAATTTATCTAGAATACTATGTCTTTCACAATTCCAAATAATGTTAGTTTGAGCAAAATAAGAGGTTTGATTAAAGTAGTAAAACAAAATAGGGGTTCAATATTAATATCAGAATTATCAGATGAAGCAGAAGAAGAAATAGATGATCTTATACCGATTATAAATATGTCTAGATTTTTAAATTTGATATATATTAAAAAAGATAAAATTAAATTAACAAATTTAGGAAATAAATTAAATTATAAAGATTATATTAATTTGATTAAAAATAGAATAAAGCAAGCAGAACCAATTAAATCTGTATTGGAATTTTTAATCAGTGGACCAGTATCAACAGATGAAATTATTATAAACTTGAACAAAAAAGGAATAAGAACATATGATGAAAATAATAAAATAGAATTAGAGGAATTGCTAATTGATTTGGCAGTAATAACAAAATTAATTATATATAATGCAAAAAAAGACGAGTGGCGTATTTTTAAAGTAAGTAATAATTTTAATTAAATAACAAATTTAAGTTAATAGCAAAAAGGAGATAACAATATGTCAAATAAAAATTCTTTAATAAAAAAATTAATATTTAAATTGATAAAAAAGCATATATTAGGTTTAACATTTAATTCAGCAAAAAAAAATATCACAGAATTAAATTCAAAAGGATTTAATACTACAATAACCTTTTTAAATGATTATAAAATAGATCAATCAAAAGCAAAATACAATATTAATACTTATGTTCAATTATTAAAACAATTATCAAAATTTAACTTGAATACATCAATCTCTTTGAGATTATCTCAAATTGGATATAATGTTAATCCAAATAATTCATTAAAAGGTTTAGAACAAATTATTGAATTATCAAATAAATTCAAAATGGATTTATGGTTAGAAGCTGGTTATAATATAGAAATATCAACTTTATTTAAAATTTATAAAAAATACAAACCAAATTCAAAATATTTAGGTATTGAAATTCCAATTCAATTTAAAAAATTAGAAAATCAATTAAATAGTAATGATAAAGTTAAATTATTTATATACAAAAATATATCAAATATATTAATAAATAATGAGATTACAACATCAGATAAAATTAAAGATATTGATAAATTAGATTTAAAAAATAAAAAAGAAAATTTGCATCAACAAATTGTAAAAAATATGGATTTAATTAAAAATTTAACTAATAAAGGTTTAAAATTAACATTATTTATACATGATTATAGATTAATCAGTAAAATATTTAAAGATATTAAAGAAGATAAATATAAAAAGAATTTAATATTTGAATTGCCTTTAGATAATTACAATAAAAAAAACTTTAAAATGATAAATATGAATAAAATAAGTTTATACGCACCATATGGAAAAGATCTTATACCTTATGCTATTGATAGACTTGTTGATGGTTATATAAAAGATATTGCAATATCAATACTAAAAAATAGATATACAAAAAATAAAAAACCAGTAGATAGTTATGAATAAAAATCTTAATTTAAAACAAAATAATAATTTCGATAAAGAAAAGAAAAAATTAATTTATTTAATAACAGGAGCAACAAGTGGATTAGGTATTGAAATAATAAAAAAACTAATCAAACAAGGTCACCAAATAAGAGTTATTATCAAAGATAAATTTTTACTAAATCCAGAATGGAAAAAATTACCAAGTGGTGTTATTCCTTTTATTGTTAATTTAAATACTTCTGATTTTGTCTCAACAAAAATACTACAAGACGCTTGCAAAAATGTTGATATTGTTATTCATATTGCTGGTGCTGCATATAATTTTAAATTTACATTCAATGAATTAATTGAAAAAAATGTTTTGGCAACTGAAAATTTATTAAAAACATTAGTTAATGTAAATAAGAAAAAAGAAATTCAATTTATATTTACAAGTAGTATTACTGTATATGGTTACAGATCAGGATCACAAAAAATAACAGAAAAAACAGAAGTTCATCCATCAAGTCATTATTCAGAAACAAAATTAATGGCTGAAGAAGTAATAAAATCATTTGCTGATATTAATTCTAATATTAGATATACAATATTAAGATTAGCAACATTTTATGGAAAATCTTATGAATATCCTTCATTTTTTAAGGTTTTCAGACTTATTCAAAACCAAAAAATGTATTTTATGGGTTCAATGACTAATCATTTAACTTTTATTCATGTTAATGATGCTGCTGATGCAATATTTGATGTAGCAAATAATAACAAAGCATATGATAAAATATATAATGTAACTGATGCAATTCCATATACCTCAAAATCATTATTTGATTTAATTGCAAAAACCTTAAAAGTTAAAGCACCATCTAAAAAAATTAATTTGGGATTTGCTAAATTTGTTGTAAAATTATTTAATATAAATTATGATGAATTTGAATTTTTAGCCAGTAATAGAATTATAGATATTAGTAAAATAAAAAATGAAATAGGTTTTGAACCTAAACGAACATTAAACAAAGAAGGTTTAAAAATGATAGAAGATTTTTTAAGATATAAAAAAGATAAATAAGTGTTTTATTTATGGCTATTAAAATAGGAAAAGTTGAATTGTATATAAATGAACTGCTTAATTCCAAAGGTGCTTTATTATTTTCTTTAATCGATCCTTTAGATTACAAAAATAATGAAGAAGTATTAAAAACAGCAAAATCAGTTGCAAAAGCAGGTTCAGATATTATATTAATTGGTGGAAGTACTGGAACACAAGGTGAATTATTAGATAAGGTAACTGCTGAAATTAAAGAATCAGTTGATATTCCAATTGTATTATTCCCTGGAAATATTGCAACAGTAACAAGATATGCTGATGCAATATATTTTATGTCTTTATTAAATGCTAGAAATCCTTATTGGATAACGCAAGCTCAGGCATTGTCAGCACCAGTAATAAAACAATTAAAAATAGAACCATTACCAGTTGGATATATTGTTATTAATCCTGGTGGAACAGTTGGATGGGTTGGAGATGCTAATATAGTTCCTAGAGAAAAACCAAAGATAGCAGTAGCTTTAGCATTAGCAGGAGAATATTTAGGAAACAGATTTATAATTACTGATGTTGGATCTAATCCAAAACTTCTAAATTCAAATCATGTTCCAAATGAAATGATAAGAGCAGTAAAAGAAAATATAAATATCCCATATATTGTTGCAGGAGGCATTACAAATATTAAAGAAGTAAAGGAAGTATATTCAAGTGGTGCAGACATAATTCAAATAGGAACAGCATTTGAATTAGGAAAAGCATATAAAAAAGCATCTGTTTTCGCAAAAATAGCAAAAGAAGAAGGATTAAAAAAAATAAAAAGTAGAAAATGATTAAAAAACAATTAAAAACAAAAATAATAGTAAAAGCATTATCTAAATGCTTTGATCCTGAAATTAATGCAAATATAGTTGATATTGGATTAATTTATGGTATTAATATTGATAATAAAAATAATATTAAATTAAAATTAACAATGACATCTCCAATGTGTCCTTTTATTTCAATGCTTATGGCACAAATTCAAGAAAAAGTAGAAGCAATAAAAAACATTGGAAAATTAAGAGTTGATTTAGTACTAAGTCCTGCATGGAATCCTGGAATGATGAAAAAAGAACTAAAATTTAAATTAAATAATTTTTATTAGAATAGAAATTATAAATAGAACTTAATTTAACAATAAAATTTTAAAATATATTTAATTTAAATTTCCTAAAAATATTATAATAAATAAGGATCTACAAATTCTAAATTATTGAATATAATATTAAGATATTAAATATTTTTAATTTTAATAATAAAAATATATACTATAAAAATAGTATATTATTAAAGATAAATAATAAATGAGGATATGAAAATGTTTAAAAATAAATCAAAAACCTTTTTTCATGGATTAACAAATTCAATAGCAATAGGAACATTAATTTTTGGTGTATCATTACCACTAATAAAATCAAATACAGTATATGTAAATACTAAAATTCAGAAAATAATAAAAAAACAAGATAACAAATTATTATTAAGACAAGAAAAATATTTAATTAAAAAACAAGATATAAAAAATAATAATAATATTATAAAACAAAATAATCCAAAAAAACAAATATTAATTAAAAATCAAAAGACAAAAAAAATAATAAATAAAATAATACCATATAAAGAAAAAACAATTATATTAACTACTATTTTAAGTGGTGTTTTTTCAGTTATATTAGTAGTAGGATTTTTTTGGTTATAATATATTAAAATAATGTTTTAAAAATATAAAAGGTAAATATTAATAAACAATATAATAATTTCTATTAATTATTTAATAAAATTATTATAAAGTGAATAATAAAAAATTTAGATTTTATATTACTGCTTTATCTCTATCTTCAACTACTATTTTTTGAGATTTTTCAACATTTTTTGGATAATGTTTTACATATCCTTTTCCTCTTCTTTTTATATTAAATTCAATTTTTTCTGCTTCAAACAATTCTGTTATATATTTCACTGCTTGTTTTCCATTAAATGCTTTGCATGAAAAAATATCTAATGAAACATAAGAATCTGCTGGAAATGTATGTATTGAAATATGACTCTCTATTAATATAACAAAACCTGTTAAACCACCTTGATCAAATGAATTCTCAATTTTTGGTATAATTGTAAGTATTGGTTTTGAAAACTTATGCACATTTATCATTGCTGGAAGTTCATCTAACAATTTATAAATTAAATCATAATCTAGTAATTTTTCTTTATTGCATCCATACATATCTAAAGTTAAATGTGGTCCTAACATAGTTTCACTTTTATTTTCATTAAAAATTTTAGTTGTCTTTATTTTTTTATTTTTATTTTATTCATTAACATATAAAAGATTTTCTAAAATTAATAAACAAAAGTAAGCATATGAATTAATTTATATTAAACATATAAATGAAATATATATACTTTTTATTTATTAAATAACAAAAATGCGGGAAGTGAGATTCGAACTCACGCATCCACTAATGAAAATGGGCCCTAAACCCATCGCATTTGACCGGGCTCTGCCATTCCCGCTTAAATAATTAAAGAACAAATAAATTTATTAATAGTTATCTTTATTAAGAATATTAATAATTGATTTTTTGTGCTCTATTTTATATTATTATTATAATTAGATCTGACTTTTTCTAAGTTTTATGCTTAATTTACCAAAATACTTAAATAGTTATCTATATAAACTATAATATACTTTAGTATATGTTTTAATAGATAAGTAAATGGTGATAAAATTAAACAAAACACAAAAAAATTAGATAAACAAAATAAAAACAATAAAACTATTTTGATAATATTTGAAATGATTAAATATATGATATTTCCTTTATTTTTTATTAGTTTAATAGTAACTAATAGTAATGCAGCAATGTTTTCTTTTGGTATATTAAATCAATTAAATTATATTAAAATAATTTTAGATCAAACAGGTCCTGTATTAAGTGCTATTTTATTTATCATAGCAGGAATATTTTATGCAATTGGACAGTTATTACCACCAGATAAAAAAGCTAATTTTCATACTGCTGCAATAAATATAATTATTGGAGCTATTGTTGTTGCAGTATTAAGTGTTGCATCAACATCTTTTGCAACAGCATCTACTCATTTACTAAGCAATTTCACAATTAATTCCATTTCAAATGTAACATAATCTAAATACAAAATTGATAATATGTTTGTTTTTAATGGATATTTTATTGGATTCAGTATAATTAGTATAATGCTAATTGTTGCAGGAATTATATTGGGTTTAGGTATTGCACTAAATGAAAAAACATTAAAAGAATTTGGAAAATCAGAATTATTTCAATCATTAATTAATGGTGCTATACTCTCTAGTTTATTCTTAATCTTTAGTAAGGGCGGTTTAATTACAAATATGATTAATAATATTGTTTTAAAAAGCTCAACAACATTATCTTGTCCTGGATTTGAAAGTACAAATTATGCTATTTGCTTTGCATATAATTTTCTTACGGGTTTAAATGGTTTTGCTATAAATGGTGTGCATTTTTTATCTTTATTTAATGAGGTTAGCGTCATGCTACTTTCTATTTCATCAATATATGTAATTTTAGCATTAATTGCATCATTAAAATTTAATTTTATTATTGGAATTAGTTTATCAACTATTTTTACACCATTATTAAGTGTTTTAAATCACGTACTTACAAGTTTAGTATTTGCACTTTTAAGTATAGAAGTTCAAGCATATTTATTAAAATTTGCTGGTATTGTTTCAATTAGTATTCTATTACCACTTGGAATAATATTACGAACATTTTATTTTACACGAAGATTAGGCGGAACTATAATTGCAATTTCAATTGGTTTCTTCTGTATTTTTCCATTAACTTATCTTCTAAATGCCCAATTAATTTATTCTTATTCCTCAGATACCTTTTTATTAAATAACCTTTTACAAAATACTTCTCAATTGAAATCTAATATTTTAGATCAAACACCAGTAACTAGTAATTCAATCCCATTACAATTTATCACAACATTAAATACAAACATTACTAATTTCTTAAATTATTTTTGGAATAAAATAAACGAAATAATTAGTGAATTAGCATTAATAATTGTTGAAATTTTCTTTTTGCCAATATTAAGTTTAGTTTTAACAATGGTTTCAATAAGAGAATTTGCAAAAATATTAGGTACTGAAATTAGTTTTGGCAAATTTGACCTTTTTTAATAAATGATTATATGAACAAAAATATTATTAAAAATAATGAGCAAATAATTGTTTATTTATTTGGAATTTTTTCAATTATTAGTTTAATTGCTGGTGTTATAATTTTAAATTCATTTTTAATTGGTTTATCATTATTCTTGGGTTTTTCATGTTTTATTTTATATAAAATGTGGGATATTATTGAAAATGTTATTTTTAAACATTCAAATTTAATTCAGGTTTTCAATGGTTATGAATTAAGCAATAATAGATATGTTGCAATAAGAAAAATAAATAAATTTTTTAGTGCAACTTCTATTGCATTAATAAAAATAAATGAAACAGATATAGACAAAATAAAATTAGAAAATATTATTGCAAATATCAATATTCCATTTAAAATTGTTATACAAATAGAAAAAGTAAATCTTGAAAAATTATTAGATAATTTAAAAACGAAATTATATTCAAAACAAATAATTATTTCAAAACTTGAAAATTCATCAAATAAAAAATTTGGTATAAAAATAGAACAAGCAAAAAAATATATTAGCGGAATAGAACAAGATATAAAAAATATTGAATTAGGATTAACACCACTTAAATTATGTTATTATATTATGACTTCAGCATTATCTGAAAATAAATTTATTGCTGAAGAAGAATCAAAACAGCATATTAAAACAATTACAAATCAATTTAATGCAATTTTTTCTTCATATTCAGAAATAGTATATGGTAATGAACTTTTAAGATTATTAGAACTTGATTCAGAAATAGTGTTTTAATGAATTTAACTTATATATCAAACTCAAAAAAATTAATTAATTCAATCCCACTGCAGGTGATGTCAGAACCAGATTTAAAAAATGATGAGGATTATTTGAATGGTATTTATTTAGGCAAAACAAAAATATATAATATTCCATTCTTCTTAAATTTAAATTTATTAACTAGTCCACATATTGCAATTGCTGGAATGACTGGATCTGGTAAAACTTATATGTTAAAAAATTTTATAATTAGAAATTATATTTATAAAAAAACAAATATTTTAGTTATTGATTTAAATGGAGAATATGAAGAAGTAATAGAATTAATATCGGGTAAAATATATAAATTAGGCAAAGATTTTAAAATTAATTTGTTTGAGTTTTTGGATCAAGATAAAGATAAAGCAATGAAAAGTGTATTAAAAATAATTTCATCAATAATTAAAATTAATGAAACAGAACAAGCTTTTCTTTATGATTTATTAATAAATTTATCAAGCAAAGAAAAAACAATTAATTTAAAAAAATTAATAAATAATATCAATGACAATAATTTTAAAATATTAAAATTAAAATTAAATCAACTGATTAGTTCAAGTTTATTTGCAGAAAATTCTTCATTTAAACTAAATTCATTATTTATTGGAGTAGTAAGTATTGATCTTTCAAAGTTAGAAAGTGATTTAGAAAAAAACTTTGTTTCATATATATTAATTAGATCTATCTCTGAAAATCTGAATAAATCTAAATTTAATCAAAAAATAAATAATTATATTATTTTAGATGAAACATGGAAATCATTAGAAAATATTTATTTATCAAGACTTTTTAGAGAAGGCAGAAAATATGGTTTTAGTATTATTGTTGCGAGTCAACTTGTTACTGATATTAATAATGTAATAATTGCTAATTCTTCATCTATATTTCTTTTTAAAATTCAAAATACTGACGATTTTAAAATTTTAAATAATATTGGAATTATAGATAAAACAGATATGAAAAATCTGTTGAATTTAAATAGAGGAGAATGTTTTGTATACCTCTCTTTCAAAGAAGAGAATAATAGAATAAAAAAATTTGTTATTAAAAAAATTGATGGACTTCTTTTATATGATCATAAATTTATTATTGCTGATAATATGGAACTAAATATTTCGAATGAAAAATTTGATAGAATCACAAAATGTCTTGAATTAGATAATGAACTGAAATTAAAAATTATTAATTTTATTGATGAAAATGAAAAGGATATTGATATTATATCATTTTTGGAGTTTTTAATTTCTCTAAATATTAATAGACCTCTGATTATCTCATATTTAAAACAAATTGGAGTAAGCGACATAGATATAATCAATACTTATGAAAAAATAAAATTAATTTTAATTAACAAAAAAACATAGTGAATTTTATGATCAATAATATGTTATCTTCTTCATTCATTGTAAGCTGTGAACTAAATAATAATTTTAATATTAATAATTTAAAATTAGTTTTTAATAGTTTTCCTGCATTAAGATTAATTTCTTATGGTACTAGTTTGAAATATATTATTAAAGAAAATATAGATTTGAATAATAAGAAAAAAAATATAATTAACAACGAAATAGAATTTCATAAAAATCAAATTATTTATAGATTTTTTTTTGATTATCCAGATAAGTGGATTTATAACCAGAATTTATTAAAATTTATTTCAATTTTAGCAATTGTTAATGATTATTATACTATTAAATTAAATTCATTATATCAATATATCACTAAAGTTTTATATGAATTTTCTAATAATTTTCATAAAATAAATTCTTATAAATTTCTAGAGCATTATCCAAATCAAATTATTGAAGATGTAAATACTACAAATCTTATTCTTTCAAAGCAGTTATTAAATTTAAATAAACTTCTTAAAAAAACAAATGAAAATTTAAATTCATGTAAATTATTTTGTAATAATTTGATTGAAAAAGTAATGCATGAAAATATTAATAATAAAGAAATTATAATCCATTCATTAACAGAATTTAATATCAACCCTACATTAACAACAAAAATAATAGATATTATCAAAGAAAAAAACATTGATGAATAATGAATAAAATAATTAAAAATTATAAAATAATCCTTTTATTAATCATATCGATATTTTTAATTTCAATAATTTTTATAAACAATCAAATAAATTACAAATGTCATAATTTATGTATAACAGCATTAAAAATCCAAAATAATTTTATTCAAATGCAATTAAATTTAAATAAAATAAAGTTAACTAATGGATCAATTAATTTAATTTTAAATAATAAATATTATTTAAATACAAAAACAAATGAAAATGCAAGTTTAAAAATTTATATGCCATTAAAACTTGGATACAATAATTTAATAATAAACTCAAAAAAAGGAAAAGTAAAAATACATTTTATTTATTTAACTAGTTTTGTTAATTTATTATATATTTTAATCAGTATTCTTGTTTTATTACTAATTAGATTAATTGCAGATGCTAAATTTAATTCAAAAATAATATTATTAAGAACAAGCAATAGAATATATAAAACACCAAAATTAATCAACATAACGCTTGAAGAAATGGAAAATATTATTAAAAAAATAATAATTTCGATAAATAGAAATAAATTAAATAAGCATATGGCTGTTGATTTCAAAGAAATAAAAAATGAATTTTGTAAAATTTTGAATGTTGAAAATTCTTATTTGATTGATGATGAACTTTGGTATTTGATTAGATTATTAGAAAATGAAAATATATTAAAAATATATAATGACTTTGTTTGCATAAGTGAAAATATAAATAAAGAACTTGTATCTAGATTTGTTTATGATAAATTATTATATGAAGGTTTATTTAAAAATAGTAAAAATATTTTAGGAACAAATAGTTTTATATTCTCAAATAACATTAAAATAAAAAACATAAAAATAATTATCAAGAATAAAGGTATTTTAAGAATTGCTGATTTTGATTCATTGACTAACAGATTTAGATTTATATGTAAAAAAAATAATGCAATTTTATTATTTTTGGAATTGAATAATTATGTAGAGGTATATACATGCTAAATCTACTTATTATTTTTATAAAATTTGGATTATTTACAACAATTTTAGTTAGTTGCATAAGTAACATCCTTATTGGTTATGGATATTTAAAAGGAAATAAATTTGCTTTCGAAATAGGAAAAAAAATAATTTACTCTACTTTATTTTTATTTATTATTTCTTTAACTGTTTTTGCAATATACAAATAATTTAAATTTGAGTGATATTATGGATAATATAATTAATTTTTATGAAAAAATAGGACATTCTTTTTTTATACTATTGATCAGTTTAAGTTCTTGTTTAATATTTATTTTTATAATCAATTCTTTTTTTAAAATATTTGATTTTTTTAATTTAATTTTTTATTTTTTTGTAATTAGTTTTATTTTTATTGTTTTCTATAGAATTTTAGTATTAGATAAAAAAGTTTTTATAGACTTTAATACAAAAATAATTATTACTTTAAATATTTTCTTAATTCTAATCAGCTTCTTATTATTATATTTAAAATTTATATGATTTTATGTTTTTAACTAATAAAAAAATGAATAAATTAATTGATAAAATAAATTTATTTGAAATAACAGCAATTCCAAATAAAGAAATTGATAAAGATTTAATTTTAGAAACAATTGGTAATAATAATTTTTTATTAATATATAATTTTTCAAACAAAAAGATATACTTAGGATTTGATTCAAAAATAGCTTATAAAATGAATGATAATATAAAAAGAGTTATTACTGGTTTTGAAACAGAAGATGCTAGTATTAATATTTTAAATCAAAATAATTTTAATATTATATTGGCTTATAGGCAAATAGAATCAATATATAATCAGTTTTTATCAGACATATTTGAAATTAATCAAAAAACAGGATTTTTTGCTATTTTTTTTGTTCCAATAGATAATGAGGAAGCTCAGAAGTCAAAGAAATATATTGAAAATACATTAAGTAAAAAAGGCTTAAAAGAAACAATATCTGTTAATAGTGGATTCTTAAATAAATATGCAACAAAATCTACACATAATGATTTATTTGATAAGTCAGAAGAAACACTATTTTTTAATGAAATACTAAATTCACTAAATATTGCACTAATTAGTAATAATATTAAACATAAATTATTTTTTATAATATCAAAAGAAGAAGAAATTAAAAATTATCTTAGCTCAAGATTTTTAATATTAAATGAATTTAATGTAACAAATAAGGATATTATTGAATTATTGAACAATCTTTTAGGTTATAAAACATTCGTATTTGGAAATGATTATACTAAAAAATTATTAAATTTTAATGGTAAATTTAGAATTAATTATATCACTCCTGGAATTTTTCCAGTTAGTAATGGAAATATTCCTATTGGAACATATATGAAAAATGGAGTTTATGAAACAAAAACAAAAATAAATATAGATGTCACAACAATGAATCTTGGATTTATACTAACAGGATTACCAGGGAGTGGCAAAACAAATGAAGCAATGAGTATTTTTGATTCTATTAATAAAGATTATGAGAAAAAAAATAATAAAAAACCTGCAATAGTAATAATTTCACCAACAGATGAATGGAATGAATTTGCAGTAAATCATAATATGTATTTAATAAAACTTTTTAAAGATAAAGTACCAATTAATTTTTTTAGATTACCTGAATATGCTAATGAAGAAAAATTTTATTCAGATTTGGCAATGATTTTATCTTCAGCATCAAAATCAGGACCCTATGAAAATCCTATGGAAAAATGTATGATTGATGCTTTTAGACAGACTTATAAAAAATTTAAAAATCCAAATCCAATTGATATTTATAATGAAATAGAAAATTCAATAATAAAATTTCATGCGAAAAAAAATAATATTGGAGTTCAATATACAAAACATGGTGAAAATATAAGATCAGCCCTTGAAAATTTACGAGATATATTGAATAGAACAGAGTATTCATTAAAAAATACAATAAAATTAGAAGATTTGTTTGAACAAGGAATTGTTTTTGATATATCAAATGCAAGTAATAATGATAAAGTATTTGCTTATGCTTTAATCTTAAATCAGATTTATTCTTTTATTTCTAAATTTGATACTCGTGGAGATAATGAATTGAGATTTATTATTTGTATTGAAGAAGCTCAATTAATTTTTGAAAAAAGCCGTTTAAAAGAATCTGCTGCAGTTAAAGACCTCAAATTTAGAATGCAAGATTTTAGAAAAAGGGGTGTTGCATTAATGCTACTCACACACAATGTAAATAATATTGATCCAGAAATTAGAAGATTATGTCAATTAAAATTATATTTAAAACAATCTCCAGATATTGCTGAAATTGCAAGCAAAGATCTTGTATTTACTTATTCAAATGAAGAAGAAATTATTTCAAAGTTAAAACATTTAAATTCAAGAATAGGTGCATTTAATTATATTATTAAAAACAACAATGAAAAAATCGCAAATGATACTATTTTTATAAGAACAATGGATTATTTTGAAGATAATAAAATAAAACCAAATCCAATTGAAAAATATTTAAAAATAAATAACATAAAATTAGCAAAAAACATAAAATCTGAGATAATTGTTAATAAAGAAATAGTAATAAATGATAATTACAATTTGAAAAAAATAGAAAATAATCAAATTAATTTTTTGAAGGTAAATTATCTTAATGATGAAATTATAATATATAAATTAAATGAAGGTCATAATAAGTTTAAATTGGATCTTATTAATAGTAGAAAATATTCATTTCAATTTTTAAATAATAACAAAAGAATAATAGACCAAATGATTTTAGAAGGTAAAAAAATAATAAAAATAAATTTAAAAAATAATACAATAACATTAGATTAAGTAATTAGAATTTAATATTAAGAAATTCAAACGTAAATATATTTTAATAATGTGAATTTGTTTATATATTAGATAATATTTTTACAATTAAGTAAAAAATAATATATATTATTTAATCTGTGAAGCAATTCCACATTCCTTTAAAAAATTTATATTACCAGAAACATAAATTTTATTAGATTTTATTATTGTCTTATTTATTGGACTATAATTAATAAATATTGTTGGTTGTCTTTTCATTTGATTCAAACAATTTGTTGCAGTTGAATTTGTATAATTTTTTATTAGATGGCCAAGACCATTTTTTATATAAACACATTTAGTATTATTTAATACAAAAAAATTAATAGTATTTGGATTTCTATGAGTAATACTAACAATATTATATATTAATGAACTAGCACACCCCATTTCATAAGAAAATTCTAATGAATTATAATTTACTGAAATTGCTATTGTATTTGCACTATTAAAATTATTTTTAAAATGAGTAAAACTTAATTTATTTACATTATTATTATAAACCATATAATAATAAAAAGAACTAAACAACATTATTAATATAATAATTGCAATTATAAAAATAATTATTTTATTTACTTTTGTTAATTTTAATTCTGTTTCTTGTTTTATTTTTTGTTCTTTTTTCTTTATGGACATAAAAATCATATTAATATTGTTTTTATTATTTATTTTTAATATGAATTAATAATTTATTAATTAAACAATCAGAATTTATTGTAGAATTATTAACATACAAAATATTACCATATAAACCTTTATAAGACATAAAAGTCAATGAATTTGGATTTATAGATATAAGTGGAATATTTTTATTCAAAACATTACTAATACATGTAGTATTTGAAATAAAATTACATGCTGAATTAATATTAATAAAAATAAATGTTTTATTCTTGTTTTCTATGTTATTTTTTAATAAATTTATACAATTATTTTGACTAGTATTTAAAATCATTGTATTTGCAGCAATTGCAATAGAATTTGATTTATTCATTTGATTTATAAATTGATTTAAAGGTAAGAAAGTATTTGCTTGATGTGCTAAAATAAATGAAATATATGCAAAGATAAGTACAAATAAAATTAATATAATAAATAAAATAAACCAAGATCTTTTTACTTTTTGATTTACATTAATTTTGTGTTTTGCTTTTAATATTAAATATAAAATATAAATCAAAATAATTATAATTGCTCCAATTATTAAGAAAAATATTGGAATTAAAATAGATGCAAATTGGATTTTAATATTAATAGGAATATTTGATAAAAGTAATATTTTTACAAAAGGCATTGCAGAATTTTTAGTAAAGGATAATAAATAATAAGAAGGTAATGGAATTAAACTCAGATTGGACTTTATTGAATTTAATGAATCAAATAATTGATTTGCTGAATTTGGATTAAGATTTATTTTATTATTTAATCTTAAATTAATTTTTTGCTGTTGAGAAGCATAATATGCTAATTTGTAAGGGATTTTTTTATAATTAAGTTCATCTCTTAATAATATTATTGTATTGTTATTTGAAATATTTAAAATAGAATAATATAATGTATTTGCTATTTTATATTGTTGAGTAACATTATGTAATATTTTATTGAACTTTTTTGATGTGGTGGATATATTTTGATGTACACCATTATTTTTAATATTTGAAAATACTACTTCTAAAGTAATCAATGAATTTGATAAATTAGTAAAATTGGTTTTAGATAATAATTGATTTGATTGAACTAGTATTGAATTATAATTATAATATATTGAATTAATGAAGTTATTAAATTGTGTTTGATTATGTTTTTGGATTGCAATATTAGAATACTTATGTGCTAATAATATTGAATTATTTGTAATTTCAGAAATAGAAGTCTTTGCTACTGTTGTTGAAATTATTTGATGTATATGTGTAATTAAAGTATTATTAAAAGTAATAGCAGGACAAAATTGTGGTGTACCAACACAATACCATTTTTGTTGAAGTATGGGCAAACTATAGTTACATGTTGATCTTAATGCAGATATACTCTGATTTACTGGAAAAATAGGATTTTGTGGCATTGTTTTTGATATGCTAGAAATATTATTAGTAGTTGAATTTAATAATAATAATTTTTGTTTAAAATTTGAATTATTTATTATTGATAAAATTGAAAAATAATTAGAATAATTTGCTTTTAGTTTATTATATTCTTTTGAAAAGTTAATTAAACCAAAACCAAATGGAGAATTAGGACCACCATAAGCTTCTAAAGAATCGTGACAAATTGGAACAGATCCACAAGAACCACAATAATTATTTAATGTACATGAAGAATTTTGATTAGTAAGACCTATCCTATATAAACAACTATATATCCCAGTATAAAGAGAACCATTAGATTCATTTTTAAATAAATTCATTTGATGATTTAATTTTAACAGACTGGTTTTATTTATAAAATTTGTTTTTAAGAAAATAGAATTAAATAAAATATGTATTGTTTTATTATTTGTGATTAACAAGTATTTGTTATGTGATGTATTTACAAATATTAAAGTTTTAACATTATTATTTAATTTAATTAAAATATAAGAATTATTATTTAAATTAAGTTTATAAAAAATTGATAAATTAAGTATTTTATTAGAAATATAAGAGGATAGATAATTATTAAAAGAAGAGTTTAAACCATTAATATTATTACTATTATTAAGTGGAATTGAAATTGAAGATGAAAAATTTACAAAAAATAACAAGAATATAAAAGAAAAAACAAAATAAAATTTATAATTAATCATAACACCAGATATTTATTCACTATATTAATATTTATTGTTTATATTTTTTTATTTTTAAACCTATTGTTTATTTTCTAGTTCTTGCTCTAAAACTTCAAATAAAACAACAGCATTATTATGCTCTGTATCTTTTGAGGCATAAACTAATACAATTGGATCTTCAATTCTAGCTATTCTCACTAGTTTACTAAGATTTTTATTTATTTTTAGTTCATTTATATAGTCTTTTTTAAATTTAGTCCATTTAGTTGGATCATGGGAAAACCATTTTCTAAGGTCATTGCTAGGTCCAATGTTTTTTAGCCATAAATCAACTTTTTTTGTATTTCTTTTAATACCTCTTGGCCAAACTCTATCAACCAAAATTCTATTTTCAATGCTTGAATCAAATTTATCATATATTCTTTTTATTGTTATCATTGAATCTCAATAAAATTAATATTTTATAATTAAATAATACACTTTTATTTATTTTGTTTAAATAAAATAAATATCATTATAGTTTATTTAATAGTTTATTTAATTCACTACCATCTATATTTAATCTATATTTTGTCATTATTAAATTTCTTAATTTATTTTTATCATTCATTTTAGTTTTGATTGTTATTTGCTTTACAATTTCAATTAAAGCAATATTAGTTATTTTATATAAAACTTTTTTTTCTATTATTTTATTTATTTCAATTTCATTATTTTTAGTAATTTCTTTTAATAGTTCTTCTATTGCTTGTTTTGTTATTTTATTTTTATTATAAAAATCAAAAATTTCAATTAATTGATGTTCAGTAATTTTTTCAATATTAAATCCTTTTCTTTTTAGTTCTGTAAACTTTTGAATTAAAATATTTGCAACAATATTAGGATCAATAGAAATTTTATTAATAATTAATTTGTATAAGCAATATTTTGAAGACACTAATAATTGTTTTGCTAATTCTTTGTTATTTAATTGGGAATTCAATAAATTTTCCTCTTCATCTACATTTAATATTAATGCGGAACTTTCTTTCAACATTGCTTTAGTAAGTATTATTGTTTTTAAATCTGTTTCAGGATACATCCTAGCACTGCCAGGGATAGGTCTTAGATATTTAGTAGTAAATAAATTAGTATTTAGTGCAACTCGTGTTTCTTCTGGAATACCAATAAATGTATATTTTAATCTTTGTATAATAAAATTTATTGCATTTAATACTTTTTCTTTTTCACCAGCAATTAAAATAAATGCATCATTATTAGACAAATTTAATTCATTTAATATATTTTTAATTTCAATATCATTAAAATTATATTTCTTCAAATCTTCATCACTATGAATAAGCCCATTAATACCACCAATTTTAGCATAATCACTTATTTCAGATCCAAGTCTTCTATTTGGATTTATCTCAAACCCAATAATACCTCTAAAATTTACAAGACCGATACCAAATATACTTTTATTTTCATTATCTTGATTTTTTATTATATTTACATTTGTATTCTTGAATAAATGAGTTAAATCTTTTACTTGATCTATAGATGCATTAACTTGATTTAATTTATCTTTTATCTCTATTAATTTCTGTTGTCTCAAAATTTCATTTTCAATAAATTTTTCAATTGTTGAAATTTCTTGAAATCCTTTTATTTCTACTCTAGCACCACCTTTTATTGATACATTTATATCTTGTCTTATTGAACCTATTCCTCTTTGAACAAAACCAGAAACTCTTAATAATTTACCAATATATAATGCAATTTGCTTTACCATTAAAGGTGTTGGTATATGAAAATCAGTACTAATCTCTATTAATGGTATTCCTAATCTTGATACATCATAAATAGTTTCAAATTTTTTTGATGAAGAAATTATTTTACTTGATTCTTCTTCAAGAGAAATAGAAGGTATTTTTATTTTAAAATCTTGTATATTTAAAAAACCATTATAACCAATTAATATTGTTCTTTGAAAAGCACTGGGATCACTCCCATCAACAATCACTTTACGCATAATTTGCAACTCATCAAAAATTTTCATATTTAATTCTTCTGCAAATCCAATACCTAATTGTAATGCTAACTTATTAATTTGATGTGGTGGTTCTTCATCAATGTCAACTAAACAAGAATGATCTTTATACAAAGTATAAGTAAATTTTTTGTTTTTTACTTCTTCAGCCTTTGCAGACTTATCAATATTTCCAGATTCTCCAGATACTGCTCTCTGAAAACGAGAAATAGAAGAAATTAATTTATCTTCACTTATCTGAGCATTACAAGAACAAAATAGTTTTTGTTTAGTTAATAAACGTTGATGGATTTCAAGACCACATAAAAAGCCTATCTTTTTATAGTAATCATTATCCATTTATTTACCTTTTATTATTTTTATTTATAATTTTATTATTGAATTTTTAATATTTTTGCTTTAATAATTTATTAATACAAATAAAAACTAAATTTTTGTAGGTTAAAATAAGCTTAACTTACTAATAACTTAATATAATTTTTTATCAAATACATTTAAATAATTTTTAATAAAAATATATATTATATATTTAATTAATTATTATCTGTGATTATATGAATAATGAAAATACAGAAGAAACAATAAAAAAAATAACTGAAGCAATGGAGTTGTTGATAAGTGATTTTAATGTTCCAAAGAATGTTAGAACCAGTATAACAGGAGCAATGCAAAAACTTAATGCAAAAGGGGAATATAATGTAAGAATATCAGCAGCAACATACAATATTGATAATGTAAGTAATGATATAAATTTAGAACCACAAGCAAGAACTGAATTGTGGAATATTTTATCAATGTTAGAATCAATAAAATAAAAACAATTTACATTTATGGCAGAATTAAAGCGAATTGTAAAGAAATTGTCAGAATTAAATATGAATATAATTCCACTAGCAGATATTAAAGAAGAAAATATTAGAAATATTGATGAAGCTTCTTTAATTCAGAAAATAATTGAATTAAAAGATATTGAATTAGAAAAAATAAATGAATCAGAAACAAACAAAGAAAAAATAGAAAAGAAATACTTTTTTTTAGACAATAAAAAAATATTGGAAATAATAAAACAAATAAAATCTGAAAAAATTCCAAAACCAATTGAAATTATTAAAAATACTAGTTTTAAATCAACAGCAATAGATATAAAAACAGATTTCAAAATTTATAATCAAGATGAAAAAATAGAAAAAATTAAGAATATTGATGATTTTACAAATTATTTTAGAAATAGACTAAAAAAAATAAGAGAGCAAATTATTACAAAGCCACATCATTCTTTTTTAGATAATATGGAAAGAATTAAAAATTATATGAGTGGTAGAGAAATTGAAATAATTGGAATAGTAACAAAAAAAATAATAACAAAAAAAAATAATATATTTGTTGAAATTGAAGATGAAACATACCAAGCAAAAATTATTTTTATTAATTCTTCAGAAATGAAGTTAAAAGAACTATTTAAAGAAGCAGGAGCATTAGTAAATGATGAAGTTATTGGTATAAAAGGAAGAATTTCAAACCAGTTCATTATTGCAAATGAAATTATTAAACCACCAATTAAAATACATGAAATAAAAAAATTAGAAGATAATTTTTCAGTTGCATTTATTTCAGATATACATGCAGGAAGCAAACTATTTTTAGAAAATAATTTTATTCATATGTTAAAATGGATTGAGGGTGGAACTAATAAAGATATTGATATTGTAAAAAAATTAAAATATATTATTATTGGGGGAGATGCAGTAGATGGAATAGGCATTTACCCACATCAAGAAAAAGATCTAGCAATATTAGATATTTATCAACAATATTCAATGTTATTTAATTTATTAAATGTTATTCCTGATTATATACATATATTTATTCTACCTGGAAATCATGATGCAACACAACGAGCAGAACCACAACCAGCACTTGATGAATCAATTACAAAAGACTTTAAAAAAGACAATATACACTTTATTAGAAATCCTAGTTTTCTAACATTAAATGGTCTTAATATTCTTTCATATCATGGAACTTCATTAGATTCAATAATTGCATCTGTTCCAAATATGAGCTATTTAAAACCAGAAACAGCAATGATAGAATTATTGAAAAGAAGACATTTATCACCAATATATGGAGGAAATATAATAGTTCCTGGATTAACTGATGATTTAGTAATTGATAAAATTCCTGATATTTTACATATGGGACATATACATAAAAATGGACTTACAGAATATAAAGGAATAAAAATATTAAATAGTGGTACATGGCAAGACAAAACAGAATTCCAGATAAGACAAGGACATATTCCAACACCTTGTCAATTACCAATATATGATACTGGTTCAAATAACTTTAAAATTTTAAATTTTTCATAATGTGATTTTATTAATGTTGATGAATACTTTAAATTATTTTCAGAGGAATTTGAAAATATAAATAATATTGCAATTGAATCAAGAAAAAAAGGATTTGATCCTAGTTTATATCCAGAAATAAAATCAGCACCAGGTCTAGCTAATAGAGTAGAAGGAATTATTGGCATTTCTGGTCTAGCTAAAATAATAACGAGTAAGGGGGCGAATAAATCAAGACAAGAATTAGCATTTGAGATTGTAAAACAAATATGCACTGATCAGAAATTTGAAAGAGAGACAAGTGAAAGAATTTTACTAGCAGTAAGAACTGGATTATCAATATTAACTGAAGGAATCCTAGTTGCACCAACTGAAGGAATTCAAAATATTAAAATGTATAAAAACTTTGATGGAACTAATTATGTTGCAATTATTTATGCTGGCCCTATTAGAAGTGCTGGAGGTACTAGTGTTGCATTATCTGTTGCACTAACTGATTATGCTAGAAAACTATTAAACATAGATAGATATAAAGCACCTCAATCAGAAATTGAGAGATATTTAGAAGAAATTCAAATTTACAATTCAAGAATTTCAAGACTTCAATATCTTCCAAGCAATGAAGATATACGAGCAATAATTAGTAATTGTGAAGTTTGTATTGATGGAATACCAATAGGTGAAACAGAAATAAGTATACACAGGAATTTAAAAAGAACTAATATTGAAGGTAAAGAAGAAATTATTAGTAATAAAATTAGAAGTGGAATTAGTCTTGTAATATGCGAAGGAATTGCACAAAAAGCAAAAGCAGTATTAAAACACACAAAAATTGCTGGTTTAGATTGGGTATGGTTAAATAATGTTATAAAAGCTAAAAAAGAAATATCAAAACAAATAAAAGGATCTAGTAATGCATTTCTTGAAGATATTGCAGCAGGAAGACCAATATTAGCTTATTCAGATCATAATGGTGGATTTAGATTAAGATACGGTAGATCTAGATTTACTGGTATTGCTTCAAAAGGAGTACACCCAGCAACAATGATATTAACAAATGATTTCCTTGCAATAGGAACACAAATGAGAATAAATAAACCAGGAAAGGGATGTATTGTTGTTCCAGTTGATTCAATAGAAGGACCTTTTATAAAATTAAAAAATGGACGAGCATTTAGAATTAAAAAAGCAGCAGAAGCAATTGAAATAAGAGACCAAGTAGTTAAAATAATTTCAATTGGAGATATTTTAATAACATTTGGAGACTTTAAAAAAACAAATACTATTTTTGAACCAACAAGTTATGTTGAAGAATTTTGGAGTAAGCAATTAGAATCAAAAGAAATTGATGATGAAGCAAAAGAAATAATAAAAAAACAAAAAGAAAATAATCAAGAAGATGAAATTAAATTCAAAACATTTTTTTATTTATCTAAAAAATATAATGTACCAATGCATCCTAGATATATTTTTGAATATAATGATATTAGTGTTAATGAATTAATTGATATTTTTAAAGAAATAATAAAAAATAATAAAATAATCAATAAAAATATTTTTGAATTAGATAAAATAGAAATAAAAAATAATAAAATTTTTAATGCAATTGAAAGACTTTGTATTAATCATATTGAAAATAATAATATTATTACAATTGTAAATGATGATGCTCAAGCTCTTGTAAGTTCACTTGGATTAGTTGAAAATGAAAATATTAATTTTAATGATATTGATAATTTAAAAAAATTCATAGAAATTTCAACTAATAAATCAGTATTAGAAATTTTAAATTTGGTTGCACCGTTTAAAATAATGAAAAGATCAACAAGAATTGGTGCACGAATAGGACGACCTGAAAAAGCAAAACAAAGATTAATGAAACCAGCACCAAATGGATTATTTCCAATAAATATGTATGGTGGAAAAGATAGAAATATACGTAAAGCATATGAATTAAGTATTAAAAAATTAGATAAAAAGAAATTAAATTTAGAAATTGCAAGATTTATTTGTGATGAAAATGAATTAATTGATTCATTTTATTGTAGAAAACATAAAAAAATAGCAAAACTTCAAAGAATATGTAAAACATGTAATATTATTTCTAAAAATGAAATATGTAAATTCTGTAATAATAAAACAAGTATTGCAGATTTTGTTGATATTGATATTAAAGAAGTTTTTGAAGGTGCACTAGAACTTTTAGATATTAAAAAGTATATGTTACCAAAAACAATTAAAGGTGTAAAAGGATTAGTAAGTAAAAATAAAATTCCAGAACCAATTGAAAAAGTAATCTTACGTGCAATGCAAGACATATTTGTATTTAAAGATGGGACTTGTAGATTTGATGCAACAGATGTTCCAATAACTCATTTTTATCCAAAAGAAATTTTTTGTAGTGTTGAAAAATTAAGAAAACTTGGTTATACAAAAGATTATTTAGGTAATGAATTAAAAAGTGAAAACCAGCTTGTTGAATTATTTCATCAAGATATAATAGTAAATAGAAAAGGTGCGGAATATTTATTAAAAATTACAAAATTTATTGATAATTTATTATCAAAATATTATAAACATGATAAATTTTACAATGCAAAAATTATTAATGATTTAATAGGACATTTTGTTATTACTTTATCACCACATACATCATGTGGAATTCTTGGTAGAATTATTGGATTCAGTGATGCAAATGTTGGATTTGCACACCCTTACTTAATTTCAGCAAGAAGAAGAAATGCTGATGGTGATGAAGATAGTATTTTACTACTTTTAGATGGATTATTAAATTTTTCAAGATCTTATTTACCTTCTTCTATTGGAGGTACAATGGATGCACCATTAATTTTAACAATAAATGTTATTCCAGAAGAAGTTGATGATGAAGTATGGAATATGGAAATAGTAAATGAATATGATCTTGATTTTTATGAAAAAACAATTGAATTAAAATCACCAAGTGAAGCTGTTGTTGAATGTGTAAACAATAGATTAGGGTCAAAAACAATATATAAAAATTTGCAATTTACTCATAAAAGCAGTATTGATTCAATTACTGTTTCTCCAAAAAAAAGCATTTATACAATATTAAAAACAATGAAAGAAAAAGTTGATGCAGAATTTGATTTAATGGATAAATTATATAGTATTGATGAAACAGATGCAGCACAAAAACTTATTATGAGTCATTTTATTCCAGATTTAATAGGAAATTTGCACTCTTTTTCAAAACAAACTTTTAGATGTACAACATGTAATACAAAATATAGGCGAATTCCATTAAAAGGAAATTGTATAAAATGTAATGGAAAACTTACTTTAACTATTTCAAAAGGAGGAATTGTAAAATATTTAGATATGGCAATAAATCTTTCTAATAAATACAATGTTGCAAATTATATTAAACAAAGACTACAATTAATAAAAAAAGAAATAATTGCAATTTTTGGTGATGAAGAAAATAAAGAAGATGAAAAACAAACAAATTTAGTAGATTTCTTATAAACTAAAAATCAAGAAATACATAACAAATAAAAATTTTATATTAATTATTTTATTAATTTGTATTATGCCGGGATGGCAGAATTAGGTAATGCACCAAAATTATATGTTTTTATTAAAAAAATATAAAAGGTGAAACTCGAGATTTGGATTCTGAAAGGAAATTTGGGTTCAAATCCCAATCCCGGCGAATGAAATAATAATAAAAATATATTATTATTTTTTACCTTCTACATTTTTTCAAGTGGTATTAAACCAATAATACTAAATAGAATTTCAATAATATACTTAAAAGAAAATACAATACCAAGTCTTGAATAATAAATATTATCTTTATTGTTTTTTTTATTATCTAATATTTTTATGTTTTCATAAAATTTAGTGAATAAAACACATAAGTCATTAGTATATTCAATAATTATATTTGGTTTATATTCTCTTGATGATTTTTCAATTATGTCTCGTATTCTTGACATTGATTTAATTAATTCAAATTCAATACTATTCATATTATATGAAAAATCAATATTAGATAAATTTAACTTACGTTCTTTAGATTTCTCAATAATCCTTGTTGCTCTTGCAAAAGTATACTGCACATAAGGTCCTGAATTTGCAGTAAAATTAAGAGCATTATCCCAAGAAAAAACAATTTTTTTTTCAGGTGATTGTTTAAGAAATTCAAACTTTATTGCAGATAAAGCAATAATCCTTGAAATATTTTTTGCTTCATCTATTGCTAAATTAAACTCTGGTTTTATTAATAATTGTGCTTTCTGCATTGCTTGTTCTAAAAGTAAATCAGCAGTAAAACCAATCCAAGTTCCTAATCGTCCAGATAAAGCAGAAGATTCTAATGTAACTTCACCATAAGATAAATGTTTTAAATTATTAGAAATATCCTGTTGATTTATAGAAATAAATGCTAATTTAATTAATGTTTGAAGATAAGATTGTCTATTATCTATTATATTTATAACTTTATCAGCATTACCAAAATTCTTTGCTTTACCACTAGTATTATTTAAAAAAGAAGTAAAAAGAGGTTTATTTGGTTGATCTATTTCTCTATATTTAAATGTATTACTAATAAGTCCAAATTTCCACATATGAAAAGCAATATCTTTTGCTAAATAAGTTGGTGCACCATTACTTCTTATTAATACTTTTATTTTTTCTTCCATTGAATCTAATTCTTTAGGCAAATTTTCTATGTCCTTAAAATCAATAATAATACAATCTTTGTATTTTAAAGATTTAGATTTTATTACAAATTTGCTTTTAATTAAAATATCTATTGTTTTTTTTAGTAGATTATTTTCTATTATACTACTTTCCCAAATTAGAACATCATGATAAAGACCATAAGAAAAAGCTGTTTTATACTGTGCATTAACACATTCTAATGTCAATTTATTAGCAATATTGGATTCATAAGTATTGTCTTGTTCAATAAGTTGCATTAAACTATTTAATTCTTCTTTTATATTATTTTCAGAAATATATTTATTCACTTTAACATATTCTTCTCCAAGCCATTGATCAAATTTTTTATCAACTTTTTTATTTAAATGTAAATAGCTCCATAAACTTTCAACTGTTTGCAAACCAAGATTATCAATATAATCTTCTCTTTCAACATTAAATCCATTATAAATAAATATATTAGAAATAATATCTCCAAGCAGTGCATTTCTTAAATGCCCTAAATGCCAGGGCTTATTTGGATTTACACTTGGATATTCTATAATTATTTTCTGCTTTTTATCAATAAATTTTAAAAAGTCAGAAATAATATTTATATTTTCTTGATTCTGAAAATTATTTAAAATATGTTTAATAATATTATTAGAAAAAAGTGTTTTATCAAAATAAAAATTTAAAAATCCATTTTTAATTTCAATTGTTTTTATAAACTTTAATTGATTAAAATTTAATTTTAATTTAATTGCAATATTGTTTATATTTTCTTTTTTGTTCAGTTTATCATTTATTTTAAATACAATTGAACAAGATAAATCACTAAACTTTGAAATTGAAAAACTATTTTCAACTTCTTTAATATCAAGATCTAATGAGTATTCTTTTAATACAGTATTTTTAATTATTAATGCAAAATCTGATTTAATAAAATCAGAAAAATAGATTTTATTCATAGTAATATCCTTTTATAAATCCTTAAATTTAATAAATAATATTATTTATTAAATTATAATAATATAATTATCTTATAATAAATATATAAAAGAGGTATTATATGATTGAATTTTTAAGTTTTTCAAATATTAGTATTGAACTTGCAATAATAGTTATAATTGGAATATTGCTATTTTTGCTATTTAAAGTAGGAAAATCATTATTAAAATTATTATTAGGATTAATAATAAATAGTATTTTAGGATTAATTGCTATTTTTGCTATTGATTATATTTTTAAAATGCAGATCCCAATAAAAATTCCAATATTATTAGCAACAATGATATTTGGTTTACCTGCTGTTGGAACATTTGTTATATTGAGATTATTTGGAATCCCATTATAATTTTATAATAAAAATAAATTAATTTTTTATTGCTAAATTAACATCAGAAAGTCCAATTGTTTTTCTTTTTGCGTGCTTTGCTAAAATAACTGTTTGCTTTGCTTTTTTAAAACTGATTTCATTTATATATATTTGAAATTTAATTATTGCATTTTTATTAATTCTTTCAGCTCCTGCTTCTTTTAATATTTTTTTTATAGCAGAATAAGAAATAAACATTTTTTCACATTTTTTTATTAACCATTAAAAAGATTAGTAATTTTTATTAATTATATTAGATTCAATTATTTTTTCATATTTTTGAGCAGATTTAACAATTTCTTTCATTTTTGGATTTAAATTATAACCAAAATTATATCCTTTTTCAGTTCTTATATGTGTTGGTAAAATTACATTTAAATCTATTGATAATTCTCTTAATGTTATTATAAGAGTCTTTCTTGTAAATTTTTTTTCTAATAATGCGTATAATTCTCTTGTTGAAATTGGAGATTTTTGTAAAAGTAATTCAATAACAGCATAATTAGGCCTTCTCAATATTTTCCTTAAAGCCCAAATTTTATCTTTCTTAATTTTTGAAACGACCATAATCATTATTTATAAAAAATATTCATAAACCTTTGTAAACTTTTATTTACTAAAATAAACTATTAATATATTATTAGCTTTTAAGAATTTGTTTTGGAATTTCTAATTTTTTAACTTTTCTATCTGGGAATACTGTTCCTTCTGGAACTATTTTTACTTTTACACCAATTGCACCATATTTAGGACAAGCTGTTGCTACTCCATATCTAACAAGTTTTGTAGTATCTCCTGCTTTTGGAACATATCCAACACTTTTCCTCAATGTTTTTGCTCTTGCTTTTTTTGCAGCAAGTTTGCCACTTACAATAATTTCTGCGCCAATTGCACCATTTTCTAATATGCTTCTTAAAGTTTGCTTAATTATTTTTCTTGTATTTAGTCCTCTTTCAAATTTATTAGCAATATTTTTTGCAACAATCATTGGATCTAAAAATCTATTTTCAATTTTAATAATATTTATTTGAGGATTTTCAACATTAAATTTCTTTTTAATTGCATCTGTTAATATATCAAGTGTTCTTCCACCTCTTCCAATAACTCTACCTGGATTTAATACATAAACAATTATTCTTGTTATCATTGGAGTTTTTTGTATTTCAACTCTAGAAAATCCAGCACTTACTAATGCCTTACTTAAATATTTTGAAATATTATATTTTATTATTAGATCTTCTATAAATTTTCTTTCTATCAAAACATCACTAATTTTTATTTTCCTTTTACATATTAACATCTAATTTTTGGTCAGGTGTTTTTATACTTTTATCAATATTATTTTTTTTGTCTTTTTCTTTTGATGGTGTTGTTATTACTTTTTCTGATTTTTTAACTTTTTCAATATCAATTATTTTTTTGTCTTTTTCTTTTGATACTACTTTTTTTATTTCTTGTTTTATTGATTGTTGTGGTTTAAATTTTTTAGTTGAAAAATATTTTAATTTACTAATCATATTTTTACTTAAACCAGGTTCAGACATTGTTCCAATTCCCATTTCAACTTTTGCAAGTTCTAAATCACTTCTTCGCATAGCAGAATATCCATATCCACCACTTATAGATGCAATTCCTTTTGAAGGACCTCTTTCAATAATATTTGTTTTGTTTGCAGCAGTATGAATAACAAACATTGAATCACTATCATAGCCTTTATTTTCAGCATTTGATATAGTACTTAATAATATGTTTTTAACTATTTTTGCACATTTCTTTGGCCATCTTCCTTTTTTTCCTCCTAATTCATGCCTAGATCCCATTCCTTTATTAAATCTATTATATTGAATTGGCTTTACATCATTAATTGTATTATCTAATATTTGTAATGCATTATTTACTGATCTATATCTTATTGCAGTGCAAACAACACTTAGATCCTTGAAACTAGCATTAATATCTTTTCTATATGCAAATACTAAATCTTTTCTATTTCTATTAAAAGAATATTTCATTTAATCACCATTGCACTATTTGTTAGAAACTGCTTTACTACTACGAGTTGCACCAATTCCAGGAGCTGAATGAACAACACGTTTTGTTGTAAATATAAATTCACCCAATCTATGACTAATCATTTCAGGTAATATTTCAATTTGTTGAAATTCTTTTCCACTATGAACAGCAAATTTTAGTCCAATCCATGAAGGAAGTATTACTGCTTCTCTGCACTGAGTTTTTATTAACCTATCTTTTTTGCCTTCTTTGTATTTTATTACTTTTTCTTTTAATAATTTATATTCAATTCCATTTCTTTTAATTGTGCGTCTTTGTCTTGATTTTATAAGCATTAAAAATTCTGAAGTTGAAATATTGTTTAATTCACTTGATACTTTACCTCTAAATACTTTTCTATCTACCATTTATTCACTTTTTCTTTCTTCCAACTCTACTTGCTGCAATATGTCCAACTTTTCTTCCAGGAGGTGCATTTCTTGATGTCATACTACTCTTTCCTTTATGATGTTGTTTTCCACCAAAAGGGTGATCAACTGGATTACATTTTACACCTCTGTAAGTAGGCCATAATTTATTTGTAGCATGTTTAATATAAAAATTCTTACCAGCTTTTACTAGTTTTTGGTCTTTCTTTCCACCATTTGAAACAACACCTAATTGAGCTCTGCAATTGTTACTTAATAAAATACTTGATTTTGAAGGTAATAATATTTTTGTTACATCTGCATTATGCATTACAATATAACCAGCATTACCTCCTGCTCTTACAAATTTTCCACCATCACCAGGTCTTGCTTCAATGTTATATATTGGAATACCTTCAGGTATTTCTGATAATTTTAAGATATTACCAAGTCCATAAATACCTTTATTAATATTAATTACATCCCCAATTTTAATTCCTTCAGGTGCAATTAAATAACCATTTGAAAAATCATCATAAATAATTTTCATTAAAATTCCAGAATGACCAGTATGGTTAATTAAATCTACTATATTTCCAGTTATTTGAATTTTTGTATTAGGATAGTTAACACTAATATCATAAGTATTAGGAAGTTTTGTATAGGCATTTGATCCTTTTCCCCTTCTTTGCTGATGTAATTTTTTTCCCATTTTATCATTAATAAATATTTATTCATTATATTAATTGTAATTTTTCTGAAATATCTGTTGCCCGATAGTCTTTTGATATTTTTAAATAGGCTTTTTTAATATTTGTTGGCATATTTGCTGTTCGTATTTTTTTTACTTTAACATTAAATAATCTTTCAAATTCTTTTTTTATTTGGGTTTTTGTTGATCTATTATCAACAATATATGTAATAACATTTTCATTTTCAATTAATTTTATTGCTTTTTCTGTTGCTAATGGATATTTCAAAACTGTCATTTTAATCGCATTTTTTATTTTATATTTTTAATTAATTTAAATTATTGCTTTTAATTTTTAACTTTTAAGACTTTTATATCTTTTTCAATATTTTTTATTGCGCTTTCACTCCATATTACTAATCTATTTGAATTTCCACCAGGTGAAAGTAGATTTACTGATAAGGTTTTTGTTGTACAAACATCAAATCCAGCAATATTTCTTGCTGCTTTTAAAATATTTGAATTATTTTTAACAATAATTAATACTGTTTTTTTATATGAAACTTGTTTAGTAGATCTTCTTAAACCTTTTCTTATTCTTTTATTTGTTTCTAAATATTGATTCAGATTTAAAGAATTAAATATTTTTAATACTTCTTTTGTTTTTGCTAAAACCTCAATTTTGTCATTTAAAACTATTGGCAAATCTTTTGTTTTTTCAAAATTTAAAGTATTTGCTATTGCACATACTAATGCTTTTTGATATTCTTTATAATTAATTCTTTCTTTTAATATTTTTTCTACTTTATGTGGATGTGCTCTTCTACCTTTTGTTGCTGATGGAATTCTTTTAACTTTTCCTTGTACACCACCACCAAGCTTTTCCCTAGGTCTAATTGCAATACCCATATGCCTTCCTGTTCTATAAACATTCATTCTTCCAACATAAACAGCTGATGTTTCCATTCCAGCGAATCTATATGCACTTTGTGGTTGAAATTTAAGACTATTTTCAGACAATACTGCTCTTAATATTAAATCTTGTCTTACTTCTTCATTAAATATTTGTGGCAATTCTATTTTACCAGATACTTTGCCATCTAAATCAAATACATTAACCATTATTTCACTTTTAATTTATTAGTAATTTTATTATTTTTGGTTCTTTAATTCCTCTCTGGTTTTTATTTCTTAATGTTTTTCTTATTCTAACAAGTCTTTTTACAGGACCTGGAATAGAACCATCAATAATCACATAATCTTTTTTAATATTACCATAATTTATAAATCCTGCTTTTGATACTATTTTATCACTTCCAATTTTTAGTATTTTTTTACTATATTCTGTTCTATAATTAAATCCCATTTGACCAGAATGAGGAACTGAATATAAAACACGACCTATTCCAAAAGAACCTAGAGGTGCAATATGTCTTACTTTTTGTGTTGCTTTATGATCTAATCTTGCAGTACCATGTCTTTTTATTACACCAGCCCATCCTTTTCCTTTTGAAATTGAAGTTACATCAATAAATTCTCCATTTTTAAATATATCAAATGCTTTAATTTCTTTTCCAAGAAAGTTTAAAGCATAATCTAATTTCTTTTGCATATCTTCTCCAGTAATTTTTGCTTCAAATTTTACAACTTTATGTTGTCCAATTGAAATAGTTTTTGGGTATGCAACTAATAATACACTAATGTCAACATAATTATCTAGTTTTCCTTTAATTTCCTCTAATTCTTTTTCATTATTATTTACTTTTTTCATATTTAAATTTTGACATACTTGTTGATTATAAATTTCATGACAAGCTTCTAAGTAATATGTAATACTATTTTTTTTATAAAAACGTAATCCATACACTTCTATTTTTGGTATTTCAATAATAGTACATGCTCTATTTATTTCAAGATTTTTTGAAATTGATTCAGAATCATCTATTAAATTTACTTGGCACATACCAACTTTATAACCAATGATATTTGAAAGTGAATTTTCAGAATTATATTTATAGTTCCTAATTCTAGGAAGTCTACTTCTTGCCCTCCTTCTTTGCCAAAATTGCAATGAACCTCTTGTCATTATATTACACTTCTTTAATTATAATTAGATATTTACTATTTATTTAAAACTTTTAGACTTTATATATTTATTTGTATTTTATAAATAAAGTAATAATTTACAAATAAAATAAATACTAAAATCTTTTTAAATTTATATTAAAAATATTTAAATGTTTCTTATATTATTCTAATAAATTCAAGAATAAAATAATTTACTTTAAACTTTTAATTTTTTGAATAATTTGAATTTCTCTTAATACACTATTTATTGATGCTCTTAATGCAATAATATCTTCTGCTTCAATTAATATAATAATATGTTTTTTGTTTTCATTTATTTTTACTAAACTTCTTTTATATTTTTGATATTTATCTAATACTGCAGTATAATTAAATAGATCTTTATTCCTCAATATTTTTAGTTCTAATGTATATTTTTTTGTTTTCATTTAAATCATAAAAATAATAAGTCCATTTAAAATTATTTTTTTTATTAATTAAATTTATTTTAAGTTTATTTATTTTTAATATATTTTTATCTTTTGTTGCATTTATTACAAATATTTCATCAAATCCTTTAAATACTGCGTAATCAATTAATTTTAATATATTTTTTTTACCTCTTCTTAGAATTACTTGATTTTTAAATAAATTTTTAATTTGATTATATAATTGTTTTTTTGAATTCCTAGATATTGTTACAAGAAATTTCATTACAGCATCATTTTATTGGATTTTGATATTTACTTTAAACTTCTGTGTCTTCTTCCACAGCTTGTCAATCCTCGTGAAGCTCTGTTCTTTTGTAAAATTATATCTGAATAAATTTTATGGTTTTGAATTACTGGACTATTTCTATCAAGTAAAATAATTTCATAAAATTTAACTGATCCTGTTTTTCCAACGTAATATGAATTCAGTACTTCAAAATTTGTAAACTTCTTTGCTGCTCTATCTTCTCCTATTGCTTGTAAAGATTTTTGCATTGAAAAAAATCTCCCATTTTTTGATGGTTTTCTACCTCCATCTACTTGTTGTCTTTTTCTTTTTCCTGCTCTTATTCTTACTCTTACAATAATTATACCTTGTTTTGCTTTATAACCTAGTTTTCTTGCTCTTGCTATATTTGTAGGTCTTCCAATCCTTATTACTGGTGGTTCTGAACTCCATTCAACTATTCTATGCTTTAATAATTCTGGTCTTGTTTTGTATTCAGAAATAAATGTTTGTTTTATTTGTTTATATAAACTCATAATCTCACTAATTTTTTTAAATTATTAAATAGTAAAAAGAATATATTATTTATGATATATTAAAATTTTACTTTTTGGTTATTTATTAAATTTATATATTAAATATTTAAAATACTAAAATTAATTAATATAAAATAAAGATATTTGATTATTAAAATTAATTAATTTAATTAAGAATTAAATATATAAACGTATTTATAAAATTATTTAATGGTATTATATGTCAGAATTTGATGATTTGCTTATTTTTAAGGGTAAAATAGATAAAGATAATGATGATGACGACATAAAGAAAAAAAAAGATAAGGAAATAATACAGAACTTAAATCAAGAAGTAAAGGAAGAAGTAATAAAACAGAAATTAAATCAAGAAGTAAAAATCAATACTAAAATTTTAGATAATAGTTTCCAAAATAATTTTAAAGAATCTATTCAGAAAAAAGAAGATGATGAACTAAATAAAAATAAAAGTAGAATTAATGTAGAAAATTTACGATGTTTTATACACCCTTGGAGAAATGCATATGCATTATGCAATTATTGTCAGAAACCATTTTGTTTTGAAGACATTATAAAATATAAAAATGAATATTATTGTATTACTGATATAGATAAAGTATCTAAAGCACCGAATGAATCAAAACTTATAGAATATAATAATTTGAGTTATATATCAATTCTTGCATTATTCTCTAATTTTATTATTTTTTTTTATTATTCCAATCAAGAAATTAGTTCTATTTTAACTAAATTAATTAGTAATGGGATTTATTATTTAAATAATTTTATTAGTTTTAATTATTTACTATTTTTTTTAAGTTTTATATTTATTTTATTCCAATTTATTTCAGGCATATTAATTCTAGTCAGATTAAAAAGAAGTTATATATTAACTTTAATAACAAGTATTTTAAATATAATATTATTTTCTTATATTTATTTAAATTCAGCTAATTTCTCCTCTTTATATATAGTGATAATTTCATTTATAAGTTTCATAACTTTAATATATTCTGTAAAAATATATTCAAGAATTGAAATAAATGAAACACCAAAAGAAGTACCAACAACACCAATAAACTGGGCAGATGTAAAATCATTTTAATATTCTAAATATATTTACTTTTTATTTAAAAATTAGTATAATTTTCTACTTTTATTATTATATTACATATTAGATTGATAAAAATTTAAAAATAAATTAATACTTTTTTAAATACCTAGAAACATATTATTTTCTATTTAATTCAATAAATAAATTAAAAATAATAAAATTTTAAACTCTCTAAATATCTTAATCAATAGTAATTAATGTTCTTTCTTTATATCTTCCTCTTTTTTCTATTTTTTTTAATCTATTGATTATTGATATTGCATTGTTTGCATATTTTTTATAAGCATTTAAAAAAATATTATATTTTTTTATTTCAATTGCACGTTTCATTAACAATAAGTCTATTGCTTTATCTTCATTTAATGAAGACATTTCAGATAGACCAAAATCAATAACAAATACTTTATTATTATTTATAATTAAATTTGCAGGGGTAAAATCACCATGAATAATAGCATTATTATGTAAAATAGCTAATGATTTTCCTACTCTATTTAAAATTAATCTTAAATTTATTTTTTTATTGCTTCTTGTATTTTCTTTAATTTCTTTTAAAATATTATTAAAATTTTCACCTTCTATTTTTTGCATTATTATTTTATATTTATTAATAAACACTACTTTTGGAGCATTAATTAATGTTGAAGAAATGGCTAGGATTTTTGCTTCTTTTTTTGTTCTTTGATACCTTAAAAATATATCTAATTCTTTCTCACGATATGTTTTTACAATTCTATCTTTTATAATGCTATTTATTCCAAAAAAGTTTGCACTATAAATTATTGATTCAGCACCTTCGCCTATTTTCTTGATTTTATTAATTGTTATATCTTTCTTTTTACCATAAGATTTCAATTTTATCAACTCTAAATTTTTGATCTATTATTGCTTTATTTAGTTTATAAGAAATATTTTGTTTTAACATTTTTTCGCCAACAAGAGCAATCATTGCACCATTATCAGCATTAAATTCATTATCAGCAACACAAAATTTTATATGGTGTTCTTTAGATATATTTTTAAACATTTGCTGTAACCTTTTACTTTGTGCAACACCACCACAAAGAATTATTTCCTTTTTATTTAATAAAAATAAAGCTCTTTCTGCTGCTTCACAAACCATTGAAAACATTGTTTCTTGAAAAGAATAAGCAATATCTTCTATTTTATCTTTATTTAAACTTTCTATTGCATATTTCAAAAGACCTGTAAATGTAAAATCCATTCCTTTTACATTATACGGCATTTTAATATATTTACCATTGTTTGCCATTTCTGCAACCTTTGAACCCCATGAAGGTATTAATTTTGCAGCTCTTGCAAAATTATCTAATGCATTCCCAATCCCAATATCAAAAGTTTCTCCAAATACATAATAATGTTTAAAAGGTAGTGTTTTAATTGCAAGAATTTGTGAATTTCCACCACTTAAATATATGACAAGAGGATCTTTTAAATCAAAAAAAGTTTTAGTTATTTCTATATGTGCAAATGAATGATTTACTGGAAATATTTGTTTATTATATTGTTTTGCAATTGTTTTCGCAGCAATTTGTCCAATCCTTAAGCAACTACCAATCCCAGGTCCTTTTGTATAACTAACAGCACTTATATCTTTTATACTCATATTTGCGAAATCTAATGCTTCTTTTATTAATTTACTAATATTTTTTGCATGAAACTCTGCAAGCTTAGAAGGGATAAGACCTTTATCTTTAATAGGAAACATTTTTTTTAAATTCGCAAGTATTTTATTATTTTCTACAATTCCTATTCCAAGTGTATGTGCACTAGTTTCAATACCAAGAATTGCCATAATATCAAAATAATAATGAATTTAATATTTACTTAAAATTATTGTAATATTACTAGATTTTAAGCAAATAAATATTCCTATATACTTTTTTCCCATTTTTTAATCCGTATAAAACATAAGAAATTTTTGGTTTAAGTTTTCTTACTTGAAAAAATCTGGACATTTCATTTTTATCACTAACATAAATATCATACCCACCTCTCTTTTTATCTAATCTAGCTACAAAACCACCAATATGGTTAGTAAAATCTACTATGTGATTCATCATATTATCTACTTTTTTCATTTTATTTTCTTGTATGATCTCAGAATCTGAACGTAATTGAATAACTGCTTCATAATAACCAGAATGCCTATGATAACATTGCATACACATTATTGTTTTAATTTTAAAAGATATTTCTTTTTTAAATGTTAATCGTCCATTATCTTTATAAAATCTAAATCTTGCTAATACTATGCGTTTATTCTCATCAACTTCTAATACTTTAATTAAACATTTTTTAATTAATTTAGACAATACTGCAGACAATGAAGCTTTATTAAAAATATAATATCCTAAATTTGTTTTTATTTTTTTACAATCCTTACATTGAAGAATTTCAAATGAATTTGGAATTGTTTTTTTTATTTTTTCAATTAAACATATTTCGCAAAAATCTCCAATAAAGTTTACTTCATCACTATTTCTATCACATGTTGGACAATATTTTATATAAACACCTCTTTATTTTTTAGTTTAAATTAAATTTAAATAATAATTATGAAATTATAAATAAGGATTAGAAAATTAAATAATTATTTTATCATGATGTTAAAATTACATTAAAAATCTAATTTGTTATTTTAATTGATTTATTATACTTTTTATTATTAAAATTGAAAATAATGAGATGAATATAAAAAAATTATAATAAAGTTAGTTATCCAAAATGTTCTTTTAATATTGCACTATAAGCAGGTCTTGTTATCAAAACACCGAGAATTGCACCCAATATTGCTGATTCTGAAAATCCAACCATGTTAACTAAAGTTGTTGAAAAGAATAGAGGCAACATTGAAATAATAAGTAATACTGCATCAGAATATACAACATAAAATGCATTTCCAAGTATTATTTGTATATGCTGATGTTCACTATCTTTTGACAATAATTCATCTGTTATGATAATTTGGGCATCAACACCAGTTCCAACAACAGCAATCATACCAGCAATTGCTGATAAATCAATTGTTCCAATTAAACCAATAACAGAAACAATTATAAATAATTCAAGTAGTGTAATCAGTAAAATTGGAATAATGAGGAATAATTTAACATATCTAATAACGATAAATAGGGATACAAAAAAAACAGCAATTAGCAAAGCAATAATACTATAAGATAGAAAATGTTTTCCAAGTGTTGGTGGAACAAGTTGTTGAGATTCATAAAAAATTGGCACTGGTAATGCACCTCCTGTTAAAATACTTGAAATTGTTTTTGCTTGTTGCTGAGCAAAACTTGCTTGTTTAGATGCAGGTAATGAAACAGGTGTAAATCCAGATATTTGATAACTATCACTTATACTTCCATTTGTAATTGAAGGATTTAATAAAGGTGCTGATAACAATCCAACAGCAGGCCAAGTATTTATTATTGTTTGATTAATACCAATATTTGCATATTGTGGTGTTATATTTGCATTATCTTCTAATTTTAGAGTATAATTTTTTGAAGATAAAAAATTAATTAAATTTTGATTCAGATTTTGATTCAAAATAATTATTTTATATTTTCCCTTTTTAATTATATTTTCAGCATTAACAATACTCTTATTTGAATTCGAAACAGGAATTACTCTGATTGTATTATTTTTAAGATATAATGTATTTTTCATTATTTGTAATGCTTTTGCTGCAGACAAACCTAATGAAGTATTTACAATAGTTGATGAATTTACTAATAAAACTGCTGAAGTAGGTCTATCTAAAAACATGTATAAAGGTTTATTTGCTTGACCAAAAACAATTTTTGAAAAATTCTTTGCAGCACTTTCACTAATAAAAAAAGATACTGTCCATTGCGTATTATTACCAATAGTTTGAGTAAATGATCCAATACTTCCTTTTAATATACCACTACCATTTATTGCTGTTCTTCTATTAACAATTCCTTGAAAACTTCCTTGACTATCAATAATATTTATTGTTTGATTTATTTCATTTTTTGATACTGAAGGAATTGTTACATAAGCTTCTGAAGTTCCAACACCTTCAACTTTTATCTCCTTTAATCCAAATGTTGATAATCTTTGATCTAGTAAAGAAATTAGAGAGCTCATTGTACTTGCATTTACATTATGCTCTAATCTTACATTAATTTGAGTACCACCAATAAATTCAATCCCAAAATGAAGACCATAATGTATATCTAAAATTAATAAAACTACAAAAATTATAATTAGAACTAATATTCGTTTATCTTTAATATATTTAAATAAATTTACCATTTAATTATACCTTATATAATTTTTTACTCATTTTATTTGTTTTGGTATCCTAATCCCTTTCTGATTAAGATAATTTCCTTTATAACCATTCATTACTTTATTATCTGTTTTTATAAAAATTACATGAGCAAATTTGTATTTTGGTCTCAATAAAATTTTAAAGGGCGCATTATTTATAACTTCTAAAGTTATTGTTCCTTTAAATCCAGCATCAATTATTGTTGGAGGTAATGAAAAACCATGTCTTGCCCATGTACTTCTTAACTCAACTATGCCAACAAGATCTTCAGGTAATTCTAAATATTCTAAAGTTGATAATAATACTTGTTGATTTGGATTAATAACAAAAATTTTTTTATTTTTTTCTATTCTATAACTTTTTTTAATATCTTCTTCATTTTCAGGATCTAATATAAAGGAATCTTCAAAATCATTGTGATATGCAATTTCATTTGAAAGTCTAAGATCTAAACCATTTTCTCTAATAATTTCTTTTAAAAATGGTTTTATTACTAATCTTTTTGTTTTAATTACATTATTTAAATCAAAATCTGACAATATCATTTCATCATTTATTAAAAGTATTTTATTAATTTATTAATAGATTATTAAAAACTAATTAAAAATTATTATTTTTATATTATTAGTAAAATTTAAAATTACTCAACGTAAAATAACGAACTTAAATAAAATTATATATATCATAAATATTAAATGTTGTTTATAAATAAAATTAATCTAAAATATTCAATTAAACAAATTTTTCACAGTTTAATTAAAATTAAATAATTTGAATTAATAAATAAAAATTATATTATTTATAACCACAGAAATATTTAATAAAAAGTGTATAAAATGGAATGCTTTATTAAAGAAAGAAAAAATATTGAAATTGAAATGAAAAAATCAATTAATGATTATGTACATAATTCAATAAAAGAACTTAGTAAGAATTATTGCAAAAAAGAAACTACATCTAAATTAACAACAAACTATTTCAAATCAATGAAAAAACAGAACCTAGAAATAAGTAATATTATCTTTGAAATATGTAATTTAGAACATAATAAAATAGAATCAACAGATAATAAAATCAAAAAAGCAATTAGTTATTTAAAAATTGCAATAATTGGAGAAGTATTTGAATATAATAATAAATATACAAAAGAAAATGCTCAAAAAGCATATGATTTAATAATAAAAAAAGAACAATCAGAAAATTTAGAGATTGAAAAATATTTAGATCTTAAAAAACAGCTTTGTTCATTTGCTAAAAATATTGTAGAAAAATTTAAATTAGAAAAAATACAAATAGAAACAATCAAAGATGAATTTTATTTTTTAAACACTAAACTTAATTATAGTGAAAAAAATAAAAAAAATATATTGCTTCTTAGAAAAATATAAATAAAATAAATAATATGTTTATCCAATAGTTGATTATTATGGTTCAAAAAGATATTAGTAAAAAACAAGAAACATATGAAGAATTAAAGGATAGATTAAAAAAATCATTACTAATTGTTAATGGTGTTAATGAAAATATAGGACAAACAAAACAATTAATTAAAGACATAAAAAAAGATATTGGAAATATTAAAAAAATAAATATTGGTTGTGAATTATGTGCTAATTTATTAACAAAAACATACATACAAAAAGAATTAATAGAAACTGTTTTAGAAGAATTAAAGAACCAAAAAATATATATTAAAAGAAAACCAAAAGAATTGAAAATAATCAATAACACATTAATAAAAAGAATTGCAAATTTTGAGAAAAAAAATAAACAGTATAATAATATTATAAATAGATTAATAAAAACAAATAATGTAATATATTCTAAAGCAATAGCAGAAGTATTATTAGAATTAATGAACAAATCAAAAAAAGATTTTTTAAATACTATTAGTATACGCAAATAAACAATCAATTATATAACAACTTATTCTATAATTTAAAATAATGTTAATTTTTTATTTAATAAAATTAATAATATAAACAATAATTTATTATTTTAAAATTACCAATATTCTTTAATTTAATTCTTTTTAATATACTTTATCCTTTAAATATATTTGATAATTAAATATTGCATTAATTTTTATCCTATATTTAAACATAGGTATTTTTGTATTTAATAATTATAATTAAGTTGATAATAAATTAAAAAAATGGAACAATGTTAATATTATTATTTAATTTATTGAATTTTTTATATCTAAATCAAATAAGTAATCAGGAATACTTATTTTTGATTGGTATTATTGTTTCTTCTTTAGGTTTAATTATATCTATAATTTTGTCATTTAAAACAATATTGAAAATTTTTAAAACATTACAATTTAAAAGAAAATATATTTTTTATTTTTTAGTTATTTTGTTGCTTTTTATAATACTTGAATTAATATTTATAAAACCAATACAAAGAGTGTTTTTTGATGATGTTATTTATCAATCAGGAGGCCTTTTTTTATTACACACAGGACAAACAATAATGTGTAATTATGGAACACCTTTTAAATGTTTTTCAGGACAGCTTTTTCATGAACCAATAGGCACTTCATTTATTTTATCTCTTGGTTTTGAATTATTTGGGATTAATCAAATAACAGCATATTACTCACAATTAGTATTAGCAGGAATTGGAATATTTAGTATTTTTTTAATATCTTTTATTTTATTTAAAAAAATTGAAATATCAATATTTACATCTTTTATTTTTGCAATAAACCCTACTTTACTAGTTTGGGCACAACCAACAACATCTGATCTAGAAATGATGGTATTTTCATTAGTAGCTATTTTATTTATGCTTATTTTTATAAAACAAAAAAACATTAAAACTTTTTCAATGTTTGGTTTTTCCTTAGCTCTTATTACATATATGAAAATAGATGCAATACTCTATTTATTAATTATACCTTTGATGTATCTTTTATTAGATAATAAAAATATTTTAATTGCAATAAAAAATAATTTAAGAGTAATATTTAAATTCAAAAATTCAATTTATATTGATTTTTTAATAATACTTTTAATAATTGCAATAGTTCCTTCATTAATTTTTACTTATAATCAATTTAAAACAGCACCTTTTGGTTATAAACATTCAAAATTACAAAATAGTTGTAATTCAAATATACTAACACCTCATTCAAAATTTAGTGTTGAATATTTTGAATATAATATATGTTCAAATATTTATTTTTGGTTTAATAAATATGCAAATAGGGGTATTGTACAACCATTAATATTCACTATTTTTTCCATTATAGGTATATTTTTTTCATTTATATATAAAAAAAGAGAATTTATTGCAATTTCAATATGGTTTTTAGTATTTTTTAGTTTATATACTTCTTTTTATGCAGGAGCAGTTACATATGGATCTGATTGGAGATTTATGTTAAGTCTTATTGCACAATCAAGTATTTTTGCAGGGATCGGAATATTTAGTATTTTATTTATTATAAAAAATTTTATAAAGGATCATTATGAAAAATAATAAAAGGAATAAAAAACAAATAAAAAATAAAATTTTAATAATGATTATATATATAATTATTATTTTAATTATAATTTATCCTATTTATAAAGTAATATCAAAAATAAATTCAAATTCATCTATATCAAATGCAAAATCAGCAAGAATTTATCAAAATTTTGTATATAAAAATAGTAATCTAATACCAAATAATTGTATTGTATTTACATTTGACCCAACATTATTTTTTCTTAATAACAAAACAGCAATCCAATTTACAAATTTATATAATTTTTCTTTAGTTTCAAATTTATCAAATCAATATTCTTGTCTTGTTGTTGATTATGGTTATTGGTGTTATACATCTTATTCAAATTATTGTTCTAATCTAATAAAATATTATAAATTAAATCCAATTAAAACAATAAAAGATTCAACATATAAATTTGGATTCTATTACATAAAATTAAAAAAATAAAAATTAATTTATATTTTTTAAAATTGTCTTTAATATAATATATCCATCATGTATTGTTCTAAGTTTTCCATTTCCTTTATATCTTTTCCTCTCAAAACTTGGAATTTCTAATATTTTTAAATTACGTTTTTTTGCCTTTATACTTATTTCAGTTTCAATCCCAAACCCTTTTTCATTTAAATTTAATTTTTTTAGTGCTTTTCTAGAAAAACTTCTATACCCGTAACATATATCTGTATAATTTGATTCAAATAATAAATTAATTAATTTTACAAAAAAATAATTTCCAGCTTTTCTTATTATAGAAATATCAGTTGATTTACCACCTTCTAAAAATCTAGATCCCATACAAATATCATAACCACATCTAATTACATTAATAAGTAAATTTAATTCTTCAGGTCTATGAGATAAATCTGCATCCATTGATACAACTATATCTCCTTTTGAACTTGCAAATCCTTTTATTAATGCAGAACCTTTACCAGCTTTATTATATAAAATTTTAGAAGTATATTTTTTTGCGTTTTTTACTGTTTTATCTTTTGAATAACCATCAACAATAATAATTTCATAATCTTTAGCAATAATATTTTGATTTATTGACTTTAATAATTTACTGATATTACCTTCTTCATTTAATGTTGGTATTACAATACTTACAACACTTTTCATAAGATCATTTTTTATTTTTTATATCTATTCATAAATACTAAAATATAAATAATTAATATATTTATTAGTTATAAGATTTAAATAAAATATATATTTTATAAGTAGTGAAAATATGATAAATGCAATTATTTTTGATTTTGGTGGTGTTCTTATTGATTTCAAAGAAGAATATTATTATAAGTATTTATCAAAAAAATTTAATATTGATTATGATTTATTAGAAAAAACATTCAATAAATTAATTAAAAAAATGGAAGTAGGAGATCTAAAATTAAATGAATTATTGCTAATAATTTCAAAAAAATTTAATATTAAAAAAAATCAAATAGAATGGACATCAAGTTTTAGAACAATTGCAAAAAGAGATAATAAAATGATTACTTTAGTTAAAAAATTAAGAAAAAATTACAAAATTTATTTATTGTCAAATATAAGTAAATCAAGATACTTAGAAGGAATAAAATATTTTTTAAAGAAAGATAGTTATAATTTTAATAAAAAATTTGCATCTTGTTATATCCATTTGAGAAAACCAGATAAAAAAATTTATGAGTATGTATTAAAAAAAATACAATTAAATGCAGGAGAAACAATATTTATTGATGACAGACTAGAGAATATTACTAATGCAAATAGTATTGGAATGCATGGTATTGAGTTTACAAATTATAATGATTTAATTTTAGAATTAAAAAAACAAAATATTAAAATTTGAATTATGTTTTATTCTTTATTTTAGAAATAAATTTATAAATGATATTGTGAATTTAAATATAATTCTCGAGAAAAAATTAACAAGTAGATGGATTGCAGGACCTTATATTAATAATGCAATTTTAGATACTAAAAAATTTAATAAACTAAAAATTACATCAATGATAAATTATCTTGGTGAAAACTTTGATAATTTAAAAAATATTGAAGCAAGTATTGATCTTTATACTAAATTAATTAAAGAAATTAAAAAAAATAATTTAAATGCAAATATATCTATTAAACCAACACAATTAGGTTTATTAATAAATAATAAAATATTAGTAAAGAATTATTTAAAATTAATTTCAATTGCAGAAAAAGCAAATATTTTTGTATGGCTTGATATGGAAGAATCAAAATATATTGATGACATTATTAAATTATATTTAAAAGCAATTGAAAATAAAAAAAAGAACATAGGAATTTGCATTCAATCTTATCTAAAAAGAAGTAATAAAGATATAAAGCAAATCTGTTTAAAACAGGGTATAATTAGATTAGTAAAAGGAGCATATAAAGAACCAAATAAAATAGCATATACTTCGTGGATTGAAATAACACAAAATTATATTAAATTAATGAAATATTTATTTATAAATTCAAATAATTTTATGATTGCAACACATGATTTAAATATAATAAATAAAGCATTAAAATTAAAAAAACAATATAAAAGAAGAGTAAAATTTGCAATGTTAAAGGGGATTAAAAATAAATATTTGATAGGACTTGCTAAAACACAAATAGTATTTGTTTACATACCATTTGGAACAAAATGGTTTGGTTATTCATTAAGAAGACTTAAAGAAATAAAAAATTTAAAATTAATAATTAAATCTTTATTTGAAAATCAAAATATTTAATAAAGGATAATATGTCAAAATTTGAAGCAATTAATAATAAAAAAACAGAATTTTCAGAATGGTATACACAAATATTAATAAAATCAGAGTTTTTTGATTATAGTGCTGTATCTGGTTGTATTGTATTTAGACCAGATGGCTATTTTATATGGGAATCAATACAAAAAATCACTGATCAATTATTTAAACAAGATGGACTTCAAAATGTATATTTTCCATTATTAATTCCAGAAAAATTACTTGAAAAAGAAAAAGAACATATTAAAGGATTTAAGCCGGAAGTTGCGTGGGTTACTGAAACAGGAAATTCAAAACTTGATGAAAGACTAGCAATAAGACCAACATCAGAAACAATTATTTATGATAGTGTTTCAAAATGGATTAAATCATGGAGAGACTTACCATTAAGACTTAACCAGTGGTGTAATATTATAAGATGGGAATTTAAACATCCAACACCATTATTAAGAAACAGAGAATTTATGTGGAATGAAGGACATACTATATTTGCTAGTCAAGAAGAAGCAGATCAAGAACGAGATAAAATACTAAATATTTACAATAAAATTCTTAAAGATTATTTAGCAATTCCAGGAATTATTGGGCAGAAAACAGAAACAGAAAAATTTGCAGGTGCTGTTGCTAGTTATAGTATTGAATTATTATTACCAGATGGAAAAATGATACAAGGTCCTGATTTCCATTCTGATGGTCAGAATTTTTCAAAAGCATTTGATATTAAATTTTTAGATAAAGAAGGTAAAACAAAATATGTATATCAAAATACATTTGCAATATCAACAAGAATAATTGGTATTATGCTAGCAACACATGGTGATGATAAAGGCCTAGTTTTACCACCAAAAATAGCAAAAACCCAGATTGCAATAATTCCAATATATAATACTGAAACAAAACAAAAAGTTTTAGAGTATTCAAATAAAATTTATAATAATATAAAACAAGAATTTAGAACATATTTTTATGATCTTGATATTTATTCTCCTGGAAAGAAATTTAATGAGTGTGAATTAAAAGGAATTCCAATAAGAATTGAAATAGGAAAAAGAGAAATAGAAGAAAATGTATTAACAATAGCAAGAAGAAATAATTTTGAAAAAGAAAAAGTAAAAATAAATGAAATTGATTTAAAAGTAAAAATAAATGAAATATTAGAACAAATGAATATTGAATTATATAATAAAGCAAAATTATTTTTAGATTCAAAAATTGTTTTTGTTAAAAAATACGAAAATCTTAAAAAAGTAATTTTAGATTCAAAAGTTGCACAAGCACCATGGTGTGGTGATGAAAACTGTGAAAAACAAATAAAAGAAAATACAACAGCAAAATCAACAAACATGCCTTTTGATGTACAAAATAAAATAAAAGGAGAAAAATGTATATATTGTAATAAAAATGCAAAATATATTGTTAATTTTGCGAAATCTTATTAAATAAAACAATTAAAAAATAGTAAATACAAATAAATATTGATTTCAATTAAGATATAATAAAATATTTATTTAAGTATTATAATAAATTAATAATATTTAATTATATAATAAATATGAAATTTCATTAATAATATAGCCCCGTAGTCTAGTGGTCAAGGATAGCGGGCCTTGGACCCGTTCACACCGGTTCGAATCCGATCGGGGCTAATAATATTAAATATTTGTTTTTCTTTTACTTATTTTTAAAAAATAATATTATTATTAATACCCATAAACTAATTACTGATATTCCAAAAGTTTCAATAATTGCAGTTGAAACACTTGATTGTATTATTTCTGCAATTCCAATACCAACAAATACAATTAATAATGTAATAATTCCTTGTTCTTTATTATCAAATAATAAACCAATTCCAAATATTATTATTGAAAATCCTGCTTGAACAAAAAAATAAACAGATACAAAATCATGTGGATAAGTTCCACCATGAAAAATACCAATAAGAGCAAGAAAAATAGAAGAAACCATTAAAAAAGAACTTCCGACTTCTTCTATTTTATTATTTGAATATACTAATAAACCTATTGAAAAAACAAGCAAAAGAATAGAAGTAAACATTAGACCTATGTTATAGATTAATGGATAATTAGCACCAGAAGATCCTAATGCACTAAGGGCATTAGCATAAAAATTAAAATTGGGATTTACAAGAATTGCAGTGAATGTCCAAATAAAAATAGAAATAATTGCAAAAATTCCGAATAGCAATAATATTTGTTTATTCATTTAATCTAATATCTAAAAATTAGTAAAGTAAAAATAAAAAAAATAAAATAAAAAAAGTAGTTATATGTCTTTTAAAAAATATGCTTAGATTTATTAGTAAAATTATTCTTTAACAATTTCACCAATACCAAATCTTGCTTTTACTTCTTTAATTGATATTTTTACCTTTTCTCCGTTTTTTGCGCCTTTAACGAATATAACAAATCCATCTTTTTTTGCTATTCCATCTCCTTGTGATGCAATTGCTTCAATTTGTACCTCAATTACATCTCCTGTTTTGATTGGTTTTGGCAAAAAATAATTTCGATTTATTTTCATTCCGCCTCTGTCTCCGTAATTTTCTCGATTACTAAAAGATTCTCTATTATTTTGTCCTTCATTTTCTCCATTCATTCTATCTACCATACGAGAATAATTAATTTTTGTACTTCTACGTATAATTAGTTATAACTAATGTATTTAAAATATCTTCTATTTATTCTAGTTTTTCAAATTTAAAAATAAAGGAATATATATTAAATAATAAATTTATTAATAAAAATATTAAAATTAATTATACACTCACAAGGTAATGATAATGACTAAATTTTATATAACAACACCAATATATTATGTTAATGACAAACCACATATTGGCCATGCAAATACAAATATTATTGCTGATATTTTAGCCAGATGGCACAGATTAAAAGGAGATAATGTATTTTTTCTAACTGGAACTGATGAACATGGAGAAAAAATACAGAAAGCAGCACAAAAAGCTGGAAAAACAGAAAAAGAATTTGTAGATGAAGCAATAATTAAATTTAAAACATTGTGGGAAAAATTAAATATAAGTTATGATTATTTTATAAGAACAACTGATGAAAATCATGAATTTGCTGTTAAAAAATTTATAAATAAATTAAATGAAAATAATGATATTTATAAATCAAAATATAAAGGATGGTATTGCGTTCATGATGAATCCTTTTGGACTGACCTTGAATTAAAAAATAATAAATGTCCTGATTGTAACAGAGAAGTTAATATATTAGAAGAAGATGCATATTTTTTTAGACTTAGTAAATATCAAAATAAATTATTAGAATATTATGACAAAAATAAAGACTTTATTATTCCTAGTTACAGAGCAAAAGAAATGAAAAATAGAATTAAACAAGGACTCAGAGATATAAGTATTACCAGACCAACAGTTAAATGGGCAATTAAATTCCCATTAGATCCTAATCAATATGTTTATGTGTGGATTGATGCACTTATTAATTATATCAGTGCATTAGATTGGCCAAAGAAAGAAAAATTTAATATTTTTTGGTCTCCTGATGTACAAGTTATTGGGAAAGACATAAACTGGTTTCATTCAGTAATATGGCCTTGTTTATTATTCTCAGGAAAATTTGAAATACCAAAAAAATTACTTGTACATGGTTGGTGGACAATTAATAATGAAAAAATGAGTAAATCAAAAGGAAATGCTATTAATCCTATTGAAATTATTAATAAATATTCAACAGATGCATTACGATATTTTTTAATTAAAGAAAAACGATTAGATGAAGATGGAAATTATTCAGAACAACAAATGATATCACGAATTAATGGTGAACTTGTTTCAGATTTAGGCAATTTAATTTATAGAGTTTTAAGCCTTGCTAAAAAATCCAATTTAGAAAATAGCATTGGATTTAGAGGAATTCCTGAATTGGATAGTAAATTAAACATTAATGAAATAAATAAAGCAATTGAAAATTTAGACCTTAATTTAGGTTTAAATATTATTTGGAAATTTATACGGGATACTAATAAGTATGTTAATGAGAAAAAAGCATGGGAACTTAAAGGAGATGAACTTTCAAATGCATTATATAATTTATTAGAAGCATGTAAAATTATTTCTATTTTAATTTATCCTTTTATGCCAGAAACAGGAAATAAAATTGCAGAACAATTGAATACAAAAATAGATTATGAAAATTGCAAATTTTCTAAAAACAAATTTATTGGAAAAATACATATAGGAGAATATTTATTCAAAAAAATTGAAATTAAAAAAGAAGAAAAAAATGAATAATACTTTTTTCTATTTTTAATTTTTGGATACTAGTAAAATGTATATATATTATTTTCATATAAATAATTATTTTTTGATAAATATCAATAATAATTTTAATTATATGTTTGTTAGTACTGAGTCTTTTACTTAATTATAATTTAGTATTAATATTACTCTATTAATTTATAATTTATTCACTAAAACATAGTAGAGTATTTAAATATTAATTGCAATTATTCAATATATTTTTTTATATTTTACTATTAGTATAGAACTTTTTATCAATTGTTTTTCATATTATTATTATTCATTAATTGACTACCTATAATACTACTAAAACTCTATTTAAAGTAATATCACCTTTAAAATAATAAATAAAAAATTAATAATATATAATTTGCGGGAGATGAGATTTGAACTCACGCATCCTCTAAAGGAAATGAGCCCTGAACCCATTGCATTTGACCGTACTCTGCCACTCCCGCATATTTTTTGATATTATACATTGTTTTTTATTTTTAATTAATATTAATTTATTTTATTAATTATAATAAATATTAAAAGACTTAAATTTAAATAGAAATATTAAGGAGATTGAATGTTAATAGGAATTATTGGAACACCAAATAAAGGAAAAAGTAGTTTATTTGCAGCATTAACTTCAAACGAAGTTAAAATAGCAAATTATCCTTTTACAACAATAGACCCAAATAAAGGGGTTGCTTATGTTACAAAAGAATGTGTTGAGAAAGAACTCGATGTAAAATGTAATGCTAGAAATTCATTATGTATTAATAGTATTAGACAAATTCCAATAAATATTGTTGATGTTGCTGGACTTGTTGAAGATGCACATAGAGGAAAAGGAATGGGAAATCAATTTTTAAGTGACTTAAGCAAATGTGATGCATTTATTGTTGTTACTGATGTAAGTGGTAAAACAAATTCAGAAGGTTATTTTTGTGAAGATAACTATAACCCAGTTAAAGATGTAAATATTGTAATAAATGAACTTGTTAAATGGATTAGTAATATTATAATGAAACATAAAAGATCATTTAAAAATAATACTGAAGAATTTTACACATTATTATCAAGTTTCAAAATACAAAAACAAATTATAACAGAAGCCATTAGAGTTAAATCATTACCAACTAATTTAGATTGGTCTGGAAATCAAACAGATATTTTTTCAGAATATGTTCTTAAAAAGTCAAAGCAATTTATTATTGCTGCTAATAAATATGATATAAATAATAAAAACATAGAAGAAAATCTTAAAAATTTAAAAAAAGAATTTGGGGAAAATAGAGTCATTGAATGTTCTGCTGGAATTGAATTAGCATTAAAAAATGCAGAAAAACAGAAAATAATAGAGTATAACAATAATAATAATACATTTGAAATAATTAATAAAAATATACCAGATATACAAAAAAAAGGATTGGATTTAATTGCAAATTTACTAAAAACAAAAAAAACAAATATACAAGAATTAATAAACAAATTAGTTTTTAAAATTTTAAATAATATAGTTGTTTATCCTGTTGAAGATGAAAATAAATATACTGATCATTTTGGAAATATCTTACCAGATGCAATTCTTATAAAAAATACTGCTTTTTGTATTGATCTTGCAGAATTAATACATTCAAATTTAGCAAAAGGAATGTTATATGCGATTAATGCAAAAACAAAAATTAAAATAGCAAAAAAATATTTATTAAAAGATAATGATGTAATAAAAATTGTTTCTACAATAAAATAAAAATAAATTATAAAGTAAATAAGATTTTATGAACAAAAAACAAAATAAATCAAAAAATAATCAAAAAAACAAAAAATTGTATTTAATTGGAATTGATGCTGCACCATTATGGATGATTAAACACTTTATTAAAAAATATAAAATGAAAGGATTTGAAATGTTTGAGAATCAAGGGATTCTTACTAAATTTTTATCAACATTACCCCCAATGACAGGAACTGCTTGCCCAAGTATATATACTGGTTTAGAACCTAGAGAACATGGATCATTAGATTTTTTTTATATGGATAAAGATTACACAAAACAATTGATTTTTTTTGATGCTGAAAAAACTATTCCTTTTTGGGATATACTTGCAGACCAAGGAAAAAAATGTCTTGTAATTACTCCTGCAATGGTAATAAAAACATCAAAAAAGAAAAATGTTGATATGATTAGTGGATTTCCTTTACCTCCTAAATTTAGTTCTATTAGTATTGAAAAAGCAGCAAAGAAATTTAATTTTATTGGAGAACCAGATATTGAAAAAGAAATAAAATCAAAAGTACTAACTTTAAAACAAGCATCAAATAAATATGTAAAAAGTATAAAAGCTAGAGCAGATTTATCTAAATATTTAATAAAAAATAATAATTACCAATTAAGTTTTATTTATTTTGCTGAAACAGATAGAATCCAGCATTTTGCATTAAATAAAAATAATTGGGATGAGATTATTGCACCTGTATATAAACAAATTTCTAATTTTATTGAATGGTTAGTTGATTTTTCTAAAAACAATAATGAAAATGCAGATATAATACTTATTTCAGATCATGGAGCACAACCAATATATAATAAATTTTTATTGAACTCGTGGTTAATAAATAATCAATATGCAATATTAAAAAAAGACGTAATAAAAAATATTGAATCAGATAATAAAAATAAAATTCAATCAATAAAATATGGAATAAGAGAAAAAATATTAAAAAGTAATGCAAGAAAATTATATGATGCATTGCCAAAAACCTGCAAAAAAATAAGTTCTAAAATAATAGGAAAAATTTTATCAGGATCATCTGGTGGTGAATTTACTAGAATTCATGATTTTGATTTTAATATGAAAAATACAAAAGCTTTTGCATCTGTTTCTAACTTTCCAGTTAGCGTTATATGGATTAATGATAAAAGATTTAAAACACCAACAATTAAAACTGAGATTGAAAAACAAAAATTAAAAAAAGAAATAATAAATAATTTAAATAAATTAAAAACAAAGAATGGAAAAAAATTAATTATAGATATTGTTGATGGGGATAAATATTATAAAAAAACTAAATTATTTATTGCACCAGATATCATAATAAGTGCTATTGATAACTATACAATAGACATATTTAATTATTCTAAAAATAATATTTTTATGAAACCTGAAATGGCAAAATGTGGGGATCATACATTATATGGAATATTTGGATTAATTAAAAATACAAATACTAAAAATAAAATTATTGATAAAATAGATATTAATAAAATTGGTGTATGTGATATTTTTAATATTGTAATAGATTATTTTAAAAAATGAAAAAAGCCAAATAATATTAATTATTCTAAATTAAATTTACTTTTTTTGCTTTTGTTTCTATTTATTTTTTTATAAGGTGTTTTTTTCATTGCTATTTTTATCATTATATATTTTAATTAATTCTATCTGTAATAATATCTAAATAAAGTTCATATTAGATTAAATTAAAATAAATATAATTTATAACATAAAAAAACTTGATAATAGTGGATGAATTTTTAAATAATGAACTTGATGAATTAAAAGAAGAATACAGTAAAACAAAATATAATAAAGCAACAAATAGATATCTTGGTATACTTAGAGCTAAAATTTCAAACATAAAAAAAGAAATAATTAAATCAAATAAAAAAACAAAAGGTAGTGGATTTTTTGTAAAAAAGCAAGGTGATGCAACAATTGCATTAATAGGTTTTCCTAGTATGGGAAAATCTTCATTAATTAATATGATTACAAATACTAATTCTAAAATAGCACAATATGCATTTACTACAACACGCATAATTCAAGGTATAATGAATTTTAACAATGCAAGAATTCAGATAATAGACACACCAGGATTAATTAAAGATGCACATTTAGGTGCAGGTAATGGAAGAGCAATAATTGCATCTTTAAAAATTGTTGAACTAATTGCATTTGTAATTGATGTTTTAGATATTAATAATTTAGAAATTTTAATAAAAGAATTAAAAAGTCTTGATATTTATATTAATAAAAATAAACCAGATATAAAATTAATTAAAACAGAAACAAAAGGAATTGTAATCCCACTTAATAAATCAAATATTAGTGATGAGATAATAAAAGAAATTTTAATAAATGTTGGAATTCGTAATGCAATAATCAATTTAAGAACTAATATTAGTGAAGATGAATTAATTGCAAATATTTTAAATAAAGCATATTATGTAAGATCTATTATTATTTTAAATAAAATTGATTTAGAAAAAAATTATAAGAACTTAATTATTAAAATAAAAAAAAGACATGATATTGAAATAATTCCAGTTAGCATAACTGAAAAAATAAATATAGATTTATTAAAAACAAAATTATATGAAAATTTAAATTTAATAAATATCTATCTTAAACCAAAAAATAACAATGAATTAAATTCAATGATCATAAAAAAAGGATTAACAATTGGAGATGTTGCAAAAAAAATTCATAGTGATATTTTTAATGAATTTAAATGTGCATACATTAAGGGAAAAAGTGTAAAATTCCCAAACCAGAAAGTTGGAATTAATCATAAAGTAGAAAATAATGATATTATTACTTTTATTAAAAATTAAAAGCAAAAAATATAATAAATTTGCAATAAAATAATATATTGATTTTATATGAGCATAAAATATTGGGAATTTGAAGATGCACCACTAAAAGAAAAAATAAAAAATCCAAAAGCAGGGGACATAGCTAAAATATTTTTTGACAATGAAATTGAAGCATTTAGATTTGCATCATTAATATATAAAGTTAAAAAAAATGAATATTTAAAATTAAATGAAATTAAATCATTACCAAAAACAACTGCAAAAAGGTACTTAGATTATGCAGTGCAAATAGGATTATTAAAACATGAGGAAAATAAATATATGTTAACTAATAGATTTTCAAGACCTTTTAAAAATATGGCAACATATATTAAAGCATGGATGGAAAATAATAATGAAGAAGATATTGAAATTGAATTTCCAACAGTAAAACAAAAAATAAATAAAACAAAAGAAAATATTTAATATATATATATTTTTAATTTAATTGATTATTATGAAATTTTTAATATTTATTGCACCAAAAGACTTTAAAGACGAAACAGTATCAACATTACAATTATTCTTAAATAAATTTGATGTTGAATATTTGATTACTAGTTACAGTACAAAAAAATGTACTGGTATTCATGGAGTAATATATAAACCACAAATTAATACAAATCTTGTTGATGTTTCAAGATTTGATGGTATTATTATTAGTGATGGATTAGGATTAGAAATTTATAAATTATATGAATTTAGACCTTTTCTAGACTTGTTATTAAAATTCAATAGAATAAATAAATATATTATTGCAATTGACAATGCAGTAAAAATATTAGCAAAGGCAAATATTATTAGAAATAAAAAGATATCAGTAGATGAAAACAATAGAGAACTTAAAAATTTCGTATTATTATTTCATGGAATTGTAAGCAATAAAGATATAGAAATAGATAAAAATATAATTACAATAAAGAATTCAGATAATATTGAAGAGCCATTATTAAAAATGTTTGATAGTTTAAATTTAAGATAATAAAAAAATCAAACAAATACTAATTCTTATTCTAAACTAAATTATGTAATGTATATTAATAAAAAATATATTACAATAATACATTGTTATTTTATAGATAGAAGAACGGGGCTGTCGAGATTTGAACTCGAACAACCAGCTCCCTAAGCTGGCAGTCTACCAGATTAGCGTACAGCCCCAAAACATTATTTTTAGTTTTAATTTAATATTTAATCTAAATTACTATTTATTAAAATTAAATATTTTTATTTCGAACAATTTTTTTTGCATAATATTTTCCAATTTCATAAGAAATAATAATAATTAATATTACTAAAATAATCATTAAAATTAATATTGGTGTAAAAAATTTAAATAAAAAAACACCACCATTAATACTATTTATTTTATAGCTAAAACCAAAAAATTGTATATACCCAACAGCATAACCATAAGGTACATTAACAAATGTTCTTGTTCCATTATTTCCCAAATAAAAATTTAATATTGTATTATTTTTAAACTGTAATTTAGCACTTGCATTTACTTTTGTATTCAATAAACTTTTTGCAGTAATAGTAATATTATAAATTGGCAAATTTAATGTAATTATTCTAGATTTTGTTAAATTAAAGATATAATTTGTTTGAATTAATGTATTTTTAAAAAAAACATATTTTATACTATAAATTTTATTTGTAGATGCTACAAAAAATACATCTGTATTATTTGTTTTTTGATCATTTACATTAAAATAGGTTTGATTAATTTTATTGCCATAAGCATTATTAAATTTAAAAAAAACTTTGTATTGATTTTCAAAAACAGAAAAAATTTGTTTTGGTGAATTAATAAAAATATTGATCTTTGTCTGATTTAAATTACTTGTTTTATTATTTATATTCCAGGATTTAAATACATATCTTACTGTATTATTAGTACTAAAAATATTATTAGATAAAGAAATAAGTGCAGATGTATTTGAATTATACCATCCAGTTCCACTTACTTTCCCATATTTTGAAGAAACATTTACATAATACTGTAATTGCCATAAACTTATAATTATTTTTGGTGAATTTACTAATATATTAAAATTAAGTGATTTTTTGTTTTCATTTATGTTATTTATATTCCAGGATTTAAATAGAATTCTTTGTTTTGAATTTAATTTAATTATATTTTTATTCAAAGAAATAAGTGTAGATGTATTTGAATTATACCATCCTGTTCCACTTACTTTCCCATATTTTGAAGAAACATTTACATAATACTGTAATTGCCATATTGCAGATTCTATTATATTATTATTCATATGAATTGAAAAATTAGTACTATTTCCAGTATAAGAACCAAAACCATTACCAATAAATCCTTTTAAAAGTACTCTTGTTGTATTATTTAAATAAATTATTTTTGCACTATTTATATTTGCTATTGAATATGCAGAATAATTCCTAGAACCATTAATAGAACCATATTTTGAAATAATATTTAATTTATAACCCTGGTCCCACAATAAAACAGATTTTTTTAGAGGTAAACCAGAACCAACAACAAAATAATTTATAAAATTACTTACTTCTTTAACACCATATAAATTAGGAAGAACTGTTTCACTCCCAACACCATAAGAAATATAGGAATATGCTTTTGGAACATAAATCCATTTATTATTTTTATAAAATTTAAAGTTTTTGAATTTAACAGGACTCATATATTGCTTGCTAGAAGATGCATCTGCATATTCAGCAAGAGCAGAAACAACATGATTCCCAGAATTAGATGTACCTAAATTTATTTTGCCAATATTATGATTATTTATATAAAAATTCCAATTATTATTAATATTTGAATAAATAAATGAAAAATTATTAAAATAATTTAAATTTAAATAACTATGCCCTTGATTTCCATAAAAACTTGAAGAATTTGGATTAGAAGCAGTAAAATATTCATAGAACCAAAAAGGTATATTTTTTGTTACTGAAAGATTAGAAGAACATCCGTTTATAGTACAATTATTATGCAAATAGCCAGATTGATTATATACAACATAACCTATTTGAATAAATGCATTATTTTGTAAATTTTCACCAACCCAAAAAGCAAAAGAAGATTTTGGAATGTTTTGATTAATTGTTTGTATTGAAATACTTGCACCATTATTATTTAGCGATATATTAGACCCTTCAGCACCAGACTGAAACCAATATTGAGAGAAAGAAAGATTAATTAATAAAAAAAATAAAATAAATGAAAACAATAATAAATTAAATTTTCCCATAATCAAACCTAAAGCATATAATTTTTTATTAATTCATTTCAAAAAATAAATTTTTGTTTAATAATAATTATATTTTTTGATATTTATTTCATCAAATATAATTAATATAGATATTTTTTTATTTATTAATTAAATTAAATATTTCATAACTGAACAGTACTAAATTTATTCGAAAATTTAAATAATTTAATTTTATGTAATGCATATTTTTATATATAATAATTATACACCTTTTAAATTTATAAAAATAAATACAAAAAATATATTATTTTTCAATATGCTCTTTGAAATATTTTAAAGACACAAAAGAATTTCGCTCGATTTCATCAAGCATTAATGAAATATATCTTGATTGAGATTTCAATCTTGGAATTACTATTTGATTTAAAGTATTTACTCTTCTTTTTGTTTTATCTATTTCATTTGCTAATTTTTTAAGGTTTTGTTCATGCTTTGCAATATCAATAATTATATCTTCTAATTTTAAATAAGAACTTTTCAGATCATCAACAGCAGTACTTGTTGAAAATAAATTAAATTCAATTGATTCATTTTCCTGTTTTTCAATCTCAGGTATTTTTACACCCATTATATTTTTTATTTTTATTTTTATTGGGCTTCTTTCTTTTGTATAAAAAGCAGCTTCTTCTAATTCAAAATTTCCAACATACGCTGAACTGATTATACCTGTTTTATATGCTTGTTGTATTATTTTAGAGAGAAGAGTTCTATTATTTTTTGATTCTTTTACTAATTTTAAAAATTCAATTACAAGTACTTCTTGCTTTCTTTTTAAAATTTCATGACCTTTCTTTGCTAATTTAATATTTTTCTTCAAATTAATAAGATTCATTCGTGTTGGATTTATTGTCATTTTTATCAGTTATTTTTTAAAAATTTGGTTCACACTAAAATTTATTTTTTATAATATTTATTTATGAAATCTGTTTTTATTCTTGACAATTCCTGTTCTGGGAAAATTGATATTAATTCCCAACCAAGATCTAGTGTTGTTTCAATATCTCTATTTTCATTTACTGATTGATTAATAAACCTATTTTCAAAAGATTCTCCAAATTTTAAATATAATTTATCAATATCACTTAATGCATCAGCACCAACAATTGAACTAAGATTTTTTGCTTCTTGTGATTTTGCATATGCACTATACAACTGGTCAGCAATCCCTCTATGATCCTCTCTTGTTTTTTGTTTACCAATACCTTGATTCATAAGCCTTGATAAAGAACCTAGTGGATTAATTGGTGGGTATATTGCTTTATTTGTAAGATCTCTACTTAAAAATATTTGACCTTCTGTAATATATCCAGTTAAATCTGGAATTGGGTGTGTAATATCATCACCTGGCATTGTAACAACATTTAATTGAGTAATACTTGCCTTTTTATTCTTAATAATTCCTGCTCTTTCATATATTGATGCAAGATCAGTATAAGTATAACCAGGATATCCTCTTCTTCCTGGGACTTCATTTTTAGCACTTGATAATTCTCTTAATGCTTCTGCATAATTAGTCATATCATTTAAAATTACAAGAACATGCATATTCTTTTCAAATGCAAGAAATTCTGCAACAGTCAATGCAATTCTTGGTGTTAAAATACGTTCAATACTTGGATCATTAGCTAAATTAATAAATGAAACAGTCCTATTAATTGCACCTGTTTTCTTAAATTCATTAATAAAATAAATTGCATCATCATATGTAATTCCAATACCAGCAAAAACAACTGCAAAATCTTCATTTGTTCTTCTTGTTTTTGCTTGTCTTATAATCTGCGCAGTTAATTGATTATGGGGTAAACCAGAACCAGAAAAAATTGGAAGTTTCTGACCTCTTACTAATGTCATTAAACCATCAATTGTTGAAATTCCTGTTTGAATAAAATCATTAGGCATTGCTCTTGAAACTGGATTCATTGCTAATCCATTAATATCATATTTCTGTTCATAAACAATATCAGCATTCAAATCAATTGGTTTTGCTTGTCCATTAAAAACACGACCAAGCATATCTTCAGAAACACCTATATTAAATGTTTCTCCAGAAAAGCTTACATTTGTCTGATTTATATTTATTCCATAAGTTTGACCAAAAACTTGTACTACTGCAAATTTATCAGTTGTTTCAAGAACTTGACCAAGCATTGTTTCATTATTTGGAAGTCTTATTTTAACAATTTCATTATACCCAGCATTATTTATTTTATCTATAACCATTAATGGTCCTGCAACACTTTTAATTGTATTATACTTAATATTAAATTTCATTTTATCACAATTATATCTTAATTTTATTTATTTTTACTTGTTTAATATTAATATTATCTAATAACATAAATAAATTTATTTGGTAAATTTCATTACAAAAACTTATTTAGAATTTAGAATAAATAATATAAATATTTTTATAAAATAACACTTAAAATATTATATTAAAATTAAAAATGTAATAATACTTATAATTTTAGTACAAATTACTTTTAAACTTTAATTATTATTTAAATTTTAATATAGATCTAAATTATTTATATCTAATAATACTAAATATTATAATATATTATAAAAATAAAAAATACTCAAATTTTTATTAAAATATTATTGACATTAAGCATATTGTTTTAAATATTTTTTTAAGTAAATTAATTCTTATTTAATTTAATACCTTAAAAAATAATAATAAATAAAAAGAAAGGTTTAAATCTATGTATAATAATAAAAATATACAATTACATGAATTTATAAAACTTCATGTGAAAATAATTAATAGTTTTGATATTTATCAAATAGGCTTAAAAGGAATTATAATAGATGAAACAAAAAACCAGTTGATTATTAATACAGGAGAACAAATTAAAAAAATAATAAAGAAAATATCAGTATTTAAATTTACAGTGGGAAAAACCAGCTTTATTATAAATGGAAAAGATATAAATTATAGGCCTTATGAACGCATTGAAAAATGTATTAAATTAATTAATTAATAAGTTTTTATTAATTAATCTATTAAAAGCCAATATTTTTATTTATTTAATAAAATATAAATATACTAAATTATAAATGATTTTTATGGAATGTAATGATATTAAATGCCCTATACACGGTAATTTGAAAATTCATAAATTAAAATTTAAAGGAATTGTTGTTAGCGACAAAACTATAAAAACAGTTGTAGTTGAAAGAGAATATTCTATATTCCTTCCAAAATATGAAAGATCTTTAAGAAATACTTCAAAAATACATGCATACAATCCATTATGTATTAATGCAAAAATAGGAGATCAAGTAATTATTGCAAATACAAGAAGATTAAGCAAAACAAAATCATTTGTTGTAACTAAAATACTTAATACAAAATTAGATAAAAAATAATTAGTGAATTAAAAATGAAAGGATTATCAACACATATTTCAAAAGCAGTAACAATTGGATCTGTTTTAACATGCGCAGATAATAGTGGCGCAAAAACAGTTATGATGATTGGTAGAATTGGAAAATCAGGAAAAAGAGGAAAATTAGTAAGTGCTGGAATTGGAAATATTATTATAGGTAGTGTAAAAACAGGAAACATAAAATTAAGAAAAACAATAGTAAGAGCAATTATTATAAGACAAAAACAACCAATTAGAAGAGCAAATGGAATGAGAATAAAATTTGAAGATAATGCATTAATACTAATATCAGATACAAATTTACCAATTGGAACAGAAGTAAAAGGAGCAATGGCTAGAGAAGTTATTGAAAGAAATATAAAACTTGCTGGAATTGCATCAAGAGTGATATAATATGATAATACAATCAAGTAAACCAAGAAAACAAAGAAAATTTAGATTTACTGCACCACTTCATGTTAAACAACATTTTGCACATGCTCATATTGAAAAAGCACTAAAACAAAAATTAAAAATTAGTAAAAGATCTATTCAAATTTCAAAAGGAGACACAGTAAAATTAGTTAAAGGTTCAAAAAAAGGATTAACAGGAAAAGTAATTAGAGTTGATTTGAATAAATCAAAACTATACATAGATTCTTTAAATAAAAAGAATGCAAAAGGAAAGGAATTTAATATACCTATAAATATTAATAATGTTTATATAATTAATCTAAATCTTAATGATAAATTAAGAATTAAGAAATTAAATATTAGTAAAATAGAAATGGAAAAAATTAAAAAAGCAGCAGAACAAGAAGAAATCAAAAATAAAGAAATTGAAATAAAAGAACCAGAACAGAAAATTGATATAGAACAAAAAGATACTATTGAAAAACAAGAAATTGAAATAAAAGAACCAGAACAGAAAATTGATATAAATAATAAAATTTAATTAAGATGATTTTATGGGAAGAAAAGGAAACAAAAGACATTTAAAATCTTTATATTCACCTAGTTATTACGCAATATCTAAAAAGAATAATAAATATACAACAAAAATGACATGTGGAAGGCATAATAAATATAAAGCAATCCCATTGCTTTTATTTATAAGAGACAAATTAAAATTAAGTAGCAAAAGAACAGAAATAAATAAAATAATAAAACAAGGAGCTATTAAAATAAATGAAAAAGAAATAAAAGATCCTAGATACCCTATTGGTTTAAATGATATTGTTAGTATTGATAAATTAGATAAAAATTATAAAATATCAATTGATAATAAAGCACATTTTAATTTTGAAGAAATTGATAAAAAAAATAAATTATTAAGAATTTGTAAAGTAGTTAGAAAATATAAAATAAAAAAAGATATAATAATGATTGGACTTCATGATGGAACAAATATTAAAGGTACATCAGACATTAAAATAAATGATTCAGTAATAATAGATGAAAACATAAAAATAAATAAAATTTTACCATTGAAAAAAAATGCTAAATGTTTTGTTATTAGTGGTGTTCATGTAGGAGATAGTGGAATACTTGATGAAATAAAAAGTATTGAAAACAAAAAACAAGCAATAATAAAAAAACAAGATATTGAATTTGAAACATCATTGAAAAATATAATGGTAATAAATTAAAAAGCAATATGATTAATATGGATAGTAAAAAAGAAATAAATATTAAAAAGGATAAAATAAACAATCCAATGAAAAACATATTAATAAGTAAAATTGTAATAAATATAGGAACTGGAAATAATGAAGAAAATCAATCAAATGCTAAACAATTATTAGAATTAATTACAAATAAAAAAGCAGCAGATGGACTTTCTAAAACAAGAAATCCTTCATTTAAAATTTCAAAAGGACAAAAAATAAGTGCATTTGTAACAATAAGAAAAAAAGAAGTAAATAATTTATTAAAAAGATTATTTGATGCTATTGATTTTACAATAAAACCAACAAATATCTCAATTAATAGTTTAAGTTTTGGAATAAAAGAATATATTGATATACCAAATATTAAATATAATCCAAAAATAGGAATGCTTGGAATGAATATTAATGTTTCATTTAAAAGAAAAGGATTTAGAACAAAATTAAAAAAAATTAAAAAATCAAAAATTTCAAAAGCACATGGAATAATAACAAAAAAAGAAATTCAAGAATATCTAAAAAATCAGTTTAATGTTTTAATGGCTGAATAATTATGAAAATGGATGATAATTTAAAATTTAAAGGAAAAGGAATGCGAAAATGCAGAATATGTGGAACAAGTAGAGGTGTTATAAGATCTTATCACTTATTTATCTGCAGAAGATGTTTTAGAGAAGTGGCCTTAAAAATAGGCTTTAATAAATACGGTTGAAAATATGGTAGATATATTAGCAGATTCAATTAATACAATAAAAACCAATGAAAGAATAGGTAGAAAAGAATGTATAATAAATTCTACAAAATTAACAAAAAAGGTTTTGGAATTAATGAAAAAAAATGAGTATATTAAAGATTTTGAAGAATTTAATGAAGGATATACTAAAAAAATAAAAATTAGTTTATCAAACAAAATAAATAAAATAGGTATTATAAAACCACGACATGTAATATCAAAAAATGACTTTCAGAAATATGAATCAAGATATATTCCTAGTAAAGATTTTGGTATATTGATAATATCAACATCAAAAGGATTATTAACAAATGCAGAAGCAAAAATGCAAAATATTGGAGGAAGACTAATTTTATATGTTTATTAAATGATATTATGATTTCTTTAGAAATAAAACAAAATACAAAAATAGAAATTTCTGATGATAAAATAAAAACCATTGGAAAATTAGGTATAAATGAAAGAAAATTTAATGATTTATTAATAAATATTAAGATTCAGGATAATAATATTATTATTGATTCTAATAAAGTTAAAAAACTAGAAAAAAAAGCAAAAAAAATAGAAAAAACATTTGCAAAGGAATTATTAAATGATATGATAGGAGTTAATGAATATTATGAAATAAATATGCAAATAGTTTCAATACATTTTCCAATTACTGCTGAAGTTTCAAATAAACTATTTAATATTAAAAATATGATAGGAGAAAGAGCAAAAAGATCAACTAAGATTATTGGAAACACAAAAATAGATATTAATAATCAAAAACTAAAAATCACTGGAACTAGTTTAGATCATGTTTCTCAAACAGCAGCTAATATCCGAAAAATGTGTAAAATAAGACATAAAGATGAACGAATATTTCAAGATGGCATATATTATAGTTCAGAGAATTAAAAATATATAATTAAATGATTAATATGTTAATTAAAAAACGAAAACACCCTGTATTTAATATTCCTAATTATGGAGCAAAAAAAAGAACACGTGTAAAAGCAAGATGGAGAAAACAGAGGGGTATTGATAATAAAAAAAGAGTAAAGAAAAATTTTGCAGGTGCAGAACCAACAATAGGATATGGAAATAGAAAGGAAGTAAAAGGATTAAGAATAAATAATAAGAGACCGGTTTTAATAAATAATATTGACGATTTTAAACAAAAAGTAAATAATATAAAAGAAAAAGAAAATTATTTGTTTATAATTTCTCATAGTATTGGAACAAAAAAAAGATTAGTATTAATTGATTTTGCAAAACAAAATAATGTTAAAATAGCAAATAAAAATATAAATAAAAAAGTAGTAGAAAAACTAGATAAAAAAGAAAAAGATAGGCAAATAAATAAAAATAAAGTTTAATAATGTGAAAATATGTCAAAGCTTGTTAAAAATATTGCAGTAAAAATAACACATAAAGGAATAAATAAAATTAAGTTTAAACCTGATGCATTAGAAGAAATTGGAAAAGCATTAACAAGAGATGATGTTAAAAAACTAATAAAAGATGGAAATATTATTATTAAAGAAGATAAACATAATATTAGTTTCCATTCAAAAATATTAAGACACAAAAGAAAACAAGGAAGATCAAGAGGACCAGGTAGAAAAAAAGGTACTAGAAAAGCAAGAGGTGTTATTAGTTACAAGAAAAAAATCAGAGGACAACGAAGAATTTTAAGAAGCCTTAAACAAGAAAAAATAATAGACAATGAATTATTCAAATCTTTTAGTAGACTTGTTAGAGGAAATATATTTACAACAAAAATTTCATTACTAAATCACATTAAAAATAAAGGAGTAAATATTTCTAATGAAAAAGTAGAAATATTAAGACATATATAAAAAAATATTAAAAAAGATTTTTATGGTTCAAATTAAAAGAAGAAGAAGAGAAGCAAAAACAAATTATAGAAGGAGAATAAAACTGTTAAAATCAGGATTATCCAGACTTATTGTGAGAAAAAGTAATAAAAATATTTTAATACAAGTTGCAGTATATAATAAAGATGGGGATAGTATTGTATTGAATATTAATTCAAAAAGATTAAATGAATTTGGATGGGAAGGACATAGTAATATCCCAACAGCATATTTAACTGGATTATTATTCTCAAAAGAACTAAAAATCAAAAATAAAGAATTATCATCAGAAAAACTAATATTAGATATTGGACTTTATAGACCAACAAAAAACTCAGTTATATTTGCAGCATTAAAAGGTGTACTTGACGGTGGAATAGAAGTTTTAAATAATATTTCATTTGATGAAAATAGATTACAAGCTAAATCAATCTCAGAATATGCAAATAAAATATTTAATGAAAATCCAGAGAAATATCAAAAATATTTTTCATCTTATATTTCAAAAAATATTGATGTTAAACAATTAGATAAAATATTTGAACAAGTAAAACAAAAATTAAGTGGTTGATTGGAAGAAGAATTTATAATGGAATCATGGGAACCAAAAACAGAATTAGGCAGACTAGTAAAACAAGGAGAAATAATTTCAATAGAACAAATATTTCATCTTGGAAAAAGAATAGAAGAACTTGAAATAATTGATGCATTATTACCTAATTTGAAAAATGAAGTAATTGAAATTTCAAGTGTTCAAAGAATGACAAAAAACAATAGAAAAATGAAATTTAGAGTTGTTGTAGTAGTTGGAGATGGAAATGGTCATGTTGGTCTTGGTGCTGGAAAAGATGTTGAAGTAAAAGCAGCAATTGATTCAGCAATAATAAATGCAAAAAAGAATATTATTCCAATTATCTTTGGATGTGGTTCATGGCAATGTTTATGTGGAACAGAACATAGTTTACCTTTAATTGTAAAAGGAAAAGCAGGAAGTGTAGAAGTAATTTTAAAACCAGCACCAAGAGGACTTGGTATTGTAACAAATAAATATGTTAAAAAAATGCTTGTATTAGCAGGATTAAAAGACATATGGATGTTTTCTAGAGGTAGAACAAGAGCAAGATATAATATGTTATTAGCAGTATTTAAAGCTCTTGATTCAATAAATAAAATGAAGAATATTAGTTGTTTTGATAAACCAGCACCTAATATAGAACATATTACTAATTGATATAAATATAATTGGGATAATGATGAAGATTAATATTATTGAAAATAAACCGAAAAAATTGATATTAGAATTTAGTGCTGGTGATTTAACAATTCCAGATTTAATTGCGACTTATTTAACAGAACAAACAGATGTTATTTTTGCTGGAATAGAAAAAAACCATCCAGAAATAGGTAAACCATTGCTTATTCTAAAAACAAGTAGTAAAAAACCAATAGATGTTTTAAATAAAGCATTAGATGAACTTAAAGAATCTTATACTGAATTAAAAAAAGAAATAGAAAAAATAAAGTAAATATTTAAAAAATAATTATTTTAATTCTAAATAAAAAGTTCCTGCAGGAAGCATTTGCATTACTTCATCAATATTATCATAATTTAAAAATTTTGCAATTGTTTTTGCAACATCTGATTTTTTTGATCGTCCTTGTTTTATTAATACATATTTATTAATTTGTTTTATTTTTTGAATTTCATTCAATGCAATAAATGGAATTGCATTAAGTTTTTCATTATTAATAAAAAGTACAAGTTCTAAAGCAGTATTTTTATAATATTCTCTTGTTCCAGATATTAAAAAACTACCTTTTGAAATAGATCCACTAGTTGTTGATTTACTTACTTGTTCTCTTTTAACACTATATACATCAATTGTCTTTAACATTTCTTTCCATGCACTTGAATAAGATGCAGCAAATTGAGCTACTTGATTTTTTATTTCAGTTTTAGCAGTTATACCTTCTTTTAATATAACAACAGAAGCACCAAAAATATCAGAATGAAAAAATAAGTCATTATTAGTAAAATATTTTGAGTTTAGAATTTCATTTTGAGTTGAATCTCTTCCACCAATCACAAGCATATTATTAGTTGCAAAAAACCAATGAAATTTTTCAAACCATTCTTTTTCTTGTTGCTTTATTATATTTTTGATTTTGTCTATTGATTTTTTGGATTTAAGTTTTTCTAGTTTTTTGTTCATAAATTTAAGAGCTTTTTCAATACCTTTATTCTTTTGAATTAGTTTTTTTTGTTTGCTATAATAATCATTTGCATTTTGCTGTGCAGATTTTGTTATATCAATTTCTATTTCCATAAAACTCATTAAAAAAAATAATAACAGAAAAAATCAATTAAGGTAATATTGGTGTTCCTGCTATTAAATTTACTATAATAGATATTACAAACCCAATTAATCCAATTAGCAATATTCCAATTATTAAGATTTTAATTGTTTTGTTAAACTCCTGTTTTGATGGTTTATAACTAATATTTATTATGCGTTTAGAACTTAAAAAAAATGTTTTAAGATTTAAAATTATATTGAACTTCATATTTATCATTTTAGTATTTTAAATAAATTAATATTTGTTAAATACATTAATAATACAATATTAAAAAATAAATATTAAATATTTTTATTTTAAAATAGTGGAATTATAAAAAAAAAATTAAACAGAACTTATTTAGATTTGTTTTTTAAATTTTTATTAATATGAAATGGTGTTTATATGAGAATATCTACAATATACGATATGGATATATATAGTGATTCAGGAGTTTATCTTGGAGAAGTACGTGATGCAATAATTGATCTTGAAAAAGGAGAAGTAAGTAGATTATTGATGATTGAATGGAAAAATGCAGATAATGACGAAGTGAAAAAAATTCTACAAAACAAAAGTGTTTTATTCAAAAATATAAAAAACATAGGAGATGTAGTATTAGTTTCATCTTCAAAACAATCTGGAGAATCTTTAAGTTCTGAAGCTTCACAATTATCAGATAGATATTAGAATTATTATATAAATTAATTTGTTTTTTGTTTTCTTTTTTATTATTAATTTATCTTATTTTATTAATGAAATTATTTTTTAGTAAATAAAAATATAATTTAATACAATTTATATTTGGACCAGACGGGAATCGAACCCGCACTTCCCACATTTTTCATTTATTAATTTATTTATTGCGAATGTGATGTCTTACCATTAGACCACTAGCCCATATAATAAACATATTTAAAATATTTGTTTTAAATATAATTATAAATAATAAACTTTTATTACTACTTTTAAATAGTAATCTAAAAGATAAAATAGTGGGGATCTTTTGATCAATGAAAAAACAATTGGATTTGCATTAAAATTATTTAAACAGTATTATTCTAATTCATCTATTGAAATAAATGAAATAAATAAAAGAGAATTCGGTTTTGGTGACTTTAATAATAAAATTTCTTTTAGGCATTTTTCATTTAATGATATTAATAATTTTAAAAATTATACAAGTTCAAAAATTCCTGCATACATTTCTTTTTCTTCTGCTTATTATAAAAATCCTTCAGCAAGACCTATGAAAAACAAAATTTGGATTGGATCTGATTTAATTTTTGATTTAGATTCAACTGATCTTAAGTTATCTTGTATAAAAAATCATGGAAATTCGTGGGTTTGCAAAAATTGTTTTAATAATGTTAAACAAGAAACATTACGACTTATTGAAGATTTTTTAATTCCTGATTTTGGATTTTCAAAAAATGAAATGAAAATTAATTTCAGTGGAAATAGAGGTTATCATATTCATATATTAAATAAAGCAGTATTTGATTTAGATTCAAATGCAAGAAAGCAGATTTGTAATTATATTAAAGCAGATAATATTAACTTAGAAACATTTTTTCCAACATTAAATCATAAAAAGCAAAGATTAATAGGACCTGAACCAGATACCTTTGGATGGGGAGGAAAATTAGCTAAAAACTTTATTAATCTATTAAATAATGGAAATATTGATAATTTAATTGAATTAGACATTGAAAAACCTATTGCACGTAAACTTTTAAAAAATAAAACAGAAATTATTTTTAGTATAACAACTGGAAATTGGGATAAAATACAAATAACAAAAAAAGATAAATTTTGGAATAATTTACTTCAAAAAATGATAAAAAAACAATGTGTATCAATAGATAAAAATGTTACAACAGATATTCATCATTTAATTCGTATACCAAATACATTACATGGTGAAACAGGATTAATTGCAAAACAAATATCTTTTAATGAACTTTCAACTTTTGATCCAATGAAACAAGCAATAGCATTTAATAATAATCAAGAAATTAAAATTTATGTTGAAAAATGTCCTAAATTTTATATGAATAATATGGAATTTGGTCCTTTTAATAAACAAGAAATTAAAATTCCTTTATATGCTGGATTATATTTGTTATTAAAAAATATTGCAGAATTAAAATGAATTTAAAAAAAAGCTTTAAACTTAACTTATTTATTAGTATGCTTTAAATAGTTTAAAGTATATAATATTATTTAAATTATATTTTTTTAAAAATAAAATATTAATATATAACTCTAATTATTAAAATAAAAAATATACACGTCATAGAAAATTCAAAAAATGTTAGTATTATGTTTTTATATTTAAATATAATATTTTTAAGCAGGGATGGCAGAGTTTGGTCAAATGCGGCAGACTCAAGATCTGTTGATTTAGGTCTACGAGAGTTCAAAAAATAGAATAAATCTCTCTTCCTGCAAAAAAGGTGGAACTATGAACAAAAAACAAAACAAAAAAGTAATGAATAGTAAGTTATTTGATATCCCAAATTATGCACAGAATGAAGAGTTTACAAGTTCTGCTGCTTGTGTATTAATGGTTCTTAAATATTTAAATAAAGATACACAAATGAAAAAAGATAATGAATTTAAAATATGGCGAGAAACAGTAAATGGAAGTGTATGGCATGGTTCAAGATATGGGATTGCATATGCATTAAAAAAAAGAGGAGCAAAAACAGAAATAATAACAAATATAACAGATGAAGGATTTGAAAAAAGAATTGCTGTTTATGAAGGAATAAATTTAGATACATTAACAGCAGCATTTAATGAAATAAAAAGCAAGACAAATGAATTAGATATAAAAGAATCAGTAATAGCAAATGTAACATTAAATAAAATAAAAGAACAAATGAATGAAAATAAAATACCAGTTGTTCTTGTTAATGCAAATGCATTAAATCCTTATATGGAAAAAGCACCACGCTGGGTTGTTATAAAAGGTTATGATAAAGATTCTTTTTATATAAATGATCCTTATTCAGACAACACAATAACACTAACTCAAGAAATGTTTAAAAATGTATTAGGATATGAAAATAACTATCATGTAATCGCAGTAAATGCTAGAAAGTTTAGTAATTTAAAAAAATAGGTAAAACAAAAATTAAATTGATTTGTACTTAAAATAATAAAATATTATTTAATTTTTATTTAGTATAAGTTTTTATAAAAACAATAAACTTTATTAAATAAGAATTCTTTTCCTTCATATAATAAATAAAATACAATTATTTTTAATATAAAATTAACATACTTTTTATATGTTAATAATATAAATTAAATATATATCAGTATTTAATATATCTAATATATGGTGATAATATAAAAAAAATAAATAATATATTAAAAATTAATAATATATTAGAAAAAATCATTAATAATGTGAAACCAGATAAAGAAGAAATTGCATCAATAAATGCTTCAGTTAATGAAATAATGATTAGATTAAAAAAAGTAGTAAATAAAGATGTTGAAATTTTATTAACAGGTTCTGTTGCAAGAGGTACTAATGTAAGAGGCAAATATGATATTGATATTTTTTTACTATTTGCAAGAACAATAGAAGAAAAAGAAATGGAAAAGCAAGGTTTAGAAATAGCAAAAAAAATAGTTGATAAAAGCAAAAATGAAAAATATATAATTAAGTACACAGAACATCCTTATACAATGTTATTAATGAATGATAAAGCAATAACAGTTGATTTAGTTCCCTCTTTTAAAATAACTAATGCATCAGAAATGATTAGTGCTGTTGATAGAACTCAGTTACATAATCAATTTATAAATTCTAATTTTAATCAAAAATTAAGAGATAATGTAAGAATCTTAAAAACATTTTTAGCAGCAAATAATATTTATGGTGCTGAATCAAGAATTGAAGGTTTTTCTGGATATCTTTGTGAATTACTGATTTTTTCTTCTGGATCTTTCTTAAATTTATTACAACAAATAAGTAAAATTAAATTACCTAATGTAATTGATATAAAAAGTAAAAATTTAAATGAAAAAGATAAATTAAGAAAACAAATTAAGAAATTTGATAAAAATTTTATTGTTATTGATGCTGTTGATGAAAATAGAAATGTTGCTGCAAATGTATCTGAAGAATCATTGTCTATTTTTATATTAAAAGCTCGTGAATTTTTAAAATCACCAAGTATTAACAAATTTTATGGTCCAAAATATTCTAGTATAAATACAAGAATTAGAATTAGAGAATTAAAAAAAGAACTAAATATTAATATATATTTAATAGCATTTAAAATACCAGATATTGCAGAAGATATTATTTGGCAACAAATTAAAAGATTAAGAAAAAAAATTCACGAAATTTTAGAAAAAAATAATTTTAATTGTGAAATTTCATTTCAAAATATTTCTTCACAATTTGGAATTATTTGCTTTTTTATAAATAATATAGAATATAGCTCAAAAACAATTATAGGACCTAATATTTTAATGGAAAAATCAGTAGATGCATTTATTAATAAACATCAAAAAAATATTTTTATCAATAAAAATAAAATATGTTCACTTCAAAAGCAAAAATATAGATATCCAAAACAAGTTTTTGAAGAAATTGTTAATAAAAAAATTATTAAATTTCCATCTTATTTAGATAAACAAGAAATAAAATTATATATAAATGATATACCAGAAATTTATGCAAAATTATTAAATGAAATTATAAAAATTAAATTTTTAGATAGAAAATAGAATTATTAATTCTTTTCTAATTTTTAAATTTACATAATTAAAATTATATTATTAATTATATAAAAATTATATTAATTTACTAAGATCTTTGTTTTTTATAACTAATTTTACTCTTCCAGTACCTACTTGAACTTGTTTTCCAATTAGAATATTTTCAGCAACACCTCTTAGTTTATCTTCTTCTCCAAATACTGCTGCATTTGTGAAATGTTTAACTGTTTCTTCATATGCTGCTCTAGCAAAAACAGATTCTTTTTTACCTGCAATTCCTTTTCTTCCAACACTTTTAATTAACCCATAAAAAGTCATTGTATCTGTTAATAAACCAATATGTCTAAAACTCACAGTAATATTTTCTTCATCTAATACTGTTTTTATTTCATTTGCAATTGTATTTCTTGCTGCTTCAATCCCATAAACTTCTAATACTTCAAAAGGATCATTACTATAACATCGTGATTTATCAATATTATCTAATTTTATTACTTCTTCTAAATTACTTCCACTTGTAACAATATAAAATTTGTTTTCTTTATCTTCTTTAATAACTGCTTTATCAATATTTGGTATTCCAAAAATTATTGAATTTAATAAATCAATAAATGCAACTCTTGTTGCTTTTGTACTAAATTCTTTTTCTTTATCTTCTTTTTCTGCTTTATCTGTATTTTTAGGTTTATCAAATTTTGTCTTTCTTTGATGCTTTATTTTTTTAAGTTTTATTCGTATTTTATTTCTTTCAAGTTCTGAAACATTTATATCTGGATCTTTTAATAATTTATTTAATATTGCTTTTTGTGTTACTTTATATTGATCTAATTTAGCACTATTTAAATTTAAAATAAGTACTTTTGCTTCAAGATCTTCATTAAAATTAGATATTAAATCTTTTACTCTTACTTTTTCTATTTTTTTTAATATTTGTTTTGCTTCATTAAAAGATTTTGAAACTGTTTTATTTAAATAAATCACCATTGAAGGAGATTTTGGCTTTTTTCGTGCATCAATTAATTCAATTAATCTTGGAAGACCTTTTGTTGATACTAAAGATAAAACTCCTGCTGAATGAAAAACTCTTAATACAAATTGAGTTCCTGGTTCTCCTATTGATTGTGCAGCAATAACACCAACTGCTTCTCCTGGTTGAACATTAAATCTATTTTTATCTAGTTTTTCACTCATTTTATCATTTTAAGTTTTATATTTATTTTTTCAATAATCTTTTTAATTGAATTTACTTATCAACTAATTGTTCATACATTGGATCAATTGAATCTCCACCATATTCTGTTTGAATTAATGAACCACTAGCATCTTTTACAGCTAAGTTTTCATCAACATAAAGATCTTGTAATGCATTTATTAATCGTCTTTGCATATAACCACTTATTGCTGTTACTAATGATTTTGACATTGCTGAATCTCTTGCACCCATTGAATGTTGGAAATATTCAATAATATTTAATCCATCACTATAACTTGATTTAATAAATCCTTTTGCTGAAATACTATTATCTGATCTTTTAAAATAAGGCAATAATCTTTTATTATACCCTCTTGATGGTGCTTTTCCCCTTACTGCTTGTTGTCCTAAAAATAAACTTGTTTGAACAAAATTGAATATATTTCCACGAGCTTTAGCTTGAATCATCAAATAAGCATTATTGTTTGAATCTAGATATTTTTCAATTGTATTTGCAGCAATATTTCTTGCTGTACTTAATTCAAGAATATTTGTAGTATTATATGTTTCTTTTAAATTATATCCTGGAAGGGGTTCTAATTTTTTAGTTTTATAATTATTTAATAAAATGCTTGCTTTTTCTTCAATATCTTTTATTAATAATTGCTTTGCTTTTTCAATATCCTCAATATAATAATCAGAAATACCAATACTAATGCCTTGTTTATAAGCAATTATTAAAGATAATTTTGAAGCATAAGTCAAGAAATCCATTGCTTTATCAGATCCAAAATCTTTAAATATCTGTGTTATTAATACTTTATTTACAATTTCTTCAGATAATATATCAGTACTTGTAATTATACCATTTTTTATTTTAATATTATTTCCATTATCTTTATATTCTAAATTCAATGTATTTGGAAGTATCATTGAAAATAAAGATTTACCAGAATATTTTTTTGTTTTTTTATTTATCTCAGGAAGATCATACAGACCAATATTTGCCATAATTTCTGATGCTTCCTGTTTATTGAAATTAGTATCTTCCCTAGTTAATAAATAAATTCCAACAAGTTCATCTTCTTTTAAATACATTATTGGTTCTCCATTTCTTGCAGATAAAATTAAATCTTGTGGTCTCATTAAATATTTTGCTTCTGCTTGTGCTTCTAATGATTGTGGAACATGAATATTCATATCATCACCATCAAAATCAGCATTATATGGAGTTGTTGCTGCTGAATTTAATCTTAATGTATTTCCAGGTAAAAGTTTAACTTCATGAGCCATTATTGAAACTCTATGTAATGTTGGTTGTCTATTAAATAAAACAAGATCACCATCAATTAATTGTCTTTCAATAATATCTCCTTTAACAAGATTTTTAAGTATTTCTTCTCTATTATTATCTACAATCCTCTTCTTTAATCCTTGTTTTAGAATTATATTTAAAGCATGAGGGTATTCTTTATTTTCAATAAACTTTTTTATATAATCTATATTCCATTGAGTTGTATAAAGAGGAATTGTTAAGTTTTCTGCGAACTTTATTGGAAGTCCTACTTGATTTATTGATAATGTTGGATCACATGAAATAACTGTTCTTGCTGAAAAATTTACTCTTTTCCCACTCAAATTATATCTTAATCTACCTTCTTTTCCTTTTAATCTCTGTGCAAGTGTTTTTAATGGTCTTGTACTTCTATGTCTTGCAACAGGAACACCAATTGTTTCATTATTAAAATAAGTTGTTACTTGATATTGTAATAATTCCCATAAATCATCAATAATTATTTGTGGAGCACCAGCATCAATATCTTGCTCTAATCTTTGATTTATTCTTATTATATCAACAAGTTTATGAGTTAAATCATCTTCACTCCTTTCACCAGATTCTAATGTAATTGAAGGTCTTACATTAACTGGTGGAATAATTAAAGTAATTAATACAAAATTTTCAGGTCTTGTAACTTTTGAATTTATTGATAATAGATTTAAATCTTCATCACTTATTTTTAAAAGCCAATCTCTTACTTCATCTGCTTTTAATTGTATCCCATCAATACTAAAAAATGTAGGTCTTTCTAATTTTATTTTTCTTTGTTTTGTATTACAATGAGGACATAATTTAATTGTTTTTGTTTTTTTAGAAATTGCCCTTGACTCTAATACATCTTCATATTCATAATCTTCTTCATTTAAAATAAATTCTTTTATTTTTTCTTGTAATTTCTCTATTTCTTTATCATTTAATAAAATTCTCTGACAACTTTCACATGTTGATTGCAACAACATATATATTGTTTTTGCAAATTCTGGATGAATTACTGGTCTTACTAATTCTATATGTCCAAAATGTCCTGGACATGTTTTTGATCTGCCACCACATGTTTTACATTTTAATCCTGGATCAATAACACCTAATCTTTGATCAACAAGACCACCAGTAATTGGATAACCTTCATCATTATAAGTATCTGGAATTATTATTTTTGTAACACTAACTTTCCTTATATAATCTGGTGTTAACATTGAAAATCTAATAAAATTTATTTTTTCAGCCTGCATAATATTTTCACTTTTTAAAATAATTAATATTCAGTAATATTTATTCTTGGGAATATGTGTAATGATTTTATTTCATCTAAAAGTAATTTAAAAGCATAACTTATTTCTACTTTTTCAAGACTATTTGTTGAATTACAAAGAGAACATACTGGAGTTCTTCTTATATAATCATAATATCCAACATCACCACAATCTTTACATATCCATATTTCAGATTTATCACTTTGTTCAAGTATTCTATCTTTAATTAAAAGACTTGCTCCATATCCAACTAATGCATCTCTTTCCATTTCTCCAAATTTCAATCCTCCTTTCTTTGGTTTTCCTTCTGTTGGTTGATGTGTTAATATTTGCATAGGTCCTCTACTTCTTACTTGCAACTTCAAACTAACCATATGCCATAATCTATTATAATAAACAACACCTTTGAATATTTTTGCTTTGAATTTCTTTCCTGTTCTTCCATCATATAATATTTCATCTCCAAATTTATCAAAACCATATTTATCTAAAATATCAGAATATTCCTTTATTTTTTCTTTTCCACTTCCTGAAAATGGTGTTCCATCAAAATATTGCCCACTTAATGCTCCTGCTTTTGCACCAAGCATTTCAAGAATATGACCAAAAGTCATCCTACTTGGTATACTGTGGGGATTAAGTAATAAATCAGGAATAATTCCTTCTGAAGAAAATGGCATATCTTCTTGAGGTAAAAGAAGTGAAATAACACCTTTTTGACCGTGTCTACTAGCAAATTTATCTCCAACTTCTGGTACTTTGGTGCTTCTTGTTCTTACTTTTATTATTTTTGTAGCACCAGATGTTTCTGTTAACATTACATTATCAACAACACCGTGTTCTCCAGACCTTAATATAACTGAATTATCTCTATTTCTTTCCTGTCCAACATCAAAACTTGTTTGTTCTTCTAAAAATCTTGGTGGTGAAACTTTTCCAATTAAAACATCACCTTCATTAACTTCTAGTTCTTTTTCAATTATTCCATCATCACCAAGCTTTGAATAAACAGTTTCACCTAAATAACCTTCAGTTGTTGGTGTTGGAATTTTAAAATGATCTTGTTGATCTCCAGGATATCTTCTTTCTTCATCACTATAAGATCTAAAAAATGCACTTCTTCCAAGACCTCTATCTACTGATGATTTATTCATAATAACTGCATCAGCCATATTAAAACCATAATAAGTTGTTAAAGCAACAACAAAATTTTGGCCATTTGCATATTTTCTAAGATTCAAAGTTCTAAAAGCAGTACTATTAACTATTGGCATTTGAGGATAATACAAAATAAAACTTCTTGCATCAAATCTATTATTAAAATTTGCCATATATAATCCTTGACTTTGCTTCATAAAATTAGCAGAAATTGGATGCCTTCCAATACTATTATATTCTGGAAATACACTAGCATTCATTGTTAATCCTAAATTTCCAGCTGGATCTATTTCAAGATGTGTTGTTTTACTTGTAATTTCTTGCTCAGTCAATGCAACATAAATATTTTCTTCTTCTTCTGCATCTAAATATTCTATAATTCCTTTTCTTACTAAATAAGCATAATTAATTTCATTTGATCTGATTTTTTGCTTTAATTCATCAGTATATCTACTTTTTTCATTTTCAACAATAATATAAGGTTTTCTAACTCTACCTTTATCACAATTTATATGAATTTCATCAATTGATTTTAAATATACTATATTCACTTCATTTGGTAATATTCCATTTCTTCTATTTTTTCTTACTTCTTCTACAAATGATTTTGGATCAGTAACTGAACTTATCAATTTTCCGTCTAAATATACTTTTATTTGTATTTCTTGTTTCATTTTAATCATTTATTAAAAATCAAATTAATTTTAATTCTTTTAGTTTATCTTCTATTAATTTATTATCAACTCCATTTGTTACTTTTGCCATTAATGCGAAATATTTTGTAAGTCCTACTTCAGTTCCTTCAGGACTTTCAGAAGGACATATTTTTCCTATATGAGTTCCATGAACATCTCTTGCTTTAAAGTGTGGGTGTTTTTTTGCTAGTGGTGACTTTATTCTTCTTAAATGGGATAATGAATTAATAAAATTAATCCTTTCTAGTACTTGTGATACTCCTGTTTGCCCATTTGGCCATGTTCCAGTACCTATTGAATATAATATTTTTCCAGTTAAATCATCTGGATTTATATTTGATCTAATATTTAATTTTCTTCTTCGAGCAGCTGTTCTTTCTATATGGTACTTTATATTTTTTATAAAAAATTTAAAGGAATTATTAAATAATTCTTCCATTAAATCACCAGCAAGCTTTATTCTTTTATTTGAATAATTATCTTTATCATCTTCTTTCATTTTTTTATAAGCTACTAAAGATGCTTTTTCAGCCATTGTAATTAAATAAATTGCTTTTTCATTTCTTATTTCTGCAGTAGTACCAAGATGGGGTAATAAATAAAGATCAATTTGATTTTCTGCTCTTTTTATTTGATATTCTGGTGTTTGATTTGGTACTGATAATCGCCCTAATTCTCTTACTGCTTCTTCTACTGAAAAATCTTTTGCTTTACTTTGATCAATATTCAAAATCATATCATTTTTTATTTCATTATCATTTAAATTATTTAAAATTTGTTTTTCTGATATACCTAAACTTTTTAATATTAATATCAAATCAACTGATTTTGAAATAGTTGGGAATATTATTTTATATAAACCATATTCATCTCTTGTAATACTTATTTTTGCTCTAAAACTTAATGTTGTTGAAAATACTTTTGCAACAACACCATTTTTTTCATTTGTACAAGTTATTCTATTTGGTGCAAGATCTTCAATACCAATTAAAACTCTTTCAATTCCTTTAATTATGAAATAACCACCAACATCTCCTGGATCTTCACCATCTTTTATTAGTTTTTCTTTACTCATATTATGAATAGTACATAAATCACTCTTTACCATTACTGGTAATTCACCTATAAATATTTCTTCTTTATTAATATCTTTTTGAATTCCACTAATAATTGGAACATAAGTTATAAAAATAGAAGCAGAATAAGTTAAATTTCTAGTAATTGCTTCAATTGGTGTTATTTTTTTTGTAGATCCATCTGCTTCAATTACTGTTGGGGATTCTAATCTAATATTTGTAAATTTAATAGAATAATTAGCAATTCCAGGTTCAATTGTATTTTGTACTTCTATTATTTTTTGTAAACCAATATGAATGAATTTATTATAACTATCAATTTGATGTTGTACAATCGAAGAAGAATTTAAATAAGAGATTAAAAGGTCATGTTCCATTTTATCACAAAATTTTTAATAAAAATTTTAAATCTTTATTGTTTTTTTCTGTCTATAATTTTATTAAATATATATTAAACATATATTTAAATTTAAATATTTCTTTTGTTTTTTAAATTAAATAAAATATAGTAATTATGCTTCAATTACATATCTATAATAAATATATTTTTTTCCGTCACTATTTCTTTTTATTTCAATAAGTTGTCCTTCTCTTATTTGATCTTTTAAATCATCTAACATTTTATCTGTTTTTAAAATTCGGGGAAATTTTTCCAAAGGAACATTATATTTAAGGCAAACTTTTTTTGCATCGCTTTCGCTGAGTATTCTGTGGTATAAAACTAAATCAAAGAGAGAAGCCAATAACTCACCAGTAGTTAATTTAATAAATTTTAGTAAGAAAATACTTAAATAATTTTCTATTTAATAATAAGGAATTTAGTAAAAGAATTTTTTATATATTATAATCAAAAAACAGAGAGAATTCTAAAATAATTCTTAATAATTTAAGCATAATAAAAAAAAATTATTGATTTTATATAATAAATTATAAAGTAATTAATGTATTAAGCATTTTATTATTT